>JGI20158J14315_10001805_pt1 | contig 15338 bp, 15 predicted proteins | sample COG_08_FD_14315 | JGI IMG/M metagenome (IMG submission 14315)
GATGGACAGTGGCATCACCAAACAATCCTATTGGGAGCCAGTGTTTGAAGGTTTCGAGAAATCTCGTGAATGGATGAAAGCACAAAAAGCTGACGTGGTATTCCTGGTCTACAACGACCATTGTACTGTCTTTGATGCGACCTGCATCCCTACCTTTGCACTTGGATGCGCACCAGAATTTGCACCTGCGGATGAAGGGTGGGGCCCCCGCCCCGTACCTGTTGTCAAGAACCACCAAAGGCTCGCAAGCCACATTGCGCACTCGTTGATTTTGGATGAATTTGATATCACCATCATGAATGAGATGGAGGTCGACCATGGTTTGACCGTTCCGATGTCTGTGATGTTTGGGGACAAGGGTATCGACGATGAATGGCCTTGTTTGGTCATCCCCTTGTGCGTCAACGTTGTGCAATACCCCGCACCCACAGGGAATCGGTGTTACAATCTGGGCAAAGCGGTCCGCCGCGCAGTCGACAGTTTCGACGAAGACCTTAATGTGGTGGTCTTTGGTACTGGTGGAATGAGCCATCAGCTTCAGTATAAACGTGCAGGATTGATCAACAAAGAATGGGACACTCAATTTTTAAACCGCCTGACGTCAGACCCCGTCTCACTATCTCAGACGCCGCACATCGATTATTTGCGTGAGGCAGGATCGGAAGGCGTGGAAATGGTGATGTGGCACGTCATGCGCGGCGCGCTCGACGATGACGTCGAGGAAATACACCGCCACTATCATGTACCCGCATCAAATACGGCGGTCGGGCACATCATTCTAGAGAACAAAAAAGATCAGAAGGCAAAAATATGAGAATTTGTGTAGCGGGGGCTTATGGTGCCTTTGGAACAAAACACTTGGACGCGCTGAGTGCTATTGAAGGGGTCACTGTCTCGGCCGTGATGGGGCCAACGCAATCCAAGATTTATGCACTCGCAGCCGAGCGTGGGATCGGTTTTGCATCTACTTCACTTGAAGCCTGTATCGCGCGTGAAGATGTGGATGCTGTAGTTTTGGCCACCCCCACACAGATGCACGCAGACCAATCTATAGCTTGCATGAAGGCGGGAAAACCCGTTTTGATCGAAATCCCGATGGCCGATTCTTTGCAAGACAGTCAGCGGATTTGTGATGTCCAGAAGGAAACAGGGACGTTGGCGATGGCAGGTCAAGTACGCCGTTTCAATCCGTCACACCAGTGGATCCGCAACAAGATTGACGCGGGCGAATTGAAGATCCAACAGATGGACGTGCAGACATTTTTTTTTCGCCGATCGAATATGAATGCCAAAGGTGAGCCGCGCAGCTGGACGGACCACTTGCTGTGGCACCACGCCTGTCACACGGTTGATTTGTTTCAATACCAAACAGGCGAAGTCGCGTCAGAATGTTATGGCCTGCAAGGGCCGAAACATCCCGTTTTGGGCATTGCAATGGACATGTCTATCGGGATGAAAACGCCTTCTGGTGCAATTTGTACCCTGTCTTTGTCGTTCAATAACGACGGACCTTTGGGAACATTCTTCCGCTATATTTGCGACAACGGGACCTACATCGCGCGATATGACGATTTGTTTGACGGACGTGAAAACCAAATCGACCTCAGCAATGTGGCAGTATCAGACAANGGTATCGAGTTGATCGACCGNGAGTTCCTNGCAGCTATCCAAGAGGGCCGTGAACCAAACGGGTCAGTGCACGATACGCTAAATGCGATGCGCACGTTGGATCGCATTGAAAAGTCTTTCGATTTTTAGGGATATTACCAGATAGGGAATTTTACATGTCTGAGAGGTACTGTCAGATTAAACTTAGTCGAAGCGGGCAGGCGGATTTATGGCGTGCCTAAATGACAAAACACTCCCCATTTAGGTACTTTAAAACGAGCCCTGAGATCATCCGCTTGGCTGTGATGCTTTATGTGTGGTTTCCGCTCTCATTCCGTAATGTGGAAGATCTTTTGCACGAACGAGGCATTGAGATCAGCCACGAAACAGTTCGGTTTTGGTGGAATAGATTTGGTCTGATGATAGCAGAAGTTCGTTGCCGTCCGCTCTTCAGTCCGCAGCCATTTCAATCAGAAGCGCCATTTCTATTCACGAGACAATTTCAAGCTCAATCGAACCGCCGCTCTTATTGAGTGGCGCCAACTATTGAGCGCATAGATTCCGGCTGCGCCATCAAACTGATGGATTTTCTTAATAGTTTGACAAAATTAATCTAAAAAATGTTCCAAGTATGTCCTGGGCGCTCTTAAGATAAAAATTGATCTATTTCTCTGGAATGCCGCACAAAAACTTCCATTGCATCATTTTTTGATAAACGGTCCAAAATTCCATCTATCACTTCGCTTTCCGTCCACATCCAGTCCTTGGCCGGATCACCTTTCATGGCCCAATTGGAAAACAACCGTCTTTTGGATCTTGTATCCTCTAAAAGTTTGATTTCCCTATGGCGGGCATCAACTTTAATCCTAGAATACAGGTCATCTATTTTATGAGCGGGTCCTTCTAAAAACTGCAAATACAAGTCTGACCGACAAATTAAAGCCCCAGTTATGTTGTTTTTTTTGTTGTTGACAGCAGATTGAGCAAGAATTCGATCGAGGGTTTTCTCATCAAAACCTATGGGTTTGGATACATAGATAACCTGCTTGATTAATGAGTGATTTCGCTTCTCCATTCTGGGAATGTTGCAATAAAATTTGTTAAAGTCAAATTCCGACTCACACTCGGCAATTGATCCAAAACTAAATTATGCTGCGGTCCAAATAACTCATGGCTAAATATTTTGTACGGACAACTGACCTCGGATCACCGACTGTGGGCCTTCGACCTTGGGCCGTTAGTATTGGGGGCGTGGGTTCATTGGGGAGTAATTTTGTTGGGCTTTACATCTCTACCCACCCACTAATTTCAAACTGAACCGCGCCGCCGCTCTTACTGAGTGGCGCCAACTATTGAGCGCATAGATTTAGGCTGCGCCAGAAATCTGGTGCTGGTTCTCATTTGTCTGACAGCACCCTCGCATGTCTAACGTCAGAGTCTTTGGGACAGATTGGACGATTTAGGTGCTATTGATCCGGATCATATTTTGGGGGTTCACCAATCCAAACGCGTTGCAAAAGCTTAGTCAGTGCACCGCGGTTCATTTTTCGAGGATTCCAGTAAGGAGTATTCATGATCTGATCAACAATTACTTCAATACCACTCTCAGGCATCCCTAAATCCTTGAGACTAGTGTAGACTCCAATCTCTAAATTAAAGTTGTATAAACCTAAAGCTGCATTTTGATTTCCTATAGAGTTGGCAATTGTTTCTACTGCAGCAACTGCTGCCTTTGAATTGTAAGCAATTGCATGTGGCAGTACGTTCGCATGAATATCTGCATGCGGCAAATTAAAAGAACCACCGAGGGCATGGCAAATCTTGTGATGCAATGCCATTGAAACCTGCCCCTGAACGATCGAACAGAGCCATGCACCATAAAGAGCATTAAACCTTCCTTCTCGATCTTCTGGATTCGCCACAATCTTTGGAAGCGCTTCGCGTAGTACGGATATTCCTTCTGCAGCCATTAGATTAACTACAGGATTTGTATTTTTTGCATAAAGGGCTTCGGCAGAATGGGCGATTGCGTTTACACCGGAAGCCGCAGCAAAGCGAGATGGGAGAGTATGTGTCAATGCAACGTCGTAGATAACTGTTTCAGGTAGAACCTTTCTTGACGAGATTGTGGTCTTCACACCATGCTCAGTTTGACCCAGGTACGGAGACATCTCGGATCCGGCATAGGTCGTCGGTATGACCAATTGTGGACAGTCTGTCCTCAGGGCTATCGCCTTTCCTAAGCCAATTGTTGACCCGCCACCGATGGCAACAGTGCCGTCTGCTTTCCGTGCTTGAAAAAAAGCTATTGCATCTTCCGTGACAGCAACAGGGGTGTGCATTTTAGCACATGGATAGACACCAGCGCTCAATGACCCCAAAAGGTCAGCTATCTGTTTTCCCTTGTCCTCAAATTCTGGCGTTGTCAGAACAATAGCCCGTTTTACACCAAGCTTTTCAACCTCAGCGCGAACAGAATCTATTGTGCTATAGCCAAAAACCACATGGGCGGGAAGGCCGTTATATTCAAATGTACGTTTCATCGGTGTCTGCCATTTCAGTGAACTATCTTGTTATGCGTCCCTCAGTATCACGAATTTTATTTCTTAATTTAGCTGGGCTGTAATCTTCGCGATAAGCTGATTCATATCTTGAACTTTCTTAATATATAATGGTAATACGGTATTATCAATAGTGAATTAAGATTCTATAAAAGGAGAAAAATTGTGAATGACATTTCAATTCCTGTCTCTGGAGCCTCAATGCGGTCGTCACTCTTTACGCCAAAAATGACGCCAGCTCCCGGTGTTGTAATCCTTCAGGAAATTTTCGGTGTTAACGAGTTTGTAAAATGGATTGCAGCCAGATTGGCTGAAGACGGATTCACTGTGATCGCTCCGGATCTGTATCATCGCATCGAACCTGATATCAGTCTGGGATATGATGAGGCCAGTTTGAAAAAAGCGTTGCAGTATTATAATTTATTAGATCAGCAAGCAGCTCAAGCTGATGCAGAAGCTGCTGTTGATGCGTTGCGGTCTCACGAGCTTTGCACAGGTAAAGTCAGCGCGGTTGGTTTTTGCCTTGGCGGAAAGATAGTTCTGAAGGCAGCTGCGAAAGGTTTGTTGGATGCCGGTGGAGCTTTCTATCCTGTAGAGGTGCCGACATACAAGGAAAAACTAGGCGAGATTGATTGCCCAGTTCAGGTTCATTTGGGAAGCGAAGACCCTCACTCGTCTGAAAAAACACGTGATATTCTGAGTGCCGCGATGGATGTACTCGACGGCGGTGAATATTATCTTCATGCAGGTGGACAGCACGGATTTTTTAACCCGATCAGGGAAACCGCCTACCATCCAGAGGCGACCGAGCGGGCTTATTTGGATTTGCTGAGGTTCTTGCGGGAAAATCTGTAACTGAATACTGGGTTATCAATAATAGGAAAAAAAATGACTGAAAAAAATAGGAAAAAAATGACTGAAAAAGCTTTTGAAAATGGGCTCAAGATTCGAAGGGAGGTCATGGGCGATTTCTATGTTGATCGAGCTCTGGACAATCTTTCCGACTTCAATCGAGATATCCAAGACTTTGTGACCCGCCACTGCTGGAATGATGTTTGGGGACGCCCCGGTCTTGAGAGAAAAACAAGAAGCCTTTTAAACATTGTAATGTTGACTGCTTTGAACAGGTCCCACGAGCTTGAAGCTCATGTTATTGGCGCAGTCAACAATGGATGCACCACCGAAGAGATTTCCGAAGCCTTACTGCAGGCAACGGTTTATTGCGGCTTCCCAGCTGGTATTGACGCATTTCGAACTGCGAAGGCAGTTTTGGAAAAGAATGGGCTGCTCGCAGGCACTAATGAGGCTACTTAATTCATGATGAGAATTGGTTTTGTAGGGCTTGGAATCATGGGCAAGCCGATGGCTTCCTGTCTTGTATCATCAGGGAAATACAGGGTTATTGGATATGACATATCAATTGAGAATATGGAGGCGGCGGCAGAATTGGGTGTGGATAAGCATGCGGGGTCTCTGCGTGAATTAGCTGAGATTACGGACCTTATAATACTGATGCTTCCAAATGGAGATATTGTTAAAAATGTTGTTCTAGGCGATGACCAGGAAGGTCTTATCAACGGCTTGAAAAAGGGTAGCACAATTCTCGATATGTCCTCGGTCTCTCCGTTCCAAACTCAGGAGCTCTCCAAAATACTTGCAGCTGATGGGATCATGCTTGTCGATGCACCAGTTTCGGGTAACGTAACAAGGGCTTGCACTGGACAACTTGCCGTTATGGCAGGGGGTGATGCTGAAGCGATTGAATATGTACGGGGACCACTCAGCGCAATGTCGCGTCAAATAACTCATGTTGGGCCTGTTGGATCAGGGCACGCGATTAAGTCTCTCAATAACCTTTTGTCAGCATCAGGATTGATTGCTGCAGGCGAGGTGTTGCTAATCGGCAAAAAGTTTGGGTTGGATAGTCAAGTTATGTTGGATGTTCTGAACGCCTCGACCGGACGAAACAATTCAACTGAAAACAAGATTGGGCAATTTGTTCTTTCGCGCAAATTCGACAGTGGTTTTGCATTAAACCTTATGGCTAAGGATTTGGCGATAGCGCTCGATGTGGCTAACAGGTGCGGTGCTCCTAGTAGGCATAGTGTCCTAACTCGAGAAATGGTGGATGCTGCCAACTCTGAAGAGGGAGCAGGCTCCGACCACACAGCGCTGATACGATGGCTGGAGCGCCTCTCAGGCCTAGAATTGGATTGATAGCCGATCAGGTTGACTTGGCTTTCCGCTTCATTGGCTTTACCATTGGCTGCTCTAAGTGCTGCCGCTTGAGTTCTTCCCGCGCAACTAACGCTACCGACTCAATATGTGCAATAAATGCGCGCTCCGCAGCAGTTGCATCCTGTTTCTTGATGGCCTCAAAAACTTTGGAAAGCTCACTTACAGCGTTTGGCAGTCGCCCCGGCGCAGATAGAGTTGTCAGCCGCATAATTGCCACCCTTGTGTGAATGCGGTCCAACATCCCACGTAAAGGTTCATTATTAATTGTATCAAGGACTGTATTATGAAAATCAGAAACCCCTGATAATACCGCTCTGATATCCTCCTCAATTGCTGAGGCCTTTATACGATCAAAAATCCTGAGCACTCTTGAAATATCTCGCTGTGACGCAATCTCTACAAATTTTCTTGTTGCTAGGCCTGCTAAAATGCCTCTAATTTCGTAAATTTGAACAGCTTCCTCAGGGGATAAAACCGCTACAACGGGCCCGATTTGCGGGATATTCACAACCAGCCCTTCCGACTCAAATTCCCGAAGAACCTCCCGAATGATGGTGCGGCTCACCTCGTATCTCTCACAAAGTTCACGTTCAATCAGTCGGCTACCCGGCGAGAAAGCCAGATTTGCCAAATCGGCTTTCAATTCCTGTGCGATCTCCTGACGGAGGGGAGCCGCAACGTTGGGTCTTCTCATATTTGTTCTTTCTTTTAACCAAGTAGTCTCAGGATGGCATAATCAATATTATCATAATGTCGAATTCAGAAAACATTTGTCAAATATTTACTCTAAATTTCCACTGGAATAGCAAATTAAGTGCATAAATAAAGCATTTTGTTACCCAAGCAACCTATATATTTATAAAATATTGCGTAATACCGTAATATCATTATATAACTGATTCGAACGTTGCTTTATTTGAAGGAGGAAACTTTCATGTTCAAATCTACTTTCTGGGTCTGTGCCTTAACATTTACCGGTGCCTTTCTTGCGCCGGTTGCATCGATAGCAGAAGTTGAAGGACCAAAAGTAAATTGGGACCTCAATGCACATGGTGGCTCACGCGCACTGACCCGCGGGATCGAAGCCATGTCCGAATACATTTCAGAACAAACTGGCGGTAATTTTTCTATCAATATACATTACGGTGGCGCTCTTGCGAAACCCCAGGATAATATCGATAGTATCAAACTGGGCGCATTTGAGATGGGTCTTTGGAGTTCTGCTTGGTCACCTGCAAAAGCCCCGGCTCTTTCGGCCCTGACGCTTCCCTTCTTGCCTCTTGAAAGTATTGATGAGGTGGCACGAGTCCACCAATCCTACCTGAATCATCCAGTTTTAGTTGAAGAGGCCGCTAAATGGGGAGCTATTTATTTAACAACACAACTCATTCCCGAAAGTAGTGTCATGGCTAAAGGCGATACGCCTAAGAGCCTGGATGATCTAAAAGGATTGCGGGTTCGTATTATTGGAAATGGCGCACGAGTCGCTGAACTGCTTGGTGCGACGCCGGTGTCAATCCCAGGGTTTGAGACTTATCCAAGCATGCAGCGTGGAACAATGGACGGGGTATCTTTTCCGAGTTATGGCTATTCAGCATTTAAGGTTGATGAACTGTCTGATTGGTATTCCGATGATATCAAGTTTGGTCGCCTTGTCACAGTTTCGCTAGTGAGCAAGCAGGCTTTTGAAGAGCTTCCTGCGCAATATCAGCAACTTCTCATAAATTCTATTCCCGTTGCACAGGGTGCATTAAAGGATGCATATGGAGGTATCGAAGAAGTGAATTTCCCCAAGTGGAAAGAGATGGGTATAGACAGGGTTAGCTTTGATCCCGCTGCAATCGAAACAATGGAGATAGAAAATTCAGCGTCAATCTACGCTGACTGGATCGCATCTGCAAGTGAGCGGGGCGTTCCAGCTCAGGAACTGCTTGATTTCCTTCTGAGCGAGGCATCTGAAAACTAGTCGATTTCCACCCAACCAAATGTGGGGGCGATGTCTCAAATGATTTCGCCCCTGCTTCCCAGTGTCGTCGGGTGTAAATAACAAAGGTGGTGGAAATGCCAAACGATCAAAATAAGCTGACAAATGGGCTCACAGTTGTTGATCGCAGCCTTCAAAAAGTTGAGTTTTGCACAGCATCTATAGGAGCAATTGTCGTTTTTTTCATGATGCTAGCAGGAGCAGCTGAAATTTTTCTTCGCTCGCTTCTTGATTCGCCCATCCCAGGCTATCTTGAAGCTGTGGAAATAAGCATCGTTGCCTTTGCCGTTTTGCCAATTTCCTATTGTTATCAGAGAGATGGCCACCTGAAAATGGATTTGATGGTACGTCGCTCTTCGGGCCGCCGTATGTGGTTTTACAAAACGTTTGCCACCGCTACTGCCCTAGCCTTTATCCTTATTATTCTACCCTCTTTATTCGACTTCTACCGCAATTCGCTTGTGCTAGGGGACTCAACAATGAACATGGAATGGCCAATCTGGCCGTCCAAACTTGCCGCGGTGGTGGGTCTCAGCGTCTTTGCTATGCGTCTGGCGATTGAACTCGTCGCCAGCCTGCGCATGCTCGCCGATCCGAACGCCACAGAAATAGCACTACCAAAACAGGCAGACCCTCTCAAAGAAGCAATCGACTGAGGCAGCATTATCATGGATAATATCACCGTTGGCTATTTAGGCTTTGTTGTTCTCATCGTGCTGATTTTTCTGGGTGTGCGTATTTTCATTGCGGCCGGTCTAGTTGGCTTTCTCGGCCTGCTTTACATGAAAAATTGGAAGGTTGCTGCTGGGGTTGCCGGTATGGCACCCCATTCAGAGGTTTCAAATTTCACGCTGTCGGTACTGCCAATGTTTATCCTGATTGGCTTCTTTGCTCACCATGGTGGGATGGTGAAGGGTGCCTACCGCTTTGCAAAGGCCTGGCTTGGCTGGCTGCCCGGCGGTCTGGCTATTGGTACTGTATTTGCCACCGCTTCCTTTGGAGCGGTCTCCGGTGCTAGCAGCGCTACAGCAGCAGTCTTTTCTCACATCGCTATCCCTGAGATGCTTAAGAGTAAGTATCAACCGGCTATCTCTGCTGCTGTAGTCGCTGCGGGTGGCACGCTTGCTTCGCTAATCCCACCCTCAGCGATACTTGTAATCTATGGTATAATCGTCGAAGAATCAGTCGGAGATCTGCTGCTGGCAGGCTTTATCCCCGGTATAATTACAGCTCTCATCTACATTTTGCTGTTGGTCGGGATGTTCAAGGTTAAACCTGAGCTTGGTCCATCAGTCACAGGCATTTCTTGGGGCGAACGTTTTGCCTCCATCGGAGGCGTGTTGCCTATCGTCGTTGTGATTTCCGTGATCATGGGCGGTATGTATACCGGTTGGGCTACCCCGACCGAGGTTGGGGCTCTCGGGGCTTTTATTGTCTTCGTACTTGCATTGTTACGCGGCAGACTGAATTTCTCCAACCTCTCTCAGTCGCTTATAGAAACAGTCAAGCTGTCAGCAATGATATTCTCAGTCATCTGGGGCATCGTTACTTTCGTGCGATTTCTTGGCTTTGCGGGCCTACCCTCTGCAGCAGCAGAATGGGTTTCAAGCCTGCCAATCTCGCCCTTTGCCACACTTCTCGTAATACTGCTGATGTATCTGTTTCTAGGTATGTTTATGAATGCAATCGGCATGTTGCTTTTGACTCTTCCAGTTATCCACCCAGTTATTATTAGCCTAGGCTTTGACCCTATTTGGTTCGGTATCATTCTTGTAAAGATGGTTGAAATTGGTCTTGTGACCCCACCAATTGGCCTTAACTGCTATGTAGTTTCTGGAGTCAGACCCGATATACCTATTGAAAAAATCTTCCGTGCTGTTTTGCCGTTCGTTTTGGCGGATATTGCTGCCGTCGCCCTGTTTGTTATGTTCCCTGAAATCGTAACCTTCCTACCAGACTTGGTCAAAGGGCGCTGAGAAATGCGAATCGCTGAGCTTTCAACACTGGTGGTTAGACAACCCGTAAAAAGAGGGGCCATAACCTTTAAGTTTGGGGCTGTAACAGTTGTGGAAAGCCTTATAATAAAGCTCACGACCGAAGAAGGAGAAGATGGTTTTGGTGTGATTGAGGCTACGCCACCACTCGGCCTGCCTGTCACATCCGTTCTCCCCATTCTTGGTATTTTCAGGGAAGTTGTCGTTGGCAGGGAGGTCGTGGATCATCTCCAAATCCTAACGGAAATCCGGCATAAACTCTTTAGCCTGAACTATTCATTCAATCCGATCCTCGCGGCGATTGACTCAGCCTTGCATGACCTGGCAGCGCGCTTAGCGGGTGTTTCCTTATGCAAATATTTGGGCTGTGCTTCAAACGGGGGAAGTGTTGAAACTCTTGATGTAATCCCCTTGAGTTCCAGAGAGCAGACGCAAGTTGACATAGAAGAATGTATTTCAAAAGGAACAAATGCCGTAAAGTTAAAACTCACTGGAAATGGAGAAGGCGATATTTCAAAGGTTCGCCATGTTCGGGAAGTTTTTGGCAATGGCCTTCAAATCTATTGTGACGCAAACGGGTCATACGAATATGACAGTGCACAAGATGCTGCTGCTCTGCTTGCTGCGTTAGGTGTTGTAAGTTTCGAACAACCTGTGACCGGCGATGATCTGGTTGCAATGGCTGCACTTACCGCATCCCGCAACGTTGCGATTGAGGCTGACGAGTCCGTTTGTTCAAAGAGAGATGCAAATGCTATAATCAACCAGTGCGCAGCAGACATAGTGAGTTTGCGAATTTCACGCTTTGGCAGCCTCCAACAAACGGTTCATATTGCACGAAGTTGCATTGAGAACGACATGGGGTTTCGGTTTGGTGCGATGTTTACGCCTAGCCTGCAAAATGCAATTAGCGCCCATATTGCTCTGGCTTTGCCGAAACAGCGCTATGCCCATGATTTATCCATGCATGAGATGTTTCTTAATGATCCATTCGAGGGGCTTGTGCGTCGCGGCGGAAAAATAGTCATTGATCCAACAAAATTGGGGATAGGACTGAAAATCAGGTCTGACTGCGGTAAATTTTCTCCCGTTCCCTTACAAAGCCGATAACAGAAGATAGAGGCTCGAGCCATGAAAAACAACGAAACGATACGCACCGACATCGCCTGGAGCAATGAAGACCGAATTCTGGTTCATGGGCTAGATTTGCCACTGGAAATTATTGGCAAATTTAGTCTTGGTGATTTTGCTTTTCTCGAGTTGACAGGCCGGAAGCCAAACGAAGATGAATCAATTGTATTTAACGCGCTTGCAGTAACCTTAGTTGAGCATGGTTTGACGCCCAGCGTTTTATCGACACGCTTGACCTATCTCGGCGCACCAGAATCGCTTCAAGGTGCTGTTGCGGCGGGCCTCCTAGGCCTTGGCAATACCTTCGCAGGAACCATGGAAGGAGCGGCCCGGATTCTACAGGTCCACCTAAATAAAGCTCCCGACAACATTGATTTGGACGCTGTGGCGCTATCCATTGTCCAGGATCATCGAGCTAGCAAAAGTATAATCCCTGGGATTGGACATAACCTTCACAAAAAAGGTGATCCAAGAACTCCAGTCCTTTTTGATCTCGCTGCGCAGCATAATTTGTCAGGTCGCTATGTTGATCTCATGAAGCGTATTGAAATGGCTGCTGAAAGAGAATTTGGCAAGCGGCTTCCAATCAATGCAACTGGGGCTATCGGAGCTATCGGTAGTGAGCTTGGGTTGCCTTGGAATATAATGCGGGGGATTGCGGTGATGGCTAGATCAATAGGTCTTGTCGCTCATCTTTTGGAGGAGGCTAAAAACCCAATGGCCAAGCCCATCTGGGATCAGATAGAAGAACAAGCCACGAAACACATGCGGGAGTATTAAGCCAACTATGGAAAGCAAAAAATACTCCCGCGCTGCGTTTGTTTCGCACAGGTATAACTGCAGTAATTTGCTGGAAAGCCGACGGGCCAGACTGGGTGATAAAACAGCACTTGTATTTGAGGACAGGGCCTGGACCTGGAACAGATTTTCTGAAGCCGTGGAAAGGTTTGCCCTTTATTTCCAAAGCAAAGGAATTTCCCGCGGTGATCGCGTAGCACTGATTGCGACTAATTCTGATACTTATGCCATTTCTTTCCTCGCGATTGCACGGCTTAGCGCAGCGGCTGTCACAATAAACTGTGAGCTATCTTCTAGAGAAATCTTAGAAATTCTGGACAAAGTTAGGCCCAAACTCATACTTTGCTCTCAGGATCGACTAGATAAACTTAACCAGCCCGAAGCTATTTTAATGGACAGTAGCGACAGCAAAATTCCGGATTTGTGGAAACTTTCAGAGCAAGTAACTGGGAACTTGCCCGCCGAGCCCGATCCAGAATCCACCTGCTTGATAATGTTTACCTCCGGAACAACCGGATTTCCGAAAGGCGTCATGCATTCGCAACGAAATTTTGTGCTCTCAGGTGAAGGCTTTATTCAGCGCATGGACTTGTCCCACAAGGAGAGGATGCTTTGCGTGTTACCACTGTTTCATATAAATGCGCTCTTCTATTCGTTCGCAGGCGCACTCGTGTCTGGTGCTACAATAATTTTTGAGCGGCGCTTTAGTGCATCGCGCTTCTGGGAGACCGTTGCAAAAACACGTGCTTCGCAGGTGAATTTGATTGCGGCTGCAGGCAATATTTTGCTCCGTCGAAACCGATCTGAGTTCGTCGCTTCGCACGCGCTTTCGAAAATATACCTCTCTCCTCTTACCCCTGCACTCTATGCTGGTTTTCAAGCTGAGTTCAAAGTGCCTTGCCTGCGCGAAGGCTATGGCTTGACAGAAGCTCCGGGAGTCACCAATCAGCCAATTGATGAGCCCCCTAAAATTGGAAGTATTGGGCGCATTTCGCTACATCCTGATGATATGCACCCCCTTGCTGAACTGAAAATTGTAGACAGTGTAGGTGAACCGGTTGCCGATGGTGATGCCGGAGAATTACTGGTGCGTTCTCCAATTCTGATGCAGGGCTATTTTGAGGATCAAGATGCAACCCAAGCCGTAATGCAGAATGGATGGTTTCGTACCGAAGATCTTGTACGAAGGAATGACAAGGGTGATTTCTTTTTCATAGAAAGGATCAAAGATATTATCCGTAGGAGGGGTGAGAACATATCCGGCGCAGAACTAGATGTTGTGATTTCCGGACATCCCAATATCTCGCAGGTCGCCGTCGTTGCGACACCTTCCACACTTGGCGAGGATGAAATTTTGGCTGCAATCGTCCTTAGTGGCGAGCTTTCTGCACTTGACTTTAAAGAGTGGTGCATCTCAGCCCTGCCTGCAAACAAGCGTCCCCGATTTGTCGCCTTCTGCCAAGATCTTCCACGCACGCCAACCGAAAAGATAGAAAAATATAAGATTCGACGTAACCCTGATTTTCATAAAAAAGCCATCGATCTTTTGAAAATATAAAATTATCTGGCTGGGTTTTGTCAGAATAACCCTCCTTGCGGTACTGTCAGACAAAACTAACTTGAGACGGGTCGGGTGGACTCGTAGCCTCTCCGTATGACAAAACACTCTCCATCCCGCTGCATGAAACCTGCCCTGGGGTTTCTGCACCATCTTGCCTANGCCCGTTGACCGGGAACCAAGTACCAGTGCACTATCGGACCATAGAGCACGCACCTACGTCCTGCCTGCGGTGGGCTGTGAAGTTGCTGAGCGTAACTTAGAAGTTATGATTTGGAGTACGTTGTATATCAGTGTTGCTAAATGGCCAGTACGACAGGCTAGCGATCAACTTGATGGAAATGATAAACAGGCTCAGCATTACGTCTATTACGGATACTAAATGCCCGTTGCATTTGTCCATTTGGCACTGTCAGAGCAAACTAGCTTGAATAGGGCAGGGCTAATTTGTAATCATGCCGAATGAAAAAACATTCTCCATTCCGCTACTTCAAAACCAGCCCTGAAGTCATTCGACTTCCAGTAATGATGTACGTTCGATTTTCGCTTTCGCTCCGTAATGTAGAGTGAGGCGTTGATGTCAGCCATGAAACGTTCTGTGCAGGCAACAGCTCACTTTTTGTAGGGGGTGTACGGTGGATAGGGAGGGCCCGCCATTAGGTCCGATAGTTCGGCATCTTGTTCTTCGCTGTATCCAAATTCATAAACAGGGCGGAGTTGGGAAATTAGTCCGGATAAGTGGTTCGAAGCCCATAACATTGCTACATAGTTTCTCTCGTTTAGATCAGTGCAGCCGGTTATGTAGGCATAGTATCCTTCAACGGCGTCAGCGGCGCCTTTAAATGCGGCCTCCAAGGGTTTTATATCTTCATCAAAGTCGCTGTGTACGCGAATTTCTATTTTAGCCATTGTTGCTTCTCCTTGTGTAAAGGACTGGTGTGTCCCAATTAAAAAATACGCAATGGGGCACGGTTTCCTCATGTAAACATGGGGTTTTAGTGGACGTGTCCCATTTGCCCCAAGTTTTTGTGAACTTGGTTATAGTGCAGGGTGAGATGTATAGGTCCTGATCGTCATTTATTTTCAATTTTGCTAATAAAATAGGACAAATAGGACAGTATGCGTTTTGGCTATAAAAATAAGATGTTTTATGTGCCCTATTTCCTATCAAAAAGATGGGACACTGATGGGCCCACCAGGCCAAAAATGTGTACCGAAGCTGTTTTGCAGCAGACCGAAGCTGTTTTGCAGCAGATTGTATGCAGCTCACTCGTGGCGAGAAGGAGTTTAGCCTAATCCTAAACATCCCAATCAATCCTCACATTGAGTGTTTTAGCAAACTGTGCTCGGGCTTCGTTTAATTCTGGAAGTAAAAGTTCCCAGTTTCGACTGTGGGTCGTACTGGCGCGCCTGCGCTCCACGACCAGCCATTTGCGTAGTCCTTTACCAACAGCTGTGGCAGAAGT
>JGI20158J14315_10001814_pt1 | contig 15310 bp, 15 predicted proteins | sample COG_08_FD_14315 | JGI IMG/M metagenome (IMG submission 14315)
ACATAAGCAAGAAAATAGGTGCCTATTAAATAACCCACACCTCTCGCCGCGCTGATCAAAACCAAAAATAAGGGAATGACCAGCCAAGGTTCATTAACCCACTCATCTCCAAGAAGTCTATTAGCCATACCACCGGTAAACCCCGATGAGGCAACAGTTGCAGTATCGGCCACGGAGCCTGTAAGAACCCCTACGATATCCGTCATGTAACGAAACAAATCAATAAAAGCAATTTCTGCTAACGAATGCAGTAGTAAACCAAACACAGCAATTAAAAATGGGAACCAGTAACGAGCCACATACCATAGCAGTCGTAAATAGGTCTTTGTCCCTGACGGACTCGTGGTATCAGACATAAACTACCAATCCGTTATATTTATCAAAATCAAATTCAAAACATGGGCGATTATCATCATTTTGAACAACGCGTAAGGCACAACTAACCAAGGCCATCATCATTTTTCTCTTTTATTATAGGTTTTCTGCGCCTCAACCATAACTACAGGTCGTGACTAAACATAATTAAAACACATCACAGGGTAATGGTGCATATCTGAGGATAGATTAGCCTAAATTAAATAAAACCTTAGGTAGTTTTTGGCTTCTATTGATACATACAATCTTAGAGGGCTGATTAACCATAACGCATAAAGAATCCGTTAATGCGACTTACCACGCTAAGAGCTATACTTCTAGCTAGTAGGCTATCAGTGCAGATCTAGGATGATGGGTTGTATGAAAAATTTATTAGTCATTTATCACAGTCAAAGTGGTGGAACTGAACGTATGGCTCAAGCTGTCTATGCAGGCTGTCAACAGGATGAAGATGTCGAAACACGTTTTTTAAAAGCCTTCGATGCAACTTTAGATGACTTGCTTTGGGCTGATGGTTTAATTTTTGGCACACCAGAGAACTTTGGTTACATGAGTGGCGCATTAAAAGACTTTTTTGATCGTACTTTCTACCCCGCAGAACCTTATCAAATAAACCTGCCCTATTGTATGTTTGTGAGTTCTGGTAACGATGGAACCGGTGCGGTTCGAGAGGTTGACCGTATTGTGAAAGGCTACCCCCTACGTAAGATCAATGATCCTTTGATTATTGTTGGCGGTTTTAAGGATGAACATCAACAAAAATGTGAGGAGTTTGGCTTGGGTATGGCCGCTGGACTATCCCTTGGAATTTTCTAGGTATAACAAGCCTTGAAAGAACCTTATTACACGCTGTGGCTTCTTTTCATCAAGTATTCTATGCCGATACGGCATTACAATAACTAATCAATTTTCAATAAAACAGACGAAGTATTTCTATCAATAACGGTAACAATATAGAGATTGGAATTATTGTTATCATCAATCTGACTATATTTTTCTATCCCCAGAGCCTTATTGGCAAAAACGTTAGTTGTATTGCTATGGCCAACTACCAGAACAGTTTGACCACTGGTTTCACGCTGAAAAGAATCTGAGTAAATGTCTTTTGGATCGTAAAAGAGTATTGGTAAACTTTTACTATCAGCAGTGGGTTTCGCCGTTAATTTTGTCCGACTGTAGTCTGTCGAATAAACGGCATCTAAATTCACCTTAGAGAAAATTTCTCGCCATGCGTTGGCGCGTTCCAGCCCCTTTTCTGAAAGACTTGGATTTTGATCAGATTTATCAATACGTAATTTTTCAGCATGACGAATGAAATAATAGGTGGTTACCTCCGACGAATAACAAGCGGAAGATGTAAAAACAAGAATACAAATTAGAAGTAGTTTTTTTGTCATCGATGGGAGCATAACTTAATAGTCACAATTATCAAATTAAGCATGACAATATTAAGGAAGAACACGTAAGAAGCAGACTATATATTCGCAAAACCCCCATAGTCTAATGGCTACAAGGGTTTATGGAAAATGGAGCGGGAAACCGGGTTCGAACCGGCGACCTGTACCTTGGCAAGGTACCGCTCTACCAACTGAGCTATTCCCGCAGAAGCCAAGAATCTGGCAACGTATAAAAATGGCGTCCCGTAGGGGAGTCGAACCCCTGTTACCGCCGTGAAAGGGCGGTGTCCTAGGCCTCTAGACGAACGGGACGTGATTGGCTAGGAGGCGCGCATGATAAGTAGCCACAGGAAAAGTGTCAAGCATAACTAGCCTTAATTTAAAGCCTTTTCACTTTTTGCTATTTCTAGGTCTAGCTGATCAATAAACTTTCGAATAACAACCATGTTTAAACCAAGATCTCTTCGCCGACCGGGAGATGATGAACGAACATCAATCATGCTTCCCCCTTCTTCGTTGGGCTGAACTCTTATAANAAAATCTGTCGGCTGCTCTTTAGCTGCAAGGCTGGTAGCTGCCTCAATTGTACCAACANTATTCGCGGTGTAAGTTCTAGGCCAGTCTAGTATGACTAGTACTCGCCTCTCAAGCCTTGAGGCAACTTTAGGTTCCAAATCTAAAAAAATAGATTCGACACTCAGCGTTTTAAGAACCTTATGTGGAATACTCAAAAATCTCCACAATGGCTGTACTTTCTTAAAACGCAGGCGGTCATACTTTGACCTCGAAAACTGAGGAACTGATTCAACATACGTACTTTAATCATTAGCCGCTATAAAGTTGATATTTAACCAAACATACTGCTTATCAAACCAACTTATAGGAATGCAAAATATTATGAGAGCTAAGATAATATCAAGCTGGAATCGAGCTTATTTACGCAAGTGTATAAAACTAACGGAATACCCAAATAATAAGTATTAACCCCAGTAAATGGAAAAAAATAACAAAGTACGCGACTGTAAAGTCATGAGGGTTAAAAATAAACTTAGCAGCAATAATGCTTAAGCAATAACCGGCGATCGTCAACACTCCCAGTTGATCAAAAAGTTTAATGACTTTATTTAGCATAACCTCAGCTCGCATTGCCCCGCGTATATTGGTTTGTGATCTCAAATCGATTTAGGCGAATGACAAACTTTTTGTTTAGACTAGATTTATGTGATATTAAATAAAGCAGAGTACGCATAAATAACAAAATAGAGAACGGGAAAAAGAGGATTCTAGGGCAAAGGGTTCGCTGCAAAGCCAGTAGCAGAAATTTGGAATCTGCAGCCTCATTACTTTGAGGAGTCTGCATATACCTAATTGATCCACTAATAGGTTGATTTATTGCGTACAATGCGCCACTACTCGCGAATCGCCTCAAGGGACAATGATGGACAAAACACTGCAGTCTGAGAAGCTTAAAAATGTGAATTACGAAATCCGAGGCCCAGTACTGGATTATGCAAACTTGCTGGAAGAGGAAGGTCAGCAAGTCTTAAAACTTAACATTGGCAATCCAGGGGCCTTTGGCTTTGACGCGCCTGACGAAATTATGCGTGATGTCATTCACAATCTTCGTGAGGCCCAGGGTTACTCTCAGAGCAAAGGACTCTTCTCAGCCAGAAAAGCCGTTATGCAACGTTACCAGGTGCAAGGTTTGAAGAACGTCGATGTGGGCGATATCATCATGGGGAACGGCGTCAGTGAATTGATTGTGATGTCTATGCAAGGACTGCTCAATCAAGGAGATGAAGTGCTAATACCCTCTCCTGATTACCCTTTATGGACAGCTGCGGTGTCCATCGCAGGCGGCTCTGCCATTCATTACGACTGCGACGAGTCAAATGACTGGCAGCCAAATATTGCAGATATAGAAAGCAAAATAACTGGACGGACTCGCGGTCTAGTTATCATTAACCCCAACAATCCAACCGGTGCAGTTTACTCAAGAGAGACACTTGCCGAGCTTGTAGATATCGCTGAGAGAAATAATTTAGTGATATTTGCTGATGAAATTTATGATCGTATTGTTTACGACGATGCTGTGCATCATCCTCTTTCACTCATGGTTACAAATACTCTTTGCTTAACTTTCAACGGCCTGTCAAAGACTTACCGTTTAGCGGGCTTTAGGTCGGGTTGGATGCTTATCAGTGGACGAAAGGATAACGCTGCAAGTTATATCGAAGGTTTGGAAATGTTAGCCTCTATGCGACTATGCGCGAACGTACCAGCAATGCTTGCCGTGCAAACAGCACTGGGGGGCCGACAGAGTATTCAAGATTTAATACTTCCGGGAGGACGACTTTTGGCACAACGAAACTTGTGCTACGAATTACTAACCAAGATCCCCGGAATTACCTGCGTAAAGCCGCGCTCTGCTATGTATCTATTCTTTAAGCTAGATACGAGCATGTATCCTGTGGATGACGATGAAAACTTTGTTCTTGAGCTGTTAAAGCAACAGCACTTACTTTTAGTGCAGGGCTCTGCCTTTGCCTGCAAGGACTCCCAGCACTTCCGAATTGTATTTTTACCCGACCAAAATGTATTAATTAAGGCTATTGACCGACTGGACACTTTTTTGAAAAATGTTCGCAAAGACAATCAAACGATAGAGGGTGGTTCTAGTACTCGACACCTCACTAGGGTTTAGGGTCAGCTAACTGAAAACCGAGAATATCTAACTCTTTTTTTAATCTTGGGTTACTAGACCACTGCATCCAATCAACACATGTCCCCGAATATTCTCGCCTGAGTGGATAATTTGTCCTCAAATGATCGAAAGCCTTCCTCTGCCTTACAGAACCCTCTTCAAGCCCCGTGAAAGCAGTGCGCATAGCTAAATCATCCCGCCGAGGATCATAGCTGCTTAAAATAGCATCTGAGATTGACTCTACTATCTTCTCAGAGTCGAGCAAAATTGGTTGGAGATTGTTATCGCCCATATCAACGCTAGTTTTGCCTACCCAACTGAGAAATTCCTTATACACCATAGAGGTTCCATTGCGCTTGCCCTCAACGGTATTACCCGCTATGTGAGGAGTTCCTATAGAGACCTGTTCTAGTAATTCTAAGCATACCTCAGGCTCAGACTCCCAAACATCAAGGGCGGTTTCAATTGAACCGCCAGACTTCAAATAATCCAAGAGTGCCTTGTTATTAACCACGCCCCCTCGCCCAGCATTCAGTAATAGACTTCCAGGTTTTAACCTTGATAGCTCATCAGGCCCTATAAGGTGAAACGTAGGATATTCCCCATCACGAGTTAGGGGGGTGTGAACACAGATGATATCTGATGCTAATACCTCATCAAAGCTGCACAAATCGAGACAACTATCAGGGGTCAAAAAGGGGTCATATGCCCTGCAGCTAACGTTTAGATCCTTTAGTACTCTAAATAATCGACCACCCACATTACCACAACCAATAATTCCCACATGTTTGTCTCGCCAGTTGGGTACCAAGTGAGACATAACCGAAAGGTCATACTGAACCACAGCATTCGCATTGCAGCCGGGTGCAAAAGCAAAATGTATTCCTGACTGCGACAGAAACTTTGTGTCGATATGGTCTATGCCAATAGTTGCGGAACCGACGAACCGCACCGATGAATTCTCAAGCAAATCGCAACAAACCTTAGTTACCGATCTAACCAAAAGTATATCCGCGTCAATTAGATCTGAAAAAGTAATCTCGCGACCAGATTTAAGATGTACGTCACCGTATGGGCTGAATAATGTCTCTACTAGAGGCATATTTTGATCAGCCACGATTTTTAAACGACCCTCACTGCCCATCTAATTAATTCCCATTACTGAGCCTAATTGGCGCTTCTTTAGATCAGCCAAACGACTGCTAAACGTGCTACCAAAGCCCATTTCCTCAGCAAATAACTCAAAGGCCTGCTCCTGCACACCTCGCCATTTGATCTGGTCAATATCCGGCATATCTTTGATGTCAGTTTCGATTGTAGCAAGCAGTTTGGACAACACTAACTGATCCTGATTTCCAGCAAAGCGATCTGCTAGTTTCTTTGCTCCTCTGATAGGGAGACCCTCAAGTTGATCTAAGTGCTCAAGAATTGACTCGATATCGGAGAAATGGCTCAATAGTTGTTTTGCAGTTTTTTTACCAATTCCTGCAATACCTGCAATATTATCACTGGCATCGCCAACCAGAGCGAGATAGTCAGCCATCTGATGGCAACCCAACTCTAGCGTACGCTCTAGCTCTTTTTGAGCTTGGGGTTGAGACCGACCAAAGTCCCAATAAAGCTCGTTATTTCCAATCAATTGCATCAGATCTTTGTCTCTGGAGACGATAATAGGCTGTATATCCGCATCGCCTGCTATTTTGGCCATGGAACCAATGAGATCATCCGCCTCATAGATCTTGGAAGCAATTTCTGTTACGCCCAGCACCCTGCATACCTGCCGACAAGCATTTAACTGAAATGCTAGAGCTTCGTCAGGCAACTCACGGTTTGCTTTATAGTCCGGTGCCAACTGGTGTCTAAAACCAGATTCAAGACTCTCATCGAAAGCGCACAATATGTGGGTGGGATTTTTTTGTCGTAAAATATCGAGCATGAAATTGGTAAAACCATAAACGGCATTTGTCGACATATTTAGGTCAGCTGAATGCCAATTGTCAGGCAACGTGAAATAGCTACGGAAGATGTATATAGAAGAATCTACTAAAAAAGCTTGCATCAATGATCTCTAAGCAGTGCTAACTGACTGATAATGGGAGTGACACTTTCCGTTCGAGCCAAAATTTTTACAAAGGACATTTAAGAACTGTAGACCCCTCGATGGTAGCTGACCATTAGCGCACCACTGCTGAGCCTGATTTGCAACGGCCACGCTAAACGAACCACTAGAAGGCGACTCAACACTGCAGCTTAAGTTATCCGTACTAAGACGAAATTCTTGGCCACAGGCAACACTGAACATCCATTCTAAAGCTTGAGGCTTGACTTCCGATTGCTCAAATAACTCTTGCTGTTCGGCACTGCGGCCATCAGGAGCATACCAATAACCGTAGTCTTGCATATTAAGACGCTTTTTTCCGGCAATACACCAGTGCGCTATTTCATGGAGCGCGCTAGATAGATAATCTGCCCGATAAATTATTTTAGCTGGAAGATTATCGCTAGTTTTTGGAAGATACAGCGGTTCGCTACCTCCACCAACTAATATCGTTGAGTATTTTGCTTCGAATTCATCAGCAAATATTGCACTGATGATAGTTAATTTTTCAGATTCAACAGACACGGTGATATTTAACTTTCAATCGATTATTCAAGTGTTTTTCACTAGCGTACAACGGAAGTGTACAGGACAAAAGTGTAATGCTAAATAGGCAACGTGAAACCATAAGTCTCAGAGAATATTCAAAAATAGTATAGGGATAAACCACAAAGCGTTGTGCTTTTGCTATTTGTAGAGTACCGTATGTAGTGTTAGGTATTTATGTGACTGCTGCCACAAGGAGATATATTTATGCCCAAATTGGTGCTTGAACACTCCAATGACAATGTAATCGACATCTTCACCCGCAAGCCTCTCTCTGATCTCTCTAACAATCGTATAATCCGCGTCGCAGCCGAACTTGATGGGCTCGAAATTCTTTATAGTAATTCAGAAAATCCAGATAAATTATTCTCTGTAAAGGTTTTGGCATGGGGCCTTAAAGTTAGTGGCGAAGTAGTCGGTTTAGTTCCCTGGCTGGATAAACTTGTGGCTTGCGATGAAATCAATGATCCACTTAATGGGCAGTGGCAGGGTTATTATGACCAAGGAGTAGACCAGCTATTTTTTAACGCTCCACTCCACAAGGTTGTCGAACTTGAGACTGCTGCTGATTATTATGATTATCAATGTGACTCTGATGAAGAAATCATCCAAGAGATTCCTGATAGCATCGGCACCCATGCAGTTCTATCGGAGGATAGCTTCCATAGCATTACATTGAAAGAGGTTGTTAGCTGGCAGCTTTTAAGTAACGGCGAAATAAATGCGATGATCATTAATGAAGAGAAGGTCGAAAGCACGCCCGTACTCCCTGGTGATAATTGTCTGTACCCAGCAGAAAGCTGCGACTCTTTTCGTTATTTTTTCCAGCATAACATTGCCAATAAAATCAAAAGCCAGGATCCCGACGCAATGGCGGCAATTTCTATGCTCGACGATGGTTAGCGTTCAAATGACTCAGTTTGGATTGCCGTAGTTCATTAGTCGTTCATACCGCTTGGACAATAATTCATCCAATTTAACTGATTGGAGCTCATCCAATTGAGTGATTAGATGATCTCGCAAATTGGAACTCATCGTTTCAATATCTCGATGAGCACCGCCCATAGGCTCAGGAATAGTTTTATCAACAATATTAAGTTTTTCTAAGTTCTCTGAAGTAACACCCATAGCTTCGGCCGCGGCAGATGCTTTTTCGCTACTCTTCCATAAAATATTTGCACATCCTTCCGGTGATATCACAGTATAAGTGCTGTATTGCAGCATATTTACCCTGTCTCCAACACCAATACCCAACGCACCACCGGAGCTTCCTTCACCAATCACGGTACAGATAATTGGCGTTCTCAGCCGCGACATAACTGCTAAATTACGAGCAATTGATTCAGAGATATTACGCTCCTCAGAATCAATACCGGGATAGGCCCCCGGTGTGTCGATTAATGTCAGTATAGGTAGATTGAAACGCTCGGCCGTTTCCATTAAACGCAACGCCTTGCGATAACCTTCAGCCTTGGGCATGCCGAAGTTCCGCATCACTTTTTCCGTAACACCCCTACCCTTTTCTTGCCCAATAACCATAACAGGCTTGTCATCTAATCTAGCGATACCACCGACAATTGCATTGTCATCACCAAAGTGACGGTCGCCATGCATCTCTTCCCAGTCGGTAAAAATGCGCTGAATATAATCGAGGGAATAGGGTCGATGGGGATGTCTAGCTACCTGAACAACCTGCCACGGCGTCAGCTTGGCATATATGTTTTCAGTCAACTTCCGAGATTTGGCGCGAAGTTTAGTGACTTCTTCAGAAATATTGAGTTCGTTGTCATTACCAACTAACTGTAGCTCTTCAATTTTCGCTTCAAGTTCAGCAATTGGCTGTTCAAAGGACAAATAATCTAGGTTCATCTTAATTAAATTCTCAGTTTAGATCGCCAAGGAGATAAAAGTGGGCAGTTTAACATCTCTAAAATCTTTGGCTAGCGTTGGTTTAATCATAGCGCATGATCACACTATTTTGACCAAATTGTTCTCGGAGCCTGGCAATTAACTCATCTTGGGGTTGGATTTTCCAATCGTTACCTAAATACAGAGTTCCTCGAGCGTGGTCCTGGTGATAATCGACTGTAATCTTGCAATTACCATCCCTGTATCCGCCTAGAGTAGAGTGGACTTTCTCTGCCCAATCAATGCTATCAGCAGGGATTGTAAGCTCAAGACATCGCAACTTGCTGCATCTGGCCTCGTAGATCGATTGAATTGAATCAGCAACCATTTTTAACCCACCGGTAAAGCTATCTTCAGAGATAGCACCCTTAACCACTAAAAGGGCGTCCTTTGACAAAATTTCCCGATAAGCATTATATTTTTCTGCCCAAACCGACAACTCTATTCGCCCACTTTTATCATCTAGCGTCAAGAAGGCGAAGCTATCACCTCGCTTGTTCTTCATCACACGCATACCAATAACCATCCCAGACACTATGGCTCCATCCTTGCCTGGGCGAAGGTCTACGATCCTACTAGGCACCATTTCCTTTAATTCATTCTCATACTCATCGATGGGATGACCCGTCAAATAGAGCCCTAGAGTCTCTTTCTCTCCATTTAAGCGTTCTTTGTCAGTAAGAGTACGAATCGCTGCATAGGCGTTGTAATTGATCTCTGAGGCGCTCTCTACGACGGATTCTCCAAATAAATCCCCCATTCCGCTAACTTTATTGCGCACATGTTGCTCAGCAAGCTTCACCGCCTCGTCCATACAGGCCATCATCACTGAACGCTTGTAACCAATTTCACCATCTGGACCGATTTCATCAAACGCTCCGCTACGAATCATCGCTTCAAGAGCACGTTTGTTCACCTTACGACTATCAACCCGAGCACAGAAATCAAATAAGTCCTTAAATTTGCCGCCTTCTACACGAGATTCAATGATTGCTCCAACTGGACCTTCTCCTAAGCCTTTAATAGCCCCCAAACCGTAGATCACTCCCCCTCTTTCATCGACGCTAAAATGAAACTGCCCTTTGTTGACATCGGGGGGCAATAAATCCAAATTCATTGCTCTACACTCATCAATAAACGTCACTACTTTATCTGTTTTGTCCATATCTGAAGAAATGGTTGCAGCCATAAACTCTGCTGGATAATGAGTTTTGAGCCAGCCTGTCTGATAGGCAACCAAAGCATATGCAGCGGAGTGAGATTTATTGAAGCCATAGCCGGCAAACTTTTCCATCAAATCAAAGATATTAGAGGCGAGGTTTTCCGCAAATCCTTTCCCTACAGCGCCCTGCACAAACAAATCTCGCTGTTTCGCCATTTCAGTGGCATTCTTTTTACCCATAGCGCGGCGGAGCAGATCGGCTCCCCCCAAAGTGTACCCGCCCATCTCTTGTGCGATCTGCATTACTTGCTCTTGATATAGAATAACGCCATAAGTAGGCTCAAGAGATGCTTTAAGGCACTCGTGTTGGTATTGTGGATGAGGATAACTAACCTCTGCCCGCCCTTTTTTCCGGTTAATAAAGTCATCTACCATTCCAGATTGAAGCGGACCGGGCCGAAATAAAGCTACGAGTGCAACAATGTCCTCAAACCGATCAGGGCCTAACTTACGAATTAATTCCTTCATTCCGCGGGACTCTAATTGAAATACCGCTGTAGTTTCAGCCCTTTGCATTAGCCCATAGGTATCGGCATCATCAAGTGGAATTTTCTCAAGTAACAACAAATCCTCGCCATTGTCTTCGCGAGTTTTGTTGATCATCTTCATAGCCCAATCAATAATGGTTAATGTCCTCAACCCTAGAAAATCGAACTTGACCAAACCGGCGTCTTCAACGTCATTCTTATCAAACTGAGTTACGATACCAGCACCACTCTCATCACAATAAATGGGCGCAAAATCGGTTATTTGTGTTGGCGCTATGACTACCCCACCAGCGTGCTTGCCGCAGTTTCGCGAGACCCCCTCTAGCTGAAGAGCCATAGACCATATCTCAGAGGCCTCCTCATCTGCTTTGAGAAATTTCTCTAGATCCTCTTCTTGATCGACTGCTTTCTCCAGAGTCATACCTACTTCAAATGGTATTAGCTTGGATAATTTATCAGCCAAACCATAGGACTTTCCCTGAACCCGCGCCACATCTCTGACAACAGCCTTAGCTGCCATAGTTCCAAAAGTGACAATCTGTGAAACCGCATCTCGTCCATATTGTTCTGCCACGTATGCAATAACTCGGTCTCTACCCTCCATGCAGAAATCAATATCGAAATCTGGCATAGACACACGTTCAGGGTTGAGGAACCGCTCGAACAGCAGATCATATTCAATAGGATCTAGATCGGTTATTTTTAATGCATAAGCCACGAGTGATCCTGCTCCAGATCCGCGACCCGGGCCAACAGGAATATCATTAGTTTTAGCCCAACGTATAAAGTCCATAACAATTAAAAAGTAACCGGGGAATCCCATCTCGATGATAATATCTAGTTCAAAATTCAAACGGTCTTGATAAACTTTTTGCTTTACATCAAAGTCAGGTGCCGACGGATCAAACAAGCTGGTCAAACGCTCTAACAATCCAGATCTAGACTCTTCAATGAAAAAATCACTCATTGTCATTCCATCTGGAATTGGATAGTCCGGCAGAAAATATTCCCCGAGTCGCAAATCAAGATTACATCGCTTTGCAATTTCTAGGGTGTTCTCCAAGGCCTCTGGGATATCGGAAAAGAGCTCGGCCATCTCCTCAGCGCTTCGAATATACTGACTCTCAGAATATCGACGCTCACGCCTAGGATCATCCAGAGTTCTACCCTCATAAATGCAAACCCTGGCCTCGTGAGCCTCATATTCCTCGGCGGCGATGAATCTTACATCGTTGGTTGCAACCAAGGGACAACTAAAAACATCCGCCAAATCCACTGCCGCATGAAGATAGTCTTCTTCATCAGGGCGTCCAGTACGCTGTAACTCGAGGTAGAACCTGTCAGGAAAGATAGCCATCAATCGCTGAAGTGACGTTTCCGCGTCAGCTCTACGGCCAGAAATTAAGGATATACCAATTTCTCCTAGCCTCCCGCCGGATAGCGCGATTAAGCCCTCGTTAAGCTCTTCTAACCAAGAGAGTCTGATGGTGGGGATACCTTGCCGCTGACCTTCTTGATAGCCTCTAGAAATGAGCGTAGTGAGGTTCTTGTAGCCTGTGTTGTTCGCTAATAAGTAAGACTAATTGGGAAGGAGAGCCTTCACCACTCTCATCTGCAATTAAAACATCAGAACCCAGTATTGGCTTCACACCAGCACCTTGGACAGCTTTGTAGAACTTTACTAAACCAAAGAAATTATTAAAATCAGTTAGCGCTATTGCAGGCATTCGCAACTCAGCTGCCTTAGCTGCCAAAGGTTTTAATCGCACTAGTCCATCGACTAGCGAATACTCCGAATGGAGCCTTAAATGAACAAATTGTGCAGACATTTTTACGCTTTAGTTAGGAGGTGCTCGGCATCAACGCCATAGTGAACAAAACTGTCAGCCATTAGATCAAAAACGGTGCCCTCAAATTCTGGAATATTTTTATCCGATGTTCCAACAGGCTCCACTCTCTCACCCCATTTTATGACCCCTGCACCACAGGTGAGACCTGCCCCAAAAGTGGCCGTCAAGATTGTCATTCCTGGTTTTATAGTGCCATCTTGCAATGCATCACACATAGCCAATGGAATCGACGCTGCGGATGTATTTGCATATTCATCAATGCGCACAACGACCTTTTCCATAGGGAAGTCGAGACGTTTAGCCAGAGACTGAATAATTCTAAAATTTGCTTGGTGAGGTATAAACAAATCAATGTCGTTTGGGGTTAATCCCTCTTTCTCCAGCACTTGCGCGATGGAATCACTCATTCCTTTCACTGCGCTTTTAAAAATTTCTTGTCCCTCAAAATTTAATGAAATGAAAAGATCATCGGTAAAGTGGAGTGGAGACATCCCCCAACTTGGTAAGTGAAGGCATTCACGACTATCGGGGACGCAACTCATGTGTCCAGACAATAATCCAGTAGGTGTCTCTGACTCCTCAAGCAATACTGCCCCAGCTCCGTCTCCAAACAAAAAACAAGACTCCCGTTTCTGCCAGTCCATCGCCAAAGATATCCTTTCAGAACCAACAATAAGGGCCTTTTTAATTGACCCTGCCTTTATCATGTCAGTAGCAACATTAACCCCATAAAACCAGCTAGTGCAGGCAGAATTTAGATCAAAAGCTGAAGCTTTACTCGCACCAAGTTCATTCTTAATGAAACTAGCCGTATTTGGGCAAATCTCCTCAGGAGTGGTAGAGCCTAAAATAATTAAATCAATTTCTTCGGCAGAAACACCTGCAGCAGCCAGAGCTCGCTCGCAGGCTAACCAAGCCATTTTTCCTGTTGATACATGCGTATAATGACGCTGCTTGATACCTGATCGGGAGTATATCCAATCATCACTAGTATCAACTATTTTACTCATATCATCATTGGTCATAAGAAGCGGTGGGACATAGCTGCCCCAGCCGGTAATTTCTGCGTATTTCAAAAAACTTTCCCCCAAAACACAATTATTATTATTAATTGAATGTAAAGGTTGTCAGCGTTTAACTCAAGTCTTTAGTGAGGTTTTTTAACATGATAGCAAAAGGGATGTTTGTCGATACTATTTATCGAAGAGGTGGGCTGGTGAAACCCCACCAACATTTTTAAAAAAGGTCAGTCTGTTCATCTTTTAGACCGTAACTAACCGGAGCGAATGACCTTCGATGAATTGATGTTGGCCCTAATCTCTCTAGTGCTTCAAGATGTTGTGGTGTTCCATAACCTTTGTTAGCAGCGAAACCATAACCTGGATACTTTATATCCAGATCTTGCATCTCTCTGTCACGGACTACTTTCGCCAAGATCGAAGCAGCGCTTATCACCTCCACCTTACCATCCCCTTTTACCACAGCTTCGCCTTTATACTCCCACTGGGGTAAGCGATTTCCATCCACGGCTACAAAGTCAGGTTGCAAAGATAAGCCGATAACGGCACGCCGCATGGCCATCAAAGTTGCCTGTAGAATATTAAACCGATCGATCTCTTCGACCGAGGCACGACCTATACACCAACTCTTTGCCTGACCAATAATATCCTCATACAAATTTTCTCGTTGTCTTGCAGTGAGACTCTTCGAGTCTGCCAAACCGACAATTTGATGGTCTAGAGGCAAGATTACTGCTGCGGTTACGACATCCCCAGCCAAGGGACCACGACCCACCTCGTCGACTCCCGCTAAGCACTGAATACCCTCAGGTGGCCTCCAGTTTTTCATTAACCAACTAGCTCTGCAATCGCTTTGGACGCTATATTTCCGGATTCAAGCGCTAAAACTTTATGCAACCCTTCGAACTGCTCAACTAGCAGGTCCTTTTTATCTGAACTCAGGGCACTAGCTACCGCGTGAGTTAAATTAGTCACAGAGGCATTGTCTTGGATTAATTCGGGGACCAGCATTTCATCCGCTAAAAGATTAGGGATGGAAACGAAGGGTGTCTTTATAAATCGTCGGACTAAAGCGTAGGTCAGTCGACTAAGCCGATAACTCACAACCATAGGTTTCTTGAATAACATGGCCTCTAGGGCAGTTGTGCCTGATGCCAATAAAATAGCATCTGAAGCTTCCATGGCTAAATGCGATTGCTGTAAAATTAGTTTAACGTTACTTTGATCCCTATCAGATAAGATGGTTTTAAGCTGTCGATATCTGGCTTCATTAGCTGCAGGAATGACTAGCTGCAAATCTTCAAATAATGAAGAAACTTGTTCGCCAACCTCCAAAAACAGATTAGCCATCAACTCAACCTCTCCTCCTCTACTTCCTGGCATCAAGCAAAGTACTGGCTTACTCAAATTTAGGCCCAATAGTTCTTTGGCCTTAATGGCATCCGGTTTCATAGGAATTTGTCCCGCCAAGGGGTGCCCGACAAAACGTACTGGTACGAAATGCTCACGATAAAACTCTGCTTCAAAGGGCAATAAGGTCAGCATTAGATCCACTGTCTTCTTGATACCTTTGATACGCCCTTGGCGCCATGCCCATACCGACGGGCTGACATAGTGAACTGTTTTGATACCGACACTATGTAGGCTACGCTCGATATGACTATTGAAGTCTGGAGAATCTATGCCGATAAATACCACTGGTT
>JGI20158J14315_10001816_pt1 | contig 15308 bp, 8 predicted proteins | sample COG_08_FD_14315 | JGI IMG/M metagenome (IMG submission 14315)
ATTATTTTTCTAAGTACTTACTCATCGTCCTTCTTCTCGTCCTCATTCGAAAATCTCTCTTTACTTGGAGTTCTAAGAGCACCCGCGACGCCGCGCAAGCTATCGCGCAATTTGAGGTACCCTTCCCGATCTTTCACGCTCACCGACGGGTAAACTTTCTCTATCGCCATTTCAAAGTGCGAAAGGCATAAAAGAGGCAGACTTTCCTCTTTTTCTCCATCTTTTACTTCCGGTGAAACTTTTAAATTCTCGCGAATGGCACATACGCACGCTTCGCGAACTAAGGAGGCTAAATCGGCTCCAGAGAATCCTTCGAGCTTTTTAAACTCGCTAACATCTTTAATCAACTTATTCGCCGTATCCGGTTCGGTTTTATTCGAGGCTTTCGAGGCAAAGATTGGAATTTTCCGTATCAACGCCCTTAAAATATCCTCGCGCGCGCTCTTATCCGGCAAAGGAACGTATAAAAGCTTATCCAACCTTCCCGGTCGTAACATTGCCGGGTCAATCATATCTGGTCTGTTTGTCGCTGCGATAACGAACGTTGCTTTCCTCGATTCCATACCGTCCATTTCCGTAAGCAGTTGGTTTACTACTCTTATCGCGGCATCGCCGCCACCTTCGCCGCCGCCACCTCTTCTTGGAGCCAAAGAATCGAGCTCATCAAAGAAGAGCACGCAAGGTGCCGCCGCCCTCGCGCGTGCGAACAAAGATCGAACTGCGCGTTCAGACTCACCCACGTACTTGTTCAAAAGCTCTGGACCTTTGATGGATATAAAATTCGCATTCGCTTCGTTCGCGACGGCTTGTGCGACGAGCGTTTTACCGCAACCCGGAGGCCCGTACAGTAAACACCCAGTCGATATTTTTTGGCCTAAATACTGAAATACGTGCGGTCTATTTATTGGCTCCACTATTGAAAATTTCAACTCTTCGCGAACATCCGTGAGCGCGCCAACATCGGACCAAGTGACCGATGGTGTTGTCGTAAAACCTTCCCTTTTTGCAGACGGTTGAATAACTAATAAAGCGTTGACAAAATCAGAGTTTGTCACGGACACAGATTCGAGTTCGTTCGTCGTGAACGGCTCGGAGTCTTTCAATCGTCGTTCAGTCAAAATTGACTCGCGGTCGTTCGTCTTTGCGTTTTCAAAGACGCGGGAAACGGCTAAAGTCGCTGCTTCGTTTACGAGAGCAGCTAAATCTGCTCCTACGTATCCAGGCGTTTTCTTAGCAATATCAGTTTCGTCCACGTCTCCGCTCAGACGAAGATTTTTTAAGTGACACTTCAAAATCTTTACCCGGGCTTGTTCATCTGGGACGCCGAGAGCAATTTCGCGATCAAATCGACCAGATCGGCGCAAAGCCGCATCCAGAGAATCTGCGCGGTTCGTAGCACCGATAACAACGACGTGTCGTTTGTGTCGCAGTCGCTTCTCTTTCTCGTCTTTTTGTGACTTCTTCTTCTTGATTCCTTGCTTGTTTGGTTCTTCCGCATTTGTGGCGTCTTTCATTTCTACCGAATCGATTTGGTTGTTTGCGTTATCGATGATTTTGTCAATGCTCTTCCTTACTCCATTTTCTTCTTCCTCCTCATCTTCTTCTGTTCCTTCCTCATCATCATCTTCTTCGTCTTCTTCGTCGTTTGCGTTTAAATCATCGATGGATGCCAAAAATTGCGCCACTATTCTACGTTCCATCTCTCTTTGCGCGCTTTCCCGTTTTGGGCAAATTGCATCAATTTCATCTATGAAAACAATGCTCGGTGCAGCTGCTTTCGCCGCTCGAAAAAGCTGTCTAATGTTCTTTTCGGAATCACCGGAAACCCCGGAAACAATCTCCGTAGCTGCTATGGAAAAAAAAGTGACACTGTTCGTGTTATTTTCTATTGCTGCGTTTGCCACGGCGTGCGCCACGGTTGTTTTACCACATCCCGGTGGTCCGTGCAGCAAAACACCTCTAGGTGGTGGCACACCGAGCCAATCGTATAACTCAGGATGCTTCAGAGGGCGCAGTATAAGTTCATCGATTGCGGATAATGCCTCTTCAACGCCACCCAAATCTGAGAGAGAAACATTTCGCGGTTTCGTCGCTTGCGAAAATAAGTTCTCGGATTTATCCTCACGATCACCATCGCCGTGGAAATCATAATTTGTATCCGCTTTCATTCTTTTCTTTAAATCGGCGATCGCCTGGTCTTCTTCAGCCTCACGCCGTCGTTTACGTTTTGAACGTTTCTTATCGCCTTTCTTTGACCCGCTCGATGTTAAACGAAGCTGTCGATCTTTCACTTTCGTTCCTCCAGCACTATTACTGTTGTTATTGTTCTTCTCTCCGTTTTTATCGTTGTTTCGTCGATTCGCTCTCATGACTGCTTGTACGGCTCTTTCATGTCCCGCGATTTGTGCCTTTTCCGCTAAGTTAGGTTCTCCTTCTTCATCTTCATCTACATTGGTCTTGATATCGGTTCCGTTTTGCGCGAGTCTGCCTTCCATGGGATTAATTTCTGCTTTCGCCAAAGCTCTCATTGCAGCCGCTTTCACTCTCTCCTCTGACGCAAAAGCGCTCGGTGTTGAACCTTTTTCAATCCCGGAAACGCCATTTCTAATGCTACCACTTTGGTGGAAAACTTCTTTGCCTTTTGAAGCCGTAGCGTACGTGCTCTGCAACGCTCTATTCATGACATCCATATCTTCTTCTTCTCGGTTTTCTTCATAATCATCTTCCTCCTCGCTCCAATCGTCACCATCATCATCATCATCGTCATCTTCTTCTTCCTCTTCTTCTTCGTCATCATCATCATCGTCATATTCTTCTCCTCCTCGCGTATTCGTCGCATCCTCCTCGCTTTTATTATTTTTCCCTTCTTTTGCAAGGACAACGCCAATCGCTCGTTCTACAGTTTTCCGAAACACGCCTTTGGGTTTCCTCTTGTATTCCCGAAAGCTTCGACATAAATGTTCAACCGCACCATCAACGTCTCTGAGAAGAGTCTTATTACTCTCAGCGTACGCTTGTAAGCGAGGCACGAGGAGCGGGTCGAGCGTCAACCCAGCAGCGGCGGCGGCGGGAAAACGTCTTCGTCTCTCCTGTTGCTTTTCCAATTGTTTCTTCGTTTTTAAAGACGACGACGACGGTGAGGACCCACTCCCACCGTTTCGAGAGGGCATTACGACAATTTGAAACCACAGATGAGATCAATTATTGAGCCTTTACCGCGCAATCTCTGTCCGAATTCACGCGCGAGTCGTACGTAGTCTCTCTTCCTCTCTCTCTCTTTCGCGCGTTTTGTTTTTGTTTTTTGTGTTGATGATTTTTGTTGATTTGCCAATTTTGGTTTATTTGATTGCATGGAGAAAAGGTTCGCTGATGAAGGTGCCTTTTGCCAGAAAAGGAAAAAACTGAAAAATTTTATCATTAATTCTCCAAACCCGCGCGCGACTTGTGTGTGTGTGTGTGTGTGTGTGTGCGTGTGTGAATTAACTTCCTTCTCATTCTCTTAAAAACAAGAGTCATACGAGCGCGTCGTCTCGCGACATGTCTCTTTCTTCGAGAAGGAATGGGTTCGCAAAACTCTCACGAGATGCGTGTGCGTTTTTTTCGACGAGAATGACGACGACGAGAGTGACGATGACGAAGAATCTTTCCAAGAGCAACCGCGCGATGAGCGCGAACAAAGTCTCGAATAACAACAACAACAACAGGAGCAACGATAACATAAGCANGAGATTCTTCGGTTCTTCTTCTTCTTCTTCTTCTTCCTCTTCTTCGTCCTCTCTCGAGTTTCAGCAACTCAAACTGTTGAACAAGCAGAACAAAAGCAACAAAGTGATTGAGTTGTTCGAAACGAACCGAGTCAACCAACAAAACGAGAAGAATCTGAGCGAATATCTCAAAGCATTAGTAGCGACGAATCGGTTGAACGAGTCAGCGATGTTAGAAACTCTACAGCGAGGGCAAATGATGCAACCACATTCGGCGGCAGCGTCTGCTTTTGGACGACAACGAGGAGGAGGAGGAGGAGGTGATGGCTTTGCCGGCGCTGCGGCTGCAAATGCCGCAATGATGGCAAAGAACAATCACGGCGCTAGCGGAAGTGGAGGATGGCAGTTTCCAACCTTACAAGGATTCTCAAAAGCTATCAATGACGCGACAGCTGCGGCAAATAATACAGCTGGGGTAGGAGGAAATGCTTCCGGCGGTGCGGCAGCCGCTGCGACAAACGCGTTGCGCGGATCGTCGTCCTCGGCTTCCGGCGGTGAAGTGCTAGGGACGCCAAAGTCGCCGTTATTCGTGCAGCATTTAGAACCAACGTTTCCAGCGCAAGTTTGGCGAACAATTCGCACGTTAGGCTTAGCTTTTGTGGTCTTGTCCGGAGTAGGAGCACTCATCGAGGATAAAGGAGGACCGGTCGGAAGATCGCTTCTAGGAAACTCAGATCAACCAAAACCTCAAAACCAGGACGAATTCATCGAAGAGAGCGACGGTAAAGGTGGTAAAATACGAAGGAAGAAGAAGACAACGTTTTCGGATGTAAAAGGCGTCGACGAGGCAAAGAATGAGCTGAAAGAAATCGTACACTATTTGAGAGATCCGAAAAAGTTTACTCGCTTGGGAGGAAAACTTCCAAAAGGTTTGCTCTTGGTCGGCCCGCCGGGGACAGGAAAGACTTTGCTCGCGAAAGCCGTCGCGGGCGAAGCGGACGTGCCGTTCTTTTACGTTTCCGGCTCTGAGTTTGAGGAGATGTTTGTTGGCGTCGGCGCTCGACGAGTGCGAGAACTATTTAAAGCGGCGAAGAAGCAAGCACCGTGTATTGTTTTTATCGACGAAATCGACGCGGTCGGTTCGCAGCGTTCTCCGAAAGATGCGCAGAACACTCGCATGACTTTGAATCAACTCTTAACGGAAATGGATGGATTTAATTCGTCCGACGTCCAAGGTATTGTTGTGCTTGCAGCGACAAACACGCCCGAGGCTTTGGATAAAGCGCTCGTTCGACCCGGGCGTTTCGATAGAACCGTCGCGGTGCCGAATCCAGACGTCGAAGGTCGCAAACAAATTTTGCAAGTGCACTCGAAAAATGTGAAGCTCGCGAAAGACGTAGACTTTGAAATCGTCGCGAGAGGGACGCCGGGCTTTTCTGGAGCAGATTTAGCAAACCTTGTGAACATTGCGGCGTTGAAGGCAGCTTTAGATGACGAGACGGAAGTGAAAAATAGCCATCTCGACCACGCAAAGGATCGCATTCTCATGGGCGCGGAGCGCAAGTCCGCAGTCATTACGGAAGAGAACAGAAAGCTCACCGCTTACCACGAAGGTGGTCACGCTTTAGTTGCCTTAAGAACGCAAGGTGCGAGGCCCGTGCATAAAGCGACCATTGTTCCGAGAGGCCATGCTTTAGGTATGGTGATGCAACTTCCAGATAAAGACGAGTTGAATCTCACTCGCAAACAGTTGATGGCTATGCTTGACGTCACCATGGGCGGACGAGTCGCGGAAGAGTTGATCTTTGGCAAAGATGAAATTACAACCGGCGCCTCGTCTGACTTGCAACAAGCGACACGATTGGCGAGGGAGATGATCACAAAGTACGGGTTTTCTCAAACTATTGGTTTAGCGAGTCAAGAGTATAATCAAAGCGGCTTATCCTCGGAAACGAGACAAAAAATAGAGGAAGAAGTGAAAGAAATGCTCGAAAGCGCGTACGTGCGCGCCAAGACGCTATTGCGAACGCACGAGAAAGAGCTGCACGCGATTGCAAAGTCGCTTTTGGATCGCGAAAGCTTAACTGGTGATGAACTGAAGGAAATTATCCTCGGCGCTGCTTCGGGAAAGAGTGTAAAAAATATCAACAACAACAACGCTTCCTCCGTCGCGTCTGCCGATATTAAAATAAAGGTAGACGGTGCCCGAGGCGTCAAAACCGCCGCCGTTAACTAGTCGTTTTCGTGTACAGTACTACTAATATACATAAATCTATTTTATATTCCAGGCATCTTAGCTTCGCCTGTATTCGCGTTAATATATTTCGAATCCCAATTTTCATCGCACGGCAAAATCCTCAAGCTTTGCCAGCAACCTTCGTATTTACTGAATGTGCGCTTCACCATGACAAAAGCCCAAAAAGTATCACTCCCAACTTTATCAGTTACTATGACTCTCACCAAAGTGCGCCCATCTTTCATTGAAATCTCGTCAAGAATCTCGTGCTTTCTATTGAATACGAACGCGTCAAAGTTTACCAAACACTTCCCAAGAAAATGATCAAAGTGATACATATCCGACGAGAAACCGAAATATCTCGAGCGATCCATGTTTCCCGATTCTACGCTGAACTCCCACATAACTTGTACGCCGTGGTCGGTTCTAGGATTATTCTTATCTTTCATCGATTCTAGTTGAATTTGAACCGCGTCTCGACACGTTTGCATTTGATGAGGAAAAAATAGGGGTCCTGGAACATTCTGTGGGTTCCGACAGACTCCGATACACTTGCTCCCATTTTCTTTCACTATCGCGTTTACACAGAAAGGGCACTCTTCGCTCGTAGGTTTAAACGCTCTTCTATCGATGGGTACTTCTAAGATTTGCTCCGCGCTTAGCATGGTGCCGGGTAAGTATCCTTCATTTGACGATGTTGATGAAGCTTTCACCACCCAGTTGAGTTTTACCTTCTTCGTCTTCTTTGAAGAAGTCAGATTTGGACGCGTTGACGACGACGATGATGTTACTAACGCTGCCGCTGCTGCAGTTAACGACGCCGACGACGACGCCGACGGCATTCTCCTTTCTTCCTTTCTTTCTTTCCGTGTGTGCGCGTGTTCGTTACTTCAAAAGTTTAGTTTTTTTTTGCATTTTCTTTCTTTCTTTCGATATTTTCTCACACCGATTGCCATGCATGGCGCCATAATAATAAAATATATGTGAAAAAGGATGAAGAAGAAGAGAACGATAGCCATTGGATTCGAAGGGTCGGCGAACAAAATAGGCGTCGGCATAGTAACCAGCGATGGAACGATTTTGAGCAACAAACGGCGGACGTATTGCGCGCCTACGGGTAGTGGTTTTCTCCCGCGAGAAACCGCCAACCACCACAAAAAAGTGATTTTAGATTTAACCGAAGACGCTTTACGAGAAGCGTTTGATGATAATAATAATAATAATAATAATGAATCTCGCTCTTCATTTTCGTTGAAAGATTTCGGCGAGGAAATTGATGTGATTTGTTTCACCAAAGGACCTGGGATGGGGGCGTGCCTCATCGTCGTCGCGCTAGTCGTTCGAACGCTCAGTCAAATTTGGAAGAAACCAATCCAAACGGTGAACCACTGCATAGCGCACATCGAGATGGGAAGATTAGTAACGAAAGCTAAGAATCCAGTCGTTTTATACGCGAGCGGTGGGAACACACAAATCATCGCGTACAACGATAACAGGTACAGAATTTTTGGAGAAACTATAGATATAGCGGTAGGAAACGCGTTGGATAGATTCGCGAGGTGTTTAGAGCTTTCGAACGACCCGGCGCCGGGATATAACATCGAACAACTCGCGAAAGAAGGTAAAACCTTCGTGGAATTTCCATACAATTGTAAAGGTATGGATATAAACGTTGGTGGAATTCTAACCAACGCGGAAGAAAAAGTAGCCGCGATGAAAAGTAGTAATAATAGTAATGGTTATAGTAATACAGTCACGAAGGCTGACTTGGCGATGTCGTTTCAGGAAACTGTGTTTGCGATGTTGATCGAAGTGACGGAAAGAGCTATGGCGCATTGCGATGCGAACGATGTGCTCATCGTGGGGGGTGTTGGGTGTAATCTTCGTCTGCAGGAAATGATGGATATAATGGCTAAAGAGCGCGGAGGAAAGTTATATGCGACGGATGAACGATATTGCATCGACAACGGCGCCATGATTGCGTACACCGGCTTGATTGAATATTTAGCGAACGGAAGCGTGGGTGTTCCTTTAGAACAGACGACGTGCACGCAAAGGTTTAGAACGGACGAAGTGTATGTAAATTGGCGGCGAAACTCGGAAGAATTAGAGGAGGATGAGGATGAGGATGAGGAAAGAAAGAAGCGTCGAAGTTGTTAAAGTTTGTACGAAAAATTTTTTTATTCACCACCACCACCCCACATCCACGCTTGTTTTTGTTCGTGCGTTGTGGTCGCGAATTTGTGAAATTTTGATTGGCTCCCGAATTGTCACCCATCATCTCCAAAAGAGAAAAGGAGAAAAGAAGGAAAATTCTTCTCATCTCTTCATCACTTTTTTAGAAACACCAACTCTCGTTTCTTTCTTTCTCGCGAACGTAAGAACGATGATGAAGTTTACTAAATTCCTTCTGTTGGGGTTACTCATCGGCTTGTTTGCCGGTATTTCTGTCCCTTCGAGTGCGTAATGATATGATGTCGTAGTCTTTTTTTTATTCAATCATCATCTTTCGAGAGCGCGCCGCGTGTGATTTGGTCTCGGAAATTTGTTTCTCTCGCTTTCTTTCGATCAAATATAATTTTGGATTAGTAACTTCTTCTATCGGTGGTTAAAGTTAACTCGAGCCATCACTGACCGTTGTGTGTGTGTCGTCTCTTTTCACTTTCAACAACAGACTTTGGGAACGATAACGCGCTCTCTGCTTCCTCTTCTTCTCTATTCGTAGAAGCTGCGGCGGCGGATGAGGCGGCATCGTCATCGGAAGAATTCCAAATTCCAACCTTCAAGGCGGGTGCTGAAGTCAACGAGTTTCAAGCCGAAGTTTCGCGCTTGATGGATATCATCATCAACTCTTTGTACTCCAACAAAGACATCTTCCTGAGAGAATTGATCTCTAACGGATCCGACGCTTTGGACAAGATTCGTTTCTTGTCCTTGACCGATGCCTCGCAATTGGGCGACGGAGATGCCGCTCAGCTCGACATTCGCATCAAAATCGACAAAGACCAAAAGCTTATTTCCATCCGCGATAAAGGGGTTGGGATGACCAAGCAAGAAATCAAGGACAACTTGGGTACGATTGCTAAATCTGGTACGTCAGCCTTCCTCGAGCAAATGCAAAAGGGTGGCGACATGTCTCTCATCGGTCAGTTTGGCGTTGGTTTCTACTCCGTGTACTTAGTCGCCGACTTTGTGGAAGTGCGCACCAAGTCGAACAGCGAAGACACGCAATGGATCTGGCAATCTAAAGCCGACGGTAACTTTGCCATTTCTGAAGATACCGATGGTGAAGCGATCGGCAGAGGCACGGAGATCAAGATTTATCTCAAAGAGGAAGCGCAAGAGTATTTGGACGAGGGCAAATTGAAGGACTTGGTCGAAAAGTACTCTGAATTTATCAACTTTCCGATTTACATGTGGGAATCTAAGGAAGAATCCGAAGAAGTTCCGATCGAAGACGACGATGAAGAAAAGTCCGACGAGGAGAAGGACGAAGAGGACGACGATGAGGACGACGATGAGGACGACGACGATGAGGACGACGACGACGACGATGAGGACGAGAAAGACGACAAACCAAAAACGAAAACGGTTACGAAAACCGTCTGGGACTGGGTCTTACTCAACGACTCTAAAGCTATCTGGCTCAGATCGTCTTCCGAAATTGAACCGGAAGAGTACTCCAAGTTTTACAAGGCGTTGTCGAAAGACAAGAGCGATCCGTTGACGTACTCCCACTTCAAAGCCGAAGGCGATGTTGAGTTCAAAGCTATTCTCTTCATTCCGGAAAGTGCCCCTCCGGATATGTACGATAACTACTACGGTAAAGCCTCCGCGTTAAAACTGTACGTGAGAAGAGTGTTCATTTCCGACGAATTCGACGAGCTTTTGCCGAAGTATCTCTCTTTTATTAAAGGGATCGTCGATTCCGATACGCTTCCGTTGAACGTTTCTCGCGAAACGTTGCAACAACACACTTCTTTGAAAACGATCAAGAAGAAGCTCGTCAGAAAAGCATTGGATATGATTCGTAAACTCGCTGAGGAAGGCAACGACTCCGAGGATGACGACAACGAGAACGAAGACGAAGAGGCCAAGGTTGTCGCGAACGAAAAGTACGAAAAGTTCTGGAAATCTTTCGGTAAAGCCATCAAATTAGGCATCATCGAAGATGCCTCGAACAGAACGCGATTAGCCAAGTTACTCCGCTTCTACACCTCTCAATCTCCGGACAAACTGGTCTCTTTGGAACAGTACGTCGAGAGAATGAAGGAAGGACAAAAGAGCATTTATTACGTCGCCGGCGAATCCCAAGAAGCCTTGGAGAAATCGCCGTTTCTCGAAAAACTCTTGTTGAAAGGATTTGAAGTTATTTACTTCACCGACCCGATTGACGAGTACACGATGCAAAACTTGACAGAATTCGATGAGTTCAAATTTTCCAACGCTTCCAAGGAAGACATGAAATTTGGGGACGCGGATGAAGGCGAGAAGAAGCAGTTCAAAAAGACGAAAGAACACTTCAAGCCGTTCACGAAATGGTGGAAGGATGCTCTTTTGACCTCGTACCCGGATTCAATCGAAAACGTGAAGATCTCGAACAGATTATCCACGACGCCATGCGTCGTGGTCACGAGCAAATACGGCTGGTCTGCCAACATGGAGCGCATCATGAGAGCGCAAGCGTTATCGGACGACTCGAGAGCGCAGTACATGAAGGGTAAGAAGACGTTGGAAATCAACTATAAACACCCGCTGGTTGCCGCTCTCAAGGAAAAGTACGAAGCTGATGGCGAAGATGAAACTTCCAAGAACTTGGCTGTCGTCATGTTCGAAACTGCGCTCATCGAATCTGGATTCGTCATCGACGACTCTAAATCCATGGCGTCGCGCGTCTTTGATTTGCTCAAGGACAAGATGGGCGTTGAGAAAGACGCACCGCTCTTGGATGAAATGGAGTTCCCCGATGAAGAGGAAGAAGTCGCCGAAGCCGAAGAATCTGCGCCGAAAGAAGATGAAGAATCTGCGCCGGCAGTGGAAGAAGAGGAAGCACCGAAAGATGAGCTCTAAGTTTTTAGCGAGAACGTTTTTTTTTAAATGTGAGTGCGCATTTATCACGATACATACAACTCATTTTTAATCATACGTACATTCCTACATAATTTCTTTGGTCGCTCATGAACTAATTTATCGAGTCTTTCCAAGAACTGCGCTCAAATACACCGTCGTCGAATCTAAAACCTGTTCTTGGAACGATTTCAACTGAACGCCGTTGCGTAAAACTGTCATAAATTTTGTGCTGTCCATGCTAATATCAGCAGGAGTTTTAACCACGGCAGCAGCGCTAGAAGACGTGGTTTTACTTTTCTCTGCAGGTTTCGCGCGCTTTTTGCTCGCTCTCATGGTGTTGCAAAATATGGTGACCATGTCGTAACGGCTCAAGCGCTCCGGTCCGCCCGCGTGATAAATGGGAGTGCTATCTGACGACCCACCTCCTTCCTCGAACAAAAACGCGGAAACATCGCGTTTACGTCGTAAACCTACGAAAATTTCAAAACAGTACACGATAGCCTCGGTCAAATCAATTCGCGATACTGGATTTCTAAATTCATCTGTCCAAAACTCCACCGCGTTTTCATCTTTAACTTCTTCCTTCTCTTCTCCTTCTGCACTTTGACCGCGCGTGTTTGGAGGGCACGTTTTTGCGATAAAATCTAAAAACAACGGCCTGTCGACACGTCGATACGGCGGCTGTGGTCCCGTGATGACTGAACTACGTAATATGACGAGCGCGTTCTTATCGTAGTTTTCGAGTAAATACGATTCTGCGTACTTTTTCGAACGACCATATGCATTTATCGGCTCAAACGCCTTTTCGCGCGCGTCGTCTTCTCTGGTGTTGGAGTACGAACCGCAGAACACCTGATCCGTACTCATGTGGACGAGTAAAGGAACTCTCTCTTCGCTTCCCTTCCCGTATTTTCTCATAAGAGCTTCACATAAGTGTGTCGGGGCGTTTATTTTACGCGCTTTTTCTTCGTTTTCTTCGCATTGTTTCGGTTGCGAAAGCGCGGTGCAGTTGACGACCAGTTTCAAGTTTTTGTTGCCTTCGAGATACTCACCCTTGGACGCTTTCTCGACGCACTCTTCCACGCCTGCACCAGTTTCAAAGTCACACACGTGACAAACTAACCTTCGCTTGTGTTGTTCGTGAACGCTTTCCGGGAGTTTTGAGCTTTCCGACGAACACGTGTAGTGTACCGCGTTGATTTCCTTGTTCAAAGTCAGGAGACGTTCGATGAGAAACTGTCCGAGGTATCCGGACCCACCGGAAACGAGCACATTCATTCTTATTTTATCGCCCTCCTTTTTGTTTTGCTGCTGCTGCTGGAGAGTATTAAACCGCCGGTCCGGACGAACAAACAACCAAAAGAGGGAGAGAAGAGAGAAGGAGAGAGGGAGTGAACGAGAGAGAGCTCGTTGTCGCTGTTTCAAGCTGTTTGTTTATTTGTGTGGACAAAAGTAAATATCAGCAACTGTCACACCCAAAACAAAACTTAAGTATCATCACATAAAATTCTCTTGTTGTGTTGTGAAATTATTCCATCTGCGCAACCACCACCATCAACGAGAACAACACGAATCGATAACTGAGCGTTGCGCGAATGTTTCCAATCGCTTCCGCGTCTTTTAAATGCATCGCGTCGACGCCATTTTCAGCGTCTTCTCTCCAACCAAGCCACAGCCAGAGACTTTTGAGTACACGACATTCTCCTCCCGTGGAAAGAAGAAGACAACATATCGCAGTTGTGAACGGGGCATCCGATGTTAATAACGTAACTGATGGTGGTACAAGCGACAGTCATCGTTCTTTCATCGAAAGAGATGCAAACAAGTCCGCTCGCGTGCTGCAAAACCAAAAACCATTGCGCTTCGGCTTCATAGGTTGCGGAGCGATGGCTGAAGCGATGGCGAGAGGATTCCTGGACTCCAAAGTCGTCCAAAGCGAATCTATCGCGTGCTACGGAGGAAAGAATCAAACAAGCAACGGTCGAGCGTCTCTGTTCAAGGAAGAGTTAGGCATCGAGAATATCGTCTCAAACGCCTCGGCAGTGTTGGACGAATCCGATATAATCTTCTTGTGCGTCAAACCAAATAAAATGTTGAGCATATTGGACGAGATTAAACCGAGGGTCAAACCGTGGCACGTGTTTGTATCTGTTGCCGCGGGTATTAAAACATCTGACATTGAAAAGCATTTAAANATTGGAACGAATGCGAAATCGAGCGAACGAGGACGCCAAGCTGATGGGAGCAATGGCAACTTAAAGTCTCGAGGTCTGTTCAATCTTGGCGGACGAAAGAAAGATAGCGATAGCACTAGCATGAAATCTTACGATTACGACGACGGCGATGATGACGACGACGACGACGACGAATATCAAAGTGATAAGATTATAGCGGCGGCACAACTCGAAGGCGAAGAAGTTTTTTACGAGGAAGATGCTGGGTTCAATGAAAGCAATGACAACAATAACAAAAGCGATAAGAAGGACAACGCAAACAACGACCTGCTGCCGACACCTTCGGTAGTCAGAGTTATGCCCAACACGCCGTGTTTTGTAAGAGAAGGCGCGATTGCGTGCTGTGGAGGGAAGACGGCGAGTCTAGCCACGGTGAAGATGATTTCATCATTATTTTCAAATCTTGGTTTATCGGTCATTGTAGAAGAAAGCCAGATGCACGCCGTCGTCGGCGTTTCTGGTTCTGGACCAGCGTATGTGTTTGCATTCATTGAAGCTTTGGCAGATGGGGCCGTCTTGAATGGTCTCCCTCGAAGTGTTGCGATGAAACTCGCCTGTCAGACTGTAATCGGCGCTGGAAAGCTTTGCCTCGAAACGCAGGTGCACCCGGGAGAGTTGAAAGATAGAGTGTGCTCGCCAGGAGGAACGACAATATCGGCGATGCGCCAGCTCGAAAAGAACAGATTCCGCTCTGCGGTAATTGAAGCCGTAACTGCTTCTGCGGAAAAAAGTAAACAAATGAAGAAAAACTAGAGCTTATTGATCAGCTTTGGTACGCATAATGAAAAACTGCTTTACACTTTCTGCGAAAGTACCCAATCTTCTATGTCTAATTTCGCCACGAATCCTAATTGCTTTTTCGCTTCGCACGTTGAAGCTAATGTGCCTATCAAATCGTTCTTCCTTTTGGCAACATGAGTTCTTTTCTTCTCATCTGGTTGTACTAATTCCGCTATTTCGTTTATCGTCTTTAATTTCCCGCTCCCAACGTTGAACACGTGTCCGTTTTGTTCTATCGAAGACTGCGCGGCTAATACAAAAGCTCGCGCAACGTCATCTACGTGTACAAAGTCTCTAAAATGATTCCCACTACCCTCGATCTTTAAATCTTCATTCGCTTTGAACTGCTTTAAAAACTTTCCAGTCACAACGCCGTCCAAACCTTCGCTCGGTTCGTTTGGACCAAACACCATAAACAAACGCAAGATTATCGTCGGAACGTGATAGCTCTCCGAATACAGCTTCACGATCGTTTCTCCCATGGCTTTTGTTGTAGCGTATGGAGAGGTTGACGCGGTTTTGTGCTGCAAAACATTGTATTTAGAATTCTCCTGGAAAGGAAGATTCCTCAAGTTGTTCCCATAAAACGTCGAAGACCCGGCGTAAACGAATTTCTGAACGCCTTTGAAACTTTTTCGCGCCTTGTGATGTTGAGGATGGTGCAGCCCCGAAGGTTGATTTTTTTTGTCGACGTATTTCGCGTTCGCGGATCCATCGCCACTATCAGACGACGCGTGCCGCGTTTGTACGATTGCTTTCAGAACATTCTCCGTGGCAAGGACGTTCTGCTCTATCGAAAACTGAACGAAATCCACGCCTTTCTTCAATGAAGGCAACACTTTTGATTGCGCAGCCAGATGGAAGACAACGAAAGGTTCGTGCTCTTCAATGGTTTTAAAAACTGTTTCGTAATCGCGACAATCACCGCGAACGAGCGTAGCCTTTTTAGCGAGGAAGCTTTCTTTGCCCGTCGACATGTTGTCCAAGACCACGACATCATAGCCGACGCGAAGTAACTCTTTCACTAAGCGGGAACCAATGAAGCCGGCACCGCCGGTAACTAACGCTTTCGTTTTCGCCACCGGTTTCGGCTCTTTCTCATACTGCTCGTGCGTGTATTCGCACGCGTCTTTCACTCGCTCTGCTGTTTCTCTCAGAGCATCTTCCCCGTCCTCGATGTAACTATCCATGTGATCGGTGTCCAGTAGACGGAAATATTCCTGTCCTTCTTTGAAACTCCCACTCCCAAACTTGCCAACGCTATTGCGCGTGACCTCTTGAAAG
>JGI20158J14315_10001820_pt1 | contig 15295 bp, 13 predicted proteins | sample COG_08_FD_14315 | JGI IMG/M metagenome (IMG submission 14315)
GACTCAAAGAATTATCACTTTCTTTAAATAATAATCAGTCAATTACCATTAATTCTAATAATGAGGGAATAGCATTTTTTAATAATATTAATATAAGTAAATCTAGTTTCTCGGAACGTTATAAAAAACAACTATCAGGCTCTATAATACTAAATTCTAACAATCTTTATATTTCCCAAAAATCAGAAATTTTAAATCAGGCAATAATTGGAAATGTAATTTTTAATCAATATGTCGAATCAACATTTGACAATCTTTTAATTTCTGGAGATGTATATGGGGATGTATCTGGGGATGTATCTGGGGATGGAAAATTACTGTCAACCAATGCTGGAATCATTACTTTTAATGGGCAAGACTTACAAACAATTAATAATACCCAATTGGGAGATCAAAAAAATCTTTCTGCAACCCTTGGTGACGATGATTATGAGGATAGGTATATTAATAAATTAATTATTAATAATAGCGCAGATACTACCGAAGAAGAAAGTGGCGTTTATTTTAATCAAAATGTTTTTGTTAAAGATTTAGAATTTAGTAATGATCAAGAAAATACAAAAATATTTATTGGTAATTCAGGAGTTTTTGAAATATCAGGAAATGTTACTCACTCAAATCAAAACATAGAAAATTTCTATATTTTAGACGCTGAGGAAGCTGCAGAAATTAAATTTACTGGCACAAGTATGACAGAAGAAGATGTTCAAACTGTTAATGCTCATATTGGCCAATCTACGAATAGATTCGAGAAAGTTACAATCACAAATCCAAATATATTATTTTCAAAAAATTTGTATTTAGATAATTTGGAAATCAATCAAGATCCTGATATATTAAACTCCATAGTAAATATGACGGTAAGTTCCGTTTTGGATGTGACAAATTTATCAATAAATAATAACTTAACCCTAGCAGGTTCTGGAACTACAAATATAAAAAATATTGATATAGCGAATAATCAAACATTAACATTAAGTAAAGATGTTAATGTTTCTGGTAATATTGATAATTTATTATCCGAAAGTACAGATAAAATCCTATCTTCTAATAATAAAATTACTTTTAATGGAGCTACAACTCAAGCAATTAACACTCAACTGGGTCAGTCAGATAATAGAATTAATAAATTAGAAATTACTAACCAAAATCAAATATCTTTAAAAGAAAATTCCTATATTAAAGATTTATCATTTACCAACTCATCTGGTGGGCTAATAGATATTTCGACTGGAAAAATAATGGATATATCAGGAAATGTTACTGCGGTAAATCAACCTAATTCAACTATCAAGGGGGTAGGAACATTAAATATCAACGGCTTATCCTCACAAACAATATCATCTACATTAGGCTCTAGTAATGTAGACAGATTAGGTAATCTAACAATTAATAATAATCAGGTCATAATTGACAATCAAACGACTTCATATATTACAGATTTTAACCTTAACGCAACATCCCTATCTTTAAAATCTGGAGCAATTTTAAACTTTAACAATGCATCAGAAATTAATCTATTAAACAAAACCATAAATTACATTATAGACTCTAATGACGATATAAAATTAATATCACAAAATGCGGGCATAAATACAAATAATTCCAATATTAATATTGATTATAGCCAAATCTCATCTAGTTTGAATTTTAACGTGGAACAAACAATAATAGATAATAGTGCAACCGTCAAAACTATAGACATAAATCAAGTAACATTAACAGATAATTCTTATCTTCTAAAGCCTCAAATAGCCACAATATCAGAAAATAAAAAACTTACCCTAACTCATAAAAGATTCTATCATCTTTAGTGCAAATATTTTAGGAAAACAAAGCTACGAGATAGCAAATTATTTAATTAATGATCTTGAAGTATATAATATCTATTCTCTAGAAAATAGTGCGAGTTTTAAGAAATTTTCTGAATCAGTGATCATCCCTAAAAATAACTCGTCTTTTAAAAGTAATATTAATTTACTTCAAAACATCAACTCAATTACTGATAATAATATTATATCTAATATCACCAAAAAAGACAATAAATCACTATGGGGAGAGATATTTGGGAATGTTATTGATCATAAAAAAGACAGAAATCAGTCTGGTTATGATTCTGCAAGTGTGGGTATAATATTTGGATATAATACGGATATCAATGGTAATAATTATCTTAATAGCTCTATTTTTTACAATAATTCTAACATAGATGGAAAGATGGGTTCGCAAACCGATAACATAAAGTCTGTAGGATTGTCGCTAAATCACAAAATACACAAAAAAGATAAATCAGGGTTATTTAACTATAATAAATTAAATCTTCTTTATAATATTTATAACTTACAAAGAAATATTTATCTTGGTAATGAATATAGAGTAGCAAAAGCAGATACAGAAGGTAATACAGTAAATATAGTGACGGGATTAGGTTATAATATTAGCAGTAATAACTCAGTAAATATAATTCCAAAAATTGAATATCAATATTATCAAGATAGTATCAGTTCCTATCAAGAATCAGGTGCAAATAATTTATCATTAAAGGTAGAAGGTCAAGATTACAATTCTCATAAATTAAAAATTGGAATTGATTTATATTCCGCCAAAGAATTGGTAGATAAAAATTCATATTTTATATATGAGCCAAAATTATCACTATCCTTCATTAAAAAAATAGGAGGAGCAAAAAATCAAAAAACAAAAATATCATTCTTAAGTCAAAATCAAGAATTTCAAATAGAGATGCCTAATATCAATGATGATTATATATCTATTAATACCTCTCTTAGTATTTACGAAAAAGAAAAGATGCCAATTTTTTCTATTATGTATAATGGTGCATTTAGTAAAGATATGATGTCTAATTCTGGTTCCATTAATTTAAAATACGAGTTTTAATGTACTCCCTATTTAAAAAGAATCTCATTAGGATGAATAACGCCAGTTGTGGCAGTAAAAACTACAATCAGTGTCTTAGTGATATTAGGCATATTTTATATTATTAAAATTAATTAATAATCGATCTTATCATATTTTTTAACTCATTACGGCAATGATTAGTTGTATTAAACTCTTTACAGTCTTTTGTGATCTTAAGTCTTTCCAATAAAACCCTTGAATTAATAAATGGTTTTAATATCTTATGATCCTTACGGTTTTGCAGTTGTGATTATTGTTTAATTTGCAGAGTTTTTTAAGAAAATTATATTAGATAGAATGAATATACATGAATATCAAGCCAAAAAATTATTGGCAAAATACGGTGCTGTTGTGCCAGAAGGTTATGCTGCTTTTACTCCTGGTGAAGCTGTTGAGGCTGCTCAAACTTTAAAAAATAACGGTAGTAAAGTTTTTGTTGTGAAAGCTCAAATTCATGCTGGCGGCAGGGGTAAAGCTGGTGGTGTAAAAATTGTTAAAACAATTGAAGATGTTGCAAAAGAATCTGAGGAAATGTTGGGAAAAATTCTCGTTACTCATCAAACTGGCCCAGAAGGTAAGGAAGTTAAGAGACTTTATATAGAATCTGGCTCAAATATTGATAAGGAATATTATCTTTCTGCTGTTTTAGATCGCGTTAATAAGGCGGTTGTTTTTATGGCCTCGACGGAAGGCGGTATGGAGATTGAAGAAGTTGCAGAAACAAACCCAGAAAAAATTATCACTACAATCGTTCCGGTTGAAATTGGAATTTCTGGTTTTCACGCTAGAAAATTAGGTTTTGCTCTTGGTTTAAAAGGTGATTTATTAAAACAATTTGTTAAATTGGTTGCATCAATTTACAAAGCTTTTATTGACACGGATGCATCTCAAATTGAAATTAATCCTTTAGTTATTACTAAGGAGGAGCAATTAATTGTTCTTGATGCTAAATATAATTTTGATGATAACGCTCTTTATCGTCATCCAAATATCAAGGAGTTAAGAGATGTTGAAGAAGAAGACGCTTTGGAGGTTGAAGCTTCTAAGCATGAGTTAAATTATGTTAAGATGGACGGTGAAATTGGCTGCATGGTTAATGGTGCTGGTTTAGCTATGGCAACAATGGACATCATTAAGCTTTACGGCTCTTCTCCTGCTAATTTTCTTGATGTTGGTGGCGGTGCTACTAAGGAAAGGGTTACAGAGGCTTTTAAGATTATTCTTTCTGATAAAAATGTAAAAGCAATTCTAGTTAATATTTTTGGTGGCATCATGAGATGCGATATTATCGCTGAAGGCATTATCGCTGCCGCTAAAGAGGTTAATCTAGATATTCCTTTGATTGTAAGATTAGAGGGTACAAATGTTGATTTAGGTAAAAAGATTCTTGCTGAATCTGATTTAACTATTGTCTCAGCTAATGATTTGGGTGATGCAGCCGAGAAAGCAGTGAACGCTATTGGTGGTGCAAATAGTAAAGTTGCAAGCGCAACTAATTAATTATAATTTTAAATATACAAAATGTCTGTTTTAGTTAATAAAAATACGAAAGTTATTTGCCAAGGATTTACCGGTATGCAAGGTACTTTTCACTCTGAACAAGCAATTGCTTACGGCACAAACATGGTTGGCGGCGTTACTCCAGGCAAAGGTGGTTCAAAACATTTAAATTTACCAGTTTTTGATACTGTTTTAGATGCAAGGAAAGCAACCGAGGCCAACGCTTCAGTTATTTATGTTCCGCCACCATTTGCTGCGGACGCAATTTTAGAAGCAATCGATGCTAGAATCGAATTAATTATTTGTATTACTGAGGGTATTCCAGTTTTGGATATGGCTAAGGTAAAGGCTGCTCTTACAACATCAAACTCGAGATTAATTGGTCCAAATTGTCCAGGAATTATTACTCCAGGTCAGTGTAAGATTGGTATTATGCCAGGTCATATCCATAAAAGTGGATCTGTTGGCATTGTTTCTCGCTCTGGTACTTTAACTTACGAAGCGGTTCATCAAACAACCAGTGAAGGTTTTGGTCAGTCAACTTGCATTGGTATTGGTGGTGATCCAATTAATGGTACCAACTTTATTGACTGTTTAGACATGTTTCTTTCTGACGAACAAACTCAATCAATGATTATGATTGGTGAGATTGGTGGCTCTGATGAAGAAGAGGCTGCAGAATTTTTAAAGCAGGAAGCTAAAAAAGGCAGGTCTAAACCTTGTGTTGGATTTATTGCTGGAAGAACAGCTCCTCCAGGAAAAAGAATGGGTCATGCTGGCGCCATCATTGCTGGTGGTAAAGGTGGAGCTGAAGATAAAATTGAAGCCATGAGATCAGCTGGCATTTTTGTCGCTGAATCACCTGCGACATTAGGAAAAACTTTGTCAGAATTATTAAAATAATTTAATTAAATAATAACCACTATGACCGCAGACGTAAACAGAAAAAAAGCTTTAGACGCAGCACTTTCACAGATTAACAAACAATTTGGAAAAGGCTCTGCTATGAGGCTTGGTGAAAGACCTAAAATTGATGTTGAAACAATTTCAAGTGGTTCTTTATCTCTTGATACAGCTCTAGGTGTTGGTGGTTATCCAAGAGGTAGGATTGTTGAGATCTATGGACCAGAAAGTTCTGGTAAGACAACCCTAACTCTTCATGCAATCGCCGAAGCTCAAAAGCAAGGTCTTTCTTGCGCTTTTGTGGATGCTGAGCACGCCTTTGATCCTGTTTATGCTGAAAATCTTGGTATTAATATTGATGAAATGATTATTTCTCAACCCGATAGTGGTGAATCTGCCCTCGAAATAGTTGATACGTTTGTTAGAAGTGGTGCTTTGGATTTAATTGTTATTGATTCAGTTGCAGCTCTTACTCCTCAAATTGAGCTTGAAGGTGGGATGGCTGATAATCAAATGGGTTTACAGGCAAGATTAATGAGTAAAGCTCTTCGTAAACTAACCGGCGGAGTTTCTAAAAGTGGTTGTACAGTTATTTTTATCAATCAAATTAGGATGAAAATTGGTGTTATGTTTGGCTCTCCCGAGACCACAACTGGTGGTAATTCTCTTAAATTTTATTCTTCAGTTCGACTTGATATTAGGAGGGGTGCACAAATTAAAAATGGAGATGAGATCGTAGGTAATGAAACAAGAGTTAAGGTGGTAAAAAATAAAGTTGCTCCACCATTTAAACTTGCTGAATTTGAAATTATTTACGGTGAAGGAGTTTCAAAAGTTGGTGAAATTATTGATTTAGCAGTTAAGGATGATATAATTGAAAAATCTGGCTCTTGGTATGCCTATAATGGTGTAAAAATTGGACAAGGTAAGGAAAACGTTAAGAAATACCTCAAAGATAATTTAAAAATTACAGAGGAAATCGAAAAAAAAATTAGGTCTAAAGAACTAAAAGATCCTAAGATCGTTGTTACCTCTAATGATTAATTATATAATTTTTAAACAAAAAGTACCATAATAAACTAAGAATACCTTGGTATCATATATAATGGAAGAATTTCTAGTAAAGTAAATGAGATATATAGATACAAGGTCCATATCATCAATATCACAGGTTTTAGAGAGGTATCGTGAACATAATCAGAGATCTCATGGTTTATATAATGTTGGTCTAGCCACCCTTCTTGGCTCAAGAAAGAAAAAAAATACCTTAACAAAAGCTCAGAGAAAAAGAATTGCAAACCAGAGGAGGCGTAAATTTGTTGCAAATATTGTAGTTTATCATGAAAAACTGCATGAAGCTAGTAAGGTTAGTGCTATAGAAAAGGAAAAAAGCAGGATATTGGGTAATATAGTTTTTAGGCCAAGGTCAAAATCTGTATTACAGTTACAAAGAGAGGAGAGGTCTAAAAAGCAAGAAATAGATAGAAAGTTAAGCAGTGCAAGAGATAGGGTGTATGCAAGAAGAATTAGATCCAGGAGTAGGTGGAATGAGTTGCTTGAAAGTCAGGTTAAATCATAGTATCTACACTCCTTAAGACTTATGCCAATTTCTCTTTACCAATACCATCACTTATTCAACATTATGAATGGGAATTGGCACTACATATATGATATATAATTGTGACACAAAATATTATCAATCAAATCAATCAATTAAGGCAAGTAGTCGATAAACATAATATAGCCTATCATCGCGATGATGATCCTCTGATTTCTGACGCTGATTTTGATAAAATTCGTAAAGAATTAACTGAGATAGAGGAGAATTACCCAGAATTACTAGGTAAGTGCCACAAATATACCGAAATTGGTTCAAAAATATTAGAAAAATTTAATAAAGTTAAGCATTCTAAGCCAATGCTTTCTCTGTCTAACGCTTTTTCTCGTCAGGATCTTGAGGATTTTGTTGTTAAGTGTCAAAGATTCCTTGGGGTTTTGCCTCGTAAAGATGTTGATCTTTTTAATCTTAATCAAAGTAAAGGTGATTTAGAGCTTTTTTGTGAATTAAAAATTGATGGATTGTCGTTTTCTGCTAGATTTGAAGATGGTAAGTTTATGCAGGCTGCAACTAGAGGGGATGGTGAAGTTGGTGAAGATATTACTCAGAATGTGACCATGATCAAGAATTTTCCTTTGATTTTGGGAGTAAAAAATCCACCAAAAATCCTAGAAGTTAGGGGTGAAATTTACATGTCAAAAATTGACTTTAAAAATCTTAATAAGAGGCAGGAAGAATCTGGAAAAAATTTTTTTGCCAACCCAAGAAATGCAGCGGCTGGATCATTAAGGCAGTTGGATTCGAAAGTTACAGAATCAAGAAATCTTAAATATTTTGCTTATGGTCTTGGAGAATATTCAGGTGATTTTAAATGTGATTCTCAGGCTAAATTGCATCAGCTTCTATCAAAATTTAATTTTATTACTGAAAAAAATGCAAAATTATTACAAAATTTAGACGAAGTAATGGATAATTACCAAAAAATCTATAATCAAAAATATTTTTTTGACTATGATATTGACGGTATGGTTTATAAAATTAATGATTTTTCTTTACAGAATCGTCTCGGTTTTATTTCTAAAAGTCCAAGATGGGCAATTGCTCACAAATTTGCTGCAGAAAAAGCTAAAACTAAAATTAAAAAAATTACTATTCAGATTGGTAGAACTGGATCCTTAACACCAGTTGCAGAGTTGGAGCCGGTAAATGTTGGTGGAGTTTTGGTATCAAGAGCAACACTTCATAATAAGGATGAAATTGAGAGAAAAGATATCAGAGAAGGTGATATTGTTATAGTTCAGAGGGCTGGAGATGTAATTCCTCAAATTATTTCTGTTGATAAGTTGGTTAGGAGTTATGATTATTTGAGGTTTAATTTTCCTAAAAATTGTCCGAGTTGCAATAGTGAAGTGGTAGAATTAGCGGATGATGTTGTAATTAGATGTCCTAATAATTATGGCTGTGAGGCGCAAATTAAAGAAAATTTAAAACATTTTGTCTCTAAAGATGCTTTCAATATTGATGGTTTAGGTAAAAGGCAGATTGATAGTTTTTTTGATGAGGGTAGGGTAAAGAATTTTGTTGATATTTTTACCTTAGAAAGGCGTGAAAAGATTAATTTATTTGCTGAAAATTCACTTTATAAAAAAGAAAATTGGGGAGAGAAGTCGATTAACAATCTCTTTATTGCAATCAATGAGACAAGAAAAATTGACTTACATCGATTCATTTACGCCATTGCTATTCGTCACATTGGACAAAAAAACTCTAAACTATTAGCTAAGTATTTCGTTTCTTTTGAAAATTTTTTAGAAAGATTAATTAAAATGTCTAAATTAGAAAATTTTGAAGAGTCGGAGCAGTACCAAGAGTTTAAAAATATAGATGGCATTGGTAGTAAAATTGCCGAATCTGTTGTTAAGTATTTTTCTTATCAAGAAAATACAGATCTTTTAAAATTATTATCGCAGGAGTTGGAAGTAATTAATTATAAAATCATTAAATCTGATTCAGAATTTTCTGGTAAAATCATTGTCTTTACTGGAACTATGACAAATATGAGTCGTGCCGAAGCTAAGGATAGGGCGGAAAAGATGGGTATGAAGGTCTTAAACTCAATTTCTAAAAAAACTGACTTTCTCATCGCTGGCAAAAATTCTGGTTCAAAATTAAAAAAAGCAGAGGAATTCGGTATAACGACTCTGAGTGAGGAGGAATGGATTAAAACTATATAATACCAAGATCTATCTTAAAAACTATGTTAGAAAACTAAATAACCTATCTTGATATATTATTTATTTTAAGGTGGATTTTGGTATTATATCAATCATAAAATTTAACTACACATTTGGTTGCAATATTTCCCTTCTATTTTTTCTCTAAAAAATTCAAAAATCACCAATATTCTAATAGTTTTTTAGAAAAATCTTTTTGTTCAGTGTATAGTTAAATTTAATAATTGGTATAATCTAGATTTGATCTGGAAAATCAGTAAAAATTCCATCTATATTTGCTTTTTGTAAAATACTTACAAAATCTTGAAAATTTTTAGCATAATCTGGAATCTGAGTATTATCTGACCTAATGGTATAAATATGAGATTCTAGATTATTTTCTTTAATATATTTTATTATATCTGTGTAAATGATATTATTTTTTGTTGATTTATAGTTAATTATCATGGAAAAATGTAAGCCAACGCCATCCGCGTATTTTGATATTGTGCCTATGCCATTTTTTGTTAATAATTTGTCATAATTGGCATTTCTTTGGTATTTTGTACCATCAACATTGACAAAGTTTTCTTCACAATTGCGCTTACCGATCAATTGAATAATTTTTATGTCGATATCTACATCTTTAAATAATTTATTTTTTATTCGACGCAATTCTTTTTTATCAAAACATTGTAAATAAATTTTATCTGTTTTTTTCTTATAATTGTATTTTTCTAATATTTTTAAGACTTCTTTAGAGATGTCCTTACCCTCTGTTAAGTGAAAATCTGGATATTTAATTTCTGGATAAATGCCAATATTTTTTTTCATTGATTTGTTTAATCCTTGAATTAATTCAATTTCTTCTTCTAAAGTATGAATTTTAAATTCTGAATTAAACACAGGAAATCTGCCCGGAAATTCAATGTTTTTCTCTTTATTTATCTCATGAAATCTTTCTGATAATTTTAATTTTTTTAATTCTTTTAAGGTAAAGTCAATAATGTAATATTTTCCATCAGATCTATCTCTATCTGGAAAAATATCCTTTACATTTGTGGTATAGTTTAAGTATAAATCATGAGAAACTATAACATAATTATCGCTACTCATAACTAAATCCTGCTCAATATAGTCTGATTTAAGTCCGAATGCCAAAGCTTTTGAAGCAAGAGTGTGTTCTGGTAAGTATCCGCTGGCCCCTCTGTGAGCAATAATAATTTCTTTTTTCATCATTACGAGATAATGTCAAAACTCATTTTATAAATAAAAACTTATTATAAAATTTAGCTAAATAATATTCTGATATTAGATAAAACCTTACAAAAAAAGCTTAGTATCTAATTTATTATTTATTTTTCTATATTTAATTGTAAATTAGATAAAAAACATGATTGTAGTAAGTGTCAATTCTAGTTTATTCCTAAGATTTTTATTTTCTATCTTGATTACCATCTTAAAATATGTTATAATTGTAACTTGTCTTGGTATTATGTCAATTTTAGTCTTTAGACATACATATATGCAATATCAAAGGCAATTTATAAAGCAACATTTATGCTTCTTGTTTTTGGCCAAAAATTATCATAAAATTTAGCTAAATTTTATATTACAGATGAACTTTGCTATAATTTATTTTTTGTCCAAAGATTGGAGTCGGTATTAGACTTTAACAAAAGCATTGATTTCTCAGTCTGGTTTGTATTATAATTGTACCAATTTCTTTAATTTATTTTTACTATCAAAATTATGAAAATTAGAACTATCGGTGCCAATATGGAGATTGGCGATTCTTTGACAAATCATGTTAGAGACAGTCTTGAAAAGGAAGTTACTAAGTATTTTAGTAGAGCCATTGATGCTCAGGTAAATTTTAGTAAGGAAGTTTCGGACTTTAAAGTAGTTATCCTAATTAATGAGGGTGTTAAGGGAGGAGTTAGGGTAAAGAGTGACGCTAATGCTGGAGATGCTTATTGCGCATTTAACAGCGCCAAAGATAAGGCGGCAAAACAACTCAGAAGATATAAGCGAAAGTTAAAAAATCATCATAAGGTTATGAATTCTGGAGAGATTGATTTTTTAAATTCAATTTATGAATCTCCAAAATATGTTATTTCTGAGCAGGATGAAGATGATTCGGCTAATGAAAATCAAAAACCTTTTGACATTATTAATGAAAAAATAACCAACATCGAAACCATTACGGTTGATGAGGCGATTATGAAGATGAACTTAGCCAACCTTCCAGCCCTTGTCTTTGTTAATATACAGAGCAAACATATTAATGTTGTTTATCATCGCAAGGATGGTAATATTTCATTGATTGATCTAAAAACGGGTTATTAGGCTTTTGCAAAAACAGCTTACATGAGCCGTTTTTGCAATTCAATTGTGACAATTCCCACCTATAATGTTATATAATTATACTTTATATTTTTTAACTAAACACGCTCTTCATATTAAGTATAATTTTTTATCTAAAATTATTTTGCCTATTTAAGCGTTATAGGTGGGAATTGACATTAGATACTAAATTTTTTATTGAAAATAAAAATATCGCCAGATGATGTTGGTACAAGAATAGAAAAATTTTTAGCAAAAAAAGCCTTAGGATTCTCCTTATCGCAAAAATTAGTTAGAAAAAAACAGATCCTAATTAATGGTAAGGTTATCAAGATTGGTTATAAAATAGAGGAGGGTGATGAAGTTAGTATCCCGGATATTGACATCTCTAAAAAGCCAATCAAAAAACCTACAATTTCCAAAGAAAATTTAGAAAAGATTACTAAAAATATTATTTACAAGGATGACAATCTTATTGTAATTAATAAAATTAGTGGCATTGCTACTCAAGGTGGATCAAATATTAAGTTTTCCGTGGATAATGTTTTACCATATTTAAAATTTGATCAAGATCAAACCCCCAGATTAGTTCATCGTTTAGATAAGGATACGAGTGGAATTTTATTAATTGCCAGAAATAGAGGGGTGGCAGAAATTTTACTAGAAAAATTTAAAAATAAAAAAATTAACAAAACTTATCTAGCGTTAATTGCTGGTACTCCAGTAAAAAAGATAGGAGAAATTAATTTACCATTATTAAAAAAATATCAAGGTAAAAATGAAAAAGTCTATGTTGATGAGGATGGTAAAGAGGCGATTACTCAATATAAGATTCTTAGTTCACAAAATAATATTTCTTTAGTAGAGTTAAAGCCTATAACCGGCAGGACTCATCAACTCCGAGTTCATCTAAAAGAAATTGGTTATCCAATTTTAGGTGATTACAAATATGGCAAAAGAGATCACAATGCTTTTAAAAGGTTAGCGCTCCACGCTTTTAAAATTGAAATATTAGATTTTTTTGGTGAAAATTTAGCAATTAAAAGTGAATTACCAGAGTTTATTAAGAATTATGAAAAGCGTAATAATGTCAATGATAACACCTCTTGCCTTTAGAATATGTAAACTAAAAAAATTTTCTTTAGTTCTATTGTGCTTTGTCCATCAAAGAAGGGTATTTTTAAATAACTTATGAATAAAAATATTTTAAAAAAAATAACTTTAAAGGTGGAAATTAGTATGATTTTTCTAATTAAAGCATATCAAATATGCTTTTCTCTATTTTTTGGATATGGAAAATGTCGTTTTTACCCTACTTGTTCAAATTATTTTATGGAAAATATTAAAAAAAATGGTATAATTAGGGGGAGTTTTTTTGGAATTGTAAGAATTTGTAAGTGCCACCCTTTTTCTAGAGGTGGAAATGACCCTATAAAATAGATATTATGAGGAGTGTCATTGATTTGGTGAATGCAACTTTGAGTGACACCTTAGAGAGTGTTTGCCCCAAATAATAGGAAAAAGACAAAATAGATTCTCGGTTTTACTTAAAATATTATTTTTAGGTAAGAAGTTGCAATCGCAAGCAATTGTGACGATAATATTATCTCTATGTATGCAAGAGGAATGACGATGTCTGAAATACAAGGTCATCTAAAAGATATCTATGGTACGGATGTTTCTAAAGATTTTATTTCTAATGTTACTGACTCAATTATCACCGAATTAAATTATTGGCAAAATAGACCGTTGGATGAAGTCTATCCTATAATACGCATGGACTCTATTAGAATAAAAAGTAATGATGAAGGTAGAATTCATCAATAAAGCTGTTCATCTGGCTATAGGAGTTAATATGGATGGAATAAAAGAAGTTCTGGGCTTTTGGATAGATAAAAATGAAGGAGCTAAATTCTGGCTTAAAGTTGTAACTGAATTAAATAATAGGGTAGTTAGTGATATTTTTATAGCCTGCGTTGATGGGTTAAAAGGCTTTCCTGATGCTATTAACTCGATATTCCCAGATACCAAGGTTCAACTCTGTATTGTTCACATGGTCAGACACTCCCTTAAATATGTACCTCACAAAGAAAAGAAAGAAGTTGCCAAAGATTTAAAGTCTATTTATTCAGCTATAAACGAAAAGCATGCCAAGGAAAATCTAGAAGAATTCAAAAAAAGATGGGATGACAAATATCCTGCAATTGCTGATTCTTGGGAAAGAAATTGGCTATAAATCATACCATTCCTAGAATATCCTGATTATATCAGAAAGGCTATATACACTACCAATGCTATCGAATCTGCCAATTATAGTCTTAGAAAAATTATTAAAAATAGATCAATATTAAAAAATGACATTGCTATTTCTAAGCTTTTATACTTAGCTTTAAGAAATATAGAGAAAAAATGGACAATGCCAATCCATAATTGGAAATAAGCATTGAACCAATTTGCTATCATTTTTACGGATAGATTTCCTAGAGATTTTTAAGAAATTTAGGAACGAAAACTAGCTAAAATAGAAAGTTGTTTACACAGAGTATTGGACATTACCAAATTTTACAGATTATTATTGTGTAAATAATCTTCTCAATCTACTCTTAAAAATGGATCTTGGTTTTTTGTGTTTCCATCCTCAGTAAGGTAAGCATGTATTTTACCAAAAATTGAAGTTTTAGGTTTTAAGCAGTTGTTCATTGCTGTTTTTACATTGTCTGTTGTTTCGATTATTTCATCTCCACTAGGTAAGGTAATTTTACGATTATTTAATATTTCAATTACTTTATTGGCAAATAATTTAGCTTCTTCTTCATTAGGAAAAAGCTTACTTGGTATATTGGCAATATTTTTTTCTGGCAAATCTTTGAAGGAATCAAGTCCCATTGAAGTTATAAAACTATTAGATAATTCATCGACATTGTTACAAGAAAATTTAATTTTATTTAAAGCAAATAGTAAGGTAATTTCCACATTATCAGGATCTTTACTTCTACCTATATTAACCGCATGCATGGCACGATTTCTCCGCATGTATTCAGTTATTTCTTCTGTATTTATTTCATTTCTATTTCCATTAGGTTCAAGAGTCATATCCATAATTGATGTATTTTCTTTTAGTGCTTCGGCTAGTGCTTTTACGCCATCATTTGTTATATTGTTAGCAAAAAGGCTAATTGATTGAATTGATGTATTTTCTTTTAGTGCTTCGGCTAGTGCTTTCATACCATCATCTGTTATATTGTTGTCTACAATAACTATTGATGTAAGTGATGTATTTTCTTTTAGTGCTTCGGCTAGTGCTTTTACACCATCATCTCCTATCTTATTAGAGATGAGACTTATTGATATAAGTGATGTATTTTCTTTTAGTGCTTCGGATAATTGTTTGCTTTGAAGTAAATCTATATCACGACCAACAAATGTTATCTCATTTTTATTATCATCAACTAAAGTCTTTAATAAAATATCAAAGTTGGTTACCATATTTTATATAAATTAATTACTATACCTAGTAAATTATTGTTAATTTCTATCGACCCCTACCGCCATCATCAAAACCAAATATCCCTTGTACAGATGCAAGTTCAACAAGATCGGTCAATCCTTTACCCAATCCTTCACCCAATCCTTTACTAGATAGCATCTCGTCAGCGGCCATCTTTGTATCTCTACTACATTGTGCTAGACGTGACAAATCACGGCGATCATTGTGATCATCAATAGTTGCTTTATCTTTATCTGTAATATGGTTATTTCGGATTAATGCTTCCATATTATCTTCAATCCATTTTAAATGACCTTTATAGATATTAGATTCTTCTTCGTTATTTTTGTTGCTTTCGATCAAATTTAA
>JGI20158J14315_10001823_pt1 | contig 15280 bp, 12 predicted proteins | sample COG_08_FD_14315 | JGI IMG/M metagenome (IMG submission 14315)
CGAGCGGCAGTGCGCGCGCGCTAAAAAGAATGACGCAGAAAAAATGAGTTAGTTGGGTGCCTTTTGAGACCACCGGAAAAAAGAGGAAAATTTTCAACTGTATTTTTTTGCCTAAAAATCTGTTGCGAGACACCTCTTGTTTCAAGGTGTTTGGAAACAAGACATCACACAATTTTTTTGTTCTCCCTTCTCTCTTTCTGTTGTTCTACTACGTGTTGCCTTTTTAAAATGAGCTCCGCTGCTCACGCGTGCGCTGCTGCTCGGGGGTTTTCGATGGTGGTGTCGTTGAAGAGTGGTGGTAGTGCTGGTGGTACTCGCGGGGGCAAAAGCAGGAGCAGATGTCAAAATTTTGGGAAAATGGCATCCTCGATGATTTGGAGCAGCCGTCGCGACGACGATTGGAGACGAGGACGATTCAGACGACGAGGACCACGGCGTGATGTTTTTACTATTCTTCGGGCGAAGAAAGAGGAAGACTTCGTGAAGGAAAACGTGGACAACGCGGCGAAGGTTTTAGATTCCATCATAAAAGAAACCGTGGAACAGATATTCGTGGACGAAGTTTCCGAGGAAGTGTTTGAGGAGGTGGACGAATTGAGCAACGACGACGAATCCGAATCGGCTTCGAAATCGTTCGAGAGAGAAAAAAGACGAAGGAAAGAGATGGAAAAAGAACAAATGCGCGTGAGGATATTAAAATCGGTGGTGAAATCAAAGTTTAACGAGTTAGATGGGACGTTTTTATCCGTGCTAGGGGCGTATATTAAGCAAGCGGAGATGAAAGACGACATGCCGTTGCTCTCGCTTTTGCAAGCGATTAAGGAGGAGACGTTGCAAGCGGTCACGGTTGAGATGCAACCGGAGATGCAGGTGGTACAATTAGTCGCGCGGTTAATGCGAGCGGAAGATAGAGCGGAGGTTTTAAAGATTGCGCATAAAGGCGGTGGACGTGCGAAGTGCTTGAAAGTGTACGATGGGGTAGTCGAAGATCCCACCGCAGAAGAAGAAGAAGGAAAGGACAAAGAGGACGAAACGTCGCGAGAATATTACGTACCAAAAGCGGACATCGACGAAGTCGAAAGAGCGGCGGCACAGTTGTGCGACGAGATGGAGTTGAGAGAAGTTGTGCCGTCGTGGGATTTGTTGTACCAAATTATTCTGGCGAGAGAATCCGCGAGACAAATGTCTCCCAAATCGGACAAGTTGGGCGTGTACTCCGAGATTGTCGTTTCGGGAGCGTTTGCGCCTTCAGAGTTGCCGAAAGCCGAGGCGGCATTGATTCGGAAACTCGTACAAACCGACGATGCGAATAAACGACGAGAGATGTTGTTCGAAGCCATGGAATCCGCGCGGATTGAAAACGAGAAAGCATCCGAAGAAGCGAGGAAACAACACGAGGAAGGGAAAATTAAACTCACGAAAACCACTCGCGGATTTAACGAAAGAGAAGAAGAAATCACCGACGAAGAGTTGATGCTAAAAGATTTAAGGCCGGGGAGAATGATTGATTGTTTGATCAATTTACGGTGTTCACTTTTAGACGACGAGAGGGTGAAGGAGAGAGGCGAACAGGCAGTCGTTGCGGAGAGAATGGCGGTTATGTATTTCGAAGTGTGCGATCTCGTGTTGAAAAACGCCAACGGCGGCATTCTCCCAACGAATAGAAGTAGTAGTAAAAACAATAGCAGCGCCTCAGGAGGGGGAGCCGCGGGTGCGAGATAGTGTATGCGTGTTAATTCTGATGTGAGCAACGCAATGTAGATATGTGTACAACAATTTATTTTAATTTTCGTCCTCGTCGTCGTCGGTGCTTCGCATCCGAAGCGCGTCGGCGAAACTTTCCTCGGCGATTTTACCCAATTCTGATTCCTCTAAAGAAGACCCGGCTAAGCTGCTAGTGTTGTGTGAGCGTCTAAATCCTTGCATCAATCGATGATTGGCTTCGTTATTCTCCAATCTATCTTTTGATGTTGGCGACGACGGTTCGTTCGCGCTATTACTATTACTCGCGCTATTCACCGCCAATCCAACTTTTGCTAAAACATTCGACACGTCGTGCGCCGACGGCGCTTCTTCAATTTCCTCGGCTTCAAACGATGAGTTACTATTCGATCCCGCTCGTCTGCTGTGTTTACTCCCGAGGGAAGATAAAGCGCTATTCTGTGGCGACAAACTCGGACCACCGCCTTCCTCGTGCTTTTGAAACTCGGAAAGTAATCGAACTGATTTCACTCTCTTCGGCGATATGCCGTGCAAGTTATCCGCCATCGGTTTCTGCTCGTCTTCTGCGACTAAACTTTGTAAATGCGTGAGAACCTCCAACGATAACGACCGTTCAACGGTACCCTTCACCTTCGTTTGGCCTTCGGCTAACTTTTTCGACGCCGGACTTGGTTCCGGCGTCCGACTCTTTGGCGGTTCGTCGCCGAAACAAACGCACACCACGGAGATGTTATCCGCGCTGTGCCGTCTCAACGCTTCGTCGGCTAATTGTTTTGCAGCTATGTTTGGGTCGTTATTTACGAGCAAGGATTTCCGCGCAAAATCTACCGCATTTTGTGACGAAAATACGTCCCATAAACCATCGCACGCTAAAATCAAAAACTCATCGTTCTCGACGTCTATTTCCCACGTATCAATTTCCGGTTCCGCGGTTAACGGCCCAGGCTTACCGGTCTCTTCGTCTCTCTTTAAACCTTCAAAGTGCCAATCCCCAAAGGCTCGACTGACGCCTAATAAACCGTTGACGTATCCATCCTCGATAAAGCCGCCCGCTTTCTTTATCCTTTCTTCCTCGTCCTTGGAGGAAGGTTTTTGGTCGCGAGTCAAATCGTGCGCTATTCCGCTTCTGCTCACCACACACCTGGAATCTCCGGCGTTGGCGACGATTAACTTACCATCGAATAAACACGCGGTACACGCGGTCGATCCACTCGTCTCCATATCCTCCTCGTTCTCATTGTCTTCCAAAAACCCATCTTTCCTCTTCGGCGTCTTGTGCCTCGTCGCTTCGTAAAAATCCAAATCCGTTCGCACGTAAGCTTCGATCAACGCTTTATCCACGTCTCCTCTCTGGAAGTTCGGATCGTTCAAAACGTTTTCCACCAAGTGCTCTTTCAAATACAGCGCGGCCCCAGTCCCTCCGTGACCATCAAAAACGCCATAAAAAGACACCAACTCTTCTGAATTCGCCACCGTCCTGTTTTCAATCACCACCGTCGCGTCTTCCATAAACTCTCTCACGCCGAGTTCCGCGTGCTCGCCCGAACGCAAGTTCGGCGTCGAAGGGCGACTGGACGAAGATTTCGCGCTCTGTCCGCCAGGCGTGGACGATCTCGGGGGGAAATGACTGTGATTCGTACTACCGGCGTAATTTTGATGTTGTCGTTGTTGTTCGTCCTCGTCGTCGTTTTCGACACCAATTCCTTCTTCTTCTTCTTCTTCTTCTTCTTTTTCGCTTCTCGTCGCATTCACCCCATCGGTGTCTCCGTCAAACGATGCCGCCTCCCGGGCAAACGGCGATTTCGGAGGTCGGTGCATTCTTTTTCTTCTTTCTCCTCTTCTTCTTTACCTTCTTCTTCTCGTCGTTTACGTCGCGTTCAGAAAACGAGAAGAAGCGCAGTTGCAGGTAAGTTTTATAGGAAATTGCAATTCCCGAATTCCGCTTTAAAATGTCTCCCTCTTTCTCCTTCTCTCTCGCTCTCAAAAGGTGGTCAAATAGTAAAGAAAAGTACGCGCAACAAGANCAACAACAAACGCGTTTTGTAGCGCAACACAAATGCCTCTGTCTTCTTCTTTTCTTCTCTCAGTGCGTGAGTATATGTGACGCGTCTCGATGACAGAAAGAGAGAGATGAATTTTTTCTGTGGTTTGTTTAATTGAAGGAAAAAAGACAAGACATTTGAGAGAGAGAGAGACGGACGTGTGTGAGCGCGGCGGGATGTTCTCACCATCGTCTCATCGTCTCATCGAAAAAGCGAGAGTCTTTGCTCACGTCGAGAAGAAGAGTGTTTGTTGCGTGTGTTTTGTGCGTGTGTTTTTGTGCGAGTTGTGTAGAGCAGCAGCAGCAGCATGATCGTGATTATCGTCGTCGCGGAATATCTCTCATATCTCTCTCTCGAGGACCAGCAGCGCTTTCATCATCATCATTCATCATCACCGAATCATATCTTCAATCGTACTTCTCTTGAATACCTCGCACGACTTCGCAATACTTCTCCATCGCGGTGCCTTTCCCGCTCCCTTCTCTCGATTTCCACGCGTCCCATTTCGCTTTCCCTTTTAAGTCAAACATCCCCGGGCGTTCTGTGTTGCAATCCCCCACCGTGGCTTGTTTGAACCATCCGTACAGTTCGAGCTGTTCGTCGTTCGTGCACTGTTTGTATTTTTTCACGAGCTCCGCGTGGGTTTGGAATTCACTTTCCGTGACTGGCATTGTTAGTAGTGGTAGTGCTGTTGTTGTGTTGTTGTCTCGCGTACCGACCGAGCCGAGAGATGACGACTCTCGCGCGTTCTCTGTTTTTATATAAATGAAGTTCCCGCCTTGGGGGAAAAATGAGTTGACATGTCTTCATTCCATCTTCACACGTGACGAAGCGCGCACAACAACAGCAACAACAACAACAACAACAACAACAACAACACGCGCAAAAACGCAAAAAGCGCGAGAGAGGGGTTCAATAACGACGAAAATTTCTTCTCTCTTCCGAGGATGCCACCACCAAAACCACCACCTTCATCATCGTTTCCTCCTCCTCGTCCACCTTTTCAACCGCCTTCAGAACCGAAGTCGCCTCCTCCTTTGATGCCGCGTATGCCGCCGCCGATGATGCCTCCGGCACCGATAGGCACGAATGCCCCGGATTTAGACGTGAACAGCGCGTTCGCGTACGTGGTGTTCACCGTAGCGACCGTGTTTATTATTTTGTACAGCGTATATCTCGCGCTGATACGAGAGGATGAAGAAGAGGAAGACGTTGAAGGAGGAGGAGACAGACGACGAGGCGGAGCGAACATCGACGAGGACGACGAGGACGACGACGAGTACGGTGACAGAGATGATGAAAGCACGAGCACAGTGGCAGCGAAAAGTAGCGCTGTTTTTAGTAAGTTATCGAACGAATTGAAAGAGACGATATCGGTTGGAAACGAACGAGTGAAGAAGAGCGCGAAGAATATCGCGTCGGCTTGGACGCGACGAACAGAAAGAAGAGAGACGACGAACACGCCGATGTCGTTTATGGGGGCGTTGTTTGGAGAGAAGAAGAAGAAGAAGAAGAAAAGGCGAGAGGAAAGTTCGTTGCTCGATTCTTCTTCTCTTTCGAGCGATGAAGATGAGGATGAGGAGGATGAAAACGTAGAATCGATGTTGTCGGTAAACGAGGAGGATTTCTTTGAAGAAGAAGAGGACGAGGCGATGTGGGCGCCGTATTTTCATCAAGAAGGAGAACAGTCGAGAAGAGTCGTCGAAGATAACGTTCGCATGAGCAACAATAATAGCAGTAGGACTAGAAAAAACAACACTAGTAACCTCCACGGAGGTTTGTAAAAATATAATCACGCGCTGGTAGTACACGGAAAATTTACGCAGAGCGCCGCCTGAACGCGCACCCGAAAGACGACGATTTACGACTAAAATTTACATATCTTTAATCTCATCAATCTTTGCAACTTTCCTCATCTCTCGGTGTTCTGTTTTCGGGCACATCATCTCTTGCCAATTCATAGCCACCATCGTCGTTTTACACCTCTTACACTTCGCCCGAACGACCCCTAATGGATTTTCGTTCGTCGCTAAAACCAAACTCCTCCCCTCGCCCATCGCGAGTACTTTACATCGAACCACATCTCCAGGCACGAACGATTCCTCCATTATAACTTTATCTATTTCTGTTTTTCTTACGTCTTGTTGCCTCACGATGCCGCTAAACTCCGTTTTCAAAGGTTTCCCGTCGCACACGAGGACGTCGAACTGCGCCATCTTTTCTCGAATTTTCGTGCACTTCGCAAAGACAACATCGTTCACCTCGGGTAATCGAACGCGCACGTTTTCGTCCTCGATTTCCTCCCGGTTCAAAACTTCCACCACTCTTTTCCTCTTCTTTTTTGTCTTCTTCTTCTTCTCTTCTTCGTCGTTCTCTTCGTCCTCGTCCTCCTCGTCAACCGCCAAAACGTCGTCTTCGAAAACGTCTTTGACATAAATCTCCCCAATTTTGCTCGCTCTTTTGATGCCGTTTTCGTCTCTGTACGCCCCGCTTCCACACTCGATTTCTTCAAAATCTTCTTCTCCATCTTTTCCTTCGGGAGAAGAAGAAGAGAGAAGACGAATTCTCTCCCCCGGGAACACCAACACCATCTTTACTCTTAGTGTAGTCTTTTCGTCTTGAAATTCTTCTTCTTCTTCTTCTTCTTCTTCTTCTTCTAAAATTTATTTCTCAAAAACATTTGTAACCCTAAATATANAAAAAAAGTGTTCCGGGTGCTCAAATTAAAAAAACCCACGTGGCGAAACGAGAGAAACTCTTCTCCTTCGTTCACCGTTCGCCAGACATGTAGGTTTTCAAAAGTTCGTTAGAAATAAAAAGAATAAAAGGAGGTATCCGTAATTCACTCGAGAGACACTTTACTCGCGCAGAAAACAAATACACACGAGACAAACGCACACGTTTAAAATCACACACACGATGATGACGACGATTGCCACCACCACTGTGAACAACAACAGCTTCAAAACTTTCAAAGCGACGAGGACGAATTCAAAACGTTTGTCTTCTTCTCGCATTAAAAATGCATCGTCAAAGTGTCTTTTGGAGAACAGAATTACGATGAGAAAAAGGAATTCAATTCTGTCCAAGACGACGACGACGAGGACGACGAGACTGAATGTCGTTTCCGCGAACGCGTCTTCTTCCTCTTTCGAGCAGGAACAAAATAATTCCGCCGCTGATGTTTTTGTGAGCGAAATGGAGTCGTCTCAAATTGTTTCTTCTCCCAAGAACAAATCGAAGCTCGCTTTGGTGGCCACCACGGCGGCGTTGAGTTTGTCCGCGTTCGCGAAACCGGCAGCCGCGGCAGCCGCGGCGGCGATTGCAGTCAACGCCGGCGATACGGCGTGGATCTTAACGTCCTCCGCGTTGGTCTTGTTCATGACTATTCCAGGATTGGCTGCGTTTTACGCCGGTTTGGTGAAGAGAAAGAACTTGATCACCGTTCTCGGGCAGTGCTTCGCGTTGACGTGCATGATGACTATTATTTGGTTCGTGTGCGGGTACTCGATGTGCTTTTCCACGGCGGGGTTGTTCGGTACCGCGGCGATGAAAGAAGGCACGACTGGTTTGTCTGCGTTTATTGGCGGCTTGGACAAGATGTTCTTAGCCGGCGTTGGACCGGCGAGCATGCACGAAACCATTCCGGAAATTTTGTGGGTGCTGTACCAGTGCACGTTTGCAATCATCACGCCGGCGTTGATGGTCGGGTCCATGGTTGAGAGAATGAAGTTCAACGCGGTTATGTGGTACTGCGCCTTGTGGTCGTTCGCGGTGTACTTTCCCGCGTGTCACATGGTGTGGGGCGGTGGCGGCGGCTATTTCGCCGATTTGGGCGTCTTGGACTTTGCCGGCGGCATCGTCGTGCACATCACGGCCGGTATCGGCGCGTTGGTAGCGGCTATCAAAGTCGGTAAGAGAAAAGAAATGGAAATGACGGTCGGGAACTTGGTGCTGACGTTTTTGGGTACCGCGATGTTGTGGGTCGGCTGGTTTGGATTTAACGGCGGTTCCGCGTTATCTGCTGGCGCCAACGCCGCGTTCGCGTGCATGGCGACGCAAATCGCCGCGGCCACCGCCGCGGTCACGTGGACATTATGGGACATCAAAGAGTTTGGTAAAGCGTCTGTTTTAGGCACTTGCACTGCCTCTATCGCAGGTTTGGCGACTATCACGCCGATGGCTGGTTTCATCGGCCCGAAAGGCGCCTTTTTAGGCGGCATCGCCGCCGGTATCATCTGCCGCTTTTTCTCCACCACGGTGAAGGAATACTTTGGTTACGACGACGCGTTGGACGTCTTTGGCGTCCACGGCGTCGGCGGTTTCTTGGGCACCATCATGCTCGGTATACTCTGCCACCCAGTCTTGGGCGGCTTCAACGACGTCCCCATGCTCAAACAAACCATCGTCCAAGTCTACGCCGCCGTGGCGACTGCCGTGTACACCGCCGTCGCCTCGTACGCGTGCTTGTTGGTGACTGAAAAAATCACCGACGGTTTGAGAGTCCCGCCGGAAGCGGAAGCGTCCATGCTCGGTTTGGACGAGTACTCGCACAAAGAAAGCGCGTACTCGCCGATGAAATAAACGACAATAATGAGAGATTTATAAATATACATATACATATTAAGGTTTTAATACACATCAAAACGCTATCATAATACTACGGTGTTTATGCATCACATCACAAGTAATCCTCCGCTTTCTCGCCTCTCTTTTCGCACTCTTTCTTAAACCGCGCTTGCACCGCACCGTAGTTATTCTTATAAATGTAATCCGCGTTGCCTTCTTTCGTCGAGGTATCTATCCCCCACTCCGACATTTTCTCTCGCGCGATTTTCTCGTTCCCGTCTAACCTGCTCATCCCTAACGTCTGTGGGATTCCCCAAACGACCATGACGCAGAGAAACCCCAACGCGGCTGGGTTTAAATCGAAACCGAGGAGGTCTTGCGTCGCTCGCACTTTTTGGAAATTTCGTCGTCTTCCTCGCGCGGACACGGACGAAGAAGAAGCGCACTTTCGAGTGCTTCCAACGCTCGGAGATGATGAAGAAGAAGGGATAACGGCAGCGCAGAGTGGTGCTGCTGAGGACATCGCGTGTAAGTGTGTGTGTGTCGTGTAAACAGAGTGTCTGTGGTTTTATAAAAAGAGTGAAGATATTTCCCGAGAGAGAGAAAGAGAAAAGATAGTTTTGGGAGAGTCAAAAGCGCGTATTCTATGGTATCATTATTAGTATTATTCCTAGTTTGCTATTCCTTTACCTTCACTCAAACGCGACTTCACCGCACTCTTTTTATTATCTACAAAACTCGCATCGTTAGTGTTAGTAGTATTGTCGAGGAGCAAAGCGTCTAAATCAACCACCGAGGGCGGTTGGAATAAAATCTCGTACGAGCCGACGTGTCGAATTTTATGTCTCGAGTGGCCGCGGTTGCCGAGGACGAAATCGAAGACGTTCAAGTAGTTGGAGCGGAAGGATTCACGCTTGCGGTCGTAACACATGCATATGGTACCGGCGGCAAACGCGAAGAGGAGGACGTCCAGTCGTTTGTCTTTCCAGGATTTAGGGATGTATCCCCAGGAGAGCATGGAGATGACGACGGATTCCAAGGATTTGTCGAGACAATACGTCGCGAGTTCACCGCGGCGGGATTTTTTTTCTATGAACGTCGCCGCACCAGCGAGTGGGACGCCACAAACTAAGGTCGTTGGCGTGACTTTTTTCGTCAAACGGCCGAGCACGTCCGGACCTTGCCAAGCCAATGCGCAATACACGGTTAAGAACAACGACGACCGCGCGATGCCGGCGAAAAGTTTGCCGAGCAACTTGGGATCTTTCAACAGTTTCTCTCGGTGTAAGAGAATCGCAGGGAAGACGTAAATCGGAACGTGGCTGATGAAAGAAGTTCCCCACGAATTTTTTACGAACGCGAGAAAATGCTCGATTGGATTCGCATCGTTCATGAAAAACTTCCTGTACACGGCGTCTCTCGAGTACGGGAGTTTTACTCCTCCTCCTTCCTCCTCCTCTTTGAATCGCTCTCAACATTTCGTCTTTTTTCGCCGCGCTCAACGACCCAGTTTTATTCAACACAATCGCCGTTCTCTCACAATACTCGCGAAACATCTCTTCCCCTTTGCCTTCTGGATCGTTTTCAGGTAGAAAACACAACTCTCTCAACGCTTCCACCTGCCTTTTCGTCTTGCCGCAGTGTCGATCTAAAAACGCGCCGTACGCGCCTCTCACCGCCTCTGGTTTCAAAATAAAACACCCCAAAATAACTACCGCACTGCCCGTCACCACCGCCACGTCCGCGTGTTCCCAATTCGCCACCCGAAATAAACTTCTGACCCGTTCGTTCTCACTTTTCGCGCCTACCCGACTCATCAACACCAACGCCTTCAGCGAAAGATACGACGCCAACGAATAGTTCGGCTTCGCGCCGGCCAAGAGAAAACTCGGCGACGCCACCACCCCAGATACGAACGCTCGGTACCGTTTCGTCTTCTCCGCGCCAAACTTCCACGCGAGAACTTCGTCCGACGTCACGTACGCGCCCGCGAACGACCCCACGAACACACTAAACTTCACCGCGTCTTCAAACGCCTCTCTCGCTTTCAACTGTTCTCTCGTCGTTTTTCCTCGCAAATATCTCGAGAGCACCGCGAACACGTTCACGCCGCCTTTCAGGGTCAACCCGGTGAACGCGCCTCGCTTGATGCTCTTCGTAATTCTCTTCCGCGCTCGAGTTTTCTCCTCTTCTTCTTCTTCTCCTCCTCTTCTTCTCGACGCGTAAAATCTCTCCTTCTGTTCCAATTTGTACGTTTCGTGTTGCTCGTCGTTTCCCATCAGAGACGCACTTTTCGGCGGTTTACCGCCGCCGAATAGTACTCCTTTTCCCATTCTTTCGAAAAATACGCGCGTTTTCTTCTGATGTTGGTGGTGTTGTCGTTGTTGTCGTCGCGCGCGCGTGCACGTCTTTAAAAGTGGAGAAAAAACGTATCTCGTAAACTTAAAGAGAGTTCGTTATAAAAAGTTCTCTCCACGCGCGCGCAGAAAAGAGAGAGAGAAACAACTCGCGGAAGAAGAAGAGGAGTGCATTTTCACCATGGACGCGGCCGCATTCAGCGCACTTTCTCGCGAGCTCTGCTCTTCCTCGCTCTCTTCTCACGAGAAGACGACTCTTTTCATAACAGAAGTCGCATCCAAGGAGAAAAAAATCTCGTGCGAACAACTCGGGATGTGTTTGAAGAACATCTTATTCGTCAACTTCCGCTTGCGATGTTGCACGGAAACGGCGACGTACATCACCGACTGGGAGAAAAACAGAGAGGATTTGAAACGGTTGGTGAAAAAGTGGGAGTTTACAGATTTCGAAGAGGCGATTGAGGAGGAGAGGAAAAGGAGCGGAGGTCAAGGTGGTGGGAATATACCCGGAAAAGGAGAGGGCAGAGAAGAGAAGAATAATCGAACTTTAGCGGCGTGGAGCAGGAAGATCGAGATGGAGGAAAAGGACGAGGAGGACGAGGACGACGCGACGACGCTGCCATTGGCCGTGGAGGAGAGGAAGAGCGGTGTTAACGGAAACGGATATAACAACGAGGAGGAGGATTTGAAACAGAGCGCGAAAGAAACGGACGATCCAACCTGGATGAAACCGATGAACGCGTACGAAACGAAAACCGCCGCGCGATTGACGGAAACGAAGAGGGTCGGCGTCCGGTACGAACACTTTGATAAAAAGAAGAACGTGCCATTGGTCGAGTTACGTGTGGAGAGGGACGTGCCGACGTTTAGAGAGGATTTCAATACGATCGCGTACGACGAGGATTTCACAGGGGATGTTATTTTGGACGTGAAGAACGAGTTCAAGACTAAAGGAGGCGTGAAAGTTTTTTTGAAATGTAACGAGTATGGGCACTGGGAGAGTGGGTCGGGAAAACATAGGAAAACACACACGAGAAGGAAAACGAGCTATTCGAAAGAGTTCAATTTGTTATCTTTGGAGGACCAAAATCGAACATTTCGCGAAGGAGAGAGAATAGTATTACGGTTTAAATTTGATGAGATAATCGATGCACCGAGCTTTTATTTCGGCGGAGGTAGGACAACGTGCTACGTAAAGTGGCAATTCGGCGTGTATCTCGATGTAGATTATGGTAATGCATTTAAGAATGCGTTCGGAAGAGACGTTGATTTTAAATGCGATTGTCATCACGTCGGGAAATATTTATCTATTTCTGCCAACAAGCACTTGGGAACACCAACCGACCGCAAAATTTCCGTCTCTGTTCCTTCTTTCATGTGCTGCGGCGGTTCCAAAAACGGAGATCTTGAAGGCCGCGTGTGGCTCGAACGCGATCACTTTTCTGTCGCCGATGACGTGTGGAGAAACCAAGCTTTACGCTCCGCGTTGCAAATGCAATTGAAAAACAGCAGTAAAAAAGAAATCCAAAACGCGCGATACGAATTTCGCCGCTCTATTTCCATCGCCGGGCACTGTTTTAGCGACTACGTCGTGTCCAGCGGGTATTTTCCGCAATCTTTTCTTAAACCTGAAATGATGAGCTTTGAAAATTTTAATTTTCAGTTGTCCGTGACGGAGCAAGGAGGATTGAGTTTCGCGAATCAAGCGACCAGTCCTCCCACGAATTACGCCAGAATTGAGTGGAAGCTGGTGGTTATATTCAAAGTGAATTACGCGTTCGATCCGAAAATTGTTTTTCCGATAACGCTGTGTTCTCGATTTGTCGCGTGAGCGTATTTTTCAAGGAGTATTATGATAGTAAGCAATATGTTAATAGCTCCCATAAAAAACCACTCGCAATTCCATTTTTGTACAAAAAGAAACTCACAAATCTCTCACTCTCAACAAACGCGAAATGACATCGACGACGACATGCTGCTGCAAGTTGCTGCGCTGAGAAACAACACCAACAGCGGGGATATCCGAGGAAACAGAAAAAGCGACTTTGGCTTTTCGGTCTCTTTTTTTGATGCGAGGAAGAAGAAAAACAAATACAGTTACGTCTCGATGAGAGCAAAATCGTCGTCGGATAAAGACGTCGACCAAGTGAACATGTTCCGGAATTACGAGCTCCGGACGATTGCAAAACCGAAAACGACGTCGCGTTTACCAACTGTTCTGGTGTTGGGACACCTCGGGTCCGGGAAAACGACTGTGTTGAAACACGTTTTGACGCAAACGCAGAGCGATTTGAAGGTTGTGGTGGCGGTGAATGACTACGCCGGCGTGAACGTGGACGCGGAGTTGGTGAAGCGAACGTTGAAGGACGATAATAGTCGCGAGGAAGTGATGGAGCTGACGAATGGGTGCGTGTGTTGTTCTTTGAACGAACAGTTTGAAAAAGACGTTTCAAATTTGTTGAGGAGAGATCAAGTGGAAGCGGCGGAATATTTGTTCGTAGAGACGAGCGGGATTGTCAATCCGACGGATTTGGTGATGAGTTTAGATAAAGCGTTCGGGAAGTTTGCGAGGATACGATTGGATTGCGTGTGTTGCGTGGTAGATGCGGAGGTGGCGGAGAGAGGAGGACCGGAGTATGAACGCGAGGCGTGGTTTGCGCAGATTCGAGCGAGCGACGCGGTGTTTTTGAACAAGGTGGATTTGCTGGACGGAGACGAAAGGAGAATCGAGTCGGCGACGATGAACGTTCGAGAGGCGTTCGGGAAGACGAACATAAATGGCGACGACGACGATGTTGACTTGGCGGTGAAAATAGTTCCAATCGAGCGAGGGAAGATTAACATTGAAAGCGTCATCGACGCGCGGTACGATATTTTTGAACCGGAAGGGAAGCAAGGCACGGATTTGAGCAGCGCGAGGAAACGTTTGGTGGTGAACGATTACGGGGAGTCGTTAAGTTCGTTGGGTAAGCTGCGCGTAAATATGTCCGATAAGAAATCTAGTGGTGGTGGCCCTTTACAACTTGGGAGACACTCGAGGACGTTCAAGACGTCGTTTGCTTCAAGCGGAAACGAGGATACCAAAGATGCGGTCGATTTTGAAACTTTAGAGATGATTGATTTCGTCCAGTTCCAACGATGGATACGGAAATCAAACGTTGCGAGAGCAAAAGGTATGGTCCGTTTCGCATCCGTAAACGGTCTGTGGGACGTTTCGGTCTCCGGCAGAGGACGCGTTGAGGTGACTCTAGTGAGCGGAGTAGAAGCTAAATTCGCGTTACCGGGTAGTAGATTAGTCGTCATCGGGAATCAATTAAACGTGGAAGACGAGATGTCCGCGATGCGAGCTCTCGTTGATAATAGCAGAGTAGAGAATAGCGACAAAAAACGACGGCGCCGCGACAAAGTGCAAAGTATCGTAGACGTGATGAAATCGGACGACCGCTTTGAAATCGACGACGACGAGAACGACCCGCTCGTTGAAACCATGAAAGAAGAAGGCATCGTTCAATTTCGTTTAGTTGGCGCGAGAAACAACGGCTGGACCGTCGAAACGCTCGAGCGTACGCACGGTGTAGATTTAAACTCGCTCAACGCGTCCTTCGCGCAAAAATACAACGCGATGACCGCGAGCGAGTTTCAAAATTTCACTTCTTCGTCGGAAGACAAAAAATGGGAACCGAAGTTACTGTTGGCGAGTGCAAACGAAAGTGAAGCTCGGCAGACGCACTTTCGCCAACCGATGGTGACAATAAAAGTGCGCGTGTTGAACGACGACGGCGACGAAGACGACGACGAGAACCATTTCGAATCGTCCTTTTTATGGTGGTCGGTGCGAAACGTCGCCACGGTTATTTTGCAAAGATACTTTCAGCACATTCCAAAGTGTTCGTGCGGATTCTGAATAAAACACAATCAAAACATAAATATTATACAATAACAACGCGTCGCAAAAAAGTATCTACTACTAGTATCTACTTTGACGCCGCCGGCTTCGACGCGTTTTCCTCCTCCAACTGTTTCAAACGAAAACTCAACTCGTCCAGAATCTCTCGCACGGTTTCAAACCCTACTTTCTCGTACACGCTCTTCCCGCTCACGAAAATCTTCACCGTCGGCATCTTCGTCACGTTTTGCGATTTGATGAAATCTTGAGGCACCATGTTCACATCGATTTTATCAAACGTAACCTCCGGGTGTTCGACCGCGAAATATTCCATTTTCCCGTTCAACGTTTTACATTTCCGACACCACCCGGCGACGAACTCCACCACGTGCACGCCTTCCGAGTTGATCGTTTTTATAAATGCGTCCTCGGTTTCCAATTGAGGTATCGTTCGTTTCTCGTCATCCATCATCATCGAGTTCGCCCTCGTCCTCGTCGTCGTCTTCTTCTTTCCTCCAAAGCGAGAAGAATATAAAGAACGAAACCGAGGAGGAAAAAAAGTCGTCGTCAAAGTCGTCAAAGTCGTTCTCGCGGTGGATGTGGTAAACATGTGTGTGTGTTTATGTGTGTGTATGTGTGTGTTGATGTGAAGATATTTTGAGCTGATGCAGAAAGATTTTTTTTTTTTTTAATGACACAATTCA
>JGI20158J14315_10001827_pt1 | contig 15253 bp, 8 predicted proteins | sample COG_08_FD_14315 | JGI IMG/M metagenome (IMG submission 14315)
ATCCCGGAATTCGATCCCCCAAACCGGCCCAAACCCTTGTTGGGACTCTCCTCAACGCAATTCGTTTAACACTTCTTCGCAACAGGGCTTGTAAGCCTTATATTTGGCAACTATTGTTTCCGAAGAACCGAAACCAATGACCTGTAACACACGATTCACGTTGCGACCTTTCGCCTTAATGTTTGCTGCCATGCTTGCCGTTGGCAGCCTATCCGCTCAAGTCGGATCCGGTACCCTGAAGGGTAAAGTGATGGACTTAGATGCCGATGAACCACTGCCGTTTGCAAGCGTGGTGCTGTTCCTCAATGGCAACCAAGTTTCTGGCACGAACACCAACTTTGATGGAGAGTATACCATCAAACCGGTTCAACCGGGAACGTACGACGTGCTCTTTAGCTTTGTAGGATACCAAAGCCAAAAAGTAACGGGGGTCAAAATCAGTGCGAACAAGATCCAATTCGTCAACACGGAACTTTCAGCGGGTGTGATGATGCAGGAAGCGGAAGTTGTCGAATACACCGTTCCATTGATCGACAAAGACGGAGGTGCTTCGGGCGGAACGGTGACACGGGAAGACATCGACAAGATGCCGGGACGTTCGGCCGCATCGATTGCAACGACGGTGGCGGGAGCCAGCACGGCCGGTACAGGCGGTGGCATCTCCATACGCGGTGCTCGTCCATCGTCCACCTGGGTTTACATTGACGGCATTAAGGTCCGCGGTTCGAGTGCCCTGCCGAAGTCTGCCATCGAAGAAGTTCAAGTAGTGACGGGAGGTATCCCGGCGAACATTGGTGACGCGACAGGTGGTGTCATCAACATCTCCCTGCGAAACTCTTCTTCCAAATGGTTCGGTGGCGGTGAGATAATTACTTCAGGATTACCCATGGAATCAGGCGTCGTTGGATTTGATGATTTCGGCTACAACGTCTTAGAAGGATCCATTTCCGGTCCAATTCTCTTTGAGAAGGATGAAGAAGGCAACAATGTTCGACCACTCCTTGGCCTATTCCTTTCAGGAAACTACACCTACCAAGAAGACCCACGTCCAACGTTTGGAGGCAATTATAAGATACGCGATGACGTGCGGGATGAGTTGTTCGCGAACCCTTTGCGCCAAAACATCAGCAGCTCAGGCGAAGTGAATGGTGCCTTGTACAATGCCGATTTCCTTTCGGCCAATGACTTTGAGCGCATCCCTACCCGTTTGAACGCAGCGAACCAAAATGCGAGTTTGGTAGCCAAGATTGACGTGAACACCAATGAAACGACTTCACTCACCTTTGGTGCCACCGGTTACTACAGCCAAGGAGCAAGCTACAGCTATGCCAATAGCCTGATGAACTGGGAAAACAACCTGGATGTTTCGAGCTACGACTGGCGTGCCTATGCGAAGTTCTCCCAGCGCTTCGTGGACAGCGAAGAGGATGCCGACGCTTCGAATCTGAAGAACGTCTTCTATCAGGTCATGGCAGACTACTCTCAGAGTTACCGGCGCGTTCAAGATGCAAGCCACCGCGACAACCACATGCGCTACGGACATGTTGGAACGTTCGATGTATTCAAGCGCAACTCGTATGGTTATAATCCGGCAAGTGGACGATTTGTCCACAACGGATGGGAAGACACACTCGTGACCTTCACGCCTTCTCCTCACAATCCTGAGTTAGCTTCCATCAACAATCAGTACTTCAGCCTCTTCGATAACGAGCCTTACAACGCCGCCAACGACGGGCCGTATGAGAGCTTGCTCACCGTTCAGAATGGCAACGCCCTTCTCAATGGACAAGGACCTCCTGCCACGTACGGCCTGTGGAGCTATTACGGCGCCCAAGGCAATACGTACAGCATCAGCAACAACACCCAATTCCGTGTAAGTGCTGCCGGTTCGGCCGACATCGGAGACCACGCCTTGCAGATGGGATTCGAATATGAGCAACGTCGAGACGCATTTTTCAGTCTCGCACCCAGTGGCTTGTGGACGCTTGGGCGTTTAACCACCAACTCGCACATCAAAGAGTTGAACTTGAGTGATTCAACCATCACGAATCAGGGCTCCTCTTTTTATGTGACCTATGGACGTCTCATTGGAGACAATCAATTCGAGTTTGACCGCAACCTGCGAATTGCATTGGGTCTCGACCCTGACGGCAATGATTTCGTCAACATCGATGCCATGGATCCCGATGCGCTCACCCTGGATATGTTTGGCGCGGACGATCTGTTGAATCAAGGAAACAACTACGTGAACTACTCCGGATATGATCCATGGGGCAACAAAATCACGCGCCGACCAACCCTCGAGGATTTCTTTACCGAAACCAACGATGAGGGCTACTATACTCGTCCCATTCAGGCGTTTGAACCCATCTACATCTCGGGCTATGTGATGGATAAGTTCACATTTGATGACATTATTTTCAACGTAGGGCTTCGTGTGGATCGCTTCGACGCGAACCAGCAAGTGCTCAAGGACCCTTATGTCATTGGCGAAAACTACAAGGTCGGCGACTTGAGCGGCGATCTTCTCGCCCAATTGGACGATGGCAGTGTGATTCCTGAAAACATCGGGGACGATTTCGCTGTCTACGTGGATGCCCTCGAAAGCCCCAGCGCAATCGTGGGTTACCGCGACGGTGACACGTGGTTCAATGCCTCGGGCACCGAGATCAATGACCCGGACATCCTTGCCGTCAACGAAGTATACCCGGCTCCATGGCTCAAGAAAGGTCCCGACGCTGAATTGAATTCGGAAGCCTTCCGAGACTACGAACCGCAGGTCAACATCATGCCGCGTGTAGCCTTCTCTTTCAACATCAGTGACGAAGCCGTTTTCTTTGCCCACTACGACATCTTGACGCAGCGGCCGACATCGAACAACCGCTTCTCTCCGGTCGATTATTTCTTCATTGAATCGCGTGACAACCTTATTTCAAATCCAAACTTGCGTCCCGAGAAGACCATCGACTACGAATTGGGTTTCCAGCAAGTCTTGTCGAAGACGTCGAGCCTAAAAATCTCAGCTTTCTACAAGGAGATGCGAGACATGATTCAGGTGCGAAACTTCACAGGTGCGTACCCTCGACCGTACAAAGCGTACGGCAACCTGGACTTTGGAACGGTCAAAGGCTTAACCATTGGCTACGATCTTCGAAGAACGGGCAACATCCGAATGAACGCGAGCTACACGTTGCAATTTGCGGACGGAACCGGTTCAACGACAACTACCGCATTGGCCTTGATCAATGCCGGCTTGCCGAACCTCCGAACCATCAATCCGTTTAATTACGACCAACGCCACCGCATCGTGACCAACATCGACTACCGCTACGGGTCAGGCGATGATTACAACGGTCCCGTAATCAACCTCGGCAAGGATGCAGACGGTAACCAAGAGCAAGTACAACTCTTGGCCAATACAGGCATTAACTTAATCGCCAACCTCGGTTCTGGAACGCCTTACACAGCCTCAACCATTGCCACGCCCATCACCGGCGAAATCAGCCCCTCTACAGAAGGTTCGATCAACGGCAGCCGACTGCCTTGGCAATTCAACATGGACGCCAACATCGATAAGAACTGGTCCATCTCAGGAGGCGAGGGCGAAAACGCTTACAGCTACAATGTCAACGTATACTTCTGGATTGGTAATTTGCTCAACACACGCAACATCAACTCGGTGTACCGTTTTACAGGCATTGCTGACGACGACGGCTACCTGGCAGCTGCGCAATACCAGCCCCTCATTAACTCACAAAACAATCCCGATTCATTCCGGAATTATTACGGAATGTACGTGAACAACCCGTTCAACTTGGGAGTGCCACGTACCATTCGGTTGGGCGTGAAGTTTGACTTTTAATTGACTGCAGAAATTGACTTCAGATAACGCGATGCGATTTACCCTTCTCCTCACCGCAGCTTTGCTCAGCTCTTCGGCCTGGGCATACAAATACGTCGGTCCTAACGGCCCAGGTGCTACTGATCAGACCAACGAGGTAACGGCAGAACCGGCCACACGAGCTGCGGCTTGCGCCCCTGCCACTGGTCTACGAGACTTGGAATGGAACAACGTCCGAGCCCTGATTGAAACAGGCGGTTCGATGTGGCAAAACCGAGCGACGAGCCAAGCATCTTACGAGGTGCCCAAAAACGGTGGCGTCAGCTCTCTCTATGCCGGTGCGCTTTGGATGGGCGGCATCAGCCCCGACCAACAGCTCAAGCTTGCTGCATTGCGTTTCCGGAATGGAAACGATTTCTGGACCGGTCCCTTGACCAACGATGGCTCAGCTGAAGTCGACGCGACGACATGCGATATCTACGACAACTTCTTCATCTCAACCCGAGCTGATGCAGAACGACACCGTCAGTACTTTGACTGCACGGCCGACCCTGAGTGCGACCTGGAGGAGCAATTCCCCAATGGATACAGCATTCCATCGTATTTCTTTGATTACCCCGCTCACGGCAATACGGCCTTAAATCAAGATTTTTACCTCTCGCCTTTCTTAGACTATGATGGAAATGGATTTTATGATCCTTCCGCAGGTGACTACCCTTGGTATGATTTTTTACAAGAAATCGATTGCAAGGAGAGAAAACGAGAGGACTTGGTGCCCTTGTACGGTGACCGCAACTTCTACTGGATCTTCAATGACAAAGGGAATGTGCACTCGGAGTCGCAAGGCGAGCCCATCGGAATGGAGATCCGTGCTCAAGCATTTGCCTTCTCGACGAATGACGAGGTCAACAACATGACCTTTTACAACTACGTCTTGATTAACCAAGGAACCCAAACGTTGTCCGATACCTACTTCGGAATTTGGGTCGACGCGGATGTCGGAACTGCAACGGACGACTACGTAGGATGCGATGTTCAACGTGGTTTGGGTTACAGCTACAACGGTGATGCAGACGATGAGCCCTCTTCCAGTTCACAAGGCTATGGTCTCAACCCGCCTGCTGTTGGAATCGACTTCTTCGAAGGTCCATACCAAGACACCGATTCCTTGGACAACCCCCTCACTGAGGTATTCTACGACGCGGTCGACTCGTTGGGAATTCCTTATGAAGGCATCGGAATCGGTTACGGCGACGGCATCCTCGACAACGAGCGTTTTGGTATGCGGCGATTTGTTTATTACAACAACTCAGGCAATCCCATCAACGGAGAGCCCAGCACACCCTTGCACTACTACAATTACATGAATGGCATTTGGAAGAACGGTCAAAAGATGGCTTACGGCGGTGACGGTGTCTCTGCCGCAACCGGTGCCAACTTGGACATTCCGTGCGACTACTTCTTCCCGGGCGATACGGACCCTTACGCTTGGGGAACGGGTGGCATCGATGTGGAGCCGTGGACGGAAGTGTCCTCTGGGAATCCCCCTGCAGACCGACGTTTCATTCAAGCAGCCGGACCCTTTACCCTCGAACCCGGTGATTACAACAACATCACGGTGGGTGTAGTCTGGGCCCGAGCAACCGCAGGTGACCCCACTGAGTCAGTTAAACTCATGCGCATCGCAGACGATAAAGCACAAGCGCTTTTCGATAATTGCTTCGAAATTGTTTCCGGACCGGACGCACCGGACGTGACCATTCAAGAGTTGGAGAATGAATTGATTCTCTTCCTAACCAACAACAACCCGCTTTCTAATAACTACTTGGAGGAATACCTTCAACTCGATCCGGGCATTCCCAAGCTGGATGTGGATGGCAATGCTACGATAGCCTAACTCGATCGTACACTTTTGAAGGCTACCTCGTCTATCAATTGCGCGATGCGGAAGTCAGTGCTGCAGACTTAAATGACATCAACGCAGCTCGATTGATCGCTCAATGCGACGTCAACAATGACATCGACTTGGTCATCAACTACAACCAAGACCCCACCATGGACCTCCCGGTTCCCACCTTGATGGTGGATGGAGCCAACGAAGGGGTTTTCCATAGCTTGNGAGTTACGACGGATGCGTTTGCGCAAGGCGATAACCGGTTGGTCAACCACAAGACCTATTACTTCATGGCGTTGGCCTATGGGTACAACAACTACCAAGAATACGATCCCATTCTTGGAAGCGGNCAAGATGTCCAATACAAAGCATCAAGAAAAGCTGCTGTGGGTTCTTTGCGCAATTACGCAGGCGTTCCTCACAACCCTGCCCCTGAGGCTGGCGGCACGATTCAGCATGCGGAATACGGCAGCGGCGTCGTGATGACCAAGCTCGAAGGCAAAGGCAACGGCATGATGGACCTCGAGCTCACATCAGCATCTGAGAAGGATATCTTGGAGAACACCATCGCTTCGACGGTGACCTATGCTGCCGGCCACGGTCCTGTGGACGTCCGCGTAGTAGATCCATTGCGGGTTCCCGACGCCAACTTCGAACTCCGCGTAGGCAGCTTAACGGGTGAAGACGTCGATCCGGAGGACGCTGCTGACACGTACTGGACGCTCACCAACTTGTCGCTCCTCAGCGACACCGATCCCGATAACGACTACCAAGCCGTTCACGAGTCGGCCTCGTCCATTGCACTCCTCAACGAAGAGTTGCTTCTGAACTGGGGACTCTCCGTCACGGTGCATCAGTACGCGTATCCGCTCGATGGCAAGTTCACCGAGCCGGTGCACGCCTCCATCACGTTTGACGATCCGGCTCAGCCATGGCTCTTGGGCATCCCTGATGCGGAGGGCTTCAACCAACTCAACTGGATCCGTGCGGGCAACCAAGAAGGTGCCAGCGACGTGCCTTCGGAAGTCATCTTCAACGACTTGAAGACGGGCAACCCCCTCGACGAGGACGAAGTGTACGAGGGCATCCTCGGCGGTACCTGGGCTCCTTATTGCCTCGTCTCTTACACAGGTGATGTGGAACTGCCCAACGGTGAAGTCGTGAAGCTCCCGAACATTGCTCCAACCATTGATGGCTTTGAGGGTGACCTCTCGCCGTTCTCCGGCATCAGCGGCTTGAACAACGTCGACGTGGTCCTGACCAGACAACAAGGACTTTTGGACACGCTGCCCCGTCTTGGAGATGCAGTCGGTCGAAGAACTCGCTCAGAACGGCGGAGAGAAACTCGGCTTGCGACGGCATCCTTCGGTCGATAAGAACGGACGCTATGAAGGGCAATCGGGCTACAACAGCAGTGAGGCCAACCCCAACGGAACTCAACCTGTCGGCATGGGCTGGTTCCCGGGATACGCCATCGACCTGGGTACCGGCGAGCGCCTCAACATGGCGTTTGGTGAAGACTCGTGGCTCGGCGCCGAAAACGGCAAAGACATGCTCTGGAATCCTTCTTCTAACATCTACGGCGGCGTAGGTGGAGGCGGTGGATTTGGAGGAAGTGCCATCTACGCTGGTGGGCAGCACTGGATATACGTCTTCAAGAACTCGCAGTACGAAGAAGGCAGTGAAAACCGCATGCCTGCGTACGATGGTGGAAACTACCTCTGGACCAACCTCGAGGACAACCCGTCTACGACCAATGTGCGCCGCGTATTCCGTGCGTGCACCTGGGTCGGTTCATCGTTGCTCAATGAGGACTTCGAAATGTTGTCGCCCGAGGACGGACTCATCCCCAACGATGTCCGCATCCGATTGCGTGTGGCCAAGGCTTACGAAAAGTACAGCTCGGCTACCCTCGACGCGGAGAACTACGATGTCGCGGAGAACTACAACAATCCGCTGTACCGATTCTCCACGTCTGACGTCGCTACGCAGACCAACGAAAATCCGGTTCTCAAGAGCGTTCTTGATGAAATCAGTGTCGTGCCCAACCCGTACTACGCATTCAGCCAGTACGAGACCAGCAAGCTCGACAACCGCGTCAAGGTCACCAACCTGCCTGAGGTGTGCACCGTGCGCATCTACAACCTCCAAGGAACCCTCGTGCGGTCGTTCTTTAAAGCCGACCCCCTCACAACCTTGGACTGGGACCTCAAGAACGAACGCAACGTCCCCATCGCGGGCGGCGTCTACATCATCCACATCGACGTCCCGAATGTCGGTGAGAAGACCCTCAAATGGTTCGGCATCATGCGCCCAACCGATTTGGATAATTTCTGATCAGACTCGAAGATGATAACAGGGTAACGTGTGTATTAATTCATCGGAATTGATGCAAGTAGATTCACCTGGAGTGAACTTGCAGTAGTTAAACTGTAAAAGGAAGTATGAACTCAATATTGAAGGGATCCATCCGATTGGTTCTGGGTATCACCATCCTAGGTGCAGGCGTGGGAATGATGAACGGTCTAATTTCCATGAAAGAGGAATTGCCCACGTCCGATAAACCTGCTGTCCCCCGCGCGGTGCGAACGGAGGTGATTGAATTGGGGTCGATCGCTCCCAAAACGCCCGTTGAAGGACGCGTGGAGGCCTTGTATCGCATGGAAGTAATAACGGAAGTAACCGGAAACTTGTTAATGGGTTCCAATGAATTCCGGGAAGGAACGGCTTTTCGGGCCGGTGAAGTCATGTTGGAATTGGACGATACCGAATCTCGTCTCGCCTTGGTTGCTCAACGCAGTCAGTTTTTGCAGTTACTCTCCGGCCAATTAGCAGATCTGCAAATGGATTTTGAGGGCAGGGGAGAAGTGTGGTCAACGTATGTGAGCTCCTTGCGAGTAGACGCTGCCTTGGCCGATTTACCCAATCCAGCGTCGGATCGGGAGCGATTGTTTCTTGCCAATCGAGGCATTATTTCGAGCTATCACAGCATTCGATCGGCAGAAGAACGGTTGAATAAATTTCAAGTTCGCGCACCATTCAATGGCATCGTTGTGCAGGCCAATGTTCGCCCGGGCGGACTGGTAAGGGCCGGTCAGCCATCGGGCATCCTTGTGGGTCAAGGGGATTATGAAATCAAGACGGCCGTTCATGCCCGGTATTTGTCTTCCATCTCGCTCCGTGATTCGGTGCGGTTTTTTGATGAACAAGGCACAGTCGTGGCCAAAGGAATGGTCCATCGTATTTCGGGCAATGTGGATCCCTCGACGCAATCAGCAAGTGTCTTTTGCCGCGTCGAGCCTACGAGAAACCAGGCCAAAGCCATCCGAGATGGTCGGTTCTTGACCGGCGAAATTATCAGTCAACCATTCGAAGAGGCCTTTGAAATTCCGTTGACCTGGATGCACGATGACCAGCAAGTTTATGAGGTGGCGAATGGTGAATTGGCGGAGCGTAAGATCGAGGTGTTGTTCCAGTCCCGATCACACGCCATTGGTCGTGGTTTGGATTCAGGAGTGTTGGTCCTCAGTGAATCGCTGACCAACGCTTTTGACGGCATGCCCGTTCGTTCACAGACCGACGAACTTCAGGATTGATGCGCAGCCTCATTCGCTATTTCGTTCGCTACAACTTGACGGGTGACTTGCTTATGCTCGCCATTTTGGCGTCGGGTTACGTTGGCCTGACAAACCTCCGCTCGAATTTTTTCCCGGTTACGGAATCGAAAAGCATCCAAGTCCAAGTTGTGTATCCCGGTGCTTCGGCCGAGGAAATTGAAGAGGGAATCGTAGCGAAGATTGAGGAGAACCTCAAGGGAATATCCGGCTTGGATCAAGTCAAATCGGTCTGCAGTGAAAACGTAGGGACCATTTCTATTGAGACGATTTCCCCGGAATTGACTGACGAAGCGCTGCAAAATGTGAAGAACGCGGTTGACCGCATAGCGAGTTTTCCAGTCGGGATGGAGCCGCCCATTGTTTTCAAACAAGACGCGATTGGCGTGTCCATCTCCTTCGCGGTTGTCGGCATTGATGACCTTCGCATCCTCAAGGCAGAGGCCCGTCGCATCGAAACAGAACTGCGAAGTGCTTCGGTGATCTCCCAAGTGCAGTTGAGCGGATTCCCGGACGAAGAAATTGAAATCAGTTTGCGCCAAGCGCAATTGAACGAATTGAATTTGACGGTAGGTGAAGTCGCCGCAGCGGTGCGAAACGCCAATTTGGAGGCGACAGGAGGCCGATTGAAGCTGGTCAACGAGGAGATGATTATCCGGGGTCGTTTCCGCAAGTACGACGCAGAGTCCATGCGCGACATCATCATACGAGCGAACCGAGACGGCCGCGTGGTGCGTTTGGGCGATGTCGCCGAGGTGGAACAGCGGTGGGCTGAAAATGACCCATCGCGCAATTGGTTCAACGGCCAGCCTGCCGCGGTCATCACCGTCAACAACCTCACGACCGAATCCATCCTCGACATCACAGCGTATGTGCGTGAATACATCGAGCAGTACAATGGAAGAGGAGGAGCTTCCCGCATTGAGGTCATCCGAGATTCCAGCACCGTCCTCAACCAGCGCATCGACCTCTTGGTCAACAACGGCATCATCGGATTCTTTTTGGTGATTTTGTTTTTGGCCTTGTTCCTCAACATCCGCCTTGCTTTTTGGGTGGCCCTCGCCATCCCCGTCTCTTTTATGGGCATGTTCCTGTTTGCCGGATCGATGGGAGTTACAATCAATGTGATTTCGTTATTTGGGATGATCTTGGTCATTGGTATTTTGGTGGATGACGGCATTGTGATCGCGGAAAACATATACCAACATTATGAACGGGGGGCGTCGCGGATGGAGGCAACCATCAATGGAACCCTCGAAGTATTGCCTGCGGTTTTTGCGGCCATTGTAACAACGATTGTTGCTTTCTCCTCCTTCTTCTACATCGAAGGTCAACTGGGGGATTTTTTCGGCGACATGGCCACGGTGATTATTTTGACCTTGGTCTTTTCTTTGGTGGAAGGTGCGTTGATTTTACCAGCGCACATAGGCCATTCGAAGGCGCTGCGCCGTGACTTCAAGCCCAATCGCGTGGAACGTTTCATGCGCAGCATCATGAGCGGAATGCGAGATTCCATCTATGCGCCGGTGTTGCGTTTCAGCTTGAAGCAACCCTGGATTATGTTTTGCATCATCGTTGCGATTTTCTTGATTTCAGTTCCCGGTTTGATTGGAAGCGGATTGGTCAAAACCACGTTTTTCCCTTTCATCGAAGGCGATAACTTGACGATCAATCTGACCATGCAAGCTGGCACGAGAGAGCAAATAACCAAGTCAGAATTGGATCGGATTGAAGCCATTGTTTGGGAAGTAAACGATGAGTTGTCCGCCCAACGCGACGATAGCTTGCCATTGATTCTGGCAGTAGATAAGCGCATCGGTCCATCCATGTACAACGGATTGATCAACGTTCAACTGCTGGATGGAGAGCGCCGGAACATGCAATCCACAGACATCTCAGGGATGATTCGTGAGCGGGTGGGGACGGTGCTCGGTGCAGAGAACTTGAGCTTCGCCGCTTTCTCGCCTTTTGGGCGACCGGTATCCGTTTCCTTGCTAGGCAACAACCTGAGCGAGCTGGAGGCAGCGACGCGGGAGCTGAAAGCGGCTATGCTGCAGCGAGAGGACCTGAAGGACGTCATTGACAACAACCAAAAGGGCATGCAAGAGGTGTCCATTCAGCTGAAGCCCCGTGCTTTTCAATTGGGATTTACCCATCAATCGGTGATGGCGCAAATTCGCCAAAGCTTTTTTGGTGCGGAGGCGCAGCGACTCCAGAAGGGCCGGGATGAAGTGCGGGTATGGGTGCGCTTGGACGAGCGGGACCGACAATCCATGGGGGACTTGCAGTCGTTTCGCGTGCAGGACATTACAGGCGCACAGATTCCACTCGCCGAAATCGCCACGGTGGAAACAGGACGGGGCATCAGCGCCATCAACCGGTTGTACGGCCAGCGAGAAGTGCAGGTATCGGCCGATTTGGCGGGTCCTGAAGTGAGCGCCTCGGATGCGAATGCGGCCATCAAGACCGAAGTGCTGCCGCCCATTTTACAGCGCTACCCCAGCATTACACCGAGTTATGAGGGTCAGAATCGCGAGGTTATTAAATCGCAAGAGAGCATTCAACGGGTGATGCCCTTGATTTTCGCCTTGATGCTCTTCATCATCATATTGGCGTTCCGCTCTCCATTGCAGGGGCTGGCCGTCTTCGGATTGATTCCTTTTGGATTCATCGGGGTCAGTTTGGGGCATTGGATTTTGGGAGCCCAAATCAGTTTATTCTCCATTTTGGGAATGATTGCACTCATTGGAATTTTGGTCAATGACGCGTTGGTATTCGTGGCTGCTTACAACGTGAATCTGAAGCGGGGGATGGAAGTCAAAACGGCGATTTGGGAAGCGGGCATGAGTCGCTTTCGTCCCATCGTTTTGACGTCGATTACCACCGTTGCCGGTTTGGCACCGCTGATGCTCAATAAGAGTTTTCAAGCGCAATTTTTAATTCCCATGGCGATTGCAGTCGCCTTTGGCTTGCTTTTCGTTACCGTGATCATCCTCGTTTTGCTCCCAATTTATTTGCAATGGATCAATCCGTTGCACCGCAGTTGGGTGTGGATTAAGCGGGGCGATTGGCCTTCCGTGGAAGCGGGTGAACCGGCCAATCGGGAAGAACAATCTTTTGAAGAATGAAATCAGCAGGCTGAATCAAATTCCCGTCTTTCGATGCGGATCACACGTTGCCTTCATGCTCGCTTTGCTGGCAGTGACGGGTGCTCACGCACAAGAGAGTTTGAGCATAGAAGATGCCGTTGCGCGAGCACTACAAAATAACTTGGGCATCCGCATGGCTCAGCAACAGGCCGAAATTTCTGAGGTTGGGAATACGTGGGGCGCTGCCGGGGCCCTTCCGCAAATTGGTCTGTCAGCGTCAGCTGCTGATGCCGTGAGCGATCAATCTGAGAATCCAACCTCCTTCATTCAGGAGCGATTGGAAAGTCAGTCGGTCAATACCGGTGCGCAACTTAGTTGGGTGCTTTTTGACGGCATGGGCATGTTCGCCAACAAGCGGGCGCTTGAGCAATTGGAACGTCAGTCCGAAGGGCAATCGACCTTGGTCATTGAACAGACCATTTCAGCGACGCTTCAAGCCTACAATGGTGTCTTGGTTCAGCGGGCCTTGAGCGATGTGCTGACCTCTGCCATTGAAGTATCTCGGGAGCGCTTGGATTGGATGGATGCCCGAACTCAAACGGGAGCAGCCTCGACGTTTGACCGGTTGCAATTCGAAAATGCACTGCTTTCAGATAGCTTGTCTTTGCTGCAGCAACGCGCCAATGAGTACCAAGCTGTTTTGGGGTTGAATCGGCTCATGGGCGAGGATGCGGATCATGCATGGGAATTCATTTCACCGCTAACGCCTCCTTCAGTAGGGCGCGATTTCAATCAATTGGTTGAGCGCGCCATGGGCAATGCGACGGCGATTGAGAATGCGCTGATCTCAAAAGAACTGGCCGAAATTGGAGTGCAGCAAGCCCAAGCGAGACTCAGCCCTTCCCTCTTGCTCACTGCCAATCAAGGAGATCAGCAGAGTCGATTCAATGCCGGCGAACTCTCAGCCGATGGCCGAACGAAGAGTTTGGCAGCCAACCTGACCTTGAATTTCAACCTGTTCAATGGAGGCGCCAGCCGGCGAGCGATTCAGCAGGCCAAAATTCAAAGGGCCATGGCAGAAAACCAGGCGGAAGATGAGCGGCGGGAGGTGGACCGTCTGCTGCACGATGCCTGGTCCCGATGGACAACATTTCGCGGGGCATACGCCATTTCTGAGCGGTTGACAGAGAATAGCCGCCGGGCCATTCAAATTGCGGAAGAGCGCCTGGCATCGGGAGCCATTAATTCGCTGGATTTTCGGGAAACGCAAACGCAACTATTGAATGCAGAACAACAGCAATTGCAATCGCTCAATGCATGGCAATCCGCCGATATTGAATTGAGGCGTTTGAGCGGGGAATGGGCGATGGATTTGAAGGAGGAGTAGAGTTTTTGAGCCATCCACAATGGAGAACAACAAAAAAATCCTCATCATCACCTATTACTGGCCACCAGCTGGTGGAATTGCAGTGAAAAGATGGTTGGCGCTTTCCAATGAACTTGCGAAGTTGGGTTCAGAAGTTCATGTCTTAACGCTCGATCCAAATTCTGCAGAATACAGCGCGATTGACGAAGGCTTGTTGGATACGGTAAATGAACGGATTCATGTCCATAGAATTAGCGCATGGAATCCCTTTCACATCACCAAACGCCTCTTTAAAAAGCACATACCTCCGCAGGGTTTTGCAATGAAAAAGGACGGGAATCAATCTGCGAATGTCCTGACTGCATTGAGAAGTCATCTTTTTATTCCAGATCCGAGGAGAACATGGAATGCGAAAGCAATTCGTGAGGCACTGGCAATAATCGATGCCCATGACATTGAAGCGGTAATCACAACAAGCCCTCCGCATTCCGTTCATTTGATTGGGAGGAAAATTGCACAAATGCGAGCAATCAAGTGGATTGCTGACTTTCGAGACCCTTGGACAGATATTTTCTATTACAAACAGCTTGGCCACTCCTGGTTTTCAAGAGCCTTGGATAGAAGGTTCGAACGCAGTGTTTTGGTTGAGGCCGATGTTATAACCACGGTTAGTTGGGGATTTAAGGACTTGTTTGAACGAAAGGTTCCAGAGAGAAATCCTGCGGATATTCATGTGATTCCGAATGGCATAGATAGCATTATTGCGGACTGGAAACCTATGGGGGCGTCTGCTTCTTTTCGACTCGCTTATACGGGTATGTTAACTGATCTATACGAGATTGAGCCCTTTCTACAGGCTTTAAAAGACTATAATTCTGACCCTTCATCCTATGCCGTTGAGCTTGATTTTTATGGGCCAATACCGGATGATTATCGGCGAAAACTTTCAAAAACATTTACTTTTTTGCAGTTTCACGGGAACCGATCGATGGATGAAATCCCACAGATTCAAGAGTCAGCTGATGGACTTTTTTTGGTGGGGCCGAAGGATTACAACTCAGGTCACATCCCTGGTAAAATTTTCGAGTATTTAAGGGCATCGAGGCCTATATTTTACCTTGGTGATAAGGGGTCTGACGTGTGCCGCATTCTTGATGAAACTCAATCGGGAATCCTTTTTGACCGCAGTCGAACAGAGCATTTTCAGGGGTTGCTCAAAAACCAGATTGAGAAAGATGCCAAGTCGAAAGATGCCGAGCAACGAGAAAGGATTCTTTCAAATTATCTCCGTGTAAATCAAGCCAAGGAATTTCTTGACATTGTTTGACGGCGGCGACTCATTTCGCCATGAGTTTCACTCGTATTGATTGAACACTTCGTGTCCTCCGTCTTTGAGTAGCTTGGTTCGTTCGAATAATTTAATGTCACTTTTGACCATCTCACTGCACA
>JGI20158J14315_10001830_pt1 | contig 15250 bp, 16 predicted proteins | sample COG_08_FD_14315 | JGI IMG/M metagenome (IMG submission 14315)
AAACCTTTGGATGATCTGCTGTAATGTATCTTCTGCTATCATGCCTTCAGCTCGCCTATGTCGCCTGCGGGGTCAAGAGGGGCCAGGGCATTGGACGCGATTTTAATCAGCAATCCAAGCCTCAATCCGTTTTTTATTGCTGCCCCAATCGGAGCCACCAACACTTGAATAGCCGCGCAGATGGGTGCCGCTCTCATCTCGCCACAGCTCGATGATATCTTTAAAGCCCCAAAAACGTGATCTCAGGAGCACTTTGAGGCGGGTGTCTTGCATCAGGATTTCATGGCGTGGATCTGCCAAGATAGCTGCCCTGATCTGCGTAAAGGGCAGATCATCCCGGCGGATATAATAGCCACTGAGATGCGTTTGCGTGGCGTGTCCGGGCGCCATAGGCCCGCCCGGCCAGTCCGCATACACAAGCGGCCAGAAGCGCACCACCAGTTGCAGGCCCGCAAAAAGCGCCAGCGCCACGACAAGAATTTTAATCACAGGTTAGACCCTCAACGATAAGCAACACCGGGCAGGATGCTCAAGATTTCGAACATCAAATTCGCCGCTGTTAGGGCGGTATTGCCCGAGGTGTCATACATAGGGCTCACTTCAACCATATCAAACCCCACGATATTCAATCCGCGTAAAGCGCGGATCAGCTCCATGGCCTGCGGCGTGGTCAACCCGCCGATCTCTGGCGTTCCGGTGCCGGGGGCGTAGGCGGGATCCAGGCTGTCGATATCATAGGTCAGATAGCAGGGGTGATCACCGATGGCTTGGCGAATCTCCTGGCCCAGTGGGGTCAGCGATTTATGCCAAATCTCTGGCGCCGTGATCATGTTAAAGCCCCAACCGGCCGCCTCAGAAAAGTCTTCTGCGGTGTATCCCGTGCCGCGCAGGCCGATTTGATACACCAAATCGGGCACAAGCAGCCCTTCCTCGTAAGCGCGGCGGAACACCGTCCCATGGGTTTCACGCTCTCCAAACATCTCATCGTTCACATCCGCATGCGCATCGACATGCACCAAGGCCACAGGCCCGTGCTTTTTCGCAATGGAGCGCAAGATTGGCAGGGTTAAAGAATGATCCCCGCCGAGCGTCGCCGGCACCACAGGGTAGTCGTGCAAACCGTCGTAGGCCGATTCAATAATGCGCAAACTCTCCGCAAGGCTGAAGGTGTTGATGGCAACATCGCCCATATCAGCCACCTGCAGGCTGTCAAAAGGCGCAGCCCCAGTTTGCAAATTATACGGCCGGATCATCGCGCTTTCTTGGCGAATCTGCTTTGGACCAAACCGCGTGCCGGACCGCCAAGAGGTGCCGATATCCATGGGGATGCCCATGATCACCACATCCAAGCCCGCGGGGCCTTGAGCCTCAGGCAGGCGCATGAAGGTTTGCGGCCCAGCAAAACGGGCCAGATCATTGCCGGAAATCGGTTGGTTGGGCATTCGTATATCCTTTGTCTTTGCGCCGAGTTTGCGGGCGATGCCGCTCTGTGGCAATGGAAAACTTAAGCCACGCGCATGGGGTTTTGCCAAGCGCATCACATGCTCTTTTTGCCCTCTGTGCAGGTCAGGCCGGCGATTTTATCTTGATTTCAGCCGTTCTTTTTCTAAAATCAATATATTACAGGAGCTTGAAGCATTTGAAAAAACTATTGATCACACTCGCCGTCGTGACCGCAGGATTTGGCTGTCTGTATTGGGCCTTCCCTATGTTCTTTTTCGCAATCTACAAAAATAACGTTTATACAACGGAGTTTCGCGTGGATGGAAACAAGTTGCATATGAGCGGGTTGATTAACTCTTACACGCCAGAGCAGCTCAAAGATATCTTCGGCGCACATCCCCAAATTGATACAATCGTTCTGGGTCAGATGCCCGGATCCATTGATGATGAAGCCAATTTGGCCGGGGCGGCTTGGGTGGCGGCGCGCGGGGTTAACACATACCTGCCACAAGAGGGCAGCATTGCCTCTGGCGCGACGGATTTCTTTCTTGTCGGCAAGAGGCGTGTGGTGGAAGAAGGCGCAGAGGTGGGCGTGCATTCTTGGGCCGATGTGACAGGGGTCACAGCCCGCGATCTTCCCCGCGATGACCCTGCCCATGAACGCTATATTGGTTTTTATGAGGGCATTGGCTGGACGCGCGCGCAGGCGGAGGCCTTTTACTTTTTCACCATCGAAAAAGCACCTGCCGAGGATATTTACCTAATGACCCCGCAAGAGATGCTGGCCACCGGTCTGGCCACAGAGGTCGTGCCTGCCAACCATTGATCAGCCAAAGGCGCCCCTGTATCGCCAATGCCGACAGCTTAAGCCCGGCTTGCGCGCAGGTTCCAGCAGTATAGGCACATCAACTCCATACCCACATGCGCCCCCGCAATCGCCGTGGCGCCGGTGGTGTCAAAGGGCGGTGAGACTTCAACCACATCGCCGCCTTTCATATTGATCCCGCGCAACCCGCGTAAAATGGCAGCCGCTTGCGCCGACGACAGGCCGCCCCAAACCGGCGTGCCAGTGCCCGGTGCGAAAGCCGGATCAAGGCAATCAATATCAAACGTCAGATAAGTTGGGTGATTGCCGACAATCTCTTTAATTTGCGCCACAGTGGTCGCCCAGCCTTGTTCATGCACGCGGGGCGCATCGATGACATGCACACCGGCGTCATAATCATTCTGGGTGCGAATGCCGACCTGAACAGAGCGTTTTACATCCACAATCCCCTCTTTCACAGCCTTGTAAAACATAGTGCCATGATCCACACGCGCCAGATCATCATCCGGCCAAGTGTCGGAATGGGCGTCAAATTGGATCAGAGCCAGGGGGCCAAATTTCTCCGCATAGGCCCGCAAAATTGGGAAGGTGATGTAATGATCTCCGCCAAGGGTCAAAACCCCTGGCCCCTGAGCCAGAATACCAGAAATATGCGCCTTAAGAGCTGCGGGAAAGGCAGGGATATTGGCGTAGTCAAAGGCCAAATCTCCATAGTCACATATATTGAAATCCGCCAAAGGATTGATGTCCCAGCCATAGGGCGGATCACAGGGTTGCAGGGTGCTCGCTTCACGGATGGCGCGCGGGCCCAGCCTTGTGCCTGGCCGATTGGTCACCGCCTGATCAAACGGAACACCCGTGACCGCAAGATCCACACCCTCCAGATCTTTTGAATAGCGACGACGCATGAAAGACAAAGCGCCGCCGAACGCATTTTCAAAGGACATGCCTTTATAGCCCACGCGCGTGATGGCATTATCCACGTCATTTGCTGCATCTTTCAAGGCCATTTACTGCTCCAAAGGTTGCGCGCGCTCTACCAAACGCGCAAAAAATGAGGCCCCAACCGGGGACACCTCGTCATTAAAATCAAACGCTGCATTGTGCCAAGCGGCCCCCTCGCCCTGCCCTAAAAACAAATAGCAGCCGGGCCGTTTCTCCAGAAGGTAGGAAAAATCTTCCGCTCCCATCTCGCGGGTCCGGTCTGTCTCTAGCAATGCCGTCCCGCAGACCTCCTCGGCCACCTGGCTGGCAAAGGCAGATTGTTCAGGAGAATTGATCGTGGCGGGATAGCCGCGGGTATAGGTGCATGTCACATCCACCCCAAAGGCCGCCGCATGCCCTGCGCAAATTTCACCCATCCGCCGCTCCACCATATCCTGCACCGGACGGGCAAAACTGCGCACCGTGCCCCCGACAAAGGCGCTGTCATTGATCACATTGTCGATGGTGCCGGCGTGAATTTGCGTCACGCTCACCACCAAATCCTCGACCGCATTATGATTGCGGCTGACGATGGTTTGAAAGGCCTGGGTGATCGACACAGCGGCGGGAATGGCATCCACTGCCAAATGCGGCATGGCCCCATGCCCCCCCTGCCCGGTGATATGCACTTCAAATGTGTCCACCGCGGCCATGATCGGACCTGGCGTTGTGCTCAACTGCCCGGCTGGCGCGCCCGGCTCGCAGTGCAGCGCATAGACAGTTTCTATTCCAAAACGCTCAATAATCCCCTCTTGCACCATAACCTCACCCCCGCCACCATTCTCCTCGGCAGGCTGAAAGATTAAGGCCACAGTGCCGGCAAAATTACGCGTTTCCGCCAAATAGCGCGCGGCCCCGAGCAACATTGTGGTATGGCCATCATGGCCACAGGCGTGCATCTTACCTGGAACTTGACTGGCATAGGCGGCCCCGGTGGCCTCCTCAATTGGCAGCGCGTCCATATCGGCGCGCAGACCAATCACCGGACCGGGCGCACGGCCATGTATCAAAGCCACCAGCCCCGATTGCGCGATGCCGCTGTGAATTTCACTGATGCCAAACTCTTGCAAACGCTCCATCACAAAAGCGGCAGTTTCATGGCACTCGAACCCAAGCTCTGGATTTTGATGCAAATGACGGCGCCAGGCTTTCATATCCTCGGCAAATTCAGCGATACGGTTGACGATTGGCATGGGCTGGCTCCTTATGGGCCAAGAAAAGCGGAATTGAGGGAGCAAAGCAATGGAGAATGATGATCTGCTACATGCAAAAGATGGGGGCATTGAACGGTTGCTTTATATCATGCGCCGCCTGCGTGATCCTGACACGGGCTGCCCTTGGGACATTGAGCAAAGTTTCAGCTCCATTGCCCCCTATACGATCGAAGAAGCCTATGAGGTGGCCGATGCCATTGCGCGCGGCGATATGGCCGATTTGAAGGGAGAACTGGGCGATCTTCTGCTGCAAACCGTCTATCATACCGCAATCGGAGAGGAGGAAGGGCTTTTCACCTTCCACAGTGTCGCCGATGCGATCAGCGATAAAATGGTGGCCCGTCATCCGCATGTGTTCGGCGATCAATCGCGGGATAAAACCGCAGCCCAGCAAACCATTGACTGGGAAACCATTAAGGCCGCAGAACGCGCACAGGCCGATCAAACCCGCGCTTTAGACGGGGTTGCTTTGGGCTTGCCGGCGCTGACACGGGCGGTCAAATTACAAAAGCGTGCGGCGCGGGTTGGCTTTGATTGGCCAGATGTCGAGCAAGTGCTCGACAAGCTGCGCGAGGAAATTGATGAGCTGAAAGAGGCTAAGAGCGCCGCGCATCGTCACGAGGAATTTGGCGACTTGATGTTCGTCATGGCAAATTTGGCCCGGCATATGGGCCTTGATCCCGAGCAGGCTTTACGGGACGCAAATGGAAAATTTACACGACGTTTCAATTCTGTTGAGGCGAAACTTCAACAAGATGGCCGGACGCCTTCTCAGTCAAACCTCGCCGAAATGGACGCGCTTTGGGATGAGGTCAAACGGGAGGAGACAATATCTGAGTAAAATAATCAGGTATTGATCCGACAAAAAGACTCGGATATAGCCTCGCCATCACACCGGAGACACTCATGCCCTATTTTCGCCCCATCGCTCTCGCCCTATGCGCCTTTGCCCTTGCCGTCCCCGTAGCCGCCCAGGAGGTCAACGTCTATTCCTATCGCGAGCCGGCCTTGATCCAGCCTTTGATGGATGGGTTCACCGAACAGACCGGAATTGCGGTCAATGTCGCCTTTCTCAACAAGGGTATGATTGAGCGTTTGCGGGCCGAGGGCAGGCGCTCGCCTGCGGATTTGGTATTCACCACAGATATTTCACGGCTTCACAGCGTGGTCTCAGCCGGGCTGACCCAACCGGTGACAGAAGCCAACCTCACGGACAACATCCCCGCGGCCTATCGCGACCCCGGCAATCATTGGTTTGGCCTGACCCTCCGCGCCCGCGTTATCTATGCCTCAAAGGCGCGGGTCAAAAAGGGGGAGGTTACCAGCTACGAAGATCTCGCAGATCCCAAATGGCAGGGGCGTATCTGCACCCGCTCCGGCACGCATTCTTATATGCTTGCCCTCACCGCCGCCTATTTGCATCACCATGGTGAAGCAGACACATTGAATTGGCTCAAAGCGGTGAAAGCCAATCTGGCGCGCAAACCGCAAGGCAACGACCGGGCGCAGGTCAAAGCGATTTGGGCGGGTGAATGTGATATTTCCCTTGGAAACACTTACTATATGGGCCAAATGCTGGCTGATCCCGAGCAGCAAGACTGGGCCAGCAGCGTCTCAATTGAATTTCCCGTGTTTGAGGGGGCGGGCACGCATGTGAATGTGTCGGGCATGGCGATGACCAAATTTGCGCCCAATCGGGCTGAGGCCCTGGCCCTTATGGCCTATCTTGCCTCCCCGGCCGCACAGGAAATTTACGCATCAGACAATTACGAATACCCGATTGCCCCTGGCACCCGGGCCGATCCTTTGGTGCAAAGCTGGGGCAGCTTTGAGGCCGACCCGGTCAACCTCAGCACGATTGCCGAGCTCCGCTCAGAGGCGCTGCGGCTCACCGAATTGGCTGATTTTGATGGCTGAACATGAAAAAGGCGCGGGACATGTGCACCGCGCCTTTCGCCTATTATGGCCAAAAAATTTGAAACCACCCTTGTTTATTCCACCGCTGTTACCCTCTGCATGACATCGGGCTGGCCTGTGATTGCACCTGATTGCGGATGCCCGCGCTTCAGCGCATCCACCACATCCATCCCCGCGGTCACCCGTCCGACAACCGTATATTGCCCGTTGAGGAAATAGCCCGGCTCGAACATGATGAAAAACTGACTGTTGGCACTGTTTGGATTTTGCGAGCGGGCCATGCCCACCACGCCGCGATCAAAGGGCACATCTGAAAACTCGGCTGGGATATTGCCCAAATCGGAGCCCCCCATGCCGGCACGCGACATATCCTCGGGATTTTTGCCAAAGCGGACGTCGCCGGTTTGGGCCATAAAACCCTCTATGACCCGGTGAAACACCACACCGTCATAGGCGCCCCGCTCTGCAAGTGCCGTAATCTGCGCGGCATGTAGCGGCGCCACATCCTCAAGCAGATCAATTTGAACAGTGCCGCTTACAGTCTCGCCAACGACCTCAATCTCAAGACCCCCGGCCAAAGCAGGCCCGGCCAAACACGCAAGAAAAGCTGCAAGCCTACGCATCTGCTGCGACCTTCATGGAAATCATACGGTCTGGATTCGGCGCTGGCTCACCGCGGGTAATGGCATCCACATGCTCCATGCCAGAGGTGACGCGGCCATAGACCGTGTACTGACCATTGAGAAAGTGATTGTCGGAAAAGTTGATGAAAAACTGGCTGTTGGCCGAATCTGGGTTTTGCGACCGGGCCGCACCGATGGTGCCGCGGTCATGGGGCAGTTTGGAAAACTCAGCCCGCAGATTAGGCAGCTTTGATCCACCTGTGCCAGCCGCGCGCAGGTTGAAGTTATCCTCCATATTGCCATGCTCCACATCGCCCGTCTGTGCCATAAAGCCATCAATCACGCGGTGAAAAGCGACGTTGTCATATTGGCCAGTCCGCACCAAATCTTTCATCCGCTCACAGTGCAACGGCGCCACATCTGGCAAAAGCTCGATGGTGACGGTCCCATCTTTCAATTCCATCAAGATTGTATTTTCGAGATCTTTGGTTTGTGTATCGGCCATTAGGGCGCTCCTTTTGATTTGCTCGGCAACCTAATAAAATTTCCAGCAAAGGAAAAGGCCCAACCGGTTGACCTTGGCCCGATATCGGGTGTTAACAGAGCAACATTTAGGGAGACGGACATGAGCTGGAAAACTTTGGATCAGATGCAACTCATGGGCAAGCGCGTGCTCACCCGTGTCGACATCAACGTGCCGGTCGAAAATGGCCGCGTCACCGATACCACGCGGATTGATCGGATCGTGCCCACGGTGCAGCATATTTTGAAATCCGGCGGCACGCCCATCCTCATCGCCCATTTTGGGCGTCCTAAGGGGCAGATCGTGGATGCACTCTCTTTAAAAGTCACGGTGCCGGCCCTGGAGGCGGCGCTCGGGGTTCCAGTGAAATTCACCAGCCTGGATAGCGCCCGCGAAACCATCGCTTTTGCCAAAAACCAAGTGGTTTTGATTGAAAATATTCGATTCGAACCCGGCGAAGAGCGCAATGATCCGCAATTGGCCCAACGTTTGGCGGATTTGGGAGATATTTATTGCAATGATGCCTTTTCCGCAGCCCATCGCGCCCATGCGTCAACCGAAGCGCTTGCCCGGTTGCGGCCAGCCTGTGCGGGAAGATTGATGGCCGAAGAGCTCTCAACGCTTGAGGCGGCATTGGGCAAGCCCGAGCGCCCTGTGGTGGCGGTCGTCGGCGGGGCCAAGGTCTCTTCGAAATTGGATCTCTTGAGCAATTTGGTGGGGCAAGTGGATCACCTGGTCATCGGTGGTGGCATGGCCAATACATTTCTCGCAGCCCAGGGGCATGCAGTGGGCAAAAGCCTCTGTGAACATGACCTGGCCGATACGGCACGGCGCATTTTGGAACAGGCGCAAGCCGCTGGCTGTGAGATTATTTTGCCGTCTGACATTGTCGTCGCCCGAGAGTTTGCCGCCCATGCGCCCCATGAAACCGTCGCCGCAGAGGCCTGCCCCGATGACGCGATGATCCTAGACGCCGGGCCTGAAACCGTGGCGCGCATTGGCGCATGTTTTGCCCGTGCGCGCACCTTGATTTGGAACGGGCCGCTCGGCGCTTTTGAGATGCAGCCCTTTGACCGGGCCACCAATACCGCTGCGCAATCGGCTGCAACCCTGACCAAAATGGGCAAGCTCATTTCTGTCGCCGGAGGCGGCGATACGGTGGCCGCGCTCAATCAAGCCGGCGCGGCCGATGGCTTTAGCTATATCTCCACCGCCGGCGGCGCATTCTTGGAATGGATGGAAGGCAAAGATTTGCCCGGCGTCGCGGCGCTGACCGCATAAATCGTTAAGCGCGCCTAATTTCAAACCGTTAGCGCCACCAATATTGAAGCTTTGCGCCAAGCCGCCTAAACCTCTGCTATAGGTTCAACTTTGAGTAGGTCGCCCGCATGTCATATCAAGATCAACGAGACTTAATTCACGCCGGCCAAGGCTTTATTGCCGCCTTGGATCAAAGCGGTGGCTCCACTCCAAAAGCACTTGCCGCCTATGGCGTTGACGCTGCAGCTTTCTCCTCTGATGCCGAAATGTTTGATATGATTCACGCCATGCGCAGCCGCATTGTGCATGCGCCTGACTTCACAGGGGCTAAAGTGGTGGGCGCGATTCTATTTGAAGACACGATGGACCGGGAATTTGACGGGCAATCGGCGCCGCAATATTTGTGGCAGCAACGCGGCGTTGTGCCCTTTTTGAAGGTCGACAAGGGCCTGCAAGACACCGCCGACGACGTGCAATTGCTCAAACCTATGCCGGATCTCGACGCGCTTTTGCAGCGCGCCGCAGCATTGGGCGTTTTTGGAACCAAGATGCGCTCCGTGATTCATGGCGCTAACCCCACCGGCATCTATCAAATTGTCGCGCAGCAATTTGAGATTGGCGCGCAGATCATCGCTCAGGGCCTTATTCCCATTCTTGAGCCAGAAGTTTCCATCACGATTTCGGATAAGGCAGAGGCGGAAAATTTGCTTTGTGATGCAATCTTAAACCATCTCGACGCTTTGCCCGCGGATCAAACGGTTATGCTCAAGCTCACCCTGCCCGAAACCGCCAATCTTTACAGCCGGCTGTGCCAGCACCCGCGTGTTCTATCAGTTGTGGCGCTCTCAGGCGGCTATAGCCGCGCCGAGGCCAATGCGCGCCTGTCCCAAAACAGCAAGATGATTGCCAGCTTCTCCCGCGCCCTCACCGAAGGGCTATCTGCACAGCAATCCGATGCACAATTCAATCAAACCTTGAGCCAAACCATCGACGAAATCTACCGCGCCTCCATCGCCGGTTAAAATCTAACAGAAAAACGAATCAGGGGATTCACAAGGGACTCCGAGCGTGCCATAATGCTTAAAAGCCTATAAGAGGCACAAGGCAGTAGATGAGACAGCGCAGCATCCCTCCAATTGGCCCCCTGGCCGTGACATTTGTGTCGTTGACCCTGGCCGCCTATTTCATATTCTCCGCCATTCAAGGCGATTATGGCATTTTACGTCGGGCAGCCTATCAAGCAGAAGCCGATGGGTTGCAGCGCAAATTGAGCACATTGCAAAATTCAATTGCCCAGCTGGAAAACAAAACCCTGCGCCTTTCCGATCACTATTTAGATCTTGATCTGTTGGATCAACAGGCGCGTGACGTCCTGGGATTCATCCGTCCTGATGAAATCGTCATTCAGTAAATCAATCTAAATATCTATATCCAAACCATAAAACACCATAGAAAATAAATTGTTCACATTTGCAATCAACCTGTGATAAAGAATAGTTTAACGCTAAACTATTTTTACGAGGTCCCGATGGCGGCTAAAAAAACAAGCAAAGCAAATGTCTCAAAAGACGATTTGCTGCATTACTACCGCGAGATGCTGCTGATCCGGCGATTCGAAGAAAAAGCAGGCCAACTCTATGGCATGGGTTTGATTGGTGGCTTTTGTCATCTCTACATCGGTCAGGAAGCCGTTGTGGTTGGCCTCGAAGCGGCCGCAGAAGAAGGCGACAAGCGCGTGACCTCCTACCGCGATCACGGCCATATGCTGGCCTGCGGCATGGAAGCCAACGGCGTTATGGCTGAGCTGACAGGTCGCAGCGGCGGTTATTCCAAAGGCAAAGGCGGCTCGATGCATATGTTCTCGAAAGAGAAACATTTCTACGGCGGTCACGGCATTGTTGGCGCGCAGGTGCCCATCGGTGCTGGCCTCGCATTTGCTGACAAATACCTCGGCAATGGCCGGGTGACATTTGCCTATTTTGGCGATGGCGCGGCCAATCAAGGGCAGGTTTATGAAACCTTCAACATGGCGGCTCTTTGGGATCTTCCAGTTGTTTTTGTCATTGAAAACAATCAATACGCCATGGGCACCTCACAGCAGCGCTCCACCTCATCGGCAGAAATTTACGAGCGCGGCCGTGCCTTTGGTATTCCGGGCGAAGCCGTTGATGGCATGGATGTTTTGGCGGTGAAAGCCGCCGGCGAGACCGCCGTTGCCCATTGCCGCTCGGGCAAAGGCCCCTACATTCTCGAAATCAAAACCTACCGCTACCGTGGCCACTCTATGTCCGATCCCGCCAAATACCGGACCCGCGAAGAGGTGCAGAAAATCCGCGAGGAAAAAGACGCCATTGAACATGTGCGCGATCTGCTTCTGACCGGCAAACATTGCAGCGAAGAAGATCTCAAGGCGATCGATAAGGACATCAAAGCCGTGGTCAACGAAAGCGCAGAATTTGCAAAACAGAGCCCAGAACCGGCTTTGGATGAACTTTGGACAGATATTTACGCACAGGCGGAGGCTTAACCCATGGCGATTGAAATTTTGATGCCCGCACTGTCTCCCACCATGGAAGAAGGCACCTTGGCCAAATGGCTGGTTGCCGAAGGTGATAAAGTCAGCTCCGGCGATATTCTGGCCGAAATTGAAACCGACAAAGCCACAATGGAATTTGAGGCGGTCGATGAGGGGGTCATTGGCAAACTGTTGATCGCGGAAGGGACGGCCAATGTGGCTGTAAACTCTGCCATTGCCGTTTTGCTGGACGAGGGCGAGAGCCTGTCCGATGCAGCCTCTCCTGCCCCAGCAGCGACCCCAGCGGCCAGCGCGGCTCAGCCGGCGGCCTCAGCGCCCGCTGCATCTGCACAAGCCCCGGTTGCCGTGCAAGTCGTTGAGCCTGATTTGCCGGCTGGCACGACATTTAAAAGTCTCACCGTGCGTGAGGCCATTCGCGAGGCCATGTCCGAAGAGATGCGCTCTGATGAAACGGTCTATCTCATGGGTGAAGAGGTGGCCGAATACCAAGGCGCCTATAAGATCTCGCAGGGTATGCTTGATGAGTTTGGCCCAAAGCGGGTGATTGATACGCCAATTACCGAACATGGGTTTGCCGGTATTGCGGTTGGTGCCGCTTTTGGCGGGCTCAAGCCCGTGGTCGAATTCATGACGTTTAACTTCGCCATGCAGGCGATGGATCATATCATCAACTCGGCAGCCAAGACCCTCTATATGTCTGGTGGTCAAATGGGCGCGCCCATGGTGTTTCGTGGCCCCAATGGGGCCGCCGCCCGCGTTGGCGCGCAGCACAGCCAGGACTATGCGGCCTGGTATGCCCATATTCCCGGACTCAAAGTCGTGATGCCCTATTCGGCAGATGACGCCAAAGGCCTGCTCAAATCAGCCATTCGTGATCCAAACCCGGTGATCTTTTTGGAGAATGAAATTCTCTATGGCCAGAGCTTCCAAGTCCCAGATTTGCCCGATTACACCGTGCCTCTTGGCAAGGCGCGCATCTGGCGCGAAGGCAATGACATCACATTGGTCAGCTTCGGCATCGGCATGAAATATGCGCTGGAAGCGGCAGATCAACTGGCCGAGATGGGCGTGAGTGCGGAAGTCATCGACCTGCGCTGTTTGCGTCCCTTGGACACAGAGACGGTCGTGAATTCTGTAAAAAAGACCAATCGCTGCGTCACAATCGAAGAGGGATTTCCAGTCTGCTCCATCGGCAGCCATATCTCCTCAGTTCTCATGCAGGAGGCTTTTGACTACCTCGACGCCCCCGTTATGACCTGCACAGGCAAGGATGTTCCCATGCCCTATGCGGCCAATCTTGAGAAACTTGCCCTGGTCACCACCGCTGAGGTGATGACGGCGGCCAAATCTGTCCTCTACCGTTAAGGAGCGCCCCATGGCACTTGAAATTCTTATGCCGGCCCTATCGCCCACCATGGAAGAGGGCACCCTGGCCAAATGGTTGGTTGCTGAAGGTGATCGGGTTCAATCTGGCGATCTGTTGGCTGAGATTGAAACCGACAAAGCCACAATGGAGTTTGAGGCGGTGGACGAAGGCGTCATTGGCAAGCTCCTGGTGGCCGAGGGCACGGCGAATGTGAAGGTCAACTCGGCCATTGCTATCTTGCTTGAAGAGGGTGATGCGGCGGATGCGACCGTCTCGCCTGCTCAAAGCGCCGCTGCCGCTGCCCCTTTGACCCATGAGGCCAGCGCCGTAGATGCGCCAGCCGCCACAGCGGCGCCCGCCGCGGCAGTCTCAAATGACGGCACGCGCATTTTTGCCTCGCCTCTGGCGCGTCGCATTGCAGCCGATCAAGGCTTAGATCTGGCCAAGATTACCGGATCTGGCCCCAAAGGGCGGATTGTGAAAGCCGATGTGAGTGGCGCCCCCGCCACTGCCTCCGTTTCCGCGCCCCCGCCAATGGCCGCCGCCCCCGCCGCCAGCTTGCCCAGCTCCGCAAGCGTGGAAGCGCTCTATCAGGGGCGCAGCTATAAAACGGTGCCTTTGGATGGGATGCGCCGGGTCATTGCCGACCGGTTGACCGAAGCCAAGCAAACCATCCCACATTTCTATCTGCGCCGCGACATTCAGCTCGATACTCTGCTCAAGCTGCGCAGTGAGGTGAACGCGGGTCTCGAAGCCCGAGGTGTGAAACTCTCGGTGAATGACTTTATCATCAAAGCCTGCGCCATGGCGTTGCAAAGCGTACCGGCCGCCAATGCGGTTTGGGCCGGAGATCGCGTTTTGCAGATGGAGGCTTCCGATATCTCTGTCGCCGTCGCCATTGAAGGCGGATTATTCACCCCCGTCCTGCAAGACGCCGACAGCAAATCTTTGTCAAAATTGGCCGTTGAGATGAAAGATCTTGCCGCCCGTGCCCGCAGTCGCAAATTGGCGCCCCATGAATATCAAGGCGGCAGCTTCTCAATCTCGAATCTCGGCATGATGGGCATTGATAACTTTGATGCGGTGATTAACCCCCCACAAGGGGCTATTCTCGCGGTCGGAGCTGGCAAGAAACGCCCCGTTGTGAGCGACGATGGCACGCTGAGCGTGGCGACGGTCATGTCCGTCACCATGTCAGTGGATCACCGGGTGATTGACGGGGCTTTGGGCGCCGAATTGCTCGATGCGATTGTCAACAATCTCGAACATCCCCTGTCCATGCTGGCGTAGCAGACCACCAATATGTGAAAAACCCGGCTCAGCCTATGCTGCAGCCGGGTTTTTTGTACCTGATCTCGTGGCTATCGGCCACTCACCCTAAGAGTTGGTCCATCGTGATCGATGGCTGTTCACAGCCGGCTTCTCCAACGATTTTGGCAGGAACTCCGGCTACGGTTTTACAGGGCGGCACCTCATGAAGCACCACGGAGCCTGCGGCAATGCGGCTGCAATGGCCAACTTTGATATTGCCCAGAACCTTGGCGCCGGCTCCAATCAAAACACCATCGCCGATCTTAGGGTGGCGTTCATCATCTTGTTTGCCCGTTCCCCCCAAGGTCACCGAATGCAGCATCGAAACATTGTCGCCCACCACGGCCGTCTCACCAATCACAATAGAATGGGCGTGATCAATCATCAGCCCGCGTCCGATAACGGCCGCGGGGTGAATATCAATGCCAAAGACTTCAGAAATTCGCGATTGGAAAAAATAGGCCAGATCTTTGCGCCCATCGCGCCANAGGGCATGGCCCACGCGATAGGCTTGAATNGCCTGGAAGCCTTTGAAGAATAACAAAGGTTGCGTAAGGTTATGGCANGCTGGGTCGCGCTCACGCACCGCCATGAGATCCGCGCGCGAATAGGCACCGAGCTCCTCCGACCGGATGGTATGATCGGCAATTTCGCGCAGCATTTGCTCGGGCATTTCTGCTGAGGCCAGCTTGAGCGCAATGCGGTACGACAGAGCCTGCTCCAAGCTGCTGTGATGTAAAATGCTGGAGTGGATCATAGCGCCCAAAAGCGGCTCTTGCTCCAATGCGCTTTGCGCCTGCCGCACCATTTCATCCCAAACCGGGTCGATGGATTTCAAATGCGCTGCTGTCTGTGCCATGGGTTCATCCTCTGGTTGACGCGTTCTTTTCCTACATAAGCGGATTATCAAACTTATCAACCTATGTGCAGCCGATCAACGCAATCGTCTTGACGCGTCAAATCGTGAAACGAAACTTGCGGCGCAGGCCAGGACCAAAACTTTCAGAGAGCTGCGCCACTTGCAGCTCAAGCAGACCCTGCGCCCCATCAAGCGCCTGCATCGCGGCGCTATAGCGCCATTGCGCTTGATGGACCTCTTCGAGGCGTAGCAGCTGGGCACCCGAGAATATTTTTACCTGATAGCGTTCCTGCGTTTCGGACAGGGGGATCTCTGCCAAATCCCAAGATGCCCCATCCAAGCGCGCGCGCCTGATCCAGGAAAATTCTAAATCTGCGCCATCCCATTT
>JGI20158J14315_10001836_pt1 | contig 15214 bp, 15 predicted proteins | sample COG_08_FD_14315 | JGI IMG/M metagenome (IMG submission 14315)
AACGAAAGGTTATTATAACGAGATATATAGTGAAATTTACAATAAAAATTTTAAAGAAATGTGCATTGCCCCAATTCATAATAGCAGGAAATATTACTACGGCTTATTTGGTAAAAATATTATAAGCTACGTAGTGAGTAGAGGTTCTATTTTTAGTGGAATAATATTAAATACAAAATATATAAAATATAAATCATATTTAAAAACTTTATACCCTCAAGTAGAGCTATTTTTAGATTATTATATTAATCACGGCATGAAAGATTTAAATATGAACTCAACAATAAATAATATTGATTCTCAAAAAAGGCATGAAAAATTTGATGATAGAGTTCAAAGAGGAAAAGACTACGCGTTTTTAGGTAGAATCAATATTTTAGAGAAGTTTTTAAAAAAAAATAAAATTGATTTTTTTCAATTTTTTATAGCTTTTTATCATCAATATAAATGGGGTTTGCAAATAAAATTTATATTACGACAAGAAAAAGCTTTCAAATTAGAAAATATTTTTTATAGAGAAATTATAAAAATAGAAAGAAAAAAACTTTTAACCTTAATAATATTTTTAATTTTAGTTAAAAATTTTTTTTCTAAAAAAATGTTTTTTTATTTAGAGGCTTTTAAAATAAAACTTTTGAATTAATTTTATGTAAAAATGTATAATACTTTTATTAAACCAGCTGGAAAAATAATTAAATATCTTTTTAGAGACTATAGAAAAAAAATACCTTTAGATGAAAAAGTTAAATTAAATTTTGAAGAAAAAAAATTATTACATAATTTAAAAATTCATGGATATGCTGTAATTGAAAATTTTGCCTCAGAAGAAACTTGTGTGCATATTATAAAAAAAATTGATTATATTTTTGAAAATTATCCTTCAAAAACTTGGAAAGATGATCAAAAATCTGACAATAGAATTTTTGGTGCTCAAATTGCAGATAAAAAAATTATGGAATATTTTAATGATAATTTTATTAAAAAAATTGGTGAGGCATATTTAGGTTTTAAAATTAAAAATGCTATGAGTATGGCAAATAGAGTAACTTTTTCATCTAATAATAATGGATCAGGCAATGGATGGCATAAAGATGCTTACAGAAAACAATTTAAATCGTTGTTATATTTAAATAATGTGGATAATAATAATGGACCATTTCAATTATTAAAAAAATCTAATAAAATTTTTAATTTAATCAAAGTAGCAATTAAATTACAGAAAACTTATCCTGATACAAGATTTAGCGAAAATGAAATTGAAAAAATATCAAGATCTGAAGATGTAATTACATTAGATGGTAGAAGAGGCACTTTAATATTGTTTGATCCTAGTTTGACACATCGTGGTTCACCATTAAAAAGTTCAAGAAGGTATGCCTTAACTAATTACTATGAGTCCCTTCATAATTTCGACACTTATAACTATCATAAACCAAAATTTGATTTAGAATAAAAATTGTTAATAAAAAAAATATTTAATTAAATTATTTATAAAATGGGTGATTATTTAAAAACAATAAAACTTATAGAGAAAAAATTTTTTAAAAAATATATTTTCATAAATTTTTTAATTAGCTTAGGATCTATATTTGAACTACTTAGTATTGGCTTGATAATTCCTCTTTTTTATTTTTTACAAAATATAGAAAATAATATCTTTAAAATTAATGATTTTTTTGGTTATGACTTAATTCAAGATTCATTCAATAGAACAAATTTAATTTTATTAATAATTTTATTATTTTTATTAATTTATTTAATAAAATCTATTTATTTAGTTTTTTTATATATATATACGAAAAGATTCGGAATTAATCATGAAGAATTCCTGGCGCAAAATGTTTATTCAAATTATGTTTATTCAGATTTTATTGAAAGCACACATAAAGATAAGTCGAAAACATTTAGAAATATTCATGAGGTTGCAGCTCATACATCTTGTTTGCAGGCGGCTTTTGTAATAAATCAAGAAATTTTAACCTTCTTTTTTATTTTTCTTAGTATTTTTTTAATAGATCCAAAAATAGGTTTAATTTTAAGTTTTGTTTCAGTATTTATAGTTTTGTTTTTTTATTTTTTTACTAAAAAAAGATTAAAATTATTAGGTGAAAGAAAAAGAGAAATAGATTCTCAAAATTTTACCAATGTTTTAGATGCCCTAGGTTCATTAAAAGAGATAAAAATTTTTCAGAAAGAAAATTTTTTTGTAACTGAATTTCGAAAGTTGAAAATAATAATATTAAACAATAGCTTTAAATCAGATTTTTATTCATTTTATCCCAGATTTATAATTGAATTTTTAGTTTTATCAGCTTTTGTAATTTATTTTGTATTTATGTATGTAGATTTAAAAGATTTAGACTCAGTAATACCAAAAATTATTTTTATAATTATGGCAGTTTTCAGAATACTGCCAGGCATTAATAGAATAATTACAAATAGTCAAAATTTAAGAAAGAATTCAGCATCAATAATTAACATACATAAAGAAAAAGTTAAATCAAAAACAATAAAATTATTTATCAAAGATAAAAACTTTGTTTTTAATGATAGTTTAAAATTTAATAAAGTTAATTTTAATTATGATAATGGTAAAAAAGTATTCAAAGACATAAATTTAAAAATTAATAAAGGAGAGATAGTGGGAATTTTTGGACCTAGCGGATCTGGAAAAACAACATTTATAAATCTCTGTTTAGGATTAATAAAACCAACCGACGGGGAAATAATAATAGACAATAAATTTGATTTATTTGAAAATAGTTTCTTGTGGCACAAAATTTTAGGATTTGTGCCGCAAAGAATTTTTATGAAAAATGACAATATTACAAAAAATATAGCTTTTGCTGTTGAAAATGAATTAATAGATGAAAAAAAAATTAATAACTTAATAAAGTTGTGTAATTTAAATACTCTTGTTGAGAATAAAGAAAAAGGTGACCATATTTTTATTGGTGATGATGCAGCAAAAATCTCAGGAGGGCAAGCTCAGAGAATTGGAATAGCAAGAGGTCTTTATAAAAATCCCGATTTTTTAATTCTTGATGAAGCAACGAATAATTTAGATCAAAAAAACGAAGAGGAAATAATGTTTAGAATTAAAAATTTTTTAAAAAAAGAGAAAAAAACAGCAATTATTTCATCTCATAATCTTGAAATTTTAAAGAAAAATTGTGATTACATGTTAAGCTTCGAGGACCAAACAATTACTAAATTTTAACTAGTTATAAATTTCTGTAAGTGGTTTATAAGTTCTTTTTGTTCTTTGCTCAACAGAACATCCCTCTCTAATTTAATATTTTGTAAGTTTTATTAGCGTAAATAAAAAAATAATGGTACAAAATCCAAACACTTGACATCGGAATGATCTTTTGAGCTTATGATAAATTGGCAAATAAAAAATGAATTAAAAGAATTTTTATTAAACTACAAAAATAATAAAATATTAGATTTTGGATGTGGTGATGCAAGATATAAAAAATTCATTGAAGAAAATAATGAATATATAGGGGTTGATTCAAAAACTACTGGTTTTGAAAATAGTAAAAAAAATGCTGATATTTATTGGGATAATAGGACTTTACCATTTGAAAATGAAAGTTTTGATATAATAATTTGTACTGAAGTTTTTCATCAAGTTGATGATATTGACAATACAATTAATGAATTAAAAAGAGTTTTAAAAAAAGGTGGAAAACTATTCATAACAATGCCTTTTATTTTTGGAGAGCACAATATTCCATATGATTTTACTAGATTTACTAGTTTTGGAATTAAAAAATTTTTTGAAAAAAAAAATTTTAAGGTATTTGAATTTAAAAAACTTTTAAAAGGCAAGAATAGTATTATTCAAATAATTGAAAGTGGATTTACAAAATATATTAATGAAAAATGTAGTAAAAGTTTTAAATTTTTTTTCCTATTCTTTTTTAAAATAATTCTATTAGTAATAAAATTATTATTTAAATTTCTTCCAAAAAATATTTTTTATAATCTACATACTGATAATCTTATAATTTTAGAAAAATAAATTAAATTAAAAAATCAAGGCCTTAAGAAAGATTTTAGACAAATCATTGATGAAACTAATCCATATAATCTATAAAATCTTAGTTTTGTATTTTTAAAATCAAAAGTGAGCATTGAGCTTAGTAAAATGATAAAATCTTTTATTAAAAGAATATACGTTTTTTTTAGTGCATAAGTATAACTAAAATTCTTTTTATAAAAGTAGAACATTGACCACATATAATGCCATGATCTTAAATTACTTATAGCACTAGTTTCATTTTCAATTGATGATGCTCTTTGATGACTAATAACTAAATCTTTAATAAAAAAAACTTTTAAACCATTTTTTTTAAATCTAAAAAATAAGTCTGTTTCCTCAAAGTACAAAAAATAATTTTCATCAAAAATATTTTTATTTTTAATTTTTTTTAAATTAAAAAGCATTATAGAAGCTTCTCCATCATATTTTTCAATTATTTTATTTTCACTTAGTAAATTTCCATGATTTGGAACGAGTATACTAAAATCAGCAATTTGATTTGACCATTCTAAAAACTGGTTAATAAAGTTTTCTTGAATATTCACGTCTATATCCATGTAAATAGCGATTGATGTATTACATATATTAATAGCTTTATTTATAGCAGCACCGTTTCCTATATTACTTGATCTTACAATATTTACATTTTTATTTATTGTAATATTGTCAAAATTATAATCAGTTGAATTATCTATAATAATAATTTTGAAATCTTTACTCAATTTTTGAAGAATATTATTCAATTTCTTTCTATCAGATTTGTATATAACAATAATAATTGTTATCATTAAAACTTTATACTTTTTATTGCAGATTTTTTTTGTAAAATTTTTTTGAATCTCTTAATATCTATTGAACTATTTTTAGGAAAATTTTTAATTTTTTTGTAAGCAATTGGATCAATTTTATTTTCAGAAAATTTTTTCGCAAAATCAAATATATTCCTTGTTTTCCCCCCTACATTTAAAATACCTTTTTCATCCAATAAAAAAGGAATTATTTTTGAAACATATTTGTTAAATATAAAACTTGTTGTTGCACCTTTTATCGCTTTTTTATGAACAAAAGGAAAATCTGTCATACACAACCTTAAAATAAGAGAGTTTTTATAAAGTTGCACAGAGGCCTCACCACCTAATTTTGACCAAGCATAATTATTAATTGGCAGAAGTGGGTCAGTTTCTTTGTAATTTCCTCTAGTTCCAGGGTACACATAATTTGTAGAAAAATATATTAGTTTGATTTTAAACTCATTGCATAATTTTACAATATTTGCAGTCCCAATAATGTTTAAATCAATACTTAAGTTAATTTTTTTATCATGAATATCCATCGGTCTAGATAATCCAGCTACGTGAATTAAATATTTTATATTTTTATTTTTTATAAAATTTTTCATTTTGTTGTAATTACAGACATCAAACATTTTTTTTGAGGCAAATATCGTATTAAATTTCTTTAGATCATTTTTAAGAAATTTGCAAAAACGACTACTTTTTCCTGTAATAAGTATTTTTTTTTTTAAAGGTGTGAAAACCATCGAATATTCTTTGTATTTTTTTCTTTTTTTAAAATTTCTTTTTTATGGTTCCATGCAAATAAAAAAACATGTTTATATTTAGATCTCTTAAAATGCTTGTGATTTTTTATAGGAATATGTGTGCCTGGAGTAACTTTATTAATTTTATCTGGGGTTGTATCAAATATACATTCAATCTTGGTATTGTCGATATTACAATAATTAAGAATTGTTGTGCTTTTCGAGGTAGCACCATATCCACAAATTTTTTCATTTTTAGATTTAATTTTGTTAATTTTTTCGATTAATCGTTTTTTTGAGTTTTCAACTTTAGTTTTAAAACGTAGACACCCTATAAACTTATCAATATTTTCTTTTTTCTCATTTATTAAAATCATTTTTAGTCTTTTTGAGATATTTTGTTTGGCATTTCTTTTTAAAATATATCTCATTGACCCTCCATGTGTAATTTGAGGTATTGCATCCACAAGTTTAAATCCAAATAGTTTATATATTTTACTTATTGAAGTGGCAGAAAACATGTAAATATGCTCATCATAAATTTGGTCATAGGAAACTTTTTTATACATTGATCCTAAATAAGGCTCTTCAAAAATAAAAGTACCATCTTTGCTCAGTAATTTATCAATTGATTTGATTAAATCTTTTTGATCTGGAATATGACAAATAACATTTGAACCAAATATTAAATCAATTTTTCTATAATTTTTTTTTAAGCTAGAGATATTCTTTTGATTAAAAAATTTGTTAATACTATTTAAACCTTTTTTTTTGGCTTTTTTATGTACACTTGCAGATGGTTCAAATCCAAAACTTTTATTCTTATCAAAGTTACATAAAAAGGTTCCATCATTTGAACCAATTTCTAAAATTAAAGAGTTTTTTTTCAGAAATTTTTTTTTGCAGGTATTAGAAAATTCTTTAAAATGCTTGATCATAAATGATGAGCTTGAAGTGTAAAAAGGATAGCTAGAATTAAACATCTTTTTAGGGTTTGGACATTCTACAAGTTGAAATAAACTTAAACTTTCATTGAAAGCAGCTTTAAGGTTATAGAAATATTCATTTTTTTTTTCTTTTTTTTTAATAAAGCCATTTGCTAAAGGCATTTTTCCAAAATTTAAAAAAATTTTGCATTTATTATTATTAATCCTACATTTCATAAATTTTAATCATTTCGATAAGAGAACATGTTTTGTTTTATTTTTAATAATAATCACTATTTATAAGGTATTTTTATTATGAATTGAATAAAAAAGATGACATTACAATAATTATAAAATAATAAACGTTATTTATAAAAATGAATATTTTAATTACGGGGCCCTTAGGCCATATTGGATCTGAACTAATAAGAAACATCTCAAAAATACATAATTTAAAAAAAGTATATTTAATTGATAACGCAAGATCTAATAATATAAATGTTTTATTTAATTTAAGTCGTATAAAAAATAAATTTATTTTTATACATGATGATCTTAATGATCAAAAAATATTGAACAATATCAAGGATAAAATTGATATCGTTGTGCACTTAGCTTCTATAACTAATGCAGAAGCGTCTTTTAAAATTAAAAAATTACTTCGTGAAAATAATTTTGGTATATTTAAAAACGTTTATAATTTTTGTGTTAAAAAAAAAGCAAAGCTAATTCATTTATCTAGCACCAGTGTTTATGGAACACAATCTAAATTAGTTGATGAGGAATGCACAAGTTTAAAGCCACAAAGCCCTTATGCAAAAGTAAAACTATTAGAAGAAAAATTTTTGCAAAAAAATAGAAATAAGATCAAATTTATTACATTAAGGTTAGGCACTATTGCCGGCATATCAGTTGGAATGAGATTTCATACAGCAGTAAATAAATTTTGTTATAATACAATTTTAAAAAAAGATGTTCCGATATGGAATAATGCAATAGATCAATACAGACCTTATCTTTCACTTAATGATGCAATTAATGTTATGATTTTTATAATAAATAAAAAAATTTTTAATAATCAAATATATAACATCCTGACAGGAAATTATACAGTCAGACAAATTTTGAATATTATAAAGAAAAATTGTTACAAAATACGTATTAAAAAAACTAAATCCCCAATACTCAATCAGAATTCTTATAAAGTTAGTAGTAAAAAATTTGAAAGATTTAATTTTAGCTTTAGAAGAGATCTTTCAAGTGATATCAAAAATACCTTAAACTTATTAAAGTATTTATATTAAGTAATTTATTTTTTTTAATTCCAAGACAGTAAATATTATGTCTATTATTAACTAGGTTTTCATATATATTGTAAACAAAGATTAAGTTATATAGTTTATTCTATATAAAATATAAGTTTTGAAATTTCAGCCAAATGAATAATTTAGCCCCAATTGTAATATTTACATATACAAGATTAGAAACATTAAAAAAAACAATTGAGTCATTGAAAAAAAATAAAATGGCAAAATTTTCTGAGATTTATATTTTTTCTGATTGTCATAAAAATAAAATAGATCAACCCCTTGTGAATAGTGTAAGAAAATATNTAAAAAGCATTAAAGGATATAAAAAAATAAATTTGATTTCGAGAAAAGAAAATTATGGATTGGCAAGAAATATAATTAATGGAGTCAGTTCGGTAATAAAAAAAAGGAAAAAAGTTATTGTTTTAGAGGATGATATTATTGTTTCACCTAATTTTCTAGAATATATGAATGACTCTTTAATAAGATATCAAAATAATAAAAAAATATGGCATATTAATTCTTGGAATTATGAAATAAGAGATCACAACGTTGAGTATAATGTTTTTTTTACAAGACATATGAATTGTTGGGGATGGGCAACATGGGAAGATAGATGGAAATATTTTGAAAAAAAACCTGACAAAATTTTAAAGAAATTTAATAAAGAAAAAATTTTTAGATTTAATATTGAAAATAATTTAAATTATTATTCACAATTAAAAAGAAACAAAGATGGAAAGTTAAATACTTGGGCTATTTTTTGGTATGCCAATATCTTTCTTAAAAATGGACTTTGCTTGTCCCCGTTAAAAACATTATCAAAAAATATTGGCTTTGATGATCATTCAGAACATCAACCTAATGAAGATAACTCTTTTAAATATATAAATAAAAATTTTTTTCTCAAAAAAAGTAATAAATTTTCGTATCCAGAATTAATAGAAGAAGATTTTTACATGTTAAAAAAAATAATTAGTTTTATAAAAAGTCAAAAAAAACAAAATTCTTTGTTCAAAAGATTAATTTTTAGAGTAGTAAATAATGTTAGTTTTAATTCATTTTCAGCAGCAAACTTTTTTTCTAAAAATATTCTATGGAGTAATTATAATTCATTTAAGATTAATAAATTTAAAATTCAAAGTTTTAAAAACCAAAAACACTTAAATTTAACTCAAAGCCCTTCATTCAAGTTGTTATTTAAAGCTATATCAGATTATAGATTACAATATAAATCTACTCCAAAGAAAATTTTAGATGTCGGGGGAGGTCTTGGAGAAAATTTTTTAGCACTTAAAAAAATTTATAAAACTAATATAAACTCCACTATTTTAGAAAATAGAACATTAGTTGATTTAATTAAAAAAAACAAAATTAATCACTGTAATTTTATTTCAGATATTGACAGTATTTTAAAAGAAAAGAAAAGATTTGACATAATAATTTTTAGTGCAAGTCTAGAATATATTGAAAATCCATATAGAATTTTAAAAAAATTGAGTAATTTAACAAAAAAAATAATTATTATTGGTAGAATAAACATTGGAGATACAAGTAAATTCAGAATTCAAGCATCAACTTTTCAACAAAATGTTCCATATACTGACTATCTACCAAAAAATAAAAAAAAGCTTATCTTTTATCCTTACCAAAATTTATCTATCCCCAAAATTTTACATTCTTTAAAATTTTTTAAAGTTTTAAATAAAGAATATGATGATAATAATAAAATAAATATAATTTTAAAAAATAAATACCATGCAAGTTAAGTTCACAGATTTATATAAAGGAGTAGAAAACAAAAATAAAATTTTAAAAAAAATTATTTCTTTAATAAAGAAAAATCAATTCGTAGGTGGAGAAGAATTAAATAAATTTGAAAAAGAATTTTCATATTTTACTGGATCAAAGTATTGTGTGACAGTTGCAAATGGTACAGATGCTCTTTATTTAGCTATAAAATCTCTAGGCTTAAAAAGAAACAGTGAAGTTATTGTACCAGTTAATACCTGGATATCTACAGCAGAGGCTGTACAAGAAGCCGGACTAAAAGTTATATTTTGTGATATTGATTTGAAAGATTACTCGATTTGTCTGAAAGATCTTAAAAAAAAGATAAATAAAAAAACTAAATTGATAATGCCAGTTCATCTTTATGGCAATCCAGCAGATATGAATTCAATTAAAGAAATAATAAAAAATAAAGATATAAAAATTATAGAAGACTGTGCTCAGGCACATGGTTCCAAAATAAAAAATAAACATGTAGGATCGTTTGGAGATATTGGAACATTTAGTTTTTTTCCAGGCAAAAACTTAGGATGTTTTGGTGATGGAGGTGCAATAATTACTAATAATAAAAAATATTATGAATATGTACTTAGAGCCAGAAATCATGGTGCATTAAATAAATATGACCATAAATTTTCAGGTCAAAATTCTCGATTGGATACAATTCAAGCTGGTGTTTTGAGAATTAAATTAAAAAATTACAAAAATCTCTTAAAAAAAAGAAGACTAATAGCTGAGATATATTACAAAAAGTTAACAAAAATTTCTAAAATAGAATTGTTTAAACTAAGAAAAGACCAACTCTCTTGTTATCATCAGTTTGTAATAAGAACAAATGATAGAGATAAACTGCAAAAATTTTTAAAAAAAAGTGGGATATCAACAATGATACATTACCCTTACATGCTTAACGAATTGCCTTTTTTCAATTATAAAAAAAAAATTATAAATGCTCATAACTTGGGAAAAAAAATTATAAGTTTACCAATCTCTGAGGAACATTCACTTAAAGAAATTAATTATGTTTGCGAAAAAATTGCGTTATTTTATAAAAAATAAATTAATTGATTTTCCCAATGACTTATAATTTTGTAACTATATTTAATAGTCTATATATGCCACAAGCTCTTTCTCTTCATTCATCCTTAAAAAAATTTCCAATAAGTTTTAAATTATGGGCAATATGTATTGATAACGAAAGTTATCAATTTATTAATAAATTATCAGATAAAAGTATTGAAGCTATTGATTTTTCAAGACATGAAAATCAAAAATTATTGAAATTAAAAAAAGAAAGATCAGTGGCAGAGTATTGTTGGACAATAACACCAATTGCTCCAAAGATTATATTTAAAATTGATAAAAAAATGAAATCCGTTACGTATGTAGATGCTGATATGTTTTTTTTGAAAAATCCTAGAAATTTGATTAATAAATTTTTAAAAAGTAATAAGCAAATTTTATTTACAAATCATGATTTTAATTCAAAAGATCGCTTTAAAGAAAAAATATTTGGAAAATTTTGTGTGCAATTTATGACTTTTAAAAAAAATGGAAGTGAAAAAATTAGAAGTATTTGGGAGAAAAAATGCTTAAACTGGTGCTTTGCGATTCCTGATAGAGGTAAAATGGGTGATCAAAAATATTTAGACAACATATATAAAAATTTTAAAAAGCAAATTTTTGTTGCTCCAAACCAATTATTTAGTGCCACATGGAACTATGAAAAAGTTAATTATGAAAAAATTATAGCCTGGCACTTTCATGGATTTAAGATTGTTAATAAACGATTATTTATAATGCATCATTTGAAGTTTTTACCAAAAAAAATTAAAGAAAAAATTTATATTCCCTATATGTCTACTATTAATAGATTTATAAAAAAAACAATGTTTAATAAATCTCAATTTACAAATAAAAGTATTTACTCAATTGTAAAAAATGAGATTAAATTTAAATTAATTGAATTTGGTGTTTTTAAAAAAGATAGATATTGGAAAATTATTAATAAAAATAGCTAACACTTGTGACTGCGCCTTTATACCAAAAATTTTTTGATTTTTCATTAAAGTAGGTCAATTTTTTTTTATTAGTAATTGAGAATTGTGATAGTGAACCTGAGTTATTATCAGATATCAGCAAAGAGTTAGTTGCCAAGTTTTTTTTGATCTCGTTAAATTCTTTTAACTCAAAATCAAAGTTATGTTCTGCATCAGAAATATATATGATTTTTTTTTTATCATTAAATGTTGATAAAAAATTTAAAGTATCATCAAAAATAAACTTAAATTTATTAAATTTATTATTTTTAAGATTAAAACAGAATTGATTTTTTTTCACAATATCTGTTCCAATATATTCAAAATTTTCTTTTGTCTCACAGCTATTTTTGTATTGAGCATAAATTAATAGACAAGAGCCAAGCCCTCTATCAATACCAGACTCAATCACTAGCTCTGGCTTTAAAGCCCTTACTAATATATACCAAACCAATCTTCTACCAAAAATATTTTTTTTTTCATATTTTTTATAAAAATCCTCAGAAAAAAATTTTTTAAATTCTTCATTGTTAAAATTAATTTCTTCTAAAATTTTTTGTAATTCCTCAAATGGTACACTAGTTATTGTATGGCAGGTATGAATAAGTTCATTATAATTTTCAATTTCATATGTAAAATTACTAATGTCTTGTCCAAAAAAAAGCCAGTGAAAAGCAAGGGTAATACTTTTTTTTTTATATTTCAAATAAACATTTATTTTACTAATAAAAAATTTTAGATTGTTAAAAAATTTAAAAATCATTAGTTTTTATTAAAATANAACATTAAGTCTATAAGTTGAAAAATTCATCTTCTTGAATGTATTCTTTTCTATTGTATTCATAATCACACAAAGTAAGCATAATGCCATCTTCTTGTAAGAATTTAATCCTCATAAGATGAAATGAGGGTACTAAAAGATAATTCTTATTTTTTTGGCTTAAAGTAAAGGTTTTTCTCATTTTTTTTAAATTGAATATATCAATTTTAATTGTTCCATTTATAGGTATTAAAATTTGATTACATTTTCTATGAGCGTGATTAGCTCTTATGTGCTTTTTTTTACCATAAATGAAAAAAAATCTTTTTATATTAAATTTGTTTAAAGATTTATTTTTATAAAACGGGACAAGTGAACCTGTTATATCTTTGAAACTTTCAAACTTTTTTAATTGTAATTTCATTTAAAATTTAAAATTTATTATTTATACTTATTTATATTTATTTATAGTAAAATTTATTATACTCAACAAAATTAAATATTTAAAAGAAGTTAATGAAAATTTTAGTAACAGGCTCAGCAGGATTTATTGGCTACCACCTTGTTAATGGTCTAACAAGTAACATAAAAAATACAGTAATTGGAATTGACTCAGTAAATGGTTACTATTCTACAAAAGTCAAAAAACTTAGATTAAAAATTTTAAAACGAAAAAAAAATTTTACTTTTAAAAAAATTAATTTAGAGAATACAAAAAAATTGGGGTTATTGATAAAGAATTTTCAACCAGACACAGTTTTTCATATTGCTGGACAACCAGGTGTTTTATATTCCTTCAAGAATCCCCTAAGTTATAAAAAAAACAACATTAGTGCTACTAAAAATTTATCCTTGATTTGTAAAAAATATAAAGTAAAAAAATTTATTTTTGCATCTTCTAGTTCAGTGTATGGAGACCAAAAAAAATTTCCTATTAAAGAAAGCTTTAAAAAAAAACCAAAAAATTATTATGCAAAAACAAAATTAATATGTGAAGATATAATAAAAAAAAGATTTATTAATAGTGATACAGAATATATGATATTTAGATTTTTTACAGTATTTGGTCCATTAGGAAGACCTGATATGTTTATTCATAAATTTTTGAATTCGATTAAAAAAAATAAAAATATTTTATTACACAATAATGGTATGAATTATAGAGATTTTACTTATGTAGATGATCTAGTTAAAATTTTAATTAAAACTATGAAAAATATTCCTACTGATAAAATATTGAATATTTGTAGATCTAAACCGATTAAAACAACTAGTTTGGTTAATTTGATAAATAAAATTTATGGAAATAACATCAATAAAATTATAAACACAGGATTTGTCAAAGGTGAGATGCTTAAAACTCATGGGTCTAATAGCTTATTGAAAAAAAATTTTAAGAATTTAAAATTTACCAAAATTGATTTTGGTTTAAAAAAGACTATAGCAGTATTTAAAAAGTTTAATTATTAAATATATTTTTATGAGAACTACATCTAAACCATTTATTTTTAAAAAAAATAAATATTTTGATAAAAGAGGTTTCTTTCAAGAAATTTTTTTAGAAAAAGAAATTAAAAAAAAAATCATATTTACTGCAATAGCATATTCTAAAAAAAATGTAATAAGAGGTTTACATTTTCAATTAAAAAACAAACAAACAAAAATCATTACGGTAATTTCAGGGAAAATATTAGATATAGCTGTTAACTTAAAAAAAGGCTCTAAAAATTTTGGAAAGGTTTATTATTTTTTGCTTAATGAAGGGGACTCAGTTTATATTCCAAATTACTTTGCTCATGGATATGAGTGTTTATCCAAAAATGCTTCTATTATTTATCATTTGAATAATTATAGAGATGCCAAAAATGAGTCTGGTATTCCTTATAATGATAATGAATTAAAAATAAAATGGAAAACAAAAAAACCAATCCTTTCATTGAGAGATAAAAATCATTTTAGTTTTTTAGAATTTAAGAAAAAATATAAAGGGTTATAAAAGTTTAACTTAACTTATCAAAAATACCCTTAATAAATTTAATAGGTTTTTTTATAATTTTAATAAAGAAAAGAAAGTATACGAATATAGAGTTTTGTTTATTATCAATCCTTATTTTGTTTAAGTCCATTAGATGATCTATGTAATTAATTTTAGATGAGAAACCACCCTTCGCGAACTTACCAAAAACTTCTTCTTTTTTTGAGGCTACTCCCATTAATTTAAATTTGACAATCATTTTATAAAAAAAATCTAAATCAGCACTCAAATATCTGGTATTATAGAGACCAACTTCTTTGTGTTTGTTTGTTTTGATAAAAAAACCTATTGAATGGGATGTATAAAAACCAAAGCTATATTTAATTAACCAAGGTTTATACCCGTGTAATATTTTGTATTTTTCAACAGAACCAAACAAAAAATCAATCTCATTTTTTGAAAAATATTTGTTTACAGTTTCAAGCACATTATCAAAGTAGTAATCATCAGAATTAAGAAAACCTATTATATCACCATTAGCACTCATAACGCCCTTGTTCATAGCATCCCATATACCATCATCTTTTTCTCTGATTATTTTGCTTATATTATTTTTGTATTTATTAATTATTTCATTTGTACCATCTGAGGAATTTCCATCAATGATTATATATTCAAGATTAGTATAATTTTGATTTAAAACGCTTTTGATGCAATCCTCTAATTTATCTTCAGCGTTTTTAACTACTGTAATGATGGTTATTTTTTTTTTTTCGATTTGTTTCATTATATTTTTTGAAAAATTTTTGAATAAATTTTAGA
>JGI20158J14315_10001837_pt1 | contig 15213 bp, 16 predicted proteins | sample COG_08_FD_14315 | JGI IMG/M metagenome (IMG submission 14315)
CAGCTCGAGGAGCCATACACCTAAAGGGTTTGCGTAAGCAAGCCCTTTTTTTACGCCTGCTAAAAGTGGCAACGGAATGGCAACAATATAAGTTTTTCTTAAAGTTGATTACTAAGATTTTTAGAGAATTTTAAATTTTATAGATAGTTATTCATTTGAATAATGTTACAATATTCAAATGAACAAACAAATACAAAATCATGGCGGCGCTAGAGAAGGTGCCGGTCGTAAAAAACATTCAGGTAAGTTTAGAGAAGATACTAAAGTAATGCGTGTACCACTCAGTTTAGTGGAGCAGGTTGCATCGACTTTAAATGTGTATAAATCCCAGCTTAAATCTGACATAGAAGTGCTTAATCCTAAATTTAATGCACCTAGATTATCTATCCCTATTTTTTCTTCACGAGTGCAGGCTGGTTTTCCTTCTCCTGCAGATGATCACCTGGAAGATCAACTCGATCTAAACAAGCATTTAATTCATCATCAAGAGGCTACTTTTTTTGTACGAGCACAAGGTGAGTCAATGCTAAATGCAGGCATTCACCCTGGCGATATTTTAGTGGTAGATAAATCTTTACCTGCCAAAAGTGGCAAAATAGTTATCGCTGTGGTGGATGGTGAGTTTACGGTTAAGCGCCTACATAAATATAAAGGCAAAGTTAGCTTGAAAGCTGAAAACCCAGATTTTGAAGATATTGAGATTCAAGAGGGTAGCGAGCTTATTATTTGGGGGGTTGTAACATCAACCATTCACCAATATGCCTAAGCCTAATCAGCAAAAATTTGCACTGGTAGATTGCAATAATTTTTATGCCTCATGTGAAAGAGTGTTTGATCCTAAATTAGAAAGAGAGCCTATTGTGGTTTTAAGTAATAATGATGGTTGTGTGATTGCACGTTCTAACGAAGCTAAATCTCTCGGTATCAAAATGGGTGTGCCATATTATCAAATTAAAAATTTAATGATTGATAAGTCAGTTGTTATTAAGTCTTCTAATTATCCGTTATATGGCGACATGTCATCACGCGTGATGAAAGTTATTGGTTATTATTCACCGATACAGGAAGTGTACTCAATTGATGAAAGCTTCTTGGATTTATCAGGTTTTACGCTAAATCTAAACACACATATGCAGTCGCTTAAAGTACAGGTTAAATCATGGACAGGTATTCCTGTTTGTGTTGGCATGGGTAGCACCAAGGTTTTGGCTAAATTAGCAAATAGAATTGCCAAAAAATATTCAAGATTTGATGGTGTATTTGACATTGATAAACTGCCTAGTGAGCGTTTTGAAAAATTGTTAGATTCGGTTGAGGTTGGTGACATTTGGGGCATTGGTAATAAGTCTGCTCAAAAGCTTAAGCAGATCAGTATTAATACTGCCTATGATTTTTACAAGGCTGATATTGGCATTATCGAAACTTTATTAGGGGTGAATGGTAAGCGTATATACAGGGAGCTATACGGATACTCTTGCTTGCCAGTTGAAGAGGTTACATCTTTAAAGCGCCAAATTGTCTCTTCCCGGTCTTTTGGTGCTGATTTAAGCGATTTTGATGAAATTAATCAAGCTTTAACTGCACTAACAAGAAAAGCGGTCAATAGACTTAATCAAAGCAATTTAGCCACCACTTCAATAAGTATCTTTATCTATACTAATCCTTTTAGAAAAGATAGAGCCTGTATCAATCTTAGCAAGACAATTGGAATTAGTACGCCAGTTAGTGATCTGGCGTTGTTAATACCTTTGGTTTCAAAATTATTGAGGCGCATTTATGAGCCTGGATATTGTTTTTATAAGGGTGGGGTTATCTTGGGTGCATTGACATTAGACAACAGTCAAACAGACCTGTTTGAGTGTGAAAGTACGAAGCAACAATTAAAGCATAACTTTGGTAATTTGTTGTATTATGCTAGTGAGTTAGGAAATGATCGATGGCTGCCAAGAGCTGAATTCCAATCCAATCGATTTACAACAAGGTGGAATGAGTTATTAAAGATTTAATCGAGGTTTAGTATGAAAAAAATATCTTTTATTTTGATAGTATTAGGTTTTGTTACTATATCGGCACAGGCTAAAGATTATCAAATAAACAAAATAGCTAGCGGTTTAGGTGTCGTTTGGGNAATGGATTTTGTTTCAGAGAATGAGATCATATTTACACAACGCTCAGGTGGGATTGGCTTGGTTAATCTTCAATCAAAAAAAGTTAGTTATTTAAAGGGTGGCGCTAAAGTACTTAACGAAGGCCAAGGTGGTATGCTTGATGTCTTGGCGTACAAAAACTGGCTATATTTTACTTATGCAAAAGAAGTGCCGGGCGGTAGTGCAACTGTCTTGGCGAAGGCAAAAAATAAAAATAACCAAATTACAGATTGGGAAGATATCTTGATTACTAAATCTGTTAATGAAAATACACACCATTATGGCAGCCGAGTTGTGACAGATGGTCAGTATTTATATGTGTCAATAGGTGATCGAGGTGTAAGAGAAAATGCACAAGATTTAACCAATCACTTTGGCAAAATACTGAGATTGAATCTAGATGGCTCAGTGCCAAAAGACAACCCGTTTGTTGGCAATATAAAAGCATCAGATGAGATTTGGAGTTATGGTCATAGAAATCCACAAGGATTAGCCTGGGATAAAAAAACACAGAAACTTTGGGCAATTGAGCATGGTCCACGCGGTGGTGATGAGATTAATTTAATTAAAAAAGGCGCTAATTATGGCTGGCCTGTAATCTCATATGGTAAGGAGTATTGGGGGCCTTTTAGCGTCGGGGAAAGCACGCATAAGGTAGGCATGGAGCAGCCTATTAAATACTATGTGCCCTCAATTGCACCTAGCGACCTTGTTGTTTATCAGGGAAAGGAATTTAAATTTTGGGACGATGATTTATTAACAGGCGCATTACGCGCCAAACATATCAACAAAATTAGCCTAGACGAATCTCTAAAAACACCGAGCGAAGAGCGTTTATTAACATCGCTTAAACAAAGAATACGAGCATTATTGATAGACAAAACGGGACGCATTTATTTTTCTACCGATCAAGGTGATATTTACATGATAAAAAAAGCTAAAAAATAAAAAGCCTATCTCTTGGATAGGCTTTTATGTTTAATTGTAGATATTAAACTAGACTTTATCTTTAAAGCAAATAGCAAAAAAAATATTTAATCGTCTATTGCAAATTCAATTCTTTCAGATAGCTTGGATAAAGCTGTTTGAGCACATGCTGCGTCTTTGTCACCACCTGGAGCTCCGCTGACACCCACAGCGCCAATGTTATATCCGCCAGCAGTAATTCTTATGCCACCTTCCATAACAATAAGACCTTGAATGTGATTTAATTCTTGCTGTATGTCAGATCGTGCATTTTTAAAGGCGCCACTATCTGTCCAAGCCATAACTGTCATATTGGCTTTGCGTTGGGCAATTTCTAATGTAAATCTTGAGGCTAAGTCATCACGTAATGCTGCACGCATTAAACCAAATCGATCAACGACAACAGCACTAACATGGAACCCATCATCTCGACAAGCGCTAATTGTTTCATTAGCGATATCGCGGGCTAGCTCCATGCCAATACTTTTATCAACAACAACATCATTTGCATAAGGCGACATTGGCAATAATGCAAACATTGAACTGGCTATTATTTTTTTTACGATGGTTTTTTTCATAAGATAACTCCTCTGTTAGTTAAGATTTTTTTAATTTTTTCAACTAATGTTAAAAAACTTAATATTATCAGAAAAATAAAATTCTTTTAATATTAAAAGTATGGGTAATTGTAATACTGTATTACAATTACATTATTTTTTATGTTGGCTTGAGCGTCAAAGTATGTAAATTATGAAATTATTAGTTTTTTTAATATTTGTTGCTAGTAACGTATTTGCTGTAACTATTGATGATGCACCTTATAGTTTTATTCAGATAGATAAATCGAACCTCACTATAAAGCAGTCAAAAAACTTTTCTAATGATGATTTTCAATTAACTTGTATTGGAGATCTGATTGATTTCTCAAATCAGCCGATTAGTTTGTTTTTAAATAAAGCGTGGAATGCTGATGTATATTGGAAAAAAATTACAAGCAAGAATGGCAGTTTGCTTGTTCCAGATTTTGGCACTTTTTCAGCAGTTAATACAGATCAAGGTATTAAATACTGGATCTCTGAAAATCAAAGAGGTTGGGCTATGTTAAATATAGAGTCAGGATATTTTGTTGCGACAATGCGTTTGATACAATTGCAAGCAAGATGTCTTAAGAAGCACAAAAATTGGAATGAGGCTCAATAGTAATTTTTTAAAAAAAGTGATATATCTTATTGTTAAAAATTATTTGATTTTATAGATTTTATTGCGCAATTATTGAACGCGCTATTGATGCTGTATAATGTTGTTTTATGTTAGCGCCTAAAAATCTTGACTCCTATCCAAAATTTTGGCCTCATAAAAAAGGCTTAGTCCCTGCAACATTACTCCCTATGTCTCTTAAAGAGATGAATGACTTAGAATGGGATAGTTGTGACATTATTATTATTACTGGTGATGCATATGTAGATCATCCAAGTTTTGGTATGGCGATTATTGGTCGTCTTTTAGAGTCTCAAGGATTTCGTGTAGGGATTATCTCTCAGCCTGATTGGCGTTCTGCAGATGCTTTTCGTCAATTAGGCCAGCCTAATTTGTTCTTTGCTGTTGCTTCTGGCAATATGGATTCTATGGTCAATCATTATACGGCCGAGAAAAAGCCACGCTCTGATGATGCTTATACAGCAGGCGCCGTGGCAGGAAAGCGCCTGATCGTGCAACAACTGTTTATACTCAGCGCGCTAAAGAAGCCTATAAAGGTATTCCTGTGATTATTGGCGGTATTGAAGCTAGCTTACGGCGTATTGCACAATATGATCATTGGTCGCAAACTATTCGTCGTTCTATTCTGCCAGATTCTAAGGCAGATTTATTGATTTTTGGCAATGCTGAGCGTGCTGTGGTTGAGGTGGCACATCGAATTGCGGCTGGTGAAGATATTAAGAAAATCACTGATATTCGTGGTACAGCCTTTATGCGACAAGGTATTCCTGATGGTTGGACGGTATTAGACTCAAGTGACATCGATACTGAAAAAAGCTTAGAACATCCGCAAACAGACCCTTATGCAGATACATCAAGTAAAAATACTCAGAATTGCGCTAGCAATAGCGCTCAGTCTAAAGTTGGCAAGATTGATCCAAATCAAGGGGCGACTCAGGTTCTTGATTTTGGGCAGCGTACAAAGGGCTTGAAGCGAGAAAATACAGTTATTCGACTGCCTTCTTTTGAGCAAGTTGCGCAAGACCGTTATCATTATGCGCACACGTCTCGTGTTTTTCATTTAGAAACAAATCCAGGCAATGCACGCGCTTTAGTACAGCGCCATGGTGAGCGCGATGTTTGGCTAAATCCACCACCAATTCCATTATCAATGCAAGAGTTTGACAGTGTGTTTGAGCTGCCTTATACGCGTAAACCACATCCTGCTTATGGTGAGCTTAAAATTCCAGCCTTCGATATGATTCGTTTTTCGATTAATATTATGCGTGGCTGTTTTGGCGGTTGTACGTTTTGCTCTATTACTGAGCATGAGGGGCGAATTATTCAGAGTCGCTCAGAAGATTCAGTGATTCGAGAAATTGAAACTATTAGAGATACCGATGATAATTTTAAAGGTAATATTTCTGACCTAGGTGGCCCAACTGCCAATATGTATCGTCTTCAGTGTAAGGATGAAAAAATAGAGTCTGCTTGTCGTCGGTTATCCTGTGTTTATCCAGGTATTTGCCCTAATTTGGGAACGAATCATAAACCACTAACTAATTTGTATCGACGTGCACGTAATTTAAAAGGCATTAAGCGTGTTTTTATCGCCTCTGGTTTGCGTTATGATTTGGCTGTACATGATCCTGAGTATATTAAGGAATTAGTTACTCATCATGTGGGTGGGCGCTTAAAAATCGCGCCTGAGCACACTGAAGATAACACATTGTCTAAAATGATGAAGCCAGGAATTGGCTCTTATTATCAATTTAAGAAATTATTTGATCGCTATTCTAAGCAGGCAGGAAAAGAGCAATATCTTATTCCTTATTTTATTTCATCACACCCTGGTACAAGCGATCAAGATATGTTAAATCTGGCACTATGGCTAAAGCGTAACGATTTTAAACCCGACCAAGTGCAAGCTTTTATTCCTACTCCTATGGCAATAGCTTCTGCGATGTATCATAGCGAATTAAATCCTCTTAAAAAAATAACTAGACGCTCAGAAGATGTTAAGACCCCACGTAGCGCTCAGCAGCGAAAACTGCATAAGGCTTTTTTACGATACCATGATTCTAAAAATTGGGATGTTTTACGACAAGCGTTAAAACAAATGGGGCGTAGTGACTTAATTGGTAATGGTGATGAGTGTTTGGTACCTTACACCAACGTAGTTGGCAAGACAAAAACACAACATTCAAGAAAGCGTGCTCATGATTTCCATCATCGTATCGCTGTTAAAAATAGCAAAAAGAAACAAAGACGCAACAAATCTTCGTAACAATTCGTATAGTTTTTAATATGTAAGTCTTGGTTTAGACTTAGATGCTAGCAAGCCTTTCTACAGCTTGTTTAATATTATCCATACTAGTGGCAAATGAAAAACGCACGTAACCAGGCGCACCAAAAGCTGAGCCAGGGACTAGAGCGATATTGAGATTTTCTAAACAATAAGTGGAAAATGCAACGTCGTCTTTAAGACCTAAGCGCTTAATTAATCCTTCAACTCTTGGGAAAGAATAAAAAGCTCCTTGTGATCTTGGACATTCAACACCTTCAATAGCGTTGAGTGAATTGACAATATATTCATGACGCTTCTCAAAAGCATCAACCATTGTATCAATAATACTTTGATCGCCATTTAGCGCTTCTAAAGCGGCTGCTTGTGCAATGGAACAAGGGTTAGAAGTTGATTGGCCTTGAATTTTTTTCATGGCTTTAATGATAGACTCTGGACCGGCACCATATCCAATACGCCAACCTGTCATAGCGTAGCCTTTAGAAACACCATTAAGAATAATAGTACGATCTTTTAGTTTGGGTTCAGCCATTACTATATTGACAAAATCTTCATTACCCCAGCGAATATGCTCGTAAATATCGTCGGTAATGATTAGTATTTGAGGATAATTTTTAAGAACATCAGCCAAGGCTTGCAACTCAGCTTGTGTGTAAACTGCACCAGTGGGGTTAGAAGGGCTGTTGATGATAAAAAGCTTGGTTTTATTGGTAATGTTTGCTTTTAGTTGTTCAGGTGTAATTTTAAAATCTTGCTCTAGCCCTGTTTCTACTACAACTGGCGTAGCATCAGCCAAAATAACCATATCAGGATAGCTAACCCAGAATGGTGCTGGAATAATAACCTCGTCGCCTTTGTCTAAGATAGCTTGACATAGGTTGTAAAAAACCTGCTTGCCACCTGATGAAACCATGACTTCAGTGGCTGTATAATCTAGATTGTTTTCACGTTTAAATTTGTCAATAACAGCCTGTTTTAAAACGGGCGTACCATCGACAGCTGTATATCTCGTTTCACCATTGTTAATTGCCTGAATAGCTGCTTTTTGGATATTCACAGGTGTGTCAAAATCCGGTTCTCCAGAACCCATTGGCACTATTTGAATACCCTGAGATTTTAATTCGTTGGCTTTTGCAGTGACTGCTAAGGTCGCTGAAGGCTTAACTTTTTGAACTCTTTGAGAAAGGAACTCTGACATAATTTTTGATAAAAAATAGATTAAAATTGAGTGTTAATGTTAATGAAAAAAAACCAGTAGTGGGCAAGAAATTTCAACTAGAATCACAATTTTCACCAAGTGGTGATCAGCCAAGTGCGATTGATGCTTTAGTCGCTGGTGTCAATGCGGGCGAGAAATTCCAGACCTTGCTAGGCGTGACCGGCTCAGGTAAGACTTTTACATTGGCAAATGTTATTAAGCAAACTAAGCGTCCTAGTTTGATTATGGCGCCTAATAAAACATTGGCTGCTCAATTGTACGCCGAGATGAAAGAGTTTTTCCCGCATAATGCGGTGGAGTATTTCGTCTCGTATTATGATTATTATCAGCCTGAAGCTTATGTGCCAGCGTCTGATACATTTATTGAAAAAGATTCATCAATTAATGAGCAAATTGAGCAAATGCGCTTATCTGCAACCAAATCTCTTTTAGAGCGTGATGATGTTATTATTATTGCTAGTGTTTCGGCTATTTATGGCTTGGGTGATCCGCAGAGCTATATGTCGATGTTGTTACATTTAAGTGTGGGCGAGGTCTCCAATCAAAGAGAGATATTGTCACGCTTATCGCAAATGCAATATACACGTAATGACGTGACTTTATTAAGAGGGTGTTTCCGTGTCAAAGGTGAAGTGATTGATATTTTTCCAGCAGACTCTGAAGAGCAAGCCTTGCGTGTTGAGATGTTTGATGAAGAGATTGAGCGATTATATTGGTTTGACCCGTTAACAGGCGAGCGACTTAAATCTTTACAACGAATAACTATTTATCCGCAAACGCATTATGTGACGCCAAAGTCTAAAATTTTAAATATGCTGGATGATATTAAAGTAGAGCTTAAAGAGCGTCGAGATGAATTGTTATCTTTAAATAAGCTCGTAGAAGAGCAGAGGCTTACTCAGCGTGTGCATATGGATATCGAGATGATGCGTGAACTGGGATATTGCACGGGTATTGAAAATTATTCACGCTACTTATCTTCTCGTAAACCGGGCGATCCGCCACCTACTTTACTAGATTATTTACCTGAAAATTCTCTGATCATTTTGGATGAGTCACACGTAACTGTTAGTCAAATTGGCGGTATGTACAATGGCGACAGAGCGCGAAAAAAGACATTAGTGGAGTTTGGATTTCGCCTACCCTCCGCACTAGATAATCGACCTTTAAAATATAATGAGTTTGAAGAGCGCATTCATCAATCTATTTTAGTATCAGCAACGCCATCTCAGTATGAGTTTGATGTTTCTACTACAATTGCAGAGCAGGTGGTGCGCCCAACAGGGCTGCTAGATCCTGAAATTGAAGTTAGACCTGTGGACACTCAGGTGGATGACCTACTGAGTGAAATTAATAAGCGTGTAAAAGTAGGTGACCGTGTATTGGTAACCACATTGACAAAAAAAATGTCTGAACAGCTTAGCGAATATTTGAACGAGCATGGAGTGAAAGTTCGCTACCTACATTCTGATATTGATACAGTTGAACGAGTAGAGATCATTCGAGATTTACGCCTTGGTGTGTTTGATGTATTGGTCGGAATTAATTTACTTCGTGAGGGTTTAGATATTCCTGAGGTATCTTTAGTGGCAATATTAGATGCAGATAAAGAGGGGTTTTTGCGCTCTGAAAGATCACTTATTCAAACTATGGGTAGGGCAGCTAGAAACGTTAATGGTAAGGCAATTTTGTATGCTGATCGAATCACCAAGTCGATGAAAAAAGCCATGGATGAAACGCTTAGAAGGCGTGAAAAACAAGAGCAACATAATCAGAAAAATAACATCACGCCAAAAGGCGTTGTTAAGCCTATTATTAATATTTTAGAAACAGATTTAACGAGCGAAGAAACCAGCGAGGATAATAACGAAGCGGTAATGGATCAATTGTCACCCGTGCAATTGGCTAAAGAGATTAAATCATTAGAAAAACAAATGTATAAGCTAGCAAGCGATCTAGAGTTTGAAAAGGCTGCAGATGTTCGCAATCAAATAAAAAAATTAAAAGATTCTCAATTTAAAACCGCGTTATGAATACAGATCTAAATATTACCGAAATTTTTTATTCACTACAAGGTGAGGCGAGAGAAGTAGGACTGCCTAGTGTCTTTATTCGCCTAACAGGCTGTCCACTGCGCTGTTCTTATTGTGATACTGAGTACGCTTTTAAGGGTAACAATCTTATGGGTGTTGATGCGGTTATGGCCAAAGTTGGTCAATATAATACTCGTTATGTGTGCGTTACAGGTGGTGAACCTTTGGCACAAATAAATTGCCATATTTTGTTAGACACATTAATCAAAGACAACTATCACGTTAGCTTAGAAACTAGTGGCAGTATTGATATTTCAGAGGTTAATCCAGGTGTTTCTATCGTAATGGATATTAAAACACCTAGTTCTAATGAAGAAAGTCAAAACTTGTATAGTAATATTGAAAAACTTCAAGAAAAAGATCAACTTAAATTTGTTATCGGATCGCGCCATGATTTTAACTGGAGCGTTGATACTTTAAAGCAGCATCCTACTCAAGCAGGCGTTCTATTCTCTCCAGTGTTTGATCAAATTACTCCAACGCAATTAGCCGATTGGATTATTGATGCCCAATTAAATGTGCGCATGCAGGTACAAATGCATAAATTACTTTGGGGAGATGAAAAAGGTAAATAGATGTTTATTTAATAATTATTTGCTTAACAGCAGGGGTTATTTTTGTTAATTTTGGAATTGAGATAAACAAAGAGTTATCTTTAAATTCCGCATCAATATTGTTTGCATCTGCATCGTTTGGTAGAGAATAAGTTTGTGCAAATTGATTCGAAGAAGAGCGAGTATTATTACCCATTTTTTCTAATTTTTTTACATGACCCTTGATATGAATCATGCCATTTTCACTCGTAATGTCTAGATCTTTTTTAGCCAAGCCTTGCACTGCAATTTCAATCATGTAACGATTAGATTGCTCGTCAAAATATCGCTTGGTTTGTGCGCCAAAAATATTACGATTTTGCATGGCGCGCATTTCGTTATTAAATTGCTGAAATTGTTGATTAAAGTTTGACCAAACGCCTTGGTTAAAGTCTTGATTAAAAAAATTATGATTATATGGCTGATTAGCCATAACGCTAGTTGCGAAAAGTAGTGCGATTATTGGTGTATTTTTCATATCCATCCTCAGTTAATAAATGAAATTAAAAAATTCATAATATAAAGTAATTTATGGCATTAATCAAGACAAATTGTAGGCTTTAATTTTTAAAAAAATTAAGAAATTTTGTCATCAGCGACATGATATTTTGGATCCTCTAGGATATTCACTTCAACAAGATGCTTAGCCGTTTTTAAGAGTAACCGACATTCAGCACTTAAATGCTGTAAATGAAGTGTTTTTCCAACTCGTTTGTAGCGTTCGGCTAATTTATCAATCGCTTGAATGGCAGAATGGTCTAACGCTCTGGCCTCTTCGAAATCAACATATACATTATCTGTATCTGATTTAGGATCAAATAATTCTTGAAAGTGTTCTTTTGATGCGAAAAATAAAGTGCCTTTAACTTTATAAATGTTGTCTCCATCATTGGTTTGCTCTTTACTGATGTAAATCTTGCTGGCTGATTCCCAGGCAAACGACAATGCAGATAGAATAACACCCACCACAACTGCTAAGGCTAGATCGCTAGTCCATAGAGTGATTACTGCGACCGAAATACCGGTAATAACATCAAGCACAGGTATTCTTCCAAATAATCTAAGCGTACACCATTGGAAGGTGCCGATAACCACCATCATCATAACGCCAACCAAAACGGCGATGGGTATCATTTCTACATATTCAGATAAATAAACAATAAAAGCTAGTAGTGCCAGTGATGCAACAACACCAGATAGGCGTCCACGTCCACCTGATTTGACATTAATAATGCTTTGTCCCACCATAGCACAACCACCCATGCCACCAAAAAGACCAGTTGCTGAGTTTGCAAGGCCTTGACCAACACTTTCACGGTTTGGCTTTCCTGTTGTTTCAGTTATATCGTCTATTAGATTTAAAGTTAGTAGGCTTTCAATTAAGCCTACTGCTGCAATAGTCACAGCAAAAGGAAAAATCAATGTGAGCATATCCCAGTCAAATGGAACATTTGGGATATTCAGCGATGGAAAGCCACCCTTGATTGAGGCAATATCACCCACAGTACGAGTTTCAATACCTAGTAATATTACCGCTAAAGTGCCTGCAATAACCGCAACCAAGATAGCAGGCAAAGTTTTGGTAATTTTTGGCAAATAATAAATAACTGCCATTGTTGCAGCAGCTATTGCAAGCATAGTTATTAGAGGCTCTCCTGTAATCCAAGAGCCATCTTCTAATTCAAATTGTTTAATTTGCCCAGCAAAGATAACTAAAGCTATGCCATTAACAAAACCTAAGAAAACAGGGTGAGGAACCAAGCGAATAAATTTACCTAATTTAAGCACACCAAACAACATTTGCAAGATACCAGCCAAAATGACTGCGGCAAACAAATATTCTGTGGCTTGTTCCAGTGTGCCACCTTGATCAATAATTAAAGCAATTAAAGGAGCAATCACTACAGCAATTGCACCAGTTGCACCAGAAATCATGCCTGGACGACCACCAGCGATTGAAGTCACTAAGCCCATAGTAAAAGCGGCATATAAGCCAACTAATGGATTAACGCCAGCAATGATAGCGAATGCAACCGCTTCTGGCACTAAAGCTAGGGCAACTGTTAAGCCTGATAAAATATCATTTTTGGCATTACTCGGTGCGTATTTATTAATCAATGAAAATATCATGGTTTGTCCTTGTGGGCAAGACTAAAGTAAAAAGTTAATTATGAGTTTGAGTTCGGTACAACAGGCGTTGTAGATTGAACATCGATATTTTGCGCTCTATGACGCATAACATGATCCATGATTGTCATGGCTAGCATGGCTTCAGCAATTGGGGTAGCGCGAATTCCAACACAAGGATCGTGGCGACCTTTAGTAACAACTTCAATTGGATTTCCTTGCTTGTCAATACTTTCAATTGGTAAACGTAAACTTGAGGTTGGTTTAAGAGCAATTGACACAAGCAGATCTTGTCCAGAGCTAATGCCACCTAAAACTCCGCCTGCATGATTGGATTTAAATCCATTTAATGTGATCGCATCTCGATGTTCAGTNCCTTTTTGTGTGACTGAGTTAAATCCAGCACCAATCTCAACAGCTTTGACAGCATTAATACTCATCATTCCATGTGCGATATCTGCTTCAAGTCGATCAAATATTGGTTCACCTAAGCCAACTGGCATATTAGTAGCAACAACATTAACTCGTGCACCAATAGAATCGCCTGATTTTCTTAAAGCATCCATATAATCTTCAAGCTCAGTAATTTTGCTAGCATCTGGACAAAAGAATGGATTGTTGTGTACCTCAGACCAATCTAGTGTTTCAGCTTCAATAGGGCCAAGCTGTTTTAAATAGCCTTTAATTTCAATACCTAAAGTTTCTTTTAGGTATTTTTTGGCAATGCCGCCACAAGCAACCCGCATTGCAGTTTCTCGAGCGCTTGATCGACCACCACCACGATAATCTCTAAAACCGTATTTTTGATCATAAGTATAGTCAGCATGACCAGGACGAAAGGTATTTGCAATATTGCTATAATCTTTAGAGCGTTGATCAGTATTTTGAATAATTAAAGCTATGGATGCACCAGTAGTTTTGCCTTCGAAAGTGCCAGATAAAATTTTTACCAAATCTTCTTCTCGGCGTTGCGTTGTGTGGCGAGATGTTCCTGGTTTTCTAAGATCTAAGTCGTTTTGCAGGTCCGCTTCGCAAAGATCCATACCTGGAGGGCAACCATCTACAATCCCAATTAATGCTTCACCATGTGATTCACCTGCAGTAGTTATTGTAAATAATTTTCCGAAAGAGTTGCCCGACATATGGTTAATCCAAGTATTAAATATGAATTTTATTATACCTAGCTAGTGAAATGTTTAAAAACTGATTCTATTGTATAGCATTAGGCAAAAGCTTATTAAAACAATAGAAGTTGCAAAAACTCTATGATGATAATATGTTTTTGAACATAAAACTTCGCTTAACAGTATTTTTTCAATATAAAGTAATACAACTAGAATTATGCTTGAGATAAAAATAAAAACTTCAAAAATTAAAAATAAATAGGCAAACCAAATTAAGACAACAATTATATTGCTAGAAATCAGTATTAGAGTTGTCAATAAGTTATTAACTTTTGAACTTTGAGCCCAATGAGATCCAGAGATAAATGAAATGATTGCAATAGTGTAAACAGAAATAATCGTTTCAAAATCTAGATTGCTGTAGTTTGGCATTTCATTTATTTTGTATGCAATAATAATTGAAAAAAATATAAATGGTAACGTGCCAAGATAGATTAAATATTTTGAAACTAAGGTCATATTAGGATGTTTGCGCTTGTAAAGTCATTAGATCTTTTAAAACCTTTTGAACATGAGTTGTTGGATCGACGCCTAGGTATTTTTTTACAATAAGACCTTCTGGATTAATAATAAAAGTATTTCTCATTGCAACTTTCCAATTAAGAAATTCAGCTAGAGAGTTATAAGATTTCGAAACCGAACCGCTTGTATCAGCAAGCAATGAAAAAGATAGCTGGTTTTTTTCAGAAAATATCTTGTGCGATTCTACACTGTCAACACTAATACCATAAACAACTGATTTATTAGAAATTATACGATCAGTAGCATCTCTAAAACTACAGGCTTCAGTTGTACATCCAGGTGTGTCATCCATTGGATAAAAATATAGTATCACCCATTGACCGCGATGTTGATGGAGTGTTTTATTTTCATTATTTTGGTCAGGTAATGAAAAGCCTGGCGCCATATCACCAACAGATAATGCCATGGATGTAAACGACATAAACATTAGGGTTAAGATTAATATTTTTTTCTTCATTTTCTCTTATTAGTTAATTATTTGATTTAAATAATACGCTTAAAATTAAATAATTGTACAATTTTTATAAGAAATTTAAATTTGTACAATTAATTTGTGATAGAATGAAATTGAATCAACAAAAAAAAGGGAGAGAAGTATGCAAGTAGATAAAGAAAATTTACTAGAGGAGCTTGAATCAATCAAGCATTGTGTTGGAATGACTCATTCAAATATTGATCATGAGAAAACTCGTGAATATATTGTTAGAGTTTTGGAAAACCGAATTTCAGAATTGGAAAAGGAAGTAGACGCTAAGATTTCTGCGCAAGAATTTGGTAAATTAATGTCAATGGATGTAGCATAATAATTTTAACTTCAAAATGTAAAATACCTTGTAATAACTACAAGGTATTTTTTTGTC
>JGI20158J14315_10001840_pt1 | contig 15196 bp, 11 predicted proteins | sample COG_08_FD_14315 | JGI IMG/M metagenome (IMG submission 14315)
ATGCAAAGTTATACTTCTATTCCATGGACAGAACCTACTGATCTAATACGCGCACCAGCACCATACGATACATATTATATTATAGCAACCGTTGATAAAAACAATGGGTTTGAAAATCCTTTAGGATATTTTACTTTACAATTAGGAATCCAATATAAGCAGGTACTTTCATTTTATGCTGGAATAATCGAAAGTGGTAGTACAACTAGACCCTTTATTAAAATTATATCTAATACAAATCAAGAACCTTCAATTGGATTTCAAGATCTTCAAATTATTGAATGGCCTCAACCATCTACTAGCACAGGGACATATTATTTAGTTACTACATTTAAAACTAACCCTGGAGGAGGATTTATTGACACTTTTAAAGTTAGTTTGACTAATAATAATGGAAATGGAGAAAATATTATTGCAGGAAGTAATCCAGATTGGATGCTAAGAAACGAAGATCCAGACTGGAATGAACTAGGACCACAACCCCCGGCCACCAAAGCTCCATGGACAACAAATCCCTCATATTTGACACAGCCTTTACTACCACCTGCGGAAATAACTGTTCCGCTTACAAATCATGGTGGAGGCCCATATGGTTTAACCACACAGCCTGAATATTTCTTAAACGATGCAGTTTTTGATTCTAGTGGGAGAATTGTAGCTGGTAATGGAACGGGTAAGTTAGATATTGTTGGAAACTTATATGTAGATTTAGATGCTAGTTTTAACCAAAATGTTTTTATTAAAAACCAGTTGCGCGTTTTTGATAATACTAAAATAGATAATGAGTTGACAGTGGGTCAGGATTCTACTTTAAATGGAAATGTATTTCTTAATAATACTTTTGGGAATACAACCATTGATGGCGTAACCTTTATTAAAAATCAATTACAAGTGGGTGAAAGTATTAGGCCTTTAAAGATTGCCGCGCCTTATGATGATTATTTATTACATATTAATGCAAAAACGCCCTTTGGTGCGTTTACTCCGTCTCTTTTGATTGAAGGTCCGCACAGTACTATTTCAGATGCAAGCGCGAATAATACACAGCTAACTATAGATGCTAGCGGAGGTGTAAAATTTTTAACAGATATTGACATGGATTTGAATGACATTTCCAACGTTAATGTTTTTGACGTTTCATCAATTTCAGCAAACGAATTTTTTCAAAAGACTAGCAAATCTAGTATACTGGATTTTTCTAGCGTTGAAATTACATTAACATCATCTTTAAATTATTTTGATGTAGCTAGTATATTGCCAACAACACAAGATATTAGTGCCAATAAGTCTACACAAGCTTCGGCTCTTGTTGAAATTTATTTAGTTATGTATGATACAACTGGATATTCCCCTACAACAGATTATTTAGAATATTTAAAATGCGAAATCTCTGAATTCAGAGGAAATTCTGCTTCAATAAATGTATTATCAGCAGCCAATATACCAAATGGAAATACAGCTAAAATATTAGATTCATTGCGAATATTATATGGACACGATGCTACTATAACATCAGAATATTATGATCCAGGAGCATTATTTCAAATAGGATTAAAAGATTCATATTCTACAGGAACTAAACAACAAAAGTTATTTTATAGAATTTACCAAAATAATCCAATAGATTTGTTAATACCTGCTGGTGGGGGAGCTATTTTAACAGGCCAGTGGCAAATAAGCTTATCAAATACCCCTAATAATTCACCTCAATGGAAAGATAAAACATCTACTCTGCGAAATTATGAAACAACGCATACGATTAATTTAGATTTTAACCCAAACGCGGGTTCAACAGGCGGTACCTTCATTGTAAATGGCGGGGGTAAATTAATGTATGTGAATGACAAAGATACAAAATTTACAAGTAATGTAAAATTTGAGGAGGCAATTATAGGTGATATAAGTTTTAATGATAATGTAGATATTAGCGGAAATTTAGATGTTACTGGAGATATAAGTGGTACAGATTTAACCATTGATAGGATTCAAGTTAGAAAAGCATACGGAGGTGGTTACAATATATTTGGAACCGGTTCTAGTTCAGGTACATATGATCCTAGCGGATTAGTCGTAAAAAATTCAAATGATTCTTTATTTGTTGCAAATGGATGGAACTATGTGCTAGGCGGAGAAAAAGTTATTTTAACATCAGGTACAGTAATAAAAAGGACTTCTGATTTAAGTAACAAAAATTATATTCTAATAGATCCACAGACACAAAGTCCTAACCCCGCTGTACATCTTCATACCGTTAGTAAACCACTACTTTTAGATACATCTGGTTCTACAGTTCAGATTAAGGTAAACTCGGAAATGGTAATGCAATTTCACGAAAATTATAATGAAGATATGGTAGGTCATAATTTTTATAGACCAACCACAGATATTAGCAATATTGTTATAGGGCAATCAATACCAACTGGAACAGAATATATTAATAATAAAATAGGAACCGATGTAAAAGATCAAGATAATGATTCGCAAGTTATGAATCAGGAAGTACCTAGTTATTGGATGGAATCCGGATGGAATGACGATACTATGAGCAAATATGCAAAACAAATAATATTAATGGGGAGTGAACTAAAATTTGATATTTTTAACGCATATATGACTGGGACATGGACGGGCGCTTCTAGTTTTGGAGCATTTCCCCCATATACAACCCAGAATGAGCAAATTGGAAATCTTAATTATCGGGTATGGGATAGTAGTTACAATTCAGTAACTGCATCTCTAGGTGTAATGACAGCATTATATAGAAGAACCAATTCAGATTCCAAGTTGATTCCTGCGGATTATGGACAGAAGGTATCGCTGCCTAGAGATGGATGGCTCACTGGCGTACATTTAGATCGAGCGTTCGGTGTTAATTCATTGGAATATATATTTCAATTGTCTGGAACTGCTGTATTACAGGTAATAACAAGTGGATTAGGTAAGAAAATTGTTTCGGGGTCGTTGCAGAGCATGGATCACATTGTATTAGATACTGTAGATAGTAGTAATCTTGTAAATAAAATAGGCGATGGGTGGCGTATAGATTTAGAACCTAAAAACTGGGTATTTCTTCCGAAAGGAATAGATCTTTCTCAATGTTTAAAGTTGCGTATGGTATCCAATGGTAATGGTGTGACGAGTACTCCCTTCAGTTCTTCAAATAAAGCTAGTATTTTATATGGAGCTATACTAGACAGTGGAAGTTATAGTGAAAATTGGAGTCAAAGTGCGGTGCAAGGGTATATGACTGTTTGGTGTCCTCCACGCCAAGCGTCGCTTTATAAAAATTATTGATACAATAAATTTTCATATTAGTATATATATATAATGCCAGGTTTACCAGATTTTTCATCATCATCTTATACGCGTCGTAGAAGAGAACGCGAATATAATAAACATTGCTGTTGTCCACAAAAACCGGGCGGGGGTGCAACAGGTCCTCAAGGTGCAACAGGTCCTCAAGGTGCAACAGGTCCTCAAGGTGCAACGGGTGCCCCAGGTTCCAATATTATAGATGGTAATTGCTATTCAGATTATTTGTATTGGGATACCACTACCACTCCAAATTCATGGAAAAATGGAAATGGTACAACAGGTTCTCCTAGCCAAAATATACATATTGGTTGTGCGACGCAACAAAATACCCCGCCTAATCTTAAAAGCGGTAGTATTGCTATAGGCGACGCTGCCGGACAATTCAATCAATGTTCTGATACATCTGAGCATGGTTCAATCGCAATTGGCCCTTCAACAGGAAATGAATATCAGGGACCAAATGCAATCGCAATAGGAGGGAATGGGTTTTTTCCTTTCACCACCACTATAACTGGTAATTCCAACGCTATCAAATCTGCGGGTAGAAATAATCAAGGAAAAGGTGCAATAGCTATAGGATCGGGAGCATCGCCCGGATGGAATTATATACCCTCTACATCAGGGTCCTCAGATCCAAGCGGACAAGGCCAGTATTCCATTTCTATTGGATATCGAGCAGGAAATAGTATAGGTGCTACAGGAGCCAATGTAGTACCAGCAAATAGCGGTACTGTTTTTAACACTACCACTCCTTCCCAACCTCACCCAGAGTCACTATTAATTCAACCTGATAATAATATTATTATTAATGCAACCGAAAGCCAAAATGCAGGAAAATTTAATACAATCACAAGCGCTTGGGATATTAGTTCCAATGCTTGTTATATTCTCCCCATTCGCCAAGACACTACTTTAACCCCCTTACACTATAATACCCTCACACACGAAGTTACTTATTCGAATAGTGCACCTATAAGTAGCTCAATAGTAGTTGCTATGCAAGAAAAAATCACGACATTAGAGTCTAAAATAGATTCGCTATCAACAACAGTGAATGCATTAAAAAGTCAGATAGAGTCATTATAAATAATAAATATTTCATTATATTGCTATAATATATAATGAAAGGAGCTTTACTTATTGGGGCGATTATTTTGTTTATTATCGTATTTTACAATGTATGCAATGATGCCATAGAAGAGTTTAGAGGAAGAGGAGGTGGTCGCAGAGGTGGCGGTGGTCGCAGAGGTGGAGGTGGTCGCAGAGGTGGAGGTGGATTCAGAAGAGGCGGGTTTAGAAGAGGAGGGTTTAGAAGACATGGGTTCAATCCTAATAGATATGTGAGAAGATTTAGAAGAGGTGGCGGATGGATGCCTAGAAGAAGAAACTATTGGTATGATAGTTTTTCATGGCCAACGACTGGTTGGGTTGGGGAGCTTGTAAAAAGGGATGTACCCCAGACGGATGTCCTGTTCCAGGCAATAATTATGATGAATGCGTTTGGGCATCTGATTGCTATGGGTGCTACTACTAATTATTATCCAATAAACCCTTAACGGTTTCATATGTCCAAAAATTTATAGAATTTACTATAACAGCCCTAGTGGCACAAATAGGATAACCCTTCCATATATTGCCAATTTTAATAGCATCCTTAATACTAATGTTTTGTACCATTTGTCGATTTTTAATAACTTCTAGTGGATAAGTTAATGTCCAATTTGATAGTCCAGCTAGCCCACCGGCTACTAAAGAATTAAGGCCTTGATCTTTGGCACAATTATAACTTGTAAAATATACAGACATTGCAGTCATTTCTCTCCCGAAAGTAGGTATACGTCCTTTATTTGTTAAAATAGTATTAAAATTAATTTTTTGTTTTGTTTGTTGTTTTACTTTTCCAAGTTCGGAACAAAAAACAAAGGGAGCCACACAAAGACCAGATAACATTCCAGATAATAAATAACTGTTTGTAAAACTCATACTACGTTCAACTATAGGGAAAACAGTCATGTTAAACCCTACAGCGGAACATAATGGAAAGCGCCATCCCCTATAATAATCTTTAAGAGGCAATTTCTTCCATTTTTTATTATTTTGTATCAGAGTAAGAGTGGTTTCAAAAGGATGTCCCACTGAAACCTGGGCCAAACCCACACATGCAGCCGCAACAAAATCAGACATACTATATTACAGATATAGTATATCTCTATTAGAACACTTTTAACTTCCTTTTTAATTTTCTTATTAAACCGTCTGAAAACTCTTTATAGTTCTCATCTTTAAAAGCATAATATGCCCCAGTTGCAAATGGTGCGAGGAACATCATATATACAAAAGCTATTGATGCTAAAAGAAAAATGAATCCCCATACAGAAGGTGGTTTATATGTCATATATATTAGTAATAGATTTATAAACCAAAATTTATTTTTTATTACTAGTAGATCTAATTAATGCTACGTTTTCAGGTGTATTCTCTAGTTCGCCTCCATATCTAGATGCGATTTCCCGTTGGGTTTTTGCACTTGGATGTCTAATATCATTACTATTTTTTCTGTTTTGTAATTTCGTAGCAATTTGTTTTCTAAATGTCATATTTGACTGTTTATATGGGTTTTGATCATTGCCTTTTCTACTGTCCGGCGTGTAGACACCTTTTTGAACCATCTCTTCTGAATACAATGATCCGCCCCAGTTTACGTCCATTGCATTTGCGCTTATTTTCTCATCGGAAGTGAAATTTTTATCTAAAGGTGTGTATGCTCCAACATATTGATCTTCTGTATCAAATCCTGGGTATGAATTTTTATTATATGGGGCATCATTGTGATTTGCATCATATAATTTGGTTTCCTGAGCTGTTCTAGGAACATTGCTAGGAAGTCCTCCTTGTTTTTCAACTATATTTGGCAACATTCTATATCCTTTATTATTTTGAGCATCGTAGGTTTCTTGAAAATATAAAACAGGACATCGAATACCTTTTGCGCGTTGCCAATTTAAAAATTCTACATAATCTTCTAAATTCTTAAATTTAATAGGATTAACTCCTGGAATTCGCGCTTTATTTGAATATATAAGATGCAACTCTTTTCCCTTTTGAACAAGTAAATTAGGGCATTCACTTGAAGACTGGAAACCTTCTTTAAAATCACTGTGTTTATAATTGCAACAAAAGAGCAATCCTAATATAAATATTATAGCTATTATGATCAACTTCATCTATATACAATACAAATAAAAGTTTTTCTTCCTTTTATATATATGCCAAATCAGAATAAGATTGTTGTATTAGATTTAGATGATGAGAATATTGATAAATTTGCAAAAGAAATGTCATCTCATGGAAAAGTTTTTATTGCTTTTTTAGCAGATTGGTGCGGTCATTGTCAAAATTTCAAACCTGAATGGGAAAAAATCAAATCTCATCTCAAAACGAACGGTGCTGGTAGTGGACATGTTATAACAGTAAATGATAAACATATGCAAAAACTACCCGGAAAAAAACCATCAGGATTTCCAACTTTGAGTCTTTATAAAGGTAAAGAGCATATTAAAGATTATGATGGAGGAAGAAATATGCCAGAAGTTTTACAATTTATTAAGGAGCATTTGGGCAAAAAAAAACACCATACTAAACACCATAAAAAGAAAAAACGTAAACACGTAACACATAAAAAACATCATAAGCGTGGAAAACATTCAAATCATAAACGACGAAAAATGATATTTGACTCACCTGTAACCATGGCGCAAACAGACATGTTTTATAGAGGAGGAAAGAGAAAAAGATCTAAAAAACGTTCTAGAAATAAAAGGAAAAGAAAACGTCAACGCACAAAACGCCGACGCAGATCAAGAAGAAGGTGATCATATAATTAACACATCTCTTCAATCTGTTTTTTAAATAAAACTTCCATTGGACTTTCGGGTTCCCAATTTTCCCATCGAGAATAAATACCATTAATACATTTGCATAAAGGGCATTCACACGCGCTTTCTGCAAATTCTTCAATATCATCTTCTTCAACATCAATAACTTCATCAATTTCATCCATCTCATCTTGGCTAAATATTTCCTGTTTAATTTTCTCAGCCTGTTCTACTATATCAGGTCTCCTTTTGAAGAAGAACATTTCTAACATCATGGCCCTCTTTAAATCTTCTGGCGTCACGCCTTTTCTTTNAGCGTGCGTAACATATTTACCAGCAGTCTTGATAGCACCCTCCGCAAAAGCAACTACTAAAGCAACCGCATTTTGTTTTGCTTCTTCTTCAGAAACAGCATCTTGTACATTGTCAAATCCGCTTTTCATAAAAGTGTAATCGCTCATATTAGTATAGTTATACTATATAAGTTATTTACTATATCAGTTTCAATTTATTATAATATGAATAATATATATCATTAATGTACTCAAACAAAAAGTTTATTATTGCCTTTTCATTAGTAGCTTCTTTGGCAAGTGTTTTTATAACATTCGGAAGAAAGCAAATGTTCAAAAAATATGATGTTGAAACTGTATATTTTATTGATTTAATTTTATCAACCATTTTTGTTTTATTTTTTCTTTTTGTGTTTGGAAATACCAAAAACATTGTCAGTAACACCAAAAAGTTTACAATGAAAGATTGGGGAATCATTTCGGGAACAGCTCTAGCGCTATCTTCTACAGTAATATTGGGAGGAAAAATTCTCGAAAACAATGATATTTCCTATTTAACTCTCTTAGATACGGGTNTTGATGTTTTAGCAAGTGTATTAGTAGCATATTTATTTTATAATGAAGAATTAACTNTTAAAAAAATAATAGGGTTAGTTTTGATATTAGCAGGTGTTTTTATAATTCACTAAAATTGAATTAGATAGAATATATAATATTGTATCTAATAAAGATGAACTCTTCTCCGCAATTTAGATTGTACGACTTTAAGGTAACAAATGAAATCAGTGTCAAAAAAAAGGACAGTGTAAAAGAATTTGTAATTCAAATGTTTGCCATGAATGAAAAAGGTGAAACTGCGTCTATCAAAGTAGAACAATTTGAACCATTCTTTTATATCAAGGTAGGAGATAATTGGACAGATTCGACTGTAAGTGCATTTAAAGTACATATAAGAAGAGAGCTTGCAAGAGACGACTTGGAACAAAAATATAAACAATGGGAGAAAGGAAAAAAAGTGTATCCGCAACCTGAAGCAGACCAAAGTCTAAGAGAATATATTGAACAGCATTATAAGACATATAAAACGTATCAATTCAAAGGATTATGTGACATGCAATTGATTTCAAGGCATAAACTGTACGGATTTGATAATAAAAAGATGCATAATTTTGTAGCTATCAAATTTAAAAATACATCCGCTTTAAATAAAGTTAAAAATATGTGGTATGATAGATATCCAGATGCTACAAGCCATTTTGGTTATACAATGCATCTTAAAACAGTATGTTTTGAAGAGTGCGATATTGAATTATATGAAGCAAAATTACCTCCTCTTTTAAGATTCTTTCATATTCAAAAGATCAGTCCTTCTGGGTGGATACAATTGCCAAAACGAAAATTTAAATCTATTAAAAATAAAAAAACCAATTGTGACTTCGAATATAGCGTTAAGTGGCATAACGTGGTACCATTGCCGGAAAAAGAGGACGCGGTTCCACTTAAAATCTGTAGTATGGATATTGAGGCTTCTTCAAGTCATGGAGATTTCCCAATGTCTATTAAAACTTATAAAAAACTTGCGGGAGATATGATTACACATTGGAATAAAAACAATGGTGAAATTAAAAAGCTAAGTAGAGCCGAACAAAAGGCTTTAATCAAACGACTTATCATGACAGCATTTAATTATTCAACGGCTGAGGGTATTAATTGTGTATATCCAAAGGTAGAAATATCTGAAGAAAAAGTAGGTAGAAAGGTGGATGATATTTTACGCACGGGTTTGAAAAATTTAGTGGGTCGATACAGATATAAAGCAAGTCGATCCACCGATGCACTTGATGAAGATGACGAGCTTTATAAACCCAAACAACAATGGGGTCCTTATATTAAAGCTAGAAATTCCAGGGGCGATACTTATAAGTTACTAGATTGTTTGAATGAAGACTTGGATGCCGGAAAAAAAATGGAAATCATTGATAAAGCACTTACTGTGATCTTACCTCCGTTGGAAGGTGATAAAGTGACATTTATAGGATCAACCTTTATGCTTTTGGGCGAAGATACTCCTTATTTGAACCACGGTATTTGTTTGAATGATTGTTCTGCATTTGAAATGAGAAACAGTGATGTTGAAATTGTGAGTTGTGAAGATGAAGCAGATGTTTTAACCGAATGGACAGAAATTATTCAAAGAGAAAAGCCTCATATTATTATTGGTTACAATATATTTGGTTTTGATTATAAGTTTATGATTGAACGGGCTTATGAAAATAACTGTTTTAATGAATTTTGTAAATTGGGTAAAAATCTCGGATTGAAATGTAAAAAAATTGGAAAATCAATCAGAATTGCTAGTGGAACTCACGAATTAACATACATGGATATAGATGGTATTATTCAGATTGATCTTTATAATTATTTTAGACGTGAAGTTAATCTCGGTTCGTATAAACTTCAAAATGTGGCATCGCACTTTATTGGTGACATGATTGATAGTGTAGAATTTTGCGAAACTCATACAGTGATTAAAAGTAAGAATTTAATGGGACTTCAAGAAGATAATTTTGTAATATTTGAAATTATTGGTCATTCTAAAGATCAGTATAAGAAGGGAAAGAAATTCAAAGTAATCCGTTTAGATGAGAAAAAGGGTGAGTTTTGGGTGGAAGAAAAAATAGAAATGTCTAAAGGGAAAAAACTGAGATGGGGATTGGGTAAGGATGATGTATCTCCCGCTGATCTATTTAGACTAACAAATGGTACTGAAGATGATAGGGCAATCATTGCCAAATACTGTTTTCAGGATTGCAATTTGGTGCATCATTTACTGCGTAAAAATGATGTTGTTACCGGGATGTCAGAGGTGGCCGGCATTTGTTCTGTTCCCATTGAATTCATTGTAATGAGGGGTCAGGGTATTAAACTATTAAGTTTCATTGCAAAGAAATGTCGAGAAAAGCAAACACTGATGCCTGTTATTGAAAAAGCTGAAAATGATGGATCATATGAAGGGGCCATTTGCTTAGCACCTAAGAAAGGATTATATACTGAAGATCCGGTAGCCGTGGTAGATTATGCATCTCTATATCCTAGTTCCATGATTAGTGAAAATATATCGCACGATAGTAAGGTATGGACAAAGGAGTATAGCTTGCAAGGAAAACTTTTGAAAGAAACAGGTAATAAAGAATATGATAATCTGAATGATTACGAATATGTTGATATTGAATATGATAGATATGAGTGGATCGCGCCAGAAGGAAGAAAAAAGGAAGAAAAAATTAAAGTAGGTACTAAGATTTGTAGATTTGCACAATTTCCAGATGATCAAAAAGCTATTATGCCATCTATTTTACAAGAATTGTTAGCTGCAAGAAAATCCACGCGCAAACTTATCAAATATAAAACAATACACAAATTGGATAAAGCAACTATTTCGGGATTGCTGACAGAAAAAGAAGATTCTTGGATCGTGACAAATAAAGAAGGACAAACAACAATTATGAAATGTGATGTTGATAAGATCTCCGATACATATAATAGTTTTATGAAAAATGTGTTTAATCAGAGACAACTGGGATATAAAATTACTGCCAATTCATTGTATGGACAGTGTGGGGCTCGAACTAGCGCATTTTATGATAAAGATATAGCAGCATCTACAACAGCTACTGGTCGCAAACTGCTGATTTATGGTAAAAAAATTATTGAAGAAGTTTATGGTGATACCATCTGCGAAACTAAACATGGTAAAGTGAGATGTAATGCTGAGTATATTTATGGCGATACAGATTCGGTATTCTTCACATTTAATTTGAAAACCTTAGAAGGTGAAAAAATAACTGGAAAAAAGGCACTAGAATTAACAATAGAATTGGCTATTGAAGCGGGTGAATTAGCTAGTAAATTCTTGAAACCACCTCACGATTTAGAGTATGAAAAAACCTTTGATCCATTCTTGCTTTTATCCAAGAAAAGATATGTGGGAATGCTTTATGAAATGAATCCAAATAAGGGAAAGAGAAAATCTATGGGAATTGTTTTGAAAAGACGTGACAATGCAGATGTAGTGAAAGATATATATGGTGGAAATATTGATATTTTAATGAGAAATGGAGACGTGAAAGAAGCTATGCAATTTACAAAGCAATTCTTACAAGATATTGTTGATGGCGGAATAGACATGAGAAAGTTAATTATCAGTAAATCATTGAGAGATTGGTATAAAAATCCTCAGAGTATTGCTCACCGAGTGTTAGCAGATCGGATGGGAAAACGGGATCCTGGAAATAAACCAGCTGTAGGATCTAGAATTCCGTATATATATTTCCAAACAAAAGGTAAGGTTAAACTTCAAGGTGATAAAATTGAGCATCCAGATTATATGATCAAACATAATTTGAAACCTGATTATACATTTTATATTACAAACCAAATAATGAAACCGTTGATGCAAATATATGCATTGGTATTAGAACAAATTCCACAATTTAAATCAAAATTGGGAAATTTCAAAAGACGACTTCGTATGCTTGATCGAAAGTATAAAGATGATCCTGTAAAACGAGATTCAGAAGAAACTAAAATTCGAAATGCAGAAGTCAAAAAAATTATATTCGAAGGAGCATTGAGACAAGCAAATAATATGAAAAATGGACAGCTAACTTTACAAAACTTCTTTTAAAATTTATTACAAAAGTTCTACAAATTAATACTAAAAAAAATTTTTACTACATTTAATGACTAAGAAGTGTAAAGGAATTTGTACTTGAAAATCCTGCCCCTCCAGTAATGGCATTAAAAACATTAGCTCTACCCGAACAGTTTGAACAGTATGCTCTTGGTCCATTACAGCCGCAATTTTGATTATCAATAGTTGTACTCTTTTGCGCACTCGATGTTGATGTTATATGCCCCGGTGATCCAGGAAATCCTTGATTTGGTTTTACCATAGTAACTGCAATATAATTAGTACTAACTGGCAAAGGTGTGTCTACTTTAACAATGGTAGTGTTACTATTACTACTCTCTACAACACCCAAAAGTTGTGTCGATCCATTTTTATAAATTAATGTACCTTTTGGTATATTATTTCCTGTATTGTGAAGTATATTCATATTTTGTAAAAAATATTCTTTAAATTGTGTTTCTTTACATACATTATTTCCTCCCGCATTGCGATTTTGTTTCATTACGCCCAATGATTTCATGCTGCCAATAGATGGATTTGTTTTACCAAATCCTTGGGCCCCAGCTACTCTTGAAATTGGCATTTTATTAGCTCCTAGATAGTAAAAACGACTTCCTTGTCCTAAAGACCCGCCCCGTTTTTGTTTTGCTCTCATTATTCCTCGACTTGGCATTATATATTACAATAATAAAATAATAAAAGCTTAATATATTATTTAATTAATGGATTCCGTATGTGAAAATATTGAAATCACCCATAAAAAAGCATTAATTAATTTTATGAATTGGGCCAAAAAAAATGGGGCTATATTTCCAGATATTAGTTTTAAAATATATGGAGAAAATGAAAGAGGGGTACATTCGAAAAGCAAGATTCGGAAAGGATCAAATGTAATTAAAATACCGCTGAAGATGATAATACACGATGGAATGGGTGAAAATACATCTATAGGTTTTAAACTAGTAAAACATAATAACGGAAGAATTAATAATTTTAGTATTATTATGGTCGTAGTTTTTATTTTAACCACTATTAAACATAAGAACTTTTTTGAACCCTATTATGATATTTTGCCACGAGATATCAGTAATTTTCCAATATTTTGGAATAACGTAGAATATGAAATGTTAACCGGAAGTCATATTTTATATATGATAAAACAAAGACAACAATCTTTTGTGGAAGATTATCAAACAATAATTAAAGTATGTCCTGAATTTAAACGATGGTCAATAAAAGAATTTTTATGGGCTAGGACAATAGTAGGAAGTAGAAATTTTGGAATAAATATCAACGGAGTTTCTCGTACAGCAATGGTTCCTTTAAGCGATATGTTGAATCATGATCCTAGTCCAAAAGTTAATTGGGGATTTGATAACAGAGATGGGTTTTTTAAAATGAAATCTAATGTATCATTTAAAAAAAATATCGCGATTACAGATACTTATGGTAATAAATGTAACAGTCAGTATTTTTTATATTATGGATTTACACAATCTCAAAATTATAAAAATACCATATCCATTAATTTAATTCATCCTAATTCAGACAATAAACATTACAAAGATGAAATTGTACCCCATGTTAAAGGATTATTAGGTAAAGATATTGATAAGTTCTTATTTAACGAAATAATGGTTTTTCTTAGAATATCATTATCAGATGATAAAATGATCAAAAAATATAAATATAGAAGTCAGTACTTTTATCCATTAAATAATTCTCACGAAATTACTGTATTAAAAGCTTTTAATATTTATTTAAATACACTTCTTTCTAAATACAAGTTCTCATACAAAAAAATAAATGAATTATTAATAACAGCTTCTCGTTTAAGTAAACAATGGAATGCATTAACTTTATTAAAAGGAGAGATAGAGGTAATAATCTTCTATAAAAAGTTAGTTGAACAATCGTTAAATTATATTACAAAAAAATGTGATAGTTTTGATGAAAAGTATAATTCATATTTTATTAAGTTAAGGAAATTGAGGAATGATTGCGTCGATTAGATCGAGTGGTTGTTATAATATTTCCTATCGTGTTTACAATATCATTACCTATAATATCATCTATTTCTTCTGAAATTAGTGGCGGTGCATTATTTTCAGGAATATAATCACGTATATCAAATCTACAAATAGGACATGTCGCGCTATTTCTGAAATGCCGGCGCAAATTCATTTCTCTAAAAATGTGTTTACATTCTCGAATTCTCAAAATGGAATCGCCTTCAGAGAAATCTAGTAAATCAATAGGACAAGAAGTTTGATAGTTATCTGAAATATCATTCCATACTAATAATTCGGTACCTCGTCTTATTTGAGATATACTAGGTCGTACTCGTACTGGTGATAAATTAGAATGTAGATTTTCCACAGTTCTTCTAGTTCTAGGATTTGAAAAGGTGAAGACTCTATGTGTGTATGGAAAATTTGTAATACTAGATGAATTATATCTTAAATTTGGTCTCGACGTTGGACTTTGTCTGATATCCCGTGTCATACTTCTAATAGTTGGAATTTCAATAGGTGGAGGAATAGTTGGCGGTGGCGGTGGTGGCGGTGATATTGATGGTCGTCTCTCAAGAATCGTATTTAGAGAAGATGTTTCTGATTGATCTTGGTGAGAATCTCTAGGACCTAATATAGCGATACTACTTCTGCGATGTCTTATTCTTGTTACTACATTTCCTGTATGTCCGGGTAAATCTCTTTCATGAAAACTAGTTGTTCTTCTTCTAGTAAGTTCATTTATAGAAGATCTTGAATCAATATTATTTTCTATAGGTTCAGTGGGTATCTCTAATTGTTCTTCTTGTTGCGGCGGCACAGGAGACAAAATATTACGAATATTTTCTATAACTGTTTCAGGTGTAGTAGGTACAGGCGTATCTTGTGTTGATGTAGTAGGCACAGGCGTAGTAGGCACAGGCGTAGTAGGCACAGGCGTAGTAGGCACAGGCGTAGTAGGCGATACATCGTGTCCTACGTTTCTATTTGCATTTGCATATAAATTAA
>JGI20158J14315_10001843_pt1 | contig 15182 bp, 11 predicted proteins | sample COG_08_FD_14315 | JGI IMG/M metagenome (IMG submission 14315)
GTTTTAAAGATCTTTTAACCTGTGAAATAGTTGGGAAAAAAACAGTCGCTCTTTCATAATTTAATTTTTTCTTAATCCAATAAATTAGAGGCAAGACGAGAACTCCCAACGCCCATGCGGGATCTGCGAAATGAAAAGCTTCCCACAAATCACTCATGATGATGGGCTGTTTAGGGCTTTTTCCGAACTTAATCTTTCTTCGTCTATGCGCCGTTTTTCTTCCCAATCCTTTTGAGCATCGCAAACAAATTCACGGGCAGAATCAAGTAAGTTTGAAAGTTCTTTAGAATCGAAATTTTCAGCTGAGTATTTAATCCTGTCTCCCCGTTGAACAAACTCCCTTAAAGGCATTTCAAACTTTTGGCGAAGCAAGGGATGAATACTTACTTCCTGAATGAATTCCTCCCCTGTTCTTTCCATAGCTGGCAATTTAAATTGCCTTTCAACATAGAGGCGCAAGATTTCAGATAGCTTAAAAATAAACGGCTTTGCTTTAGGTCGGGGTGTTGATGAGCTTAATTCGTTAAATTGTTTTAATGCTTCAGTAAAGGGATCAATTTCAGGCTCAGCTTTTTTGGTTTCTTCAATTGGACTAATCTTTTTTTTATACAAATATAACAATAAAGTACTTAGCAAAAAAGCCAGGACGATGAGGATACCCCAAATGTTCTCTTTCGCTAATTGGCCAAGGGACTTAAAAATAGGGATGGGGGAGTCTACGAGAACAGTAGGATCCAGTAGATAAGGTTTTTGATTGCTTGTCCAAAAGACCATTATCGTCTCCTCTTTTCTCGCATTTTGAAGAATGTATAAAGTTCTTTAGAAAAATCGGATTGATTATCAAAAACAAAGGCGTCAATTCCGCGTTTTTTCAAATCTCGAGAAAACTCTTCTTCTTTTTCAGTAAATGAGTTTTTGTATTGTGATTGGGTATTTTGATCGGATGTATCAATCGTGAATTTTTCTCCANTTTCTGGATCTTCCATTTCAACTAAGCCAACAGCAGGTAGTTCTCTTTCAACTGGGTCATAAACCCGTGCACAAATAAGGTCGTGCTTACGGCGGGTGGATGCCATCTGGTCAAGAAAGATCTTCGTATTAGATTCCTCTTNCGAACCATGTTCTGGAATAATAAAGTCTGAGAGCAAAAAAACCACTGCTCGTCTTTTCATTACTTGGTTCGCAATTCGTACCCCTTCGCTTAGGTTTGTACTCTTTCCTTCGGCGGGTCTGAATAAGACTTCTCTGAGGATTCGCAAAACATGTTTTTGACCTTTGGTTGGAGGCAAATACAATTCAATCTGGTCTGAAACTAAAAGAAGTCCGACTTTATCTCCGTTTCGATTTGCAGAGAAAGCAAGTAACGCAGCAAGTTCAGCTAGTTTTTCTCGTTTGCTGTGATGAACCGATCCGTAGGATGTGCTCGGAGAAATATCGACAATAAGTAAAATGGTTAGTTCTCGTTCTTCTCGGTATTGCTTAACAAAAGGAATTCCAGTTTTGGCGGTAACATTCCAATCGATCGATCGTACTTCGTCTCCAGGCTGATATTCTCTTACTTCCTCAAAGTCAATCCCCTGACCTTTAAATGCACTGTGGTAAGAACCGGCAAAAACTTCTGATACCAATCGATTGGACCGGATTTCGATCTGCCTAACTTTCCGCAAAATTTCCCGCGTAAATTCTGGGTCATTTTCGTTCATAAATTAAGTGCCTTACTTTAGGACCATATTGAAGAAGCGTAAGGATTTCTAAATTAGGGCACTGGTACGGTATCNAGAATTCTTTGGATAATTTCGTCGCTGTTTACATTCTCTGCTTCAGCTTCATAACTTACAATGACTCGGTGACGCAAAACATCTGGGGCAATGTCCTTAAGGTCTTGCGGGGTAACAAAACTTCGTCCCTGTGTGAATGCAATTGCTTTTGCGGCCAATGCCAGGCTGATGGTTGCACGAGGAGATGCCCCAAAACGGATAAAAGGTTCAAGGTCGCTAAGTCCGTGTTCGGATGGTTTCCGGGTAGCGAGGACCAAGTCAACCAAGTAGCCCTTTAATTTTTCATCCAAATAGATTTGATCAACCAATTTCCGTGACCGAAAAATAGTTTCTGCATCAACCACTGGATTGACTTTTCGTTGAACCGATACATTGGCATTGGCATCAAGAATTTTTAATTCCTCAGAACGATCTGGATAGTCGACCACGAGTTTTAGCATAAACCGATCCATCTGTGCTTCGGGCAAAGGATAAGTACCTTCTTGGTCAATAGGGTTTTCTGTTGCTAAAACCAGAAAAGGTGAGGGCAGGGGAAAAGTCTCGTCACCAATAGTAACTTGTCTTTCCTGCATGCCCTCAAGTAGGGCACTCTGTACTTTAGCCGGTGCCCGATTTATTTCATCCGCAAGAAGAAGGTTGGTAAAGATAGGGCCTTTCTTGGTGGTAAACTCGCCTTGGTTCGGACTGTAGATCAAAGTGCCCACGACATCGGCGGGTAAAAGATCGGGTGTGAATTGTATTCGTTTAAAATCTCCCTGCATGCAATCGGACAGGGTTTTAACCGCCAAGGTTTTGGCTAATCCAGGTACGCCTTCCAGCAAAACATGACCATTGGCAAGCAATCCAATCACCAAGCGATCGATGAGGTATTTTTGCCCGACAATTACTTGTCCGATTTCTTGTTTGAGTAATGAAACCCAAGACGCCTCGTTTTTGATTTTCTCTTGCTCTTCAGGAGCTGGTGGAGTGGATGGTGATAAAGAAGAAGTCATAATTTACAAAGTACATAGCGTATCTAATCGTTACTTTTGTCCAAGTGAAAAGAATGCAATGAAGTAATCCGTTTTTTTCGGCTTGGCTAAAACTTGGGTCTTTAAGATGGTAGTATTATGAAATCTGATAAGCTAGTTATTTTTGAGTCCTAATCATGTTTAAATTAAGCAAAGAATCCAGACGTACTTTTTTAGCCCTTCTTTTTATCCCATTCATTTGGGTTGCCCTGAATCATTTCGGAACTCTCGATTATTTAAAAATCAAATCGGTCGATTTGAGAAAACAATACCGCGGCGAGATTCCTCAAGATTTTGCGAAAAATTCACATGATTTAATAAGTGTAGAGAACAACAAAACGGTTCCTAGAATACCCAAGCTAGTTTATGTGAACTTTGATTCTGCTACATTAGCAATGGACGGAGTAGGGGAGCGTCCTTGGGATCGTGCATTTTTTCGTGATACTGCCTTTACTCTTTTGGAAAAAGGGCGTGCTCGTTCAATAGGCTTCGACTTTGGTTTTACTCCCAAAAGTATGTCGAAAATGGTACCTCGCAAAAATTCATATCGCAGTGACTTAGCCATGGGCCAATTGGTGGATAAATTTCCAAATCAAGTAATTTTGGGATGTTTATATTCGGGAGTACAAACACCCTTCGTTAAACCTGTAAATGCCAGTGCATTTGCACCTCTTTTTTCGGAGGGGTATTCTGAAAATAGTAGTGACTTTACTTATCCTGAGTCACCAACTTACCCCTTACAAAATTATAAAAACGGAAAGTATATTGGTAGGTTAGGATCTTTTTCAGTGCCACCTTTCCGTGCAGTAGATGAAATTCCAAGGTGGGCTCCTTTATGGTTCCCTGGGGGTGGCAAGGCACACGCATACAACTTGTTAGGTGGAAAACAAAATGTTCTTGAATTAGAATCTTCTGTAGAAAACAAAACCTCAATAGACGATCTAAAGAGTGAATTGTCTAAGAATTTAGATTTAATGGTTTTCTGTAAGAAGGAGATAGCAGAAGCTGAAGCAGAGCATTCAACTTACAATCAAAAGAAAATAGAAATTGAGAGTGGAATTGATCGATTACAAAAATTGAAAGACAATCTTAAGGGTTTGGGAGATGAAATAACTACTCTTAAAGGTACATTGAAGGCAGTTCCTACTCTTGCAACTACCTTAAGGCCACAAATAGATGAGAGGATTTCCAAGCGAGGCTTTATTTATTGGCAAGTTCTTTCAGTAGTGGAAACAGGTGGGTGGGAAAATGTTTATTCTCCTGATGAAATTCAGACCGAATTGGCTGAAATAAATACAGTTATTGGTAACTTTAAAGAAACTTTAAAGACAAACCCCGGTTTGTCTGCTGTAATAAACCCTCAAATTGAAGGTCATTTGTCGAGGCGAGTTTATTTGTTAAAGCAAATTGAAGCACTTGGTAAGCCAGTCGCGGACCAAGAGATATTAGATGTCTTAGAACGCCTCTCAGGTAAGCAAGCTCTTAAAGATAAGGAATTACTGGATATCCTCCCGGTATTAGCAGATACGGCAGTTAAACTTAATAAAGCAAGGGACCAACTCACTGAAACTGAAAATACGGTGGAGAATATTCAGTTTACTCTTTCTAAGCTTCAAGGTTTGGTTGACACAGAGCTAGTAGAAACAAATCACACCTTGCGATTGGTGTACAAAAGAGCTGAGGGAGACAAATCGGCTGGTGTTTTAGTCGACTCTTTGCCTAATGAAGTTCCTTTGTTCAGAAATGAGAATTTTTTCACCTTAGGTTTAGAGGCATTATTGGCTTATTACGGAATTGGTCCTGAACAGGTTGAGATTTCCCAAAACCGGGAGAATATGGTGTTATATAACCTTTCTGGGGAAGTTCTGCTTGAGGCACCCTTGACCGAGGGGCAATGGATCGAAGTAAACTGGTTCTCGTCTTGGTCTCAACTTTCGACCGTAGATGTGCTCATAAGGAAAGCTAAAAAAGACTACAGTGATGGTGATATCGAAGCATATTTGTCAGTAATTCCCAAAATTTTTCGACTTACTCTAGATCGTGTCGAGAATTTGAAAGTATTGATAGGTAACGAAGGTTTAATACAAGCAATGACCGATTTAGGGTTGGAAAATGAACTTATTGATATAGCCCAAAAATTACTCGTTAATTCTTCTGATAAACTCCAAGATCTACCCGGACTTAATGAGTTAATTCAGGTGTTGGATGGTATTGCTTACTACTTTATTCCAGCAAGCATTGAGTCAGAATATAACCCTATGTGTGGAATGGTTGATATTTTAAATTATGGAAGATATCACGACACGGTCTCGGCGAAAATAAATGAATTGGAAAAAGCTATAGAAAAAGGTCAACAGAAGATAAAAGAAGCTCAAGATGCACTTTCTAAAGATCCCCAAAATCCGGAATATAAGAATTTCATTAAAGTTGTTAAGGAACTTATCGCGAATAATAAAAAAACTCTTCTTGGTCAAAAAGAAGAAATGGCTCGAATTGAATCATTTTTTAATATTTTTAATGATTCAATTGTTTTGATTGGTCCTGAGGAAGCTACATTTCAAGATTTGGCACCTACTCCATTTGATCAGTCTTCAGTCCCTAAGGTTAGCGTACATGGTAACTTGATTAAAACTTTAACCCACCAAGAATACTTACATCGTTTGCCGATTAGGGCGGATCACTTAGCAACTTTGGGAGTTTGTCTTGTTATGGCTTTCCTTGCTGTATACCAAGGAAAAAGGGCAAGTATAGTACAAGCTAGTGGTCTTATTCTTCTAATAGCTTATGTTTATTTTGGCTTCGAGACTTTTTCCCAGACTCATGTGATCTGGCCTATTACCGTCCCTGCGTGTGCTGGGTTAAGTACTTCGTTTATTGGGCTGGCCGCTATGGTGGTGATCGAACAAAAAGCTAAGGGTAGATTGAAGGGTATGTTCGGTAGTTATGTTTCTTCCGATTTGGTTGAGGAAATGGTTGCATCTGGAAAAGAACCATCACTGGGTGGTGAGGAAACGGCAATCACCGCTTTCTTTAGTGATGTTCAAGCGTTTTCCAGTTTTTCGGAACTTCTCACTCCTACGGGTCTGGTTGATTTAATGAACGAGTATTTGACCGAGATGACCAATATTTTGCAGGAGGAAAGAGGCACATTAGACAAATACATAGGAGATGCAATTGTAGCCATGTATGGTGCACCTATCCCTATGGAAGATCATGCGTATCAAGCTGTAAGGACCTCTATCCTAATGCAGCAAAGGCAAATTGCTCTTCGGGAAAAGTGGGTGCCTGAGGTTGAAAAGTGGGGGAAGTGTCATGGGCTTGTCACTCAAATGCAAACCCGTATTGGTTGTAACACTGGAACCGCTACGGTTGGAAATATGGGAGCACTGGATCGTTTCAATTATACGATGATGGGCGATATGGTGAACTTGGCAGCTCGGTGTGAGAGTGGAGCCAAAGCTTACGGGGCATACATCATGGTTACTGAGGAAACCAAGTTGGCTTCTGAAAAGACGAAAGATGATATTGCCTTTCGGTATCTGGATAGAATTGTGGTCAAGGGCAGATCTCAACCTGTTGCCATGTATGAACCAACCGGTTTTCTGTCTGAGTTAACTCAGGAAACACAAGATTGCCTAGATTGTTTTCAGCAGGGAATAGACAAATACTTGTTGCAAGATTGGGATGGAGCCTTGGGTCTTTTTGAAAAAGCGAAGGGGATGGAACCAAATAAACCAGGCGTAACCCCAGGGGTGAAAGACAATCCATCAATGATCTTAATAGATCGTTGCAAGGTGATGAGAGAAAACCCTCCAGCAGCGGATTGGGATGGTGTTTATGTGATGACAACCAAATAGAACACCTTCTACTAAGGTGTTTAATTTAATTTGAGAATTAAAACTATTTTTTGGGCTTAAAATATTCAGGTTCGTTTCCACTCTTCCATTTCAAATTACATCCTAGGCTAGGCTTTTGGACTTTCGGAGCTGGCTGATTTAGCAAAAGACTATCAATAGCCAATGATAGTTCAGTCCCAGTTGCCTCAAGTTGATTTCCGGGGCGAGAATCATCAAACTGTCCACGATAAAATAAAGAAAGCTTGGAATCAAAAAGGAAAAAATCTGGAGTGCATGCTGCTCTGTAAGCTAAGGCAACAGATTGATCTTCATCATAGAGGTATGGGAATTGAAATTGTTTTTTTTCAGCGAGTTCTCTCATTTTAACTGGAGAATCATCCGGATATTTATCCGCATCATTCGAAGAAATCAAAAAAACTTTGATTCCTTTTTTGATCCATTCATTACTCATTCTTACGAGTGGGTCTAAGAGGTGGATGACATAAGGGCAGTGATTACAGACGAATGCAATTAAGCATCCTTTGTTAATATCGACAGCCTCAAGATCAGTAGATTGATTGGTGCAAACATCTGGTAAGGAAAAGGAGGGAGCTTTTGTTCCCAATGGAAGCATAGTAGATGGAGTAGCAACCATAGTTTAGGGGGCTTGGGGGGTATTATGTTTTATTGATGATAAGGAATTCGGATATTTTGCAAAGTAGGCCGCAAGTAAGTCTCGGGCGATTGGCGTAGCGGTCAATCCTCCTTGTACTTGGTCTTGAGGAATAACGCCTTCGATTAATACAGATACCGCAACCTTGGGAGAATCTGCCGGAGCAAAACCGATAAACCATGCGAGGTTTAATTTCATATTGTGGTTACGCCATTGCCCTGTACCTGTCTTGCCCGCAACCAAGACTCCATCAATTTGACACCTTCTCGCCGTTCCTTCCTTAGTAGCCAAGATCATACCGTCAACGATGGCTTGCCTGCTTGCATCATCTGTGAGCGGTTCCAAAGGAATGGATTCAGGCTTCGGATTGATCGTGATTTTAGGGTCGAAAGACTTAAGATTGGCCGCCAATTTTGCCATAAAACAAGCCATTTGTAGTGGACTTTGTCTGAGACCGCCTTGGCCAATTGATATGTTAAAGGTATCTTCCATTGTCCAATTAACTCCAACTCGATTCTTCTTCCAAGTCGGATCCGGGACGATAGGTGAGTCTCTTAATGATGGGAGATCCAACAAAGGTCTTTGGTCCATTCCCACTCTTCTTGCTTCAGAAATTAAATGCTCATGTCCCATCCTTTCTGCACATTTAAAAAAGTAAACATTGCAGCTCTGAGCAATTGCTTGACGAAGATTCAATTCTCCATGCTGTCCCGGGTGTACATGGCATTTCATACCCCGGTAAATCCCCTCGCACTTTAATTCTTCGCTCGGGTCCAGCGTGTTGGCTCCTAGTCCCGCAAGTGCGGTTACTAATTTAAATGGAGATGCCGGAGCATAGCCGGGATGCCAAGCCCGAGGTAACCAAGCCTCATTCCTCTGAATTTCATCATAAGCAGCCTGTGAAATATAAGGAGTTAAACTGCTAAGATCGTAATTTGGTTTACTGGCAAGAGCAAGAATTTCAAAGGTTTCTAAATCTAGAAGAACAGCAGCACCAGGGGGCGGAAGGGGGGGAGATAGGGAAAAAGCTCCTGGGTTATTTGCCGCCCTTTGTAAAACACCTTGCGAATAAAGACGCCTTAGGAGTCTTTGAGCATCCTCTTCTGTCCCTTTGAAACCGGCGACGGTTGATGCTTGTTTTCCTGTTAAGGGGAAAGGGGCATCTTTGAAAGCGGAGAGTAGTAATTCAGCACGAACTTCTGTCTCATTCGTCCCAAGTAGGGCACGACTCGTTCTGCGCTCTAAAGTCCGAGCCCAATCCCGATCTGGTAAAATCCTTTGGCTGGCCACTTTCGTAACCATTCGATCGATTGATTGTTCGGCAACTTTTTGAAGATCGAGATCAAGGGTAAGGTGGACAGACTTTCCTTTCTCGGACGCTTGCCTTTGCACTCTTTCAAAACGCGAACCCATTGGATTGACGATCCAAATGTCCGCACCGTCTTTGCCGCGTAATTGATGGTCAAAAGCTTTTTCAACACCAGCCTTACCTGTTCTTCCTTGGAGTTCAAAAGTAGCGAGGTCAGCACCGGCAAGTGAATCTAAGTTTGCTTCATAGCCACTGCCCACATATCCCAAAACATGAGAAGCAAGGTAACTTTCCGGATAATACCGAACCGCTTTTGCTTGAACCTGAATAGGCGATTCTGGGGGAAGTTTCTCTACTAGAACTGCATATTCTTCGTTCGTTAAATCACCACAGATTTCCAGAGGAAGAACGAGCTTTCTACGCCAATGCTTTTGAATATCGTTCATACTTAACTCGCTATTTCGACCAGTTAAGCGATTTACTTCACTTAGGTAATTTTGTACCACAGTATATCTTGCTTCCCAGGAATGTGAAAATCCGTTTACCGAAAAATCAAGAGACCCATCCTCGGTCCCATTGAGAACATTTCCAAGCCACGATTGGTCAACCTTTGCACTATTAACCTTTGCTAGGGGCAGGCCTTGGGAATCCAGATCATAATCCAAAGAAAACAAACCTCCAATATCGGCAACTAGGTGGTTTTCCGAATTAACAACTCGAAAAGACCGGAATTTTTTGGTCAAAGACTTTTCGATTCTGCAAACCCATGAATTTCGTGATTGTTTTACACTTAGTTGTTTTTCGTTTATCCATACGGCTACTTTTTTATCGGGTGAAATAACCTTCCCGCTAAGAGTAATTGCTCGTTTGCTTACATGATCATTAGTAAAGCTAAAGTTAAGTAAATCGACTAAATCCAAATGAGGAATTTTAGAGAGTTCCTCTCGCATCGAATAAGATAATCTTCGAAGTTTAACTTTTTCTTCCCAAATTTTTCTATTAAGAAGCTCAAGATGAAGGGTAGCTGAATAATGTGCCCGATTGCCAATTAAGAGATTATTTTCTCGGTCTACAACATCTCCTCTAGCTCCAGGTTTTAGAATTCTTCTTTGACCCTGAATACGCTCTTTTTCCAGGTAAGCATCCCGCTCCCAAATTTGCCTAAAAAATAAATAACCAAATAAAACAAGAAAAAGACCAAGGTAGACTCCTGCAAAAATTCGAAAGCGTCGAGTTTCAGGAAAATATTTCTCAAAAAACTTCATTTATTAAGCAAAGGAAGTCCTTCGGATGTGGGCTTTATTCTCATAATCAAACTATTACAAAAGCTAGAAAACCATAGCGAAAGTGGAATGAGAAAAACCATAGATAGTGGAAGTTCGATCAAAAAACGTGTCCATGTCCAAGATGAAAGGCTTGGTTGGAATGAGGTGCAGAGTATTGCCCATAGAATAGCCATGATCAGGTTGGCAATGAGCTGAAAAATAGTAATTTGGATAGAGCTTTGCTTTCCTAAGTGCAAAAATTCCCGGGCGATTAGAAAAATTAGGCACATGGCAAACGCATGGAAACCAAGAGTATGGTTAAAAAAAAGATCGAAGCTTAGGCCACTAAGAAAAAGAGCAGGCAAACTACGATTCAATCCAAGTAGTTGATAGTGTGGAATAAAAAAAAGGCCAGGCAGATAAAGAAAAAAGCCCCACTTCCCAATTACCGAATTAAATAAGGATAAGGTTACGATAAATATGAAGTTGGCTAAGATAAGTACGCCCAAAAGTCGGTTTAAAGCCATCTCTTATTCCTGTTTTCCTTGAGGGGGAGTAGGTCTGAGTACTGAGACTTCGGGGACTTTTCCTAGGTCTTTATGTAAGATAACTTTACCATTTTTAAATAGTCCATCCCCACTTTCCTCGAGCATTCTTACTGTTCCAATATGAAGGCCGCTTGGAAAGGTACCTCCCAGGGCAGATGTTTTTAAAAACAGTGGTTTGCCTTTTTCAATGGTTATGTCGTGAGGCACATCTAAGACTACGCCCATGGGTTTACCACCGGGAAGGATTCCGTCACCCTGAAAAGTTACCGGTCTGTCATCTCCTTGAAAGTGGGCAACGATTCGAAAATTTGGATTTGTGCATAGCTCAACTTTTGAGGAATTAAACCCAGATCGTTTAATTCTTCCAACAATTCCATGAGAAAAAACTACACCCATACCAGGGGATATCTTTTGGTTGCTTCCTTTTCGTAAGGATAGTTCTTGCCACCATGAACTGAGATTACGGTGGGTAACCCTAGCGATTATAGGTTGGAAGGAAACTTCAGGGTCAATCCCGATCTCTTTTTGCAGGATAACTAGGCGTGATCTTAGGTCTTTAAGACGGGATATTTCATTTTCCCAATTTTTTTTGTTGTTTTCGTGAACCGTCCAATCTGCACGAATTCTTGCAAGATCACGGTTTTTGGCGATAAGAGTTTTTTTAGAATCAGCCTNGTGCCCCCAGTAGTTACTTAAATCTGATATTCTCGAAGTAATTTCCCAAATGGGGGCCTGAAATTCATCAAAGGCTGATTGGGTGAATATTTTCCAACTAGATGGCAGTCCGATAAAAAGAGCAAAAAAGACACCCAATATAAAAAAGGGTCCAAACTTGGGCCTGTCCTTGGGAGCGGCCAAGGTGAAAAGTTATTGGGTTACCAATCGATCAATCTGTTCGCGACTCAAGGAGTCGAGCAGGTTGAGGAATTCGCCTGTGCCATTAGCCACGCAACTTAATGGGTCTTCTGCCTGAATCACAGTTAAGCCAGTTGCATCACTGATAACTTGATCCAATCCTCTAATAAGAGCACCACCACCGGCCAGTACAACCCCACGATCGATCAGGTCAGCGGAGTGTTCGGGTTGGCAACGATCCAGGGCATTTTTAACTAAATCAACAATTTGTTGAACCACTTCCTTGAGTGCTTCTTCTCGAATTTCCTGGGAAGTGATATGAATGGTTTTGGGCAAGCCCGCAGTAGAATCTCTACCTCTTACATCCATACTTAGCTCACCTGATTCTAACGGTGAAGCTGACGCAATGGAAAACTTGATTTCTTCCGCAGTTCTTTCACCAATTAATAAACCGTAGGCTTTTTTCATGTAGGCAACTATGGCTTCATCTAATTCATCTCCTCCAACGCGTATACTTCGTTGAAAGGAAACCCCAGAAATTGAAATAATGGCAACTTCGGTTGTTCCACCACCAATATCCACAATCATGTTTGCGTATTCATCATGGATAGGGAGGCCAGCACCAATAGATGCAGCCATGGGCTCACCTAATAATAAAACTTCCCGAGCTCCTGCTCTAATTGCAGAGTCTTTCACTGCTCGTTTTTCAACCGCAGTGATACCAGAGGGAACAGCAATGACAACGCGCGGGGGAACCAATTTTCGTTTATCAACCTTTTCGATGAAATAACGGAGCATGGCTTCGGATATTTCAAAGTCAGCAATAACACCGTCTTTCATGGGGCGCAAAGCTTCGATAGTTCCGGGAGTACGACCAAGCATACGTTTGGCTTCGGAACCTACTGCACATACTTTCTTACTCGTTTTGTAGCGAGCGACCACACTTGGTTCACGAAGCACTATTCCACGATCCTTGACAAAAACCAAGGTGTTGGCCGTGCCCAAGTCTATTCCAATATCATTGGAAAGAAAGCCGAATAGGTTGCTTATCATGTGTCTATTATCAAAAGAGTACCCATGATTTCTTTCGGTTTTCTTGCAGGTGTCAAAGAGAAAGCATTCACATAGCTAATAAGTTGGGGAAAACTTGCAATGATCAGCCTCAAATTAAGCTAAAGATTTGTTTCTTTTTTCAGAGAGAAATACTACAAGAAAGCCTCCAATAAGAAGGAAAATAGAGTAGAATTGCCCGCGCGACATCCCCAAAATCAATGAGGCATCTGGTTCGCGAAAAAATTCGCCTAAAATACGTGCAATAGCATAAGCGATTAAAAACTCTCCTCCTAACCTTCCGGGAACTTTCTGAGTAACTTGAGACTTCCAAAATCTTGATTGAACAAAGATGAATACAAGAAGGCCTTCTAAAACTGCTGCATAAAGTTGAGATGGGTGCCGAGCTATCCCCATTAAAAAATCTGGAGCTTTGGGAAAAAGAACTCCCCATGAGCAATCTGTTGCTCTTCCCCAAAGTTCTCCGTTTATAAAATTTGCCAATCTTCCAAAGAAGAGACCGGGGGGGACAACGCATGCAATTAAGTCTGCCACCGGCCAAAAAGATTGATGAGATTTCTTTGCATACCAATAAGTGGCCAATATGACTCCAATAAATCCACCATGACTAGCCATGCCGCCTTGCCATACATAAAGTAACATCAATGGATCGTTAACAAGTTCTTCCGTCCGATATAAAAGAGCAAAACCGATTCTACCTCCAAGCAATACTCCTAACACTTGGAAAGTCATCAGGTTGACAATTTGATCCTTATCATAGGGACTACGATTTTTTCGGTAAGCAATAAGCAAAAGAAAATAGGCGGTTATAAAACCTGCTAGGTAGGACAAGCCATACCACCTTAATCCTCCCGGTCCCCAGTCTCCCCATGAATCAGGAAATTTCCATAAAAAGGGACTGAGGTCATGAACCCAAAATGAAGCAAGAAAATCCATAGTTAATCTTAGTTGCTAGGTTTTATCTCTAAATTGGACTGAGCGTCATGACGACGTTTGGCCAACTCGCGCATATCAACTGCCAAATCATCATGTTCAAAGATTTCTTGCCCCAAAATACTTTCCATGATGTCTTCCATTGCCAGAACTCCAGCTACCGAACCGAATTCATCCACAGCAATGGAAAGTTGAGAATGCTCCCCGAGTAACAATCTTAAGGCTTTATCTGCACCAGCATTTTCAGGAACAAATAGCGGGTTAAAGGCTAAACTGCTTAGTAAGGCTTGGGGCTTTTCCTCAACCATTGCATTGTGAAGATCTCGTCGGCGTACCACGCCGGTAATATGGTCAATATTATCAGAATAGATGGGAATCCTGGCAAATGGGACATTGGGATAATTTTGAAAGACTTTTTCGACCGTCAAGTTTTCATCTAATGCGAGCATGACAGTACGAGGGGTCATAATTTCGCTAACCTTTACACCATCCAGTCGCAGTGCGTTAGTAACCCAGTCGCTTTCATCGTTGGAGAGCGTTCCTTCTTTTGCGCCTTTGCGAGCTAATAAGATTATTTCTTCTTCGTCTTTATCACTCGATTTTTTCTTGGGAGGAACCATAGCCTGCATCGTAAACTTGCAGATCTTTGAAAATGGAGTCATGAGCCATCGCACAGCCACAAGAGGAGGAATTAAAAAAGCAAGCATTTCGGCACGATAACTAACGGCTAGGTTCTTAGGCAGAATTTCGGAAAAAAATAAGATTCCCAAGGTCATTCCTCCAGCAAAGAATAGAATCGAATTACTACCGTCGCCAAAGGTTTTCTCTGCCAAACCGCCTGCAAGTGTAGCACCGAGTGTATTTGCGATGGTGTTTAGGCTAAGGATAGCCGCACTTGTTTCCTCAATCTCGAACCTCGCCTGATCTAGTAATCTTCCTCGTTTGGGAGCTTTCTTTTTAAATTGTTCAATTTCAGCAGTTGTTACACTGAGAACCATCGCCTCGAGAATGGAGCACAGGGCGGAAACACCGATAGTCAAACTTACGGCAATTACTAGCTGGCTAGCCATTCAAAAATCATTTCTTGTACTTTGACAGAGCAGTAGCTCATCCCTATTACAAACTACTCATCTGCCGGATTTGGCAAGCTTTGAAAATGACAGACTTAAAAAAACTCACTCTTTACAATCGTCACAAGAAGAACGGGGCGAAATTCACTCCGTTTGCAGGCTGGGATATGCCGGTTTCATACCGAAGTTCAATAGATGAGCATTTAAGCGTAAGAGAAAATGTCGGATTGTTTGATGTTTCACACATGGGAGAAATTGAGGTTTCTGGTCCTCAGTCCTTGGAATTTCTAAATTTCGCCCTTACCAATGATTTGAACAAATGCTCAGTGGGGCAGGCACAATACAGTCTTCTTTGTAACGAACATGGAGGCACACTGGATGACCTTTTAGTTTATCGTCTAAAGAATGACCATTTTTTCCTCTGTGTTAATGCATCCAATGTAGAGGATGATTACAACACTTTGGTAGAGCGTTCATTGGGATTTAATTGCTCAGTTCACAATTTGACTTCCTCATTTGGACAGCTCGCTTTGCAAGGGCCATCTTCTGAAAAGATACTCAGTCAAATCATTGATCAGGACTTAAGCAAACTTACCAAAATGAGCTTTCTTGAGGGTAATTGGATGGGGCAAAAAACAATTTTGGCCAGATCAGGATATACAGGAGAAGATGGCTTTGAAATTTATTGTTCTCCACCTGAGTTGGAAATCTGGGCTGATGCAATGGAGCAGTTCCATGTGCCCTGGCTGATGCAATGGAGCAGTTCCATGTGCCCTGGGTTGGTCTTGCCGCCCGTGATAGTCTACGCTTGGAAGCAGGCTTTCCTTTACACGG
>JGI20158J14315_10001852_pt1 | contig 15126 bp, 19 predicted proteins | sample COG_08_FD_14315 | JGI IMG/M metagenome (IMG submission 14315)
ATCTCTGAAAGCTGTTAAATTTCCTTCAACTAACTTATCAAAGTCTAAATTCTTTCTTATGAATTTACCATATCCTGGTATTTCAGTTGTTAGTAGTTCTTTTAAAGCTTTAGCTTCAGCAGTATCTTTTAAAGCAAAACTTCCTGCAAGTATTGTTTTTAATTTTTCACCGCTTGTTTTTGCTAAATCTTCTACTATACCAAAATTACTGAAGAGATCGTCTTCTATAGCGGCGGATGCTCCTGCACCTAATGATTCTACTGCATTTCCTGCATTTAATCTCTGTAAAAAAGAGGGGCTAACTATATCTTCTTCTCCTAATTCTTTTCGTGCTTTTATTGATTCTTTTAACTGTGCGTTTACCTCTGAAATAGAATTGCTAAGTATTTGAAATTGTCTTATTTGAGCTACATTTGACGGAAGTGCTCCAGTAATAGCATTTTGATATTCTTTTCCTTTAGCTACAAGTGCATCTAGTATTTCTTCTAACTTTTTCATTTCTTTTTTATATGCTTTTACTTCATCTGTATTAAAGATTTTATCAAAAGCAATAAAAGCTATACCAGCAGCTATTGTTAGACCTGCAAGTATAGGTAAAAATCTTAGAAAAGCTGCTCCTATAATTTTTAACTGACTAAATAATCCTTTAAAAACATTTGTTAATTTTGTATTTGCTTTTGTAAGTATGCCAGTTTTTCCAGTAGTTTCACTTAACTCTTTTGCTCGTTCACCTAGTATTACTGAATTAGCAGTTAAAGCTGCTCCTAATCCTATTTCACCTGCACTTACTTGTTGTAAAACGTCTGCATTTTTTGATAGAAACTTTGCATTAATTTCAGCACTTCTTGCAGCAACGGAAAAAGCATCTGCTTTGTTTTCTGCTGCTTGTAATTGTTCTACAAGAACAATTTGTTGTCTTATTTGAGCTAACTCTTGTTCTTTTAATGTTTTATTCTTTAAAGCTCTGGTTTGAAGATTTTTCTGTCTAATCTTTTCTGAGTTTCTTAATTTTGTTAATGCAACATTATACTGTTCAGTTGAAGCGGCTCCGTTAGCTATAGATTTCTGTAAAACTTGAAAATTACTTGTCCCTAATTTAAAATCTTTAACTCCGGCCCTTGCAGCAACTATCTGAGCTTGTGCAAACTTTGAAAGCTCACTCGCGGCTTCGGAAGCCTCTATAGCAACATTAGCAGCTCTTGATGCAAATCCTGTAAGTGCAGGAATCATAGTACCTACAATAGTACTACCGAATAGTAACATAACTCCAAATAAAGTTGTAGTGCTTTCTGCTAGTTGACCTAAAACATACTCTAGTCCTACGGTTTGGTTAAAGAAGTTAAATATATCTTTTGTTAAATCTCCAAAAGTTGCTCCCAATCTTTGATAGGCTGTTGGCTCAGCATTTTTTGCTATCTCCCCAAACTTAGCACTACCTTGTTCAAGAATAGCATTCATAAAAGCTTGTCGTCTTTCCATCTGTGTTAAGGCATTTGCACTTTTACCTAATTGTGCCGCATATTGTTCTACAGCATCGTCTAAACGAACCATAATACCTAATTCATCAAGAATTTCTGGTTCTAACTTAATTGCACCTCTTGTAAGACGATCAAAAGCGTCCGGTAAACTTCTTCCTAAAGTAAGAGCTGCACCTTTTGCAATCTCTGCTAATCCTTGAAGTTCTTTTGCTCCAAAGCCACCAGATATACCTAAAGCAGCTGCACTAGAAGCTTGTTCTAAACTTAGAGCTCCACCTGTTGCATCCCTTAAATTATCTGCAAGAACACTCAAAGTTCTACCAGATTGATTACCTACAATTTCTAACCCTTCTCTTAGTTTTGTGAACTCTGCTGCTCTTGATAATGCACCAAAAGCTGCTGTAGCAGCAAAAACGTTAGCAGCTAAAGTAGCATATGCACTAACTAAAGTACTAGAGCCACCACCGCCATCTGTTCCGATAGTTTGAGCCATTTTTGAAAAAGACTTAGAACCTGCTAAATTACTTTGGTATAGACTTTTTTGTTGCTTATGAAAATCATTTCCAGACTTTTTAGTTTTTTTCTGTGATTTATCAATTTCATTAAGACTTTTATTAACTTTTTTCGCACCTTTGTCAAGTTTCAAAAACCCCTCAGAGGTAATTTTTACTCTTAAATCTGCTATTACTTCGTTTGTCATTACTTTTTGTTTTTTATTCTATCGTACTCAGCTTTTAATTTTTTCTGAGATTTTTCAATAGCTCTACTGTCTAACCACAGTATAGTTTCATATACATAGTCTATTTGATTATTTCTAATATTATAGTGTTTTAACAAAAACTCAAAATTTGTAAAGTCTTTGCCTGTATATCCAATTTCAGGATATATTTTGTCTCCAAGAGAATTAAATATGCTAATAGTGTTTATTACTATGTCTGGGAAGTCTTCCCAGTCAGGAGGACATTTATCCCAATCAATTTCTTCGCCAGTTTGCTCACACATCATGAGATACTGGTCTTTTGTCATACCTATTTCTTTATTATTTAGATATAGCTCCAGACGCTTTTTTATTTTTTCCTGGTTGTTTACTACGAAAGTTTTCTAAATCGAAGACTACCTCATTGAGCCAGTTATCAAACTCAGAAGAATTTTCGACCAAAACTTGTGCATTATCTAGTGAATAATCCATCTCTTCTTCAGGATTTTGACCTGCTAGGTCAACTAAGATTAAGTCTTCTAAGTATGAAAGTTTTAATCCTTTCCAGCCTTTAACAGTTGCTTCTGTAAATTCTTTTACAAATTTTTCGTCATCTAAAGATTCTTCAAATGCTCTTGTTTTTCTATTGAACTTGTTTGAAGTACACTTTTTTCTTAAGTTTACTAATTCTTTTCTTGATAAATTTGCAAGTTCTACTTCAAATCCATCTAATCCTGGGAACTCAGCCCATGTTGTTTTACTGTCTACCAGTAACGATTTTAAATCCATTTATTTTCTCCTAATATGTTATAATGGTTCCTAAATTTGCGGGACTATTGACTAAACGAAAGTCAATTGTCTGCGTATAAGCTTCAGCAACGTTGCTTCTTTTTGTAAACATACAACCTGTAAGGTTGGCGTTTAAGAAAGTAGAATTATTAACTATTGTCTTAATTCCTACATTTGCTGAAATATCAAATGATTGAAAAGTAGCAGAATTATTACTTGTTAAATACTGTGTAATATTTCCACTTACTACTCTATCTCCTAATGTATAAGTTGTCGGATACATTGCATTTCCTGCATTAGTAACTGACAAACTATTTTGTAACGTTTCAAAAGGAGTCCAATTGATATTGTTTTGCACTTGTAAAGTTGTAGTAGCAAGATTCGGTACATCTACTGAATCAACTTCTACATCTAAAAGTGATAAGGTGGGAGTTCTAGTTGAACTGGCGCTTACCAGAGAACCTGGAAGCGAATAACTAGCATTTCCCACTCTACTTAGCTTTTTAGCTGCTCCACTTACAGTTAATATAAGTGGTGAGCCTTTCGCTAAATTAAACTCTCCTTGAGTAATTACGCAACCTTCTAATTTGAAGGTGCTTTCTCCAGTTACGATATATAAGTCAAACGATTTTAATAATTGTTCTCCATTACTTGTGTCGTAATCTGTTAGAAGACTTTTTACGATTGATTCATCTTTCTCTTGAGTTAGATGAACTGCAAAACTAAAGTTCGCAGGATTTGCTTTTGTTATAGTTGTTCCCTGAAACATCTTTGTCTGATCGTGCAAAGTCTTTACTTCGTATGCATCTTCCGCGAATGTTTGTGAGAACGACACTTCAGGAGTCGTTTTAATTAAATAACGACTCCCATTGTGTACGATGTGTACACTACTTTCTCGAAGTAGATTGTACGCTGTCATTGTTATACAGTGACGTCTGTAGTATAAGTAGAATCAGAATGACTTGTTAAACCTTTATATTTAACTGTCATTTCGTCTCCTGTTAATAAGTCAGTACCCTGAGCAGCAAATTCAACAGTTGTTGAAATAATGTCCGCTGTTTCAATTGTAGGTATTTGTAAATGAGCTTTTGGTAAGTCAAATTCAACTACTGGAGTAGAAGAAGACCCGCCGCCCATAAATAGACTCATATCAAATGCGTTGTTAACTAAGTCAGTAGCTGCTGTTAAGTCAGATAGTAACGAGTTAGAACCATTTGCTTTAGTATCTAAATACATAGTTAAAGAACCACTAACCTGTCTAGCTCCTGAGAAAGATCCTACTGGAACGTCCACAAGACCTAAAGTTTCTGGTGTTACATAAGTAATATTGTTAGCAATAGTTAGTGAGCCACCTGTGATATTAATATCATAAGTAGTTGTACTATCTGATGCTCCAACTTCTAATACGCCTGAAGCATTTTTTGTATGCGTNAAGCTTAGAGTTGATAGNTTATTTCTTAAATAATCNCCATCACTTGGTGCAGTAGTATCTACGTAGTTATACGCTTCAGTATATGTAGCTGCTGAACTTATTGTTTCAGTTCCATCAGTAACAACTGTTATAGCTTTTGATGGGTCTTCCACTGCTGTACTTACTTGGTCAATTGTTGTTGCATTTCCTGACCAAGAGATAGTAGCGATACCATCAATTGAAAAGTCAATTTCTGCCTGGTTTACTTGACACTCATTTAGTCTGTATGTTGTGTTTTCTAATGCAAAGAATATTGAAAGTTTCAATAATTCATGATGGTCTGACCTTGCGAAAGATACATCAGCATCTGTTGCATCACAAGTTACCGCAGTAGCTGAAGTTCCACTTTCTGAACCTCCAGTAATATCTTTACCTGCAATTGCAGCCCAAAGAATATTTTCTACCATATCATGAGTACCACTTGATCTGTGACTGTTTGTACCATGTTTAAAAGGTCTTACATAAGTTTGGAAAGACCATTCTGCTGGTGGTAAAGAGTCATTGAATCTTTTTGAGCCTCTATTTGGAGCAGCACCTGCTTCACTAATTGTTACATCAGTAGCATCACTACCCTGTGAGAAACTATATCCGTCTAACACACCTAATTTGAAGGTATTTGCATCTGTGCCATTACCTTTAAAAAGTCCTGTAGGTAATCTGCTTCCTTGTGCAGTTAGAGCGCTAACTCCATCTACAACTAATGCAAAAGATGTACCTGTACCTGTTGATGCTGTTTGAGTTGCAGTTTCATTATTTACGAAAGCTGTTCCTCTAAAGTTATTTATAAGTGCTACTGAAGTTACGGCTCCTGAATTAACAGCATTTACTACTACTTTTAATCCTGTTCCACTTCCAGAAGTTGTACCTAAAGTAAGAACGTCTCCTACAGCATGTCCTGAACCTCCTGTGAATCCGTCTACACTTAATACTGAACCACCACTTGCGTGTACTCCATTACCAGTTGAGACGAATACCGAGGTATTTCTTGATAGATTTAAAGCCATTTTGCTTATCTCCTATATTTACTTTGGAAAGGGTTTAGCTAGAATTTTCTGCTTTACCTGTTTCCTAATATCGTACTTCGACTACCATTTCACCTATACCTAAAGGAGATATGACTCCCTCATCTGTTCCTATTGATTGAATAGTTATAGATGTTGTTTGTAGGTTTGGCGATACTGTATCGTCATACACTAGTATGTCATTATCGTCAATTACTCTTTCGAGGTCTTCAAGTAATAGTGACAAAACTTCTTGAGGGTCATTTGCATCTTCTACATATGCCCTGATTGTTACTGTTAAAAATCTCCATTTAAAACCTCCAGGTTGATACTGTCGTGTTTCATCTCCTGCTACAACACATACTTTTGGGTATTGTTGAATTTCATCTAAAAATACTAAATGTGAGTCAGCATTATTAAAGATGTTTGAGTTAAACGGATGGTTTCCATCAATTTGTTTAAATTTACTTACAAGACTTTCGGCTATCTTTTTTCGTTGAGTTCTTATTGCCATTATATTCTCCTAAGTGTAAATTTTTTTCCTAAATCTTTTTGAGCCAAATTTCTTATGCTCTTTGATATTAAAGGCTTGGGGTTATACCCTAAAGGCCATTGCTTAGTGCCTAAGTTTTCAAATGTTGAGTAAACTCCCTGCCTATTTTTACTGGTACCTCCTCCAGTTAACATATAGGTGTATTCGCCTGTATATGTTTGACCTGTATCTCTTAAGTTTAAAAGTTGTACACTGTTGGAAAATATACCTGTTCTATTTATAAGAGCAGGTCTTCCCATATTTCTTCTAACTTCTGCAGGTAATCTTGCATTTATAAGTCTTTTTAATTTGTTTAATTCTTTTTGTAAAGACCCCGACTCTCTTTTATCCTCTGATCTTTTACCTGCAGCTTTGAGGTTAGAAACAGCTACTATATTCTTTGCCTGTTTACTTATACTGCTTAGTTTGCTTTTTAATTTATTAGTAGTTTTAGGCAAAGGAACAGAATAACTTGTTTTCTTACTAGTCCTGGACTTATACTTTTTTACTTTTTTTCCTGCTAAAGTATCTGCCAATTGTTCTGTTAATACAGTTTTTATAGTTTTTGAACCTTCAATATTCTGTGGCCCTATTTTTTGTATTTCTTTTAGTAACTTGTTTACGTCTGCTTCTCTTTCTTTTTTACTTCCCAGTACTTGAATACGAGCTCTTCCTACCATATTTTGAAATTTACTTTTATTTAAGTGGTCTTCTTTTGTTTTTAATTCTATGGTTGAAATTACTTTTCCGTCTTTTAAGCCTTGTAAATCTTTAGTTTTTAATTCTTCTATGCTATATTTTCCACCTGACTGTCGGTAAACTTCCATACCAGCTTTTAATTGATTAGCTGATATTGAGCCTCCTTGCGTAGTACTAATCTGACTTGCTATTCTTAATTTTCGTAAGTTCGTAGCTACTCTTCGTAGGTCTGTTATACTGCCTGTTGTAAACTTAGAGCCATCTCCGTAAGTTGATACGAAATCATCACTTTTTCTACTTTGTTTTCCGTAAGTTTCTATATCTCTAATGATTGATTCAATTGCCCTAATTGTCAAACTTAAACTAATATTTACGGGTTCCATACTTGTATGGTCTAATTCTACTATTACTTCAAGCTCTCTTGTTAGCTTAGTAACTGCTGTTCTTAGCTCGTTTACAGGTGCACTACTTTGTAATATTTCTAATACTCCCTCAAGCCTTTTGGTTTTAAATATAGGGTCGTTTAAAGCTAATCCTACATCAGATAAAAATTTATCTAAATTTGTTATTTGAGCTTTTTCTATTTCTGCAAGTTCATCTCGTAGTTTTCTTGTACCTGTAAATATTTTTTGTTTTTGCTGTTTTAGTAGCCTATCGTATTTTATTGTTTTGCCTAATACTACTTTTTTTGTAACATCTACCATTACTTATGTATCTTATAAAAATCCAATATACGTTTAATATGGTCTGGAAAACCTATGTTCTCCCTTAAACTTGTTGATACAGGATTTTGTATCTGTGCGCCTGAAATACTTAAGTTTGCTTTTCTTTCATCTTTTAAATAGTACTTAGTTAAATCAAAACACGCTAGTTTTAAATCTTCTGGTGTTGTTGCATACCCTGAAGTATACACAACTTTTACCGCTTTTCTTCCTTGAGGAAACATCTTGTCTCCTGTTTCAGTAGTTCTAAATATAGTATCTGCTACTTCATCTACCATATATTCATATTTTCCACTACTGTCGGAGTTACCTGTTATTAGTGTCGTATATGAGTCTGATTGCTTCTTCCTTTCGGCAACTGAAGTCACGCTCACAATTGGACTTTCATCGAGTATTATTGCATTAGTGTACTGATCATTGATGTCATAGTATTCTGTCTTTGCACTTGAATAATAGTCTACAAAACTCGTCCCGCAGTAGGTTTTTACTGCTTGACTGATGGCTGGAATAATTACATTAATCTTCGCATTCTCACTTTCTCCAGTAAGTCCAGCGAAGTTTTTATATTCTCTTAATGTTATTAAATCTGCCATAATTAAAAAGGGGGAGTGTTAGGTACACTCCCTGAAACCGTATTGTGCTAATATTAGCTAGCTTTGTACATCCAAGCCCACTTAGAAGTTGCACCGTCAATTAAGTCAGTGAATCCTAATCTCTGAGAAGCCACTAAGACTCTTCTTTGATTAATAACTTCGTAGTCAGATTCTACAGTAACGCCTCTTAATCTTGGCATTACATAGTTTCTTGGGTTAACTGCGATAGCTCCGAACTTAGAAACTGCTGGTGTAGCAAACTCGTCACATAATAGTACTCTTGAACCGAATACTTGACCAATTTCACCAGAAAGCTTAGTAGCCATGTCGCCAACTAGGTTAGCGTCTTGGAACTCTGCATCTTCTAATAGTTCGTAGTATGATCTTTGTGAAACAATATATACTACTTCACTTGGGTTCACACCATATTTACCCATGTTCTTTCTCATTTCAAGTAAGTCAGTTGCTACAATTTTATCAGTTGCAAAAGCAGTTCCTGATTGTGTATAGTCACTGTCATTTCTTGCTAAGTGTAGTAAACCTTCGAAAGAAGCTCCTGAAGTGCCAAAGACACCATCAGCATCGTCACCAGCTAAGATTGAGTTTTCAATTGCTCTAGCGTGTGACCTTACCATTGATTCTCTAATTAAAGGAAGAATCGGTAAGATTGCATCTTCTTCAGTCTCATTACCTAAGAATGATTGAGAGATAAGTTTTTTAGTTGAAAGAGTTCTTTCAGACATAGTAACCCCTGCATCGTCACCATAAGTAGCAGACCTCATATCTAAGTTGTCATTTGCTACAGCAGACCCTGAAGTAAATTCAGCGTAACCACTATCTGGTAAGATTGGGATAATCATGTTTGCAGAGCTCATTGGTATTTCTCTAAATAGAGGAGCTAATACTAATTCGTTCTGGATATCTCTTTCAATGTTTGTTGAAACGATTTGCTCGAAATCAGCTGATGAAACTTGAACACCTGAATGAGTGTTAACTTTTTCCATTACATTTTTAGCAACTTCACTGTCCCATCCTTTACCAGTCGCTAAACCAGCAAATTTTGCGTCAATAATATCTTGCTCAAAAGTTTTCTTCCAATCGCCTTGACCATTTCTGTCAGAGAAATGTCTTTTAGACTCTCTGATATTCATGATTTCTTCTGATTTCTCAGCTAACTGAGATTCTAGATTTTTAACAACTGATTCTAAGTTAGAATAGTTATCATTAACTCTAGACTCCACGTCATTCATAAGCTTTTCAGCTCCTGATAGACCTGCTTCAACTATAGTTTTAGTTTTTTCCTGATCTGCTACTTCAGCAGCTTTTTGAACTTCAGCTTCGTCAGTTGCTTTTTGAGCAGCTTCGTCTGCAGCCTTCTGTTCAGCAGCTTTTTGTTCAGCTTGTTTCATTGCAATTTCAGCAGCTGTATCTGCAGCTACTTGCTTTGCGAATGCCTCAAGATTGAACTCTGAGTTGCTTTCAGGAGATTTATTTTCTTTTGACATATTTGTCTCCATGTTATGGGATTCCTCCCTTCTTGGCTGCTCAACATTAACAGCGTCTGCTGATTCTGCTGGGTTAGCCTTATAAAAAGTTTGCTTATACTCGTTGTACTGCTCCATACTATCAAATGACTTGCTTAAGCCAAAGGTTGCCCCCTGGTTGCAAGGTACTGATACTACAGAAACTTCAAAAAGTTCTGCGTCCTTTATTTTGTATCCATCGGTTTCGGTCATATAATCGGCTTCCTTGACTTTGAAACCGACAGAAAAAGCTCCAAGGACACCGTCTTTAATTAGTTGTGTTACATCTCCAGCAGCTTTTGATATCTTTGCAGATATTTCTAAACCGTTTTCTGTAACTTTTAAATCTTTTGCACGACCAATTGGTTTGTCGTAGTTGTGATTGAACAATATAATTGGATTATTTTTGAAGTTCTCTAATCCACCTTTTGTCCACGCATCGCTTTCAATGATATCTCCAGCTCTGTCGAGTCCGTTAGTACTTGCTGAGCCTTTAATATCTATTCCACCATCATCAGTTTCACCTAATGATTTAAAAGTGCTAGTCCAATGATAAATTTTACTTGACATCTTTCTTCTCCACTTTCTTCTTAGCAGGTGCTTTTTTCTCAACAGGTACTTCTTTTACTTCTGGTGTGACTATTACGTCTACAGGGTATCTTTTTGAGACTACACTAAGTACTCTACTCCAAGAACCAAATGCTCTTCTTAATAAGTAATCTTTAACAGGAACATCATTTCCTTTTGCTTTATAAGCAGGTAAGCCCATTACGCCACCTTCTTTTTTAAAGTACTCAGAAAGAGACTTTACCATCATATCTTTTGTCATAATTATTCTTCCTCGCTTGGGGCAGCCTCTTCAGGTCTACCGCCTTGTTCCGGGTTTACGGCTGAGCCTGCTATATTTGCAGGTACTCTTGGCTCGTCAAATCCGGCTACAGGTTCTTTTCCTAATGCTTCTCTTGCTTCGTTAGCACTTAATATTCCAGTGTTAACTAAAGTAGCATAGTATGCTGCCTGGTCTCTCAATTCTGGTTGTAAAGCAGGAATTCCTGTTACATCTTCATTTAGTGAAAAACCAAAAAATCTTTCTAATGCATATCCCAGTTTTTTGACTACTGGTAGTACTGTCTCTAAGTAGTACAATCTATGATTAGGTCTAATGTTTGCATTATTACCACCGTCCATTAGAATTGGTGGTATGCCCATTGCTTCGAGAATAATTCTTTCATTTGATTTAATTGATTCTGCAAAGTCTAACTCTTTAAAGTTAATTTTTGATAAAGCGTCTACTTCGAGTCCGCCATCAAGTATAAGAGGTCTTTTACCTCCTGTTGTTGGATTATATCTAATACTCCAAGCTCTCATCATTCTTTCTTTTACTTTCTCTGAAAGAGTGTTTGGTGACTTAAGTACTAATCCTGGAACTGCTCCATTTTTGAAGAAGTTATCCTGGAAGTTTCTCATGCTTGAGAGTAACTGCATAGTTCTATATGCTGGTTTTAGTCTTGGTACACCTCTATAAATTGAATTGAAACTATTTTCTTTTATATGTATAATTTCACTCGGGCTGTAATCTATTGAGTTATCATATGAAAATCTTTCTATATACGTTTTATCGTCAGTATAAATAGTTATCTTGTCAGCAGGCAAATGATACATATGCGCTCCATCAAAGTAAATAAAGATGTTTCCATCTATAAGTAAATCAATTATAAGATTTCTTTTAAAAGTGCTTACATCTTGAAAAGGGTTAGGCTCTTTATTAAGTAATAAATCAACCTTAGACCTACGAATATTTTTTACAACATTAGTAGTACCCAGTACTTTTTCTCCAACTGCAAAAGGTATCTCTGCTACGTCGTCAACAATCATATTTACTGCACGGTTGACAATCTCTAACTGCTCATAAGCATTTCTATAGTTGGTTACGATTTCACGAGAATCAACAGTCATTCCCTCATTTCGAGATATAACGTATTGCGAAGGATTTAGTTTTTCCTCGCTATTTCTTCCTAAGAATCTATCATACCATGCCATATTTATCTCTCTGTTTCTCGACCCATCTTTTTTGTTTCTCTGCGTGTATCAGCTTGGGTCTTTTACCATATATTGAGTGCAACTTCATATGGTGGCTATGGCAAAGTGTTACTGTATCTTCATAAAGTTCTTTCTGATGTTCATCAATAAAGGCTTCTCGAATCTCTAGTATTTCTTGTTCGTTTTTAATAATTAATTTTTTCTTTTTTATCCAAGTTTCTAGTAGTTCTGTAAGCCCGTGGTAGTGATGAAAATCTAACTGTTCGGTGGAATCACATATAAAACAATTGCTTGATTTATTATATTGTGATTTCGCTTTATCTCGTACGTATTTGACTAAATCTCTTTTGAAATTCATATTTCTACTCTTAATTAGAATTATACCAAAAACATACAGCAAATGTCAAGAACTGTTTTTTACAGGTCTTATTAGAACGTTGTGGCTGATGTTTCAAATGTGTATAACGCGTATCGCATAGCATCGGCCATATGGGATGCCATGTTATGCTTTGGTTTCTCTTTTAATAAATTAGGGTTTGGGTCCCATTGATACTGGTCCAATGAGATAAGTGCTTCTTTGCAAGTTTGGTCGACGATTATTTCATCGTTATCGACTACAGTGGCTACATGTCCAATTCCATCTAATACAGATTTCTTAGCATTTATAGTACTGATATCATAATTTTGTGCAAAGTCGTATCTTGTTTGTTGAGCTGCAGAGTCAATATAAATATAGTCAATATCCCATTTATGAATTAATTTTTGAATCTGAACTGCATGTTGTTCTGTTGTTTTTTCCGCATCCATGTACTCATCTATAAGATAGTACTTTTTCGCATCCCAGTCATATGCGATTACGCAGAAAGCTGTAGGGTCTTTGTAACCTACGTCAAGGCCTGCAAAAACATCCATATTACTTACATCAATTTGAGATAAGTCTGCTATACAAGTCTCATGATTAAATGCCCATACTTGGCCTTCATAGACATTAAAGTCCGCCATATATTCTTGAGCAAATTCATTTTCCGACATTGTTTTTCTGGCTTCTGTAATATCGGACTCGGCAACACGAGGATTCTCGTGGTAAGTTGCTTTTACGGAACACCATTCTGGAAACTCTTCACTAAAGCCTCTGTAGTAAAACTCTGCGAAGTAATTGTTTCTACCCCTTGGAGTAGATATAAAGATTGCTTTGGAGTTTTCTTTGTCTAATGTGGGCCTGAGCGCAACATTGAAAGCATCCCTCCCATCTGTGAGAGCGGCCTCATCGAATATGATGAGATCATATGACCTACCCACCACCGAGTCAACCTGATTAATGGAACCCATACGAATCGTAGAGTTGTTAGATAGTTCAATAACTTTATCTTTTGCATTGTCTCTTAATACCTCTAAATCAAAATGTTTGATTAAATTTCTCTGCAAATCAAATGAGATTTGCGATAGTGAATAGTTGGGGGACATTAATAGTACATGACTGTTTGGTACTAAGCAAACCAGTTGTCCTATTATATTTGAAATGTAAGTTTTACCTTGACGACGAGAGATAGCCGCACATACAAAACGATATTTTGGGTTGTTAATAGCATTTATAATGGCTCTTTGTGAAGTATTAGGCTCTATACCTAATAATTCGAGATACTCTGTTATAGGAAGTTTTATAAAACGTGACTCTTGTTCTACGTCCATTAAATAATTACTGACTATATCTGTACGACTAATTTCTATCAATGTATTGTCTCGTCTGGGAATATGTTATCTTCTGAATCTATAAGTAAATCCAGTTCTTTTAGTTTAGTATAAAGGTAGCAGTAAGTGGCTGATACAGTTTTGATCTTCTTCTCTGCTGGTGATAAGTCTCTGAATTCTTCGACTTTCATTAAATCTTGTAGCATTTTTCCTGCATGTACTATGCCTTCTTCAAGCCATAGCTTTGTTCCGTTTGCAGTTGACATTATTTTCTCCTTCTTTTTAATCCTAAAGTTCGTTTTTGTGATTTTGGTGGACGCTTTTTAGAGCCTCCTTTGCCTGCCCAAAATACTTTGTTTGCCCAGTAAGCAGCGGAAGATTTTCCTTTCCTAATGTTTCTTGCATGTCTTGCCTTGAAACTTCTTCTTGCTTCTGGACTATAGTTGTGGCCCATTCCTTGGGCTCCAAACCTAATAATCTTTACTTTACCACCTACTCTTACACCTACTACGGCTTTCTTAGTTTTGTGGCTTGGGGTTTTCTTAGGTTTGTTAAGTCCGCTAAGACCTGCTCTTTTTAGCCTTGCTTTTTCTGCTGCTGTTAGTGCCATTCTTCATCCCTATAAGTAAAGATTTCTTTACTACTTTGTCGAGTCTACCCGACTTCATAAGTTTATTTATTTGTTCTAAGATATTATCTTCTTCTCCTTCTCGTCAATATAGTAGAAGGTGTTTTCTTTCCAAACTTTGCTCTTTTAGGGTTGACTGTTTTACCAAATCTTGGCCCTACTGCTTTTGGTGCTGCACCATAAAATCCACCAGGTGTGGACGTTGGTGACTTAGTGTTTACATAAGTTCCAGCTGCTGCATTTAAATCACGAGTTAAACCTCTTTTCAATACATGCTTTCTTAGCTTGGAAGTTGAGTGGACGCTTGGTCCGCTTAAAAATCCGCCTTGTCTTGCCATTTTTAATTCCTATCTACTCTTAACGAGTACTTTGGCTTATTAGCCTGTTAATGAGAACCTTGTTATTTGGGGTTCTCGGTAAATTTAGTAACTTTTTTAGTTGGCAGCCATACTCTAATTCTAAATGAACTGCCGCTTTTAATCTTTGTGATAAATCTAATAGCTTCTCTACTTCGTGAGTTAGATTATTCATATTTTACTTCTTCTTTCGACGTCTCCGTTTAGTAAAAGTACGAACGTTAGTGGGTCTTCCACCAACGCCTTGAGGTACTGCCCTCTTACGGCGAACTGCCGACCTTTTCTGAGCTTTGCTCATTGTTCTTGCACGTGCTAAAGGCACACACTTAGGGTATCCTTTTCGTGAGGTTTTTGCTTTACCCCTTCCACAAGGTTGATACTTACCTTTTTTCTTGGGTCTGGATATATCCACCCATTTTTCTTTAAACCACTTTGATAATCCGCCTTTAGGTTTAGCCATCTTGATGATGATCCATATCTCCATCTGCAATATAATTTGCAGCTGAAACTACTTCATACTCTGAAATTGCTATTTTATTTGTAAACCAAGTAGGTAAATCCGCTTCTGGATTATCTAAATGGTCTAATATCATTTGTGAGTGTGAGATTATGGTTTTACAAGATTTTATAACAGAAGCGGCATCTGTGTGACCGCCTTTCTGTACTAATACGAATTTTCCGTCTTTTAAAAGTTTAGCTTCCATTTTTTGCTTTCTGTTCAGCTGCTATCAATTTGTCCTTGATATCTACTGACCCGTCCCAGTTCTTATCTTTCCCTGTGACTATGTTTAATAATTGTGTTAGTTTAGTTTTAAACCAAGTTTTCATTTTTTTCTTTTCCTTGCAACGCCCATTCTATATTTTCCGCCACGTTGCTTATATGTTTTTACTAACCATCCGTTTGCATA
>JGI20158J14315_10001862_pt1 | contig 15078 bp, 10 predicted proteins | sample COG_08_FD_14315 | JGI IMG/M metagenome (IMG submission 14315)
GTCTAAAGAGCCCCTCCATGCCAAAAGTTCTTGCCTCATCAGGCACAATAGGAACAATTCTCTCTCCAATATTTTTATCTTTTATAATGTCTGTCATAATTCTTACAAAAGCCATAGTGGAAGAAATTTCTTTATCCTCAAAACCAAGAGTGTATTTTTGAAAAATAGATTCCGATGGTGGCAATAGTTTTTGGGAATGACTCCGTCTTCTAGGTATTGGACCACCTAAGCCTTGTCTAGTTTTTAACAAATACTGTATTTCAGGTGAATCTTTTGGCGGCCTCACATAGGGTAAATTTTCAATATCTTTATCTGAAACCGGAATATCAAATTTATCTCTAAATGATTTAATATTATCTAAAGTTAATTTTTTTACTTGGTGAGTAGTATTATCTGCTTCTCTTGATCCAGTCCCATAACCTTTAGTTGTTAAAGCAAGAATTACCGTTGGAGCCCCTTTTGTATTTACTGCCTTATGATAAGCGGCATAAACTTTATAGGGATCATGTCCTCCCCTATTTAATTTATAAATGTCTTCATCCGTAAGATCATCAACCATTTCTAAAACATCAGGATCTTGTCCAAAAAATTTATCTCTTGTATAGGCTCCACCTTTTGCTTTAAAATTTTGAAGCTCTCCATCAACAACAGCATCCATAAGCTCTTGAAGTTTTCCCTCTTTATCTCTTGCAAATATTGGATCCCACAATCTTCCCCATATAACCTTGATTACATTCCAACCAGAACCCCTAAACTCCCTTTCAAGCTCATGAATAATTTTATTATTACCTCTAACAGGACCATCTAACCTTTGTAAATTACAATTTATAACAAAAATTAAATTTTCTAATTTCTCCCTACCAGCTAAACCAATTGCACCTTTGGATTCAGGCTCATCCATTTCACCATCCCCACAAAAAACCCAAACCTTTCTATTGTTTCTTGGTGCTAAACCTCTTGCAGACAAGTATCTCATAACATTAGCTTGATAAATTCCCATGATTGGCCCCAAACCCATTGAGACTGTAGGAAATTGCCAGTAATCAGGCATTAACCATGGATGAGGATATGAAGAGATCCCAGGTTTATCCACTTCTCGCCTAAAATTATCCAAATCATCCTCTGAAAAATACCCTTCTAGAAAACTTCTTGCATAAATTCCTGGTGATGAATGTCCTTGAAAATATATTAAATCCTCTTGGCCATCTAATGAGCCTTGAAAAAAATAATTAAATCCAACATCGTATAATGTCGCAGATGAAGAAAACGTGGCTATATGACCACCCAAATCATCTGAAGACCTATTCGCTCTTAAAACCATTACCAAAGCATTCCATCTTATAAGAGATCGGATCTTTCTTTCCATAAAAAGATCTCCAGGCATTTTTGCTTCTTCGTTGACCGGAATTGAGTTCCTGAATGGAGTAGTTAAATTATAATTAGGAATAGTGCCTGATTCTGTTAGCTTTGATGCTAGTTTTCCTAAAATAAAGGAAGCTCTCTCATTTCCATCTTCATTAATTATATTTTCTAATGCATCTAACCACTCTTTAAGCTCTAGATCATTTAAAAAATTATTTATCTCAGATTGATTTTTCAAAATTTTTTTTTGACATCGGTGTCATTATATATTGGTTAGGGTTTTGTTGTTATTATATATATAAGACTAACCAATAAAACAAATAATTATGCGTTTTTCATATCACTCTTCAATGTGCGATCCTTCTTTTTACCTAGAATTAGGCAAGGCTGCAGAAGCCGCAGGTTTTGATGCAATTACATTTCCAGATAGTATTTGTTATCCGAAAGAATGTGACTCTACCTATCCTTATAATGATGATGGCAGCCGAGAATTCCTTGATGGGGTACCATTTTTAGAACCATTTTCTATTATCCCAGCGATTGCAGCTGTTACTGATAAATTAGAGTTTTCAACATCTGTTTATAAGCTAGCTCCCAGACAGGCTGTAACAACTGCAAAATTTGTTACCACGTTAGGAGTTATGACGAATAATAGATTCCACTTTGGAGTTGGGGTCAGCCCTTGGTATGAAGATTTCTTGGCTACTGGAGAAAGATGGGAAAAACGTGGAAAAAGAATGGATGAGCAAATTGATATCCTAAAAGGCTTGATGAATGGAGAGTATTTCTCTTACAAAGGAGAATTTTATGATATTCCTGAGCTAAAACTTTGCCCTGCCCCCACAAAACCAGTTCCCATATTAATTGGTGGACATTCAAAGCTTGCTTTAAAAAGGGCTGCAAGAGTTGGAGATGGCTGGGTAAGCGCTGGATTAAACTTAGAGGAAACAAAAGCACTCATAGATCAAATAAATGAGTACAGGGTTGAATTTGGAACGCTAGATCATCCAAATTACCAATTCCAGGTAATGGGTGAAGCAGCCTATTCGCCCCAAGGAATCCAACAATTAGAGGAGCTGGGTGCCACTGAAGTAATTGTTGCCTTTAGAAATACATATGAGGGTGGCCCAGATAAAAGAACTCTTGAGGGAATGATAGCTGAAATTAACTGGTATGCAGAAGAAGTAATCAATAAGTCTAAGTGATGATTGGTCGGGATGGCCGGATTTGAACCGACGACCACCTCACCCCCAGCGAGGTGCGCTACCAGACTGCGCTACATCCCGAAACATACACCGCTACATCAAGAATAGGAATTTTACATTGATTTTAAAAAAACTATCAATTTATGGATTATGAAGTATTTTAAGAAAATAAAAATACTTTAAAAAAATTGCAATAGACCAAAAGAATATGTGTATAATTACTACGGTAATTATTATAATAATATTACTTATTAACATTAGTATTGAAATACTTGATATTTATCTGCAAAAAGGTAGATAATACACATCTAATCAATATTACTGCTTACATATATAGGGAGCAAACTAAAGATGGCTAAACTTAAGAACAAAATCAGTTATTTACTAGCATTAATCGCACCATTTATTTCTAATGGTTTGGTTGCGCAGGATTCTGAGAATCCTAAATCAGCAGGTGAGAATGCATCTAAAGAAGCTACAGGCTCATTAAGCGCAGGCGCTATAGCTGCCGCAGTTGCTGCTGCTGCTGTAATAGCCGCTGGTTCAGACTCAAATAGCGGTGGTGTTGCTATACCAGCTCCAACACCAGCTCCAACACCAGTGCCAACACCAGCGCCAACACCAGCGCCAACACCAGCGCCAACACCAGCTCCAACACCAGCTCCAACACCAGCACCTACAGAAGTTGTTGAATACGAGTTTGAGGAAGAAGTTGGTACTACTGCAACTGCTACACAAACAGCTACCCAAACAGCGACACAAACAGCGACTGCTACAGCTACTAATACAGCAACACAAACCCAAACTGTGACTGCGACATCAACTAACCCAGCGCTTGATATTAATGGTGCTGCCTCTACCCTCAATGGTCAATCAGCTGGTGGTGATCAGCTTTATGAAATTACCATCGAGCAAGAAATTGAAGTCGAGCAAGAAATTGAGGAAGAAATTGAGGAAGAAGTTGAAGTTGTTGTAGAACAAACTACTACAGTTACTGGAACAGCAACTGCTACAAATACAGCTACAAGAACTCAATAAAAGTATATTAACTAAAAAAAGGAAGGCTTAGCCTTCCTTTTTTTAGTTAAGAACTAGAAAATTTCCATAAGTGAATTGATAAATTTTTTACTTGTAATAATACTGAATTTTTATAATAGGTAAAAACGGGTGAGTTTCTTCTTCGGCATATAAAACTCGCATATTTTGATCTAAGTAATATCTACTAGTTCCTCTCCATTTTATTGATGGAATCTCTTTGCGAACTTTATATACCGAAGTAACATGCTGTCCATCAGCACGATCCAAAATAAAATTTTCTGATAGAAGATAAATTGTATTGGTAGTCTGCGCCTTCAGTAAAAGGGGCTCCTTGAAAGTACTCGAAGAATTTATTCTAACTTCTTCCTTATTGCTAAACTTCAATTCATCAATGCTAATATCATAGGGTAGACCCAAAGTCTCAATCAGCTGTCCATTTTTTGTAAAAAAAACTGTTCCGTCAGCACCTCTCCATTCATATACACCATCATTAATATATGCAAGGATAATTGTAGCTGCTGGACCTCTACCTATTTTTACATTTGCAAATGAATATTTACTGCTATCAAAATACTCTTTTGTTATCTTATCTGATTCGAAACCTCTGATATAACCATCTAGATATGAAAAGCTCCTTATTACCCCAAAAGAGGAACAAGACTGTAGTAAAGAAAAAAAAAGCAGAATTTTAATTAGCTTAATCATATAAATCATCAATATCTTTAATTAGATTATAAATGCTTCCTTGATCGGTCACATTCCATAAATCATATGGCTGATACATAATGGCTCCGCCATCCCTAGTTATAGGTCTTAAACCAAAGCCAGTATAACCCTTAGAATATTCACTAAAGAAAGATTCTATTGGGATAAAGAAGTAAAACCCTTTATCAAAACTCCCCTCACCGAATTCTTCTTTGCTAATATCTGTTCGTGAAAAATAAGCTCCTATTCTTGTACCATTTTTAAAACGTCTAGAGAAATCAAAATACAATCCAGAATCTTGCGCAAGAAACTTTCCACCTTTTATGTTTAATTGGACTTTTTGGTTCGGGAAATAATAATACCCATTAAGGAAGCCGGTTGTTGTTCGGTAGTCTCTTAATCCAAATTGCTGATTATAATCTCTTTGAGCAGATCTCCATGCCTCAATGCCAATTGCCCAATTTTTTTCAAAAGGCCTATAAAGAGCCTCTCCACCCAATCCAGCAAACATAGATTCAAAGTAACCGCCTGATGCTCTGAGATACAGATTTTCAGTGGGTTTTAAAAAATAATTTAATTGTAAATTATCTATCGTTAGTCCAGTTCCGCCTTTCATATATTCAACAATATCAGTTCTTACATGGGGTAGTACACTATTTGAAGCTAATTTCAATGGATCTAAATTATCATAGATACCATGAGAAATAACTGATGTTAACGTGAAGTTTCTTTTTATAAGAACTTCACTAATCATCGAAATCCTCAGATCTCCAAAAAAGAATCCATCTGGACCTCCTATCTGAGTTCTAAGAGATGGACCAAATCTTGTTATAAGCTTCGGCAAGTTTGGCTCTGGAGCATAATTATAATCTTTGGGTATGAATTCATAATTCTTAAAATTTTCCTCAGAAATTACTGCTTTTGCTAATCCATGCTTTTGATATCTATCAAATTTATCTCTATCGATCTCTATAGTATGCAATCCTAAGTTAGCATTTACATTGCTGATTTTAAAAGTTTTAACATTATCTGGAGTTATTTCATTCAATACTTTTGCAACCCTGCCAGTTGCTCTAATGTAGTTTATATGCTTACTTTGAGAGTAAGCAATATTTAGTGTTTCTTCATTACGACTTGCAGTCTGAAGGTATAAATTCCTTTCTTTCAACCTATTAAGAGCAGTAACATATAAGAATTTATCTTCTCTTCGAGAATTTACTTTCTTTATTATTGAGGCATTCTTAATTGGAGTATGAGGATCATTTTTGGGGATAAAGGGAGTTTTCTTTCCATAATCTCCAACATAGGAAAAGCCTATATTCAGTGTATTACCTCTAACTATGCCAATGCGAGTCTGCAAATTTTTTGATATTGGGTATACGAAACCAATGTTTATCCTTGAGTCTTTTTTAATTGGTGGATATCCCTCTTTATCATAATTTACACCATCAAGCTCTACCTTAAAGCGTGCGCCATTAAGAAATGGAATATAAAATTCAATACCTCCAAATAGGCCCATGGGCCCGCTGAAAAAAGCTCCAGTACTAAGAGTTCCTCCGCCTTCACGATATGTTCTTTTTTTAAAGCTATCTTTTATCTCCCCCAATGGATTTTTAAATGAGCCCTGACTTAATGAGCCCCAACCAGCCCCTACAGATATATCTAAATTATTAATCTGTTTAGAAAAAACAAAATATTCTGCAGAAAACAAACCTGTTCCAGCCATATCTCTTAGCCCCATTGCTACAGCAGGCATATAATTAGACTCATCAAATAACTTAATTTTTATGTCAAAACCTTTATCTTTTAAAGTTTGATTCCCACTGAATGAGAAAGATGAACTGTATAGACGATTATTTATGTCTGTATACTGATAGCTTGCTTCCATCCATGAAAAAGGATAGGTAACAATAGAACCTCTTAGATAAGGCTGAAGTCTTGACCAAGAAAACCCAATGGTCCCCTCTGGCAAAAACCTAGCAGATGGATTGGATATTAGCCCTAAAGTTCCATAGTTTGAGAAAGAGGGACTGGGATTTATATATTTATAATCATTTATTTCAGCTTTTAAAAAAATAGAGCTAGTGAATAGGGTAGCAATTAAAAATGTTAATAAAATATTTTTTATTATCATTTCTATAGTTAATAACTACAAAAACCCAAAAAAATCTAGTTAGAGTTTATAGAGTTAAGTGATGCTAAGCTAATAGCTAAAGAGCTAAATATAGGAGCAACAACAGCCGCAAGATTAATACCATCAAGTTTGCCAATTTCTCTAGGCACATAAATTACCGAGCCTGGCAAAATATCAGATGAACTCTTATAAAAAATATTTTTTGAATAAATATTTGCATTTCCATTTGGTCGTATAACGATAATTCTACTTTGATCTCCATATGCGCCTATACCACCTGATTCAGAAATGTAATCACTTACGCTTAGATTGGTTTGGTACAGTCTTGCACCAGGCGCGACAACTTCGCCTAAAACAAATACCTCCTGTGTGTATGCTGGAATATGGATCTTGTCACCGTCAGCTAAAATAGTATCTCTTTCTGGGTTGTTCCTTAAACTTGACATATCAAATTCCGCACCAATTCTTCCTGTGGCTTCAACGTTCTTAAACTCACTTAGAATTAATGGCAAGGAAGATTGACCTCCAGAAACGATGTTTTTTGCAAGTGGTGAAGTGGCGATAAATTTAATCATATCATTGTAAATTCTAGTATTAATTTTTCTTTCAATTTCTTTTGCAGATTCCCTCAATAAAACTCCAGCATATTCATAAGCATTTTCAGAATACCCTCCTGCTTTTTTAAGAACTTCTGATAGAGTTTCACCCTCAGATATATTATATGAACCAGGTTTCTTAACTTCTCCGCTAAGATAAACAGTTTTTTGTATATGGCTGCTTGGCTTAAATAAAGAAACTTTAATAGAGTCACCATGCTCTAGAATAAAATTAGATGCATCATTTAAGTCTACAGATAGAGTTTCTCCAGAATTTCCAGATTGCCTTTTAACAAAAAGCTTTAAGGAATATCCAGGCAAAATTCCACCAGCATTATCAATGATATCCTGTAATGTTTCTCCCTGAGATACTTCATATATTGCAGGATTAGAAATCCCTCCAGATATAGAAACGGACGGCATGACCGAGTTAACAACAATTGAATCTCCGCTTCTTAGTCTATTAAAAGTAAGATTGCCATTAATTAATGCATCATATAAATCAACAGCAGCAATTACATTGCCTGCTCTTTTAATAAGAATATTTCTGTAAGAGCCATTATCATTAATGCCGCCAACAATATTTAGAACAGATAAAACATTTGCTCCACCGCTCACAGTGTACATACCCGGCGCGAAAACATTACCTGTCACTAAAACATTAATATCTCTCATATTGGTCAAGCTAACAAACCCTTCAGTTCCTATGAATGTTGATTTGACTTTGAGCTTTATCATCTCGGAAGCAGCGTTAAGAGAAAGGCCGCCAACATTAACCATTCCAAGCTCTGGGATCATTAATGACCCATCACGACGGACTATTGAGCTAAAAAGATCGTTCTTTTGCCCAACTAATTGGACTTTTAGTGTATCTCCAGCATCTAAGATATAGTCGGCGGCAAAATTTGGTTCATTTATTGGCATAAATGTGGACTGATATGTATTAAAAAAGTTGCTGCCAAATGGTCTTAATATATTTTCAGAAGTTGCATTCTGATATTGCATCTCGAGTTGCTGTATCTGCAACTTTAGATCCTGAAGCTGTGCATCCATTTTTGTTATAGCTGAATCAGGTGCTTTGAAAACTTTATCAGGCTCGTTTTTATATGTTCTTGAAAGCTCTTTCAAAAAATCTCCTCGAATATTTTCTGGCAAACCCCCTATGAAATCTTGATTGGGTACAACTTGTCCATACATCGAAGTAGATAAAAGCAAATAAAAAAAAGAGAGAATTAAAAGGTTGTTTTTTTGAGTTTTCATAAAGAAATTTTACCACGAAAAAAATATATCTTGTTACGAGTTAATTATATAAAAACGGTATTTAGCAATAAAAATTTCTTAGTTACTAAAAGATGAAATGACTGATCGTGCCCTCACAAAGATTTGATTAAAATCTTGTTTTGACCATAGAAAAAAATAACTAGCTTTTATCCCAGTATATTTCCTATAAATAGTAAAAAGAATTACTCCTCTAATAATATATGAAATTAAAGATGAGAAAGCAGCGCCATACAAACCATAGTTTGGGATTAAAAGAAAATTACATATGATATTTAAGATCAATGTGCCAAAGGAAACCCAGCTTAATATTAAAGGCTTTCCTTCACTTTTTAACCAAGTTGCAACATTTCTTCCTATAGAATCTAGCAAAAGGCCAGGCGCTAAAATTAGAAAAATATAATAAGCTTGTATATATTCACTACCATATAAAATAAAAACCATTAATTTACCAAATATCACCAAAAAAAATAAAATTGTTAAATTAATTAAAAAGTTATACTTTATAACAGTGGCTGTGAACATATCCTTTTCCTCACCCGATGCTGAAAAAGTTAAGTTAGGGAACAAAACTGAGTTAATTGAGTTTGACGCATACCAAAGGATTTGAGAAATTGTCACTCCAATTGAGTAGATTCCAACAGCTACAGCATTTAGAAAATAAAGTAATATAAAAATATCTAGACGGTACTCAATCTCAGTTAATAAAATTCCTGGGTGCACTTTGAGCCCATATATAATTACAGAAGAGAATTTATTCAGCTTGAAAGCTTTTGGTTTTGCTGCTTTATATAAGGCTACAAAATAAATTATGCAGTTTAGTAATAGAGCTGCTATGTAACCAGCTAATGCATAATACGCAGTAGCAGAATAAGTTGTTAAAGCCAGTATTAAAAAAATAATAATATTTAGCCGAGTAACCAAAGATAGTTTATTTACGACTGAAAAAAGCTTAAGCCCCCTAAGCGCTGATGTTGCAAAGTATTCAAACATAAGCAATGGCGTCATCAAATATAATAAAAGCATCAAATTTTCTGAGGAATCTTTAAAAATATTTTCAGCAATAAATGGTGAGATTAAGTACAAACCTAAGAAAATAATGCTTGTAAAAAACGCGATCAAAGTTAATACAAAACCTAAAAGATTAGATTTAGCAATATCTCCAGTACCAACATGATAAATCAAGCTTTCTCCAATGCTTATACAGCCAATATTATTAGCAACGCCAGATGTCTGTGCGGTCGTATAATAAAGCCCTCTTCCTGCTGGGCCCAAGAATCTCGCTGTAATAACACTAGAACTGAGCTTGAGAGCTATTAAAAGAATTTTTGTAAAAAATGTAGCTGCAACATCTTTGCCAAACTTGCTTCGATTTATATTTGAATTTAGGGAATTATTCATTAAAAATTTAACCTAAAAGACTAGCCAAAAAATTTATGCTTAATTTTTTTTGCGATCTTCCATATTAAAATATCTACACCATGAATCATGGTGCGATGCATTGATGACAATCTATCTGGTAAATGGATCTCTCTGGATTCTGAGTTAATTGTTTCGCCATCATTTGTATTTGAGATTTTTTTTAATACTGCCTCTACAACAAATGACGTTGATGTTGATGAATGTCTATGAATATAGAAATCTGGAAAACCACACCTTCTCCATCCAGGATAGTTAGATTCTTGAGAGTCTTCAAATGCAATTAAATCATCAACGTTAAGATTATTATCATCGATTAATTCTAAGATTGATTTTAAATCTCCCCTAACGAATAAGGGATGTCCATGTAAAAAGAAAGGGAAATTTAAATGAGCTACACCACCAATTTTCAACACTCGTGCTATTTCTCTTAATCCAGCAGATATGCTGACACCGTATTCAAACCAATGCTCTATAGACTGGTTAGAGAGAATAATATCAAAGCTTTCATTGTTAAATGGAATTTCATGCACTGAGCCAAGCTTGGTTGCGATGCATTTCCTGCCTCTGCTATCTAAAGAAAAAACATCTATTCCCTCCCAGTTACTTTGAACTTTCATATGATCTTTTAAAAAGGAAGAAGAGCCGCAGCCTATCTCCAGCACACGATCAGTAGGAGTAATAGATTTTAATAAATCGTGATTAGCTGCATTAACAGCATTTGCCAATACAGACTCTTTTGGAGATTTAACTCCTGAGGGATATTTAGCAATATCTTTTTTTGTATAATTCCAATTTTTGATCTTCATAAATATTTAATTCATAGGGCATCAATCTTAACATTTAACTAAAAAACAAGTATTAGCAAATAGAAAAGATTCCTAGTTGAATGCATAACAATCTCATCATGAATTAATCTCCAATACCTGCATAAAAAAATTATTTACTTTCCTAACATCGTATTTATCTCGAATAATCCCTAAACTTTTTACTCCAGCCATTTTAACAAAATCATCATCTTCATGGAGAGAAATCATAGATTCAGCAAGTAACTTTGAATTTCTAGGTGGCACTAAATATCCGTTGACTCCGTCGATTACTGGCTCTCGGCAACCAGGAACATCGCAGGCAATAATTGGCTTGCCCATAGCCATTGCCTCCAGAACACTCTTTGGCGTTCCCTCTCTATATGATGGCAAAACAAATGTGTTGCAATTAGCTATAAAGGGTTTCACATCAGCCTTTTCAGAAATATACTCAATGACTCCATCCTCATGCCAGCAAGAAACCTCTTGTGGCAAGATGGATGGTGATTCGCTTTCTAATGGACCAAGTAATTGAAAAATAACATTCGGGTACTTCTCTTTCACTATTCTCGCTGCATTAACAAACTCGTAGACACCTTTTTCAGGAATAATCCGAGCAATCATTAAAAAAATATATCTTTTATCTAACTTAGCAGCAGGCTTAAATTCATTAATGTTTACCCCAGAGCCATTAATTAAAATAGATTTGTGTTTATCGACTAATTTATTTTTAAGAAAATAATTTCTATCGTCTGAGTTTTGAAAAAAAACTTTAGAATTAAAACCTAATGCAACCTTATAAAGTTTGTGTAATAGAATTAACAAGGCTCTTGCTTTTAGTGAATTGGAAGCAAATACATAACCAAGACCAGTTATTGTTGAACACACTTTTTTGATTTTAGCAATTTTACTGGCAATAGAACCAAAGATTACAATTTTTGAGGTATATAAAAGAACATAATCTGGATTCTCTAATTTCAATATTTTACTTAGGGAAAAAATATACTTTAAAGATGTAATTGGATTTAAGCTCACTCTATTTATAGAAATATTAATATGCCTAAAACCAAATTTTTGAGGGTCATCTAAAATTTCAGACGAATTAACAAAATTGCTTTTTTCTGGAGATATAACAGCCACATCATGACCGAGGTCGTATAAAGTATTCATTAAGTCTTTTCGAAAATTTGTTGCTGTTACCAGATCATTAACAACTAAAAATATTTTTTTCATTTCATCGAATGTTAGATTGTATCTTTGGCAAAATAAAATAAATAAAAGCTGCTAGAAAATAACTAGTAATAAAAATAGCACTTGTCCAAACAATGCCGCTAAAGATTGAAGAAAATGCCGATCTATTAAGCATAAATAAAGTTGGTGTTTGCAATGCAGCCCAAAATACAAATACCGGATATTTAGAGTATATTGCAAAATATAACAGCCTTAACCAGAAAAAGACTAATAGGCTAAAAAATATTGGCCCAAATATTCCAAAATTAGCAAAAGATTCGCCTAATGGGGACATCCCAAAACCCATTTTTCTAATCCTTCCTACTTCTAACCTTAGCTCTTCTCCAAGATTATCAGCAATAGTCATAGGTTTTGTTGTTCCAAAACCATCGTAAACAGTTCGTGGAAAAAGATATGGTATTGCATGAGCGTAAGATGCTCCATAAAGATAAGCCGCACCTTCCTCAGTATGATTGAAGATAACTCTGTTCATTGTAAAATTAACAGCCGGAAACTCGTTAGGAATAAATATTGCTAAAGCACCTTTTTTTTGCTTTCTCTCAATACGTTTAACAATGGGCTCAGTGCTTCCCTCAATTAATGCAAGGCCTATAGGTCCTCGAAAATTACCTAAAAAACCCATTACCATAAACCCTATTATAAATAGGGCTAAATGCCTTTTTTTTGCATAAATTGGCTCTCGAAAATGAAAAAAAATTGCGATAAAGAACATGCCAACTATATATTTTAGTAGCGCTGTTCTTTCGCCATCTACCAAATAGAATAACAATAAGGGGCCTAAAAATAAAAAAGTAAAATAGAGCGCCTCGCCTATTCTTTTTTTTGATAACAGCCTTGATGAAAAAATTAGCATAATCCCCGTATAAAGAAAATGAGTAAATGGTAGATTGCCTCTTTGTTCTGTAAGGGCTGCATTTCTGTCAGTTCTATTTTCTAAGCTAAAGAAAATTTCAGTAATACTGCCCAAGCGAGAATAGTTTAAATAAAAAAATATGTACCCAATAATAGTTGCTATCATTCCAGCAATCATAAAAATTTTTGCAATCTGATTTTTGTGAACTAATTCAGCGCCTTGAAAGGAATATTGCTTAAAAAAAATCATTCTAAGTATGAAGATAGTTAACATTGCTATAAATACCAAGATAGCTGCCATAAAATAAACATCAAGTGAGAATGTATCTAATCGAATCTTATTATATTGTCCAAGAATACCGTATAGAAAAAAAAATGAGATAAATACATAAAAGCAATCTGAAAGATCGATTCTATGATGAGATCTTAAATATCCAAGATAAAGAATCAAAACAAAGATTAAAGAAGATGAGATATTGATTATTGAAATAAGGTCCATTAACTGTTAACTATTTTGTGCTACACAATACATCATATGCATTTTTGTAAGCAGAGCCAATAATAGAAAAGGAGAGCTGTGAATCAATAGTTTCTTTTGCTTTAAATCCCAAAGATTTTATCTTGATAGGATCATTTACAACCTCTTCAAGTTGGGCTGATAGAGATAAATTATCGTTAAACAACATACCATTAATATTATGTTGGACAAGAGCATGATTTGCTGGGATGTCGGCTGCTATAACAGCATTACTTGCAGCCATAGCTTCTAATAATGCGTTAGACATACCTTCAGAATCTGATGGAAGAACAAATATATTTGAATCAGAAAGTATTTTAAGTGATTCAGAGTGACTCATGCTTCCTAAAAAACTACATGAATTCTCTAGGTTTAGTTCAACAACTAATTTCTCAAGATTAGATCTCTCAGGCCCATCACCTACAATGTAAAGCTTGCAATCTATTGGCTTTTTTATATTCTTAAAAGATTTAATTAAGAGCCCTGCTCTCTTTCTCTTAATTAACCTTCCTAAGAAAACAATCTTAATAACATGAAAATCCTTGTCTAGATTTTTCTGTTTTGAGACTCCATTTGGTATTGAAAAAATTTGATCTTTTTTTGCTCCTAAAGTGATTAGCTCTGAAAAGACATCAGGAGTTATTGCAACAAAATATGTATTCTTTTTAAGAATGTTAAAAAAAAATTTTCCAAAAGAAGATTTAGCATATCTAGAAAGTTGTGATTTTTTTCCACTTCGGGTAACTTTTACTAAAACCGGTATATCAAGAAGCTTTGCAAAAAATGCACATAATATTGCAGGTGAATTAAGTGTGTGAACATGAATAACTCTATATTTTGAATGAGATTTTAAGATAAAGAAGAGTAATTGTATAAGAAAACCTAATCTAGGGAATCTAGAAAATAGCCTGATTACATTATATCCATCAATCTCTTCCAATTCAGGAGAATGATTAATCCTCCTAGTAACAACGTCAATCTTGACCCCATATAAATTAAGCTCTTTAGCCAGTCCCATGAGCTGACGTTCTGCACCGCCAACTGCTGGATAATATGAGGGGATAATCATTAGAACTTTATTTTTCATTTTTGAGTAACAGCAATATATTTAAAATCTTACTATTAAATACTAAAGACTATATTTTGGATTTGAAAGAGTAGAGGTAATATCGTAAATTTTATTTTTGTCTGATTCTGAAAATTTAAGCATATTAAATTCAATATGGTCTACTGCATAAATAATAAAGTCATACTTTGAAAAATTATATTCGATATTATTGGGTAAGAGCTTAATTCTATAATTTGAAAGAACCTCTTGATGATCAGCTTGAGGGTCGGCTACATCTATTTCACAGCCATAATCTTCTAACTCATTCACCAAATTAAGCACTTTTGTATTTCTAATATCGGGACAATTTTCTTTAAATGTTATGCCTAAAACTAATATTTTTGAACCTTTAACATTAATGTTGCTTGAAATAATTGATTTTATAATTTGAGAAGCTACAAATTCTGGCATTCCATCATTTATTCTTCTGCCAGCTAGAATTAGCTGGGGGTTAAGACCCAATGAGTTTGCTTTATATGTCATGTAGTACGGATCTACTCCAATGCAGTGCCCTCCAACTAATCCAGGTTTGAATTTCAAGAAATTCCATTTGGTGCCAGCTGCTTGCAAAACATCTTTTGTTGAAATATCCATTTTTTCAAAAATAATCGCAAGCTCATTTGCGAGGGCAATATTGACGTCTCTTTGAATATTTTCTATAACTTTTGCTGCTTCAGCAACTTTGATTGATGTTGCAAGAAAAGTTCCAGCGTTAATAATTTCTGAATACACCTTATTGATAAATTCTGCAGCTGCTGGAGAGGAGCCAGAAGTAACCTTGACTATTGAGCTGATCGTATGCTCTTT
>JGI20158J14315_10001872_pt1 | contig 15033 bp, 10 predicted proteins | sample COG_08_FD_14315 | JGI IMG/M metagenome (IMG submission 14315)
TGGATCTCGACCGAAAGTCGGGGAGGGAGGCCGTCTTACACTGATATTAACATGGGGAACTACGAGGGAAGTCCGGGGGTTGGGTTTGGGGTTGAGGGGTTACCAACTGACAAGTGGTGGGTAGGCTCAGCCGCCCCCTATTATGACTACCCTGAATGTCATATTCCATATGGTGGGGACTGTAATTACGGATCTAATGGTGAATGTTGTTTTGGAGCTTCTTCTTGCGTCGGCGGCACTTGTAACACACACAGTAATACATGGAATTATGCACATGACCGTAGGGGTGAGGATGCAGATGGTTGTACTCTTCAACCAGGTAGTGAATGCAACTATAACTCAGGAGGATCAGGTTGCTGTAAGAATTACATTGATGTGGGAGGGTATAATCATAAGTGTGAGGAGGGTATATGTGTCCAAGATCGATCCTCCTGCTCAGAAAATCTTGACGAGGAAACCTTTGGGGTAACGTTGAACTTGCCAGTACTGCGCTACGATCCCACCTCTCCCTTGTACTCTGTCGAGTTTTATGTTAGGATTAAAGGGTTAAGCACCGCATCATTTTGCGAATCCGTTTTCAAGAGAAGGATCACTCATGGTATAAAACTCGCCACATCAATAGGAATAAGCGAGATTGATGTAAATATATTGGAACTTACTGATTACCAGGCCGGCTTCGAGGGGGCTATTGGGGATGGATTGAGGGTTCGTGTGAAGGCCCAGGGTGATTACCCTGTTTCCATCATCCAGGCTGCTCAGAATGTATATGGGGGCTGGTAAAGATGGAGTGACTGGACTTACAATAAAAAATAATCACATGTTGCTGATTTTTTTATTGATACTTGGCGTGATCACATATTATAAGTATTTTATTACAAATATAGTTTGTAATAAAATCATAGCGTTATTGTCTATTTCGTAATAATCGTATTCACAGTTTAGACTCAATTATTTTAGGTCTATAGAACGATCGAATATACCAGTCACAACCTGATGCGCAACTATTATAGTCAGTTTACCGTTAAAATTCTCCTTGATCGCATCGAACACATCACTAGTTGTTTCTTGGTCCAAGCTAGCGGTACACTCATCCAATAACAATAATGGCGTATTGAACATTTCAGCCAAAGCAAGTGTATAAGCAAGAATAACCCGAGCCATCTCACCTCCGCTCATCATTTGAAGATCACATTCCATATCCTTATATTCAATCTCTATATTGATTTGTGGTTTGATAGTTTTCTTCACGTGTTTGAAAGCCTGTAAACGAACCGTGATCGGATCCGCTTCAAAGAATTCATCGAGATAGACTTTAGCGTGTGTGTTTATAGATTCAACGATGCTTGTAATAGCGATACTTTCGGCTTCTAGGATGTTTTCTTTCAGTGTCAGCAACGCCCCGTACTCACTCCGTCTCAATGTCTCCTCTTTTTGTAGCTTCAAAACACGTGCTTCAATCTTTTGATATATCTTCAACTTTTCATTCATTTGTTCTCGATTTTCTTCGAATATGACTCTTTTATCGATATTTTTCTGATCATTTATTAATAGTTCAACATCATTCCTAAGTTTGTCTAAATATATTATAGAATCATCAATATCTCCATTAACGAGACGACTATTAGATTCGATATATGTTTTTTTAAGATCTTCGTAATCATATATTTTACTATTTATATCGTCTGTTTCGAACTTGATTCGTTTCTGTTCGTCTACTAATTCCCTCATAGAAGCCTCTGTCATATCTGTAGAATGAACTGTCTTGATATCTAATGATGCAATACGTTCCTTTAAAGTATCAACTTTCTGTTCAAATGTTAGACACGTATGTGACAGCTCCCTACGTTTCAATTTACGATTTAGACTTTTTACAGTCTTTTCGTTTTGGATCTGTGAAAACTCATATTCTTTTAGGTATGTAAGGTCTTCGATAATTGATTCGACTAATGGAATATCATCTTCGTAACTGTTGGTAATATCATCGATCTCATTCAATGTTTCTATTGATTTTTTTACAGATGATATATCGGGTCGGTCACATATCTTTGAGGGTTTTGTTTTGCACATTGTCAAAACATCGTTTCGGAGCAATAGACCGGTATTACACGACGGACATATATGATGATCTGATTCTAATGATACTAAAAGAATATTTAATTCATCCAGTGTTTTGTCGCCATTGTTCATGTTTTTCAATTTCTCGATACGTTTGGCGTCACGAAGCAATGTTTCAGTGGATACGATAAGATCTGTTAATTCTTCTCGTGTATATAACATCCATAACTCAACCGATAGATCTTCGATCATTCGTCTATTATCCGATATCTCGTTGTCGATCATCTCATCCAATGTTTTTTTATCCTTTGAATAAGTATCTTGTAAGCTGGTTAATTCTCTCATGTCATACATTGCCGCTAACTGGTTCATGTAGTATTTGAGTTTATCGTTTCCTACAAAACCACACGGGAACGTTTGTGATAAGGTTTTTAATTCTTCATCAATTCTAGAAATTTCGCTATTGTTCATTTCGATCTTGGTATGCGATATTCGCATTCGAGTCAGCTCATCCTCTGCTATTTTTATTCTGTTGTTTTTAGCCGTTATCGCGTCCGTGATTTGAATAAGACATTTTCGTGCTTGTTCGACCGTCTGGTATTCGTCATATGGGTAGTCAATAAACTCAGGTTCCTCCGTCTCGTCTGCTAAATCATTAGCTAATTGTAATCGAGCTGTTATATTGATAAGCTCTTCGTTCTTGGTATTGATCTGATCTCTGCATTTATCCTTAATCCCTTTGAGGTCGGTGTTTGAAAACGCGAACTTTTCCAAGAAGGACAATTTATCGCTTCCTGATAGAAGTATAAATGATTTAATAGCGTTCTGGGGTATGTATCCGGTAACGTCGAATGTTGATCCGAACTTACGATTAATTAGTTCTTGTGCAGCATCATCCTCGACTGAATTATTAACCATTAACTTGCTTGGATTTTTACTTCTATGAATCGTCATACCGTCGAATTCCAATTCAACACTACATGAATTCTTTCCGGCCATGGTTATCTTAGAACCAGTCCCGAATAACGCGAAGTATATACCCTGGATTATCGTACTTTTTCCTTTTCCTGAATCTCCTGATAACAACGCCATACCTTCACTCCCGAAATCGAAACGTTCATCTTCATAACATTTAATATTTTTTAATCTAATACGCATTCCTTCTTGATTGTAAATATATATTACAATTAAAAAATCCTTTTTAATTGTAATATATATAGACACAAATTTTATTCCTAATATATTAAATTAAATATATATCGTGCATGTCAGGTCAGTGTAATACAGATACAAGAAATGTCACGACGACCGGGGGGCAAGATTTTTGTGGTCCTCCATTGAAGGACTTACCGAAGTGGAGCTGGATTAAACCCTGGTAATTATATTATCCATTTTTACCAGTAATGAAGAATACCCAACCCATCATTTTGACGAGTTGTCGAAAAGCCTGTTGTTGCTAAACCAGCTGTCACGAAGAAGGTCGTTAGGAGGATTGTCAAGAGCTGATAGAAGGATGTTACATAGTGTAATAAATTAATAAACTTGTTTTTATATATTTCTTTCGATAATTGTTTCATTTATAAATGAAACAATTATATCTATTACACGTGAGGCTTCGGCCCAGCGGGTTTTGCCGCCAATAGGTAGGTTTGAAAGTCGGCAATTCTTAAACGGCCAATGTTGAATTGGAATTTGTAGGTGGGCAGAGATCATAGCTCCAGGTCGGAACTTCGTTGATTGCCGTCCTAGCTATATTATATTTATTCGTATGCTTTATAAAATCCTACACATGTGTCGTTCGCTCGTACGCTTGACGGGTTAAAACCGTTAGTTATAGACAGACCATCTAATGTTTTCACTCGACTCAATGCAACGTATGCCTGTCCGTCGCAGAAACATGAATTTACATCAACCTCTGCACAGTCTAATGTGATTCCCTGAGACTTGTGAATGGAAATAGCATATGCTACCTTGATGGGAATTTGAGTTAATAAAAGCTCGGTAATACCGCTTGAATTATTGATCTGGAAATCATGTCTTTCTATTTCAATAACCACCCCGTTTATGAATCTTACAATCGGCATGGATCGTGTTGAAAAACTTTCGATAATACCCCGACTTCCGTTTGAAAGACCCATATCCAGTTTGTTTACTAATAACATTACCTGAGCACCTATACACAGCTGAATAGTAATAGGAGCAATACACTTAGACATATATCCATTTATTGCTTCTGGTTTAAACTTTTTTATAGAGTTGGATGTAGTCATATCGTACTCTACAAAAACTAGGTCGGGGTTAATTAAAGCAAGTTTATCTAATTCATTTTCATTCACTTGATCAACCTCTGCGTTTGTGGGATATAACTTAGTAGGAGTGATACCATTTACAGATACATCTTTATCTATTCGTTTGTTGATAATCTCTGTCGTTTCAGAGGATACTATTCCGAACCTGAGTTCCTTGAGGATAGACATCCATACATCGTCACCTGACTGACGAACATTTTTAACAAGAACGAACGTCTCTATATCCCACGAATCGGCCTCGAACGTAAATTTATCACAACCAACTACAGGTAATTGCATAAAGTCTCCTGAAAACACGAGCTGGATACCACCCCATGGCAAGTCCCTTAAACGACTGTCTCTGGAACCACGAATACTTCGCCCTACTTTATCAAGGTTATCGAGGAGTAACGGACTGAGCATGCTGATCTCGTCTATTACGAGTGTGTCGACATTATGCCATTTCTCCCGTCCTTTGAGGTAAGGTCTGCTGACAATGGCTTCTATTTTTTCGGCAGAGCCATTCCCTAGACCGATACAGAGATATGAATGAAGAGTTGTCCCACCCAATAAGAGAGCACTTGTTCCTGTTGTAGATGTAAGCGCAATCGTACGTTTATTCGAAAATTCACGATAAAATTTCTTAATAACCTCTGTTTTACCAGTTCCCGCTTCCCCCGTTAGAAAAATTGATTCTCCTGAGCTAATTGCATTATACGCTCGTTGTTGTTCCTCGTTTAAATGTATTTCCGGTTCATCTTTTGAGATTATTCGAACAACTGGTTTTTTGTCTACATGTACCACCTCTCCCCCACCTGTTAAAATAGATATAACGTTCGAACCATGGTTACTTATTGTTTTAGGACCCCATCCTTTGATATTCTCTAACTCGCTTATATGCACCGGGTTAAGGGCTATCGTATTTTTGATAACAGTATCTGTAAAAATACAATATGCTGGTACCTCTCGTTTTTGCGATTCATTGGTACGATATTCTTTAATCCTCTGAAACATTATTGTTACTATTCCATAATATTAAAATGTGGTTTTTTTCATTTTTCGGTTTATTATAAAAATATTTTTATAATAATTCCAACTTATTGATTCTTTTAATTCACAAATTTCAGCTTGTGTTTAAATAGATCCCTAATTTCATGTAATACTTTAGAGCGATATTTATATCTGAATATATACTGGTCTAGAACAAAATCATTTACACCTTCGAATGCAACCGTTAATACTTGGTCAAGCGGGTTCGCTAGTGCTTTGATATAGTATAAATAATCGATAGATAATACATCTATGTGATTTCTCAGGTAATCAACACATTCAACTTTCTCGTATTGTTTTGCTGTATGACATTCGGGGTTACTAATCACATATTCTAGACGAGTTCCATTATCGACTCTTTGTCCTCTTCGTCGCATTCGTTCAGCTAGTTGTACCTGCGCTGGTAGACATAACAGATAGAATTCTTTAGCACTTACAGCACCCTTTTTGTCGAGTTCTGCCTGCCATTCGACTTGGTACTTTGTTCGTGATGGAAGGCAAGGCACCGTATAATCACCGACCTTTGACTTTTTAACACCTTTTTCGTTATAAAACTCGACAGGGTCTAGGTTCCCGCAATCACCAACCGCTTTAGTGACAACGAAATCCGAAATAGGTTTTTGATTACTGCACATTTGATTTATTTCTCCGAGAACATAATCAATAACACATTCCTTTGTATTGTTATCAGCGATTAGAGATATAACACCTTCATATACGTCACGTACAAACTTAGAATTATCTCTCCTGGCTAACAGTACTCCTTTCTTTCCAATTTTGTCGTCAACGACGCCGTCACGTAAACATTTCCTGTACATGTACCTCTTTTTAGTTAAAATAAAAAAGAAGTCGTATATCTCCTCTTCGAACTCGAGTACAATCGGGGATGGAAATAACTTTGTTAATTCAGCCGCGACATGAAGCGCGTGGTCCCATGTTTCGTGCGCTGTTTTCAAATGCGGAAAGTGGATATAGTTGGAATCAGTATCGCCGTATATTAACTCGCCTCCGAACTTCTCTGGTATAACCTTGGCTACTTTTTCAATGTTTACCCTACCCATGTATGTAGTGCACATAGCCCCGGGCATAAAAGGTAAATACCCTCGTCTAACACCCATTGCACCATACATCGAGTTACAGCTCACTTTATACGCCAATTGACGTTTATCTAATACATCCAATAATGAATTAAGCTCTTTCCTTCTTTCATCTGTAACTCCTGTTTTTAGTTCATCTAGACATGCTTTCATGTCAACCTTACGGGTATTCTTACGAGCATCCAATAGGTTCTGTAATACTGTCGGGATGACTCCTTTGGGTTCCTTCAGAAAACGATATTTTCTGACTTCGCACATTGGAAACTTCGGCTTACTCTTATTAATATCAGAGCGTTCAGTGGTATAAGGTTTCAGGTCTGCTACTGCTTTCGCGATTTCATCAGCTACTATAGACTTCGCACTTGCCCCTTTCGATTTATTTCTCTTATCTCGTAATTTCTTGATTCGTTCCTGTTCAGTTGTGATATATTCAGTTAATTGCTTGACCCTTATAACCTTTGGATCATGACAACACCCTATACAATCTTTCCATTCCATAACATGACACATATCGTCTGGTATTGATGGGTCGGTAACAAACGTATGATAGTCTATATTGTAAGCAATAATGGTAGTCGGATACAGACTAGCAAAATCAAATGGTACAACTTTTTCATACCTACCAGGAATAGGTGGAAACACATGGGCTCCTACGTACCTCTCAGCTTCGGAAGTTACGTATCCGTCTTTTTCAACCACTATATTTTGAGTCATGCAAAATTTATACACTTGTGAATACACACGAATTTGCTGACCCTTGGTATACAGATTGAAAATAGGGACTTGACATGTTTTGGCCATTTCGGTTAATCCAGGCCATATTTTTAACTTATCCATCAATTGTAGTACAAGTACAGAATCCTGAACACAATACTTTCCACATATGGACATTGCCTTTCGAGCGATTTCACCATACGAGCCGTCTGGTTCCTTAATCATCCCAAGTCGGTAACATTTAAAAATCCCAGCAACACTGAGAGGATCTTTGGTTTCACCGATGAAATGCTCAGCCACCGTTTTAAGTTTGTAATTATTCATCTTGTAATTGTTGCGTACCAACGGTAATAGATCAACATATAATCGACCCTCGGCGTCTAAAAACTGAAACTCTTGATTCTTGAATGCTGACGATGACCATTTAATGGTTCGTTCAGGTGCGTGATTATATTTATGAAACCCCTGACGATCAAACTCGGATATTACCATGTTCAATTTAGCCCTATCTATCAAATATGGTATATCGAACCCGAGAATATTATAACCGGATATAATATTGGGAGCCTCTGTTCTAATTAATTCAGCAAACCCTTCTAACAAGTTCGATTCGGTCTTATATCGAATAATATTCACATCGACTCCTACCTCGTCTTGATTTGGATCTCCCAATGTAAGGAGAAATGGTACGTAATCCGATGGGTGATCGCCATCATTTGACATCACACATGAAATCTGAAATACTTTATCCCCTGGTTCTTTCGCATCTGGAAATTTAGACGGATTATGCGAATTAACTTCTATGTCGAATCCCATGATCCGCGGTTTGGGAAGTATGTCTGAGTCATGTGGTGCAAGATGTTTCCATTTAACAACGTATTCAGTATCACACAATGTAAGCTTATCTTCACCTAATTGTTCTTTTCCACTGAACTTCACCCAACCAGCCGTTGATATATTACGACAACATGTCAATTGTAATACAGGACTCGCATCGCCTTCGTGGATCTTTAGCTTTATCGCTCCACACCCAACAACGTGAATTGAGTTTCTTAATCGATATCCAAGTGCTTTCGCGTCATTTTCGTTCGAAAACGAACAGAACAAGAATGGAAATAACTTACGGCTTCCATCATGCGTATTTATATGCGCACCGTATAATTTTTTCTTGTTCATTAATACTTTTTTTATAGGGCGTTTATTACCTAATATTTCATCTATCTTATTCCCTACCAACTGTGCTTTACTCGGTGTCCATTCTATATTAGTAGGGAGTTCAATATAGACGTATGGCGTGAAATCATCAATCCGCAGACAACTTGTTTTATTGTTGACGTCGATACCATATACACGAATACACGTAACATCTCTCTCTTTTTCATCCACGTTCCAATGATATGGAAATATACAATTATTGCTTGATACCTTCATATTGTATCTTCAATTTAATTTTAGTTTAATCAAACGATTTTATGAATAAAATGAATAAAAATATCCCAGCACAATCATATACCAATATAGGTAAGATATTACAAAAACAAAACGATAAATGTTCAAATCGTAAAATAAATGCCATGGGTTCAGTCGACGAGTTAGCATCATTTATAGGATTAGTATGCGAACATCTTATAAACGAGAATCAACGGGTTGATATAATAGATGAATTAAAGGATGTACTCGAACGCTTATTCGACATAGTCATTATAATAGCTGGTGATTTAGAACAGTCGATGTTACCATCTGACGCTGTCGAAGTAATGGGAAAAAGAATTGATGATATGACTTTGGGTTTCCCGCATACATTGAATTTCCCTCTACCGTTTGGGAGTGGGTTGAGCGCGTCCTATATAAATGTATGTAGAAGTGTATGCAAAAGAACCGAACATGACTATGCTGAGTTTCGCAACGGTAGAGATGACGGAGGGGTTGGTATTTGGTTAAATCACACTAGTGATTATCTATCCCGTGTCAGTCGGGTATTGGCGACATCCCAAGTGGTAACAACCGTTATTACACGAACAGGATATGGGGAAATTATGGTTGATTGGGTACGTGAAATAGTAGGGGGTATTATGAAATCAACAACAGATTTAATAAATAGAATTATCGGATGATTTACAATCCTAATTGTTCACATACACGCGGATCGATGTAGTTAACCAAATAGGAATACGATTGTTTTGTATACCCTATCGACCTGAGTTTCAAAACCATCCCAAGTGTCATTATATCTATATTAGGGGTACTCGTGCCGAGTTTTTTAATTAGCTGAGGGGTGATTGTTTTCGACATACCAAAGTCAATGACATATAATTTACGACCTTTTATCATATAATTAAGGGGGTTTGCATCGCCGTGAAAGACCCCTTGCGAATCCATTTCTTTGTATATATTAATGAGTTGTTTCTGGTGATTTAACGAAATACTTAAAACACGAGAAGTAATATCTACAAGATGACGGTCTAGCTTATCCATAACTATATATTTTCTATCTAAATCGAAATCGAATATTACAGGACTTACTTTCGACATTCGGGTTTGTAGATTTATTTCATCTGATATTTTCGAAGATGATTTTCGTGGCTTGAACGTTTTCATCGCATATTGTTTATCTTCGTAACTGACAAGATACGTAATCGCATCTCTCCCTTTATCCCCTAATTGTCTAATACGTACATATCTAGACGCTTTTTCATCACCAATCTCTTTCAATAATTGACTCTTTGACATTTTACTGATTCCTGTTATATTAAGTTGTTTGGCATATTCTAATAATTCGTTTCGTGATACCATTAGTTTTATTTATATTGTTAAAATAATTAATGTCTGAAAAATACCCATAACAAAAGCTTGATAATCAGATATGATACAAATATTAGAATCATACCTATGCTTATTTTCTTCCATGTATCATCATCGATCGATGGACATGTTGGCTGCAAGCAATTTTCTGTCATGTTTGCGTATATATTAGTTGGTAGACAATCTCCTATATTAGAATTATTATTCCTGCAATACTTAACCCCGTCGGCAGTTGGATTTATGACTCTATCATTTGGTAATGTTATATTTAGAGAAAATGATAACGTATTGTCAGTTGGGTCAACCACGCAACTCCAGAAATCACCAGAATATAATTGTTCATACTTAATTTTAGCTCCAATTATATCTAATACAGGGTCTTCTGAATTCTGAAATCCCGACGGACTTATAGGGCAATCAGGGATTATTTTATAACCATTAATATCCGAACTACCATCTGGTAATGCAGTAATTATTTCAAGATCTAGTTTACCAGTTGTATCATTTTTCGTTAATTTACTCACAAATGGACCAATCCATTGAGTATCGAATTCAATATCACTGTTTGAAACAACTGATACGTCTTTAATTCGGAAAAAATACAATAACAACTGTGGTTTCTCTGGAATATCCTCATCTGGATATATCACATTGTAAATATAAGAAGGAGCTCTAGTTATATACGCGTCTGCGTATATCTTTATTGTGTTAAAAAGTATACCTTTTTCCATATTCCATGCGCCGAATACAAACTCTGGAATGTCTTCACCTTTTGTAATTTCGTTCATTTTATTTTATACCATGATGTTTAAAAAATAAAAAATTATTTCTGTCACAACTTCGAGTCCATTAATACCATTCAATAACTAACTATCATATAATAGATGGGAAAATGTATATATTATATTAGGATATTGGGATGTATTGAGGTTTACATAAGTCATTTTTACGTCGCGTGTCTTCACGGGCTGTTATTACTTCGTCGGGTGGTTTACCAGTATCGTAATAGAGAGCCCCATCATCACACACATCAAAACAATTTGGCGGTTGACCAGTTACGATGACACATTTGTTTTCACATTTTTTGGCTCTTGAATGACACCAATAATAATCAGGGGCATTAGAATAACCAACGAAACTGGGCTGTAAATCATCAATCAAACGAGAACTACAATTAGCGGTTGAAACATTTTTACAATCACCTCTCCATTTTAAATCTTTAGCAGTTGGGCTAGTTGAAATACTGCTGGAACAACTAGAAAACCATCCGGTGGTATGACATCCACCCCATACTTTATCATCTGCTGTAGCTGCACGGTAACATCCGTTCTTACCTTGTAACCAATATTTACTCTCTAGAGGTGCTTCCTCCCATGTTACACTCATGTTAGCTGGTTCAGTCCCATTTTCAGTACATCCATTTATATTACAAGCACCATCTTTTGTATTACGTAAATATCCCCCGAAACATTTATTTGCATCGTAACATGCTTGTCGTGATGTATATTTCACAATAGTAGAAGCCGAATCTTTCCTTGTAATACTATCTACTGAATTTGTATTATATTCTATACACATTGGACCACCGGAGTTTTTCAAAAGACCAGACGGAGATGATTCGGAATTCACATCTCCAATAAGCTGTGTCCCAAACTTAATATCATTACCATACTCTGCAGGTGTGTTTTGGTTTGGTGATATATTCGACGTAGAAACATATACAGTTGGACTGGTATCAATAACGGCAATCTGTCCATCAGTCATACACTTAGCATCAGTGTTATTATCAAAGAAACTAGAATCACCTACCGTTACTATAGCATTATTAGAAGTTGGAACGATCACTTTACATTTTTCAAAAAGGTTACTTATGTCCGCGTCATCAATAATTTCACCGAATGGTTTAATATAATTTACGAACATTATACAGTTGTCATATGTTGGGTCGTCTGTCAGAGTATCGTAAAAGAGAGTTGTATAAGACCCTACAGTCATAGTACCGGTTGTAGAACCACATACACAATGAGTAGATGGACAATACCCAGCAGCGCAATTAGTTACACACCAAGAATCCATAGATACCTGTCCAGTCCAATCACCGGTTGCTTTACATGTTTCGGTGGTGGTCGTCGACAAGGGGATTAGTTTTTCTGCTTCTTCTATAGTAGCCGCATTGGTAGATATGATATTTGTCCATGTCGCGTTGGAATACGTTTGATTTTGTGCATAAAACCCATGAATAGTACCACCTGTAGATTTAATATAATTTTCAATAAAATTAGCGTATGTCTCACCTACTTGATGTAGATGGTCGAATATAGAATATAATGATACTAATATAGTACCTGTGGGTAACGGGACGGGACGAACATTATTATGTTCAGCGGCGGGTTGCAGATAGGAGGAATAATCACTTCCTTTTACGATTTTTGTTTCCCAGGTAGTGGGCATTGTAATTTTACCTTCGTTGAAGTTTAAGTTGTAGTAAATATTATCCATTGTTGGGAACATGGATGGCCCAGTTCCATTTAACAAACCACCACTTCCAAACCCACCACAAGAGATTGTATTTGATCGCGTTTGTGGTTTTTTTGCACAGTATGCATAATTATATTCATTCTCTTCAGTCGGTAGATCAACAACATTATACTTAGAAGGATTATCGTTTAAGAATTCAATATCATTATCTGCCTTATCTTTATCGGGACAACTGCTTATGTTACAGTCCCATCCTGATTCGCACCAATCACCTCCACCATCACCGGGTTTGTCATGACCATTAATACCACAGAACATCAAACAACAGTCATCCGATGTCCCAGTGCAGTAGTCATCGCCGGGTGCCCACGCCTTTCCGTTATTAACAGATATATTTCCGCTGTCACAGCACTTCTCAGTACCCGAGATTGTATCGTTATATATCCCTGTCGGAGCACAACAGGTTCCGTTATTACATGCGGATTCCGAGTCGTGACAGCAAAAGGGTTCGCTATCGTTTTCTGGTTTACATACATCCTTACCATTACTACATGCATCACAACTTTTTCTTATTGGATCGTACACGAACCCATTCAATTGTTCTCTCAAAGTACAATACTTCTGATAAAGGCATTCTGCATTGTTGATATTATTGGCTGTTTCAACTACTTTACCGTTTTCCCATATAACAGTTGTTGCTTTATCCAGATCAGATGGATCGTATTCTACATCTATACAGTCACATCCACACACTCCGTCATTTGTCCAATCTCCGTCAGGGCACGGAGCGACACATGTTTTACAATTCCCGTTTCGTCTATCAGTGCCTTTTTTACAACTACTTGGATCATCCACTTTAGTAATCACGATGATTATAATTGATATAATAATAATGGCTATTAAACCAATCATCACAGTTCTATTCATAATTTATTTTATATCTTATAATATAAAATAAAATAAAATATGAATAATACTAAAATATTAAACGATAAAACTGGTAGGTATGTTTTAAAATCAGGTAAAATAGGACAGTTACTTTTAAAAAGTAAATGCAAGGATTCAGGAAAAGAACTCGATCAACGTACAAATAAATGTGTTAGTCCCTGCAAGGCCGGTAAGGTGAGGGATCCTGTCACCAAGAGATGTAGATCCCCTAAGAAGAAGTCTGGTCCAAAGAAGAAGTCCCCTTCTCCCTGCAAGGCCGGTAAGGTGAGGGATCCTGTCACCAAGAGGTGTAGATCCCCTAAGAAGAAGTCCCCTTCTCCCTGCAAGGCCGGTAAGGTGAGGGATTCTGTCACCAAGAGATGTGGATCCCCTAAGAAGAAGTCTGGTCCAAAGAAGAAGCCCCCTTCCCCCTGNAAGGCCGGTAAGGTGAGGGATCCCGTCACCAAGAGGTGTAAGGCACAAATTCCAACACAACCACCCACGGCTGTCAAAGGTATATTAGAAAAATGCAGTGTTACAAACCATTGGAAACAAAATAGAAAAAAGGTATTGGCGTTGGGAAGTGTGGGTGTCGTATATCAAGTATGTAGTATCGGTAATTGTGATTATATATTAAAAGAACAAGATCTTGATGATGAGTTCTTGAGGGAGGTTGATATATTAAAACGTTTGAAAGGATGGGAACATGCTCCCAAGGTTTATGGTATATGGAAATGTAAAGGAAAAGGATATATTATGGAAGAAATGCTGATTCCGTATAAATATAAGAAAGTAGATATGCTTCGTAAACTACAGGATATATTAGCGAAACTATACGATAAAGGGATAAGTTTTCCGGACTGTCACACCGGTAATGTAATGATGCGCAAAGACGGGACTGTTGTACTTATAGATTTCGGATGGTCTGAATACTTCCCTTATAAGACATCGACATCGACGTATGGATATTTGAGCGAATCTTTAATGAGACCTGTCACATTAGACGAGGTAAAAATATGGGAGACGTCTAATTTAATGGATGATTTTGGTACACGTAAACAATACAAAGATGCTACCGTTTTACTCGATCAAATGATCAAAAAGGAAGTTTAAGGGTATTAACACTTGAACCAAAGAGATATGAATAACTCACGTATACAAAATAATATGGAATGTAGATACTGTCATGAAGTTGGTCATGTTATAAGAAACTGTACCCGGTTAAAAAATAAAAAATCGAACGATAATTTTCCTACACAACGGAAGAAACAACCAAATGAATATGTATCTAAACCAGAAGTTATTACTAAAGAACTTATAAACGACGACGACTTTCCAGTTTTGGTAAATAAGTTGACCAAAACAGATGATAAAATGAATACATGGTGTAACACTAGAAGTTTCGCAGATGCTATTAAAATACCCGACGTGACAAAAAATGAATCGGTACAGAAACATACGGGTGACATAGTTTTTGAAACTCTGTAAAAATTATATATTATTATTATTATTATTATTAATATATAATACAAATGACAAACAATCAAACTGATATAATATTAATAGGTGAAACACCTCAAGCAGGGAGAGGAGGCAGGGGGAGAGGAGGTGGTAGAGGCAGG
>JGI20158J14315_10001878_pt1 | contig 15008 bp, 16 predicted proteins | sample COG_08_FD_14315 | JGI IMG/M metagenome (IMG submission 14315)
TTTAAACAGATTTTAAAGATTTCTTTAAAAACCTACTTCCTCTTTCAAACTCAATTGGTGCTAAATAATTATTAACAGAGCGCATTCGAATTCTATTATAAAAAACTTCAATATATTCAACAGTCCCTAATTAGACTTTCTTTACCTCAAACATTTATAATTAAGGATAAAAAATATAATTCAGACTTTATTTTAATTTCCTTATCTCAGTCAGTAAGTCGCAAACCTACCTATTGATTCATTGTGGTTACAGTCGAAAAAAGATTTATAAAAATCAGTAGCTTCATAGAAACTTATGTTATATTGTAACATTTGTGTTGAAAGTTAAAAATGTGACGTTATAACATTACATTACATTTTAATATTAATTTTTATTTAAATATAATGAGTTACTCTAAGTCAATATTTAACCTAACTTCTGCACTTTCTATCTTGTTTTCATTTAATGCATTTTCTAAAGAAGAGGCAAAAAGAATAGAGCCAATAACAGTCACAGCAAATCCTTTAGAGCGCTCAAGCAATGAGTTGGTGCAACCCATTACTACGCTTTCAGGTGACGATTTGTTAAATAAATTACAACCAACAATCGGAGAAACTCTATCGCAAGAACCTGGTATTCGCTCTTCATATTATGGACCTGGAGCAAGTAGGCCTGTAATTCGTGGTCTTGATGGTGATCAGATAAATATAATGCAAAATGGTATCAATAATTTAGATGCGTCTAGTACAAGTGTTGACCATAATGTTGCCATTGACCCTCTTTCTGTTGAAAAAATTGAGGTAATAAGAGGGCCTGCCGCTCTTCTTTACGGATCAAAGGCAGTAGGAGGAGTTGTTAATATTATTGATAATAGAATACCTAATCAACCAATTTCAGAAAAAATTACTGGAGTTGCTGATGTTCGTTATAATTCCGCTAATAATGAGCGCTCTGGCTCAATATTACTAGAAGGTGGCGCTGGAGATTATGCTTGGCATCTTAATAGCTTTAAAAGATTAACAGATGATATTGAGATTCCTGGATTTGCCCACTCAAATAGATTGAGGGCTGTCGATAATCATGATGAGGATGAGGCTGAGGATGAGGCTGAGGCTGAAGATAGGAATAAAATAGCCAATAGTCAGAGCAAGAGTGATGGAGTGTCAGTTGGAGTCTCAAGATTTTTTGATAAAGGTTATTTTGGTGTGTCACTTACGGATTATAATACCAATTATGGAATTGTAGGTCACGAGCATGATCATGGAGACGGTCATAGTGGTGAAGAGCCAAAAGTAACGCTCGATATGAAGCAACAACGTTTTGATTTGGCGGGACTATATAAAGAGCCTACCAAATATTTAAAAGCGATAAAATATAAATTTGGTTATTCCGATTATGAGCATAGAGAGTTTGAAGGTCAGGAAGTTGGCACTCTATTCAAAAATAGTGGATATGATAGTAGAGTTGAAGTAACTCACAATAAACTTGGATTATTTGAAGGTGTTATTGGGTTACAATCTAGTAAAAGTGATTTTTTAGCTATGGGAGAAGAGACTTTTGTGCCACCCTCTACAACTCATACTAACTCTGGATTTATATTTGAAGAGGTGTCCTTAGGAGGTATAAAATTACAAACGGGAGGAAGATTAGACTATCAAAATATAAGTGTTGATAAGGTTGCTTCTTTTGAAAATGTCCGTTCTAGAGATGATTTAACAGGAAGCGCTTCTTTGGGTTTTGTTTATAATTTACCTAAAGATTATGCGGCGGCACTTTCTACTTCATACACAGAGCGCGCTCCAAATGCACAGGAGCTTTATGCCAATGGAGAACATTTATCGACAGAAACCTTTGAGGTTGGAAATCAAGATCTAGATGTGCAAAAATCAATAGGTGTTGACCTTTCTTTGCGTAAAAATTCAGGCTTATTTAAAGGTGAAGTTAGTCTTTTTTATAATAATTTTCAGGACTTTGTTACTCAGGTTGCAACTGGAGCGGAAGAGGATCATTTGCCTGTCTATAATTATGTAAATCTACCTGCAAAGTTTTATGGAATAGAAGTTAAAACAACGCTTAATGCTTATGATAAAAGTTCACATAAGTTAGATTTTGAAATAAGAGGTGATTATTTAGAAGCTAGAAATAGCAAAACATCTGAGCATCTAGCTCGTATTGCACCATCTAGAGTTGGTAGTAGCGCTATTTATAACCATAATAATCTTGGTTTAAAATTCGATGCTGATTATACATTTGCTCAAAATAATGTAGCTGCCTCTGAACTTGAAACAGATGGATATCTTATGCTTAATGCTGGAGCGGATTATAAAATTAATGTCGGTCTTACCAGCTCAACTCTATATCTTAAAGCAACAAACTTGCTTAATGAGGAGGCTCGTAACCACGTTTCATTCCTAAAAGACAAAGTACCTCTTTCCGGTCGTTCATTTATGGCTGGTCTTAAAACCGCATTTTAAAATTAAAGATAGTAATAGCGTGGAATGTTAAAAAGAATTGTAGGAACTAATATTCCATGGCTATCCTCTATATTGATGCATTTATTTTTGTTGTTTTTGTTATCACAGCTAAACTCATTACCAGAAGTGAGGCAAGAAGAATTTTCTGTAGCTATCACTCTTACTACCATGCCAGAGCCGCAAAAAGTAAGTAGCAAAAATATTATTAACAATAAGATTGCTAAGGTTAGTCAAAAACCAGAAATAAAAAAAGAAATTCAAAAAAGTGACAAAAGCGGTCATGACTTAGGTAAAAAATCAAACAAAATACCAGAAAAAGTTATCAGCGACCTTTCTTATAGTCATCATACTTATAAAATAGGATCAGAGAAAAATCCTATTCCTCCATACCCAAGAATAGCTAAATTACGGAATTATCAGGGAAATGTTGAGGTCAGTGTTCTATCTGATTTTCAAGGAGATGTAGTTGAGGCAAAAATATATAAATCAAGCGGATATCCCATTTTAGATAAATCGGCTCTCATAACCTTAAAAAAGTGGAGTTTTGACATAAAAGACTCTCTAATAAATAAAAATAGATATTATAGAATAATTGTGCCTATTAATTTTATTTTAGGATAGATAGTTTTTTAATATAAATTGGTTTTATGAGCGTTGTTTTTTATTCATTTCTAGCTGCCCTTGCAACTATTATAGGAGGAGGATTGCCTCTTTTGTGCAATAGTATTAATCAAAGGAGATTACCACTCTTAATAGCTTTTTCAGCTGGTCTTTTGCTTTCCGCAGGCCTTAATCATATGGCTATCGAAAGCATATCTATTTCAGGAAGATGGGCAATGGTAGCCTTATCTTTTGGCTTTGTATTTATATATGGATATGAGAAAGTGGCTATGATTCATGTTTGTCGAGATAGGGGTTGTAAAGATCATTCTTTTGGTTACCCAGCTCTAATAGGAGTAGGATTTCATAGTTTTCTTGATGGCTTTGTGATTGCTATGAGTTTTGAATTCGAAAGAACGCTTGGTTTTATGGTTATTATGGCTGTAATTTTGCATCGATTACCAACGGGAATTTCGCTGACAGCTATCTTGCTTTCGCACGGTTACAAAGAAAGTAAGGCTTGGGTTATTCTGATTATCATTTCATCATTGGCAATAATTGGTGGCGTTGCTGGAGTTGTAATTGAATTATCAAATACTTTTATACTAAGCCTGGCAATGGCCTTTTCAGCAGGTTTATTCATATATATATCAACAACCAACCTAATTCCAATGGTACATAAAAATAATCAAGATTATCGAGTGCCCATTTTTTTCTTAATTGGTTTTCTTAGCATTATGGTTGCTGGCTTTATGGAGTAATATTTTTTGAAAATCTTCAATTCTATTAAAAAATTTAAATTACAACGTAACTAATATTTCCTCAGTACATACTAGTTATCTAGATATATCTCTATGAGATTAACGGCTTGCAGTAATATTATGTCTATTATTAAAGCCGAAATGATGATCAATAATATTTTTATACTAGATTTTTTAGAAATTTTATTATCGCATGCTACAACAATTGTGTCGGCAGAGAAATCTCTAATAGACCTCCTTTTGCTATTTAAGACAATAAACATGATATCGGCCATTTTTAACAAAGGGATTGATGTTATAAAATAGGCTGCCGACCTAAGAATTGACTGTTGAAGCGATGGCAATTTTCCGTCTCCACTGAGAGTTACAATGTTCATTAGCATTTTTCCTGGAGTTTGCCCATATAAAAAAATAAAAAATGTAAAAAAAGAAAATATTAAAAAAAAGCTAACAAAAGACCAAGTATTTATTATAATAACGGATGAAGTGGTGGCAAACATGACAATAGAAATGGCAAGAATAGGGGTTAATATTAGAAAATCTATCAGATAGGCAGTTATTCTTTCGGGAATAATTTTATATTTATTGAGGTCGTTAATATTATAGTTCATTGTTAATCATTAAATTTTGCAGTAGAAATCAGATATTCCACCATATCATCAAAGGAGATATTAACAGATTTACTAATTTTAGGAACCAAGGATGTAGGGGTAAAACCTGGCTGAGTATTCATTTCTAAAAAATATAATTTTTCATCCTCTCCTAAAATCAGCTCTATTCTGTTGATGCCTCTGCAATTAAGTAGTTTATGACATTTTAAGGAGATGTCTAAAGTTTCTTGATATTTTTTTTCTGATATTTTTGCAGGAATAATATACTTAGTTGTGTCGCTGATATATTTACTATTATAATCAAAAAAATTACCCTCAGGAATTACCTCGCAAACACCCAAAGCCTTATTATCCATGATGGCAATCTGAAGTTCCCTACCCTTAATATATTGTTGAATTATTATCTTGCCACCAAACTTCCAGTCATATTTTTTGATATCAAAAATATCATCCTTTTCAATAATTTTAACTCCGGCGCTAGAACCTTCATCAATAGGTTTGACAACAAAAGGCCTCGGGAAGTTATTTATAATTCTGACGGCTTCAGATACATCATCCTTATAGATTATTGATGTTATTGGGTCGTGTAGATTGGGAATATTTTTAGTGCAAATTAAGCTGGTAAAAATTTTATTCATGGCGATAGCTGAGGCTGTAGCACCTGAGTGAGTATATGGAATTTGAAGAAAGTCTAAAATAGACTGAACGCGACCATCTTCACCAAACTTACCATGAAGAGCGTTAAAGATCACTTTTGGATGTAATTTTTGAATATTTTCTAAAAACTCTTTATCAAAAAATAATTTTTGAGCGTTATATCCGCTTTTAATTAAAGATAAAAAAACATTTTCACCTGTTATTTCAGAAACTTTCGACTCGGCATTGTCACCGCCATACAGCACTAATATTAAATCTTGTTTGTTAATTTTTTTCACTTTAAGTTTTGTTAAAATTTAACTTACTACTTCTTTTGCTTTTTTACTTCTATCTCTTCCATTAAGTGACACAGTAGATCCTCGAACGCAACCTTATGCTTATCTGCAACCTCTTTTATTTCGGCAATAGAATTCATAAATTCGTCAGATACCTTACCTCCAGAGTTGGCAAGCAGCCATTTTGCCTGAAACCCTAAAGGATGAGACTTGGATGATGAACTACCAACGTAAAAAGGTACCTTCTGTATTATTCCATTAAAATCACAATCTACAGTAATTTTTTTAACCATTTTTAATTTTATTTAACAATTGAAGAGGTAAGCCACTATCTAAACATGCCCTAACTTTTGACAAACAAATAGAGATATCTCTAAATTTACCACTTAGAAGTAAAACATAAGCAGCATTAACTGCAACAATATCATAATAAGCATCCTTCTGACCTGAAAATAACTTTAATACTCTTTGATAATTATATTCGGGATTACCACCCTTAATGTCACCTATTTTAGATATTGGTATTCCAATATCACATGGAGATATTACGCTACTGATGACCTCTTTATTATTTATATCTAAAAGAGTTGTCTTGTCGCTTACGGAAATCTCATCCATACCGTCAAAAGAATGAACTATCATTACTCTTTTTTTATTTAATTTTTGACAAACTTTTGCCATTATATGGGATATTTTCTGATCATTACAACCAATTAATTGGTAATTTGGATTAACAGGATTAAGTAGGGGGCCTAAATAATTGAAAATAGTCTTCACCCCTAATTCTGACCTTGCTTTTGCGACATTCTTGAAAGAAGTATGAAATAGCGGTGCAAAAATAAATGCCAAATTAAAGTCTTCAATAGATTTTTTAATTTTACTGTCACTTTCAAATACAGCAATGCCCATTCTTGAAAATATGTCGGCAGATCCAGACTTAGAGGATACCGACCTATTGCCATGTTTTGCAACTTTTAGACCTAAAGAGGCCACAACAAAACTAACGGCAGTTGAAATATTAAGAGTATTTAAGCCGTCGCCTCCAGTACCGCAGACATCAAAAATATCGCCAGAAATATTGATTTTTTTTGATCTTTTACTAAAAGATTGAATTGCTGCCAACAACAAGTCTTCACTGATGCCAACCTGATTAATTCTCAGTAACACATCCTTGGTTTCGTCATCAGAAAATTTTCCGTCAGCCATTTGACAAAAAATACGGCAGGAATCTTCAAAGTTTATATTTTTATTTAGACTTAAATTTAACAATTTTGATTTTAATTAAACAAATTAAGGTTGTAGCAAATAGGCAGTAAAGTACGTTGAATGTCGCTAAAGTAATGCCAAAAAATTTAAAATTTGGCTCGTCACATCTTACCGCCTTCTTGTTCATAATAATTTCTGTTAATTCGTTAATATTTGACGCATCTAAGAGATTAAGACCAGAGCAACTAGGAGGAAGCGCAAAAAATTTCTGCTCAACCCCTACATGATAAAGGGCCAAAATCATATTGGTAAAAAATAATAAAATTATCAAAAAAACAATGTAATTCTTAATCTTTAAGCTACTAAAAAAGAAAGTTGATAATAAAGTTAAAAACAAAATAATAAAAAAAGGTATTCTTTGATATAGACATAGATTGCAAGGCTCTAAGCCAAATAAATATTCTATAATATAAGCTGCCACCAAAGGAAAAAATGATAATAAAAATATTAATTTATCAAGACTCAGGAATCTGGTGTCAATTTTATTTGCTAACCTTATCATATTATCACACTATTTGTCATTACCAGTTAAAACACAATATACCACAATTAAATAAAACTATTTTAAGCAAAGATAACAAGTAAAATATTGAAGTAAATAATAACCAGCTTATGATCTAGATTAAGTAGTTCTTAATCAAGATAATACCAAGATTTATCTATAATACAATATATTAACCTTATCTATTTTAACAAATGTCACTTAAAAATAGACAAAACTAGGGTGGTTATAATTTTTTAGAATTATAAAAATGAAAGAATTTGAAATTATTAATAAATATTTCAAAAAATTAACACTAAGTAACCCTGCTGCAGACGGCTTAAATAATGATGTTGCTAATTTTTCAATTGAAAATGATCGTCAGTTAGTAGTTAGTAAGGATGTGATGGTCGAGGATGTTCATTTTAAAAGGGTTTATGGTGGCAGTAAGGTCGCTCATAAATTACTGACTAGCAATTTGTCAGACCTTGCATCTGCCGGAGCGAGTCCTCACTCATATATGATTGGATTTACTAAGGATGATGATTTAGATGAAGTGTTTTTATCGTCATTTTGCTCTAAGTTGTCAGAATTATCTAAAAAACATAATATATCTTTAATTGGTGGTGACACAACATCCTCCAATGCTGGGTTATTTTTTTCACTGACTATTTTTGGCACATGTCCAAAAAATAAAATTCTATCAAGATCCGGGGGTTGTGACGAAGATTTAATTTTTGTGTCTGGAAATATTGGAGACTCTTATGTTGGCCTCAAAATATTACAAAACAAAATAGATGTCAAAAATATCAATATTAAAGATTATTTTTTAGAAAAACATTATTATCCAGAGCCAAGACTAAGTCTTGGATCAAAACTTATAGAAAGGAACTTGTCAAATACGGCAATTGATGTGTCAGATGGATTATTTGCAGATTTAAATCATATCTGTCAGAATTCTAACTTAGGAGCTAATATTTTTCTAGAAAAAATACCCGTATCTCGTTATGTCAAAACCTTATCTTTAGATATAATGAAGTTACTCTCAGGCGGTGAAGATTACGAATTAATCTTTACGACAAAAAGAAGCAATAGAGAGAAAATTTTAAATTTGGCAAATGAACTGGAATTAAAGATTACTGAAATAGGTTTTTTATCAAAAAATAATGATAGAGAAATAAAGTTATTTGATCAAAGCAATAGGTTAGTGAAAATTAAAAAATATGGATATGAACATTAATATTATCTTTAATACTATATTTAGGCCGAGGGTTGGAGCAAAATTCTTATTTTTAATTTCTATATTATCTTTCTTGAATTCTTGTGGGTTTAAGCCAATTTATTATAGTGAACAATCCAAAAAAGAAAGTGTTGATTATCACAATGAGCTGATTTTAGTAAAAATTAAAAAGTATCGAACTGATACTGACTACGAGCTACATAAAAATCTTACCAAAATACTAAACCCATACAGCCTAGTAACAAAGAAGAAGTATTTATTGGACATAAAGTTGACAAACAAAATATTATCAACATTCACAACTTCAGCAGGCTCTTCCGGTAGAAATAAGGTGATACTTATAGCCAATTACAAATTAACAGATATAGTTAGTGGCGAACTTATCGGCTATGGAACTTCTGATGAAAATAGTGATTTTGACGTAAGTCAAAAAAGATTTGCCAATTATACGACTGAAGAACAGACAAAGCTTAACCTAACTAAGTTGATAGCAAGAGATATTAGGAATATGATTATCAATGACCTGTATAAATTACTAACTTCGAAGTAATGTTAACTCCTATCTGTAAGGCAGTTTTTTTGAAATATTTTTATTTATAAATTATTAAAAATACCCTCCCTATGTTAATGTGGCAGAGGGCTTTTTGATGGTTTAGGTTGTATATTTTAAGGCTAGGAGTTTACTACTATATCAATTATCAGGTCTTACCTTTAATACAGACGTTAAATATGCCAGAATTACCAGAAGTAGAAACCATTTGCCGAGGACTAAAAGAAAACATTGTCAATAAAAAAATAGTTGACGTCTTCACATCTAATAAAAATCTTCGATTTTCTTATCCAGAAAACTTTGCAATAAATCTTAAAGACAATATTGTCGCCAATATATTTCGTAGAGCTAGATATATTTTAATCCATTTAGATAGCGGTAAAGTCTTGTTGATACATTTAGGTATGACAGGTAAATTAAATTTTTATCACAATCAGAGAGATAAAGTAGAAAAGCACGACCATATAATTATAAAATTTTCTGATAATTCCTTCTTGATTTATAATGACGTAAGAAGGTTTGGTTTTGCTGACTTACTTCCTTCTAAAGAATATAATGGCCACAGAATGTTAAAAACTTTAGGATTAGAACCTTTGAGCGCCGAATTTAATGCAGAATATCTGCTGAAGAAGTTGGTAAATAAAAAATCTAACATCAAGAATGTTATGATGAATAATCAAATAGTAGTTGGGGTGGGTAATATATACATTAATGAATCACTGTTCTTGTCAAAAATATCGCCGGAAAGAATAGCTAATAAAGTTAAAAAAATAGAGATAACTAGGTTGGTAAAAAATATCAAAACAACTCTTCAAAGTGCTATAGATAAGGGCGGTTCAACTCTTAGAGATTACCAGCAGCTTAACGGAGATGTTGGAAATTTTCAATTAACTTTTAAGGTATATGGTAAGGAAGGTGATGATTGTGATAATTGTCAAGTAAAGATTCGGAGAGTAAAGCAGAGCGGACGTTCTAGTTTTTTTTGCCCATCTTGTCAAAAATAATTATTCTAGGGGGATAAAAATACCCCCTTACTTTTATAAGGAAAAGTTTAGAGAGCTATTCAGTAGGAACTGTAATGGCTGATCTATTTTTTGACCAAACAGACTCACCATGACCAATTAAAGATGGCTTTTCTTTGCCATAACTAACGACCTTGATTCTGTTAGCATTAATATTTTTTGACACTAAGTAATCTCTAGAAGCGTTAGCTCTTTTTTCTCCGAGAGCGATGTTATATTCTCTAGTTCCTCTTTCGTCGCAATGTCCTTCTATTAAAATATTGATACCTGAATCAGATTTTAACCACTCAGACTGCCCATCTAATATTGTCTTAGCTGCATCAGTTAATTCAGAGCTGTTTAAAGTAAAGAATACTCTATCTTCAACCTCAACTTCTTCAGCTATTTCAGTTGAAATTTTTTCGTTTATCTTTACAGCCTCCTGCTCACTGCTAATAGTTTCGTAACGACTTTTTTGCTGATCATCAGCGGAATTTGTTGTTAGATCCGAAGGTTTTTTGCTTGAGATACAAGATGAAATTAAAAATATTAAAATTAAAGATGATAGTTTTTTGAACATGATAAATTCTAATTACTTGTTTAATAACCTTAAGTCTAAACAAAATTATAGTTAACAAATGTTAGTTTGTCAAGAATTAATGACGCAGTTAAAATAAATTAATTTTACAAATAAATCTATTAACCCTAATATTTATATAAAAATAATTTTAATTTTGTTTAACGCCATATGATGTCATTTGATAAGTCTAGATTACCCTCTCGCCATGTAACAAACTCTCATGGCTGCGAGGCTAGAAAAACAATGATGTATAATATTAAAACCGAACTTTATCCAGAAGGTCTTTCGGAGGAAGATTTGCAAAAACCACTTATTGGGGTTGCGACCTCTTGGAACGAATCGGCGCCATGTAATATAAATCTCAGAGAGCAGGCTCAGCCAGCAAAAAAAGGTGTTAAAGATTTTGGCGGAACCCCAAGAGAATTCACTACAATTACAGTAACAGATGGCATTGCCAATGGCCATGAAGGAATGAAATCTTCCTTAATATCAAGAGAGGTGATAGCTGATTCAGTTGAATTAACTATGAGAGGTCATTGCTATGATGCTCTTGTTGCATTTGCTGGCTGCGATAAATCTCTTCCCGCCATGATGATGGCTATGTGCCGCCTTAATGTGCCGTCAATTTTTGTTTATGGGGGTTCAATTATGCCTGGTAGATATAAGGAGAAAGACGTAACAATTGTTGATGTTTTTGAAGCTGTTGGTCAGTTTGATACTGGAAAAATTACTAAAGAGGATCTAATGTCCCTAGCAAAAGTTGCTTGCCCAACTGCTGGCGCCTGTGGTGGGCAATTTACAGCGAACACTATGGCCTGCGTTAGTGAGGCTATCGGCCTTTCTTTACCAAGCTCTTCTGGTGCTCCAGCAATTTATGATGAAAGAAACGATATTGCTTATGATGCAGGTAAAGCTGTAATGAATTTACTTGAAAAAAACATTAGACCTAGAGACATAGTGACCAGAAAATCTCTTGAAAATGCAGCTGCTATTACCGCCGCTACTGGCGGCTCAACAAATGTTGTTTTACATTTGCCGGCAATTGCTAATGAATGTGGTATTGATTTTGATATTTTTGATATTGGAGAGGTTTTTAAAAGAACTCCTTACATTGCAGATATGAAGCCGGGCGGCAAATATGTGGCTAAAGATCTATTTGAAGCTGGAGGTGTTAAGATGATCCTAAAAATTTTACTTGATGAGGGTTATATTCATGGCGATATTATGACAGTTACAGGTGAGACATTAGCTAAAAATTTAGAAAATATTAAATTTAATCCAAATCAAAAAGTCGTTTATCATCCAAAAAATGCAATCTCTCCAACCGGTGGATTAGTTACCTTAAAGGGTAATCTGGCTGAAGATGGTTCTATTGTCAAGGTGTCAGGAATGAAGAAGGAGCGGTTGATATTTATCGGCATAGCAAAGTGTTTTAACAGTGAAGAAGAGTGCTTTAAGGCTGTTGAAGAAAAAAAATATAAGGAAGGTGATGTCTTAGTAATTCGTTATGAAGGTCCAAAGGGAGGTCCGGGAATGCGAGAAATGCTTGCTACTACAGCCGCTATTTATGGCCAGGGTATGGGAGACAAGGTGGCTTTAATTACTGATGGTAGATTTTCTGGCGGCACAAGAGGGTTTTGTGTTGGCCATATCAGTCCAGAAGCAGCTTCTGGCGGTATGATAGCACTCTTAAAAGACGGCGATCAGATTGTTATCGACGCTATTAACGGAACTATAGATGTTAAGCTAAGTGATGAAGAAATTTCTTACAGAAGAGAAAATTTAAAAACAATAAATAACGAACATAGTAGTGGCGCTCTTTATCGTTATAGTAAAAATGTTGGTAGCGCTAGGCATGGTGCAATAACTCACCCAGGGGCTAGGAATGAAAAAAAATGTTACGCCGATATTTAGTTTTTAGGTGGTATAAAGTTTTTTAAGTACTAATAGTTTTTTAATATTATATATAATAAATTATGTTTTTATTCGGTAGTGAAGATGAAGGATATTCTAATAAAGGCGACACTCAAACCGAGGGAGATGATGTTAGTAGTCATGGTGAAGGAAGAGATGAATTAACACAGAGTGATGACTTTAAAAGAGCATTTGAAAAAAAAATGAAAAATAGTAGCTCGCCTAACAACGTTGAAGAGGTTTTAAAGGAGACTGCAAAAGAGTTGGGCATGGCTTTAAAATGCGTTCCAACTAGTATGGAAGATTTAATTAAAATAGGAGGGGAGATTGATGAGGAGGTAAAAAAATGGCTCGAAAATTTAAAACAAATTGGAGCAAGCGAGTCTGAAGCGCTTGGCTCAACAGTATATGTTGCTGGAGTTTTGTCGCCAACGGCTGCTGTAGCGGGGGTAGAATGTGCCGGAATATTGATTTGCCTTGCTGGGGCAGCGGCACCGTTAATAATAAGTATTGCTGCCTTAGGCTTGGCTGCCAGTCAATTCGCCGAATATATAGAGGAGAAGGTAAATATAGAGGAGAAGGAAAGCAGGGATACAGACGCTGGCGACAATCTGAGTCGTGCTGCAAAAGAACTTTCCAAGGTATCACCAGCTTTAGCAGGTGCGTCACTTGTTGAGGTTGATGAAGGTCGTAAATCTCCTGAAGTTCCTGAAGTTCCTGGAGGTCCTAGAGTTCCTGGAGAAGGTCGGGAATTTTAGTTTTATGTTTATGTCTCAAAATATTAAAACATCCGATTTTGATTTTAATTTACCACCTGAATTAATAGCCAATAAGCCAGCCTCTCCAAGAGACGAGTCAAAAATGTTGATTTTTAAAAACCCTAATATTACCCAAGAAACAAGCAGAGATCTTGATAAATTTTTAAATATAGGAGACGTTTTAATCCTAAATAATAGTAAAGTTTTAAAGGCAAAAATTTCAGGATATAATGAAAATAAAGCTAAAATTGAGATTAATTTGCATCAAGAAATTTCAAATGGGGTTTGGCAAGCTTTTGCTAAGCCTGCCAAAAGATTAAAAATAGGAGACAAATTCACCATTTCAGAAGATTTTTTTGCTAAGGTTGTTGATAAAATTCAGGGTGGAATTTTAACATTAGATTTTAACCATAAGGGCTCGAGCTTTTTTTTAAAATTAGACCAATATGGGCAGATGCCTTTGCCCCCATATATTAAGGAAAAAGATAAGGACGCCGATAGCAACTATCAAACTATCTATGCCGACAAGCTTGGTTCAGTGGCGGCACCAACGGCAGGACTTCATTTTACTGAAGAATTATTAGAAAAAATAAAAAGAAAGGGGGTTAAAATAGTATTTGTAACTTTAAATGTTGGCGCTGGAACATTTTTACCAGTTAAATCAGAATTAATAAAGGATCATAAAATGCATCAGGAGTTTTTTGAAATAAATCAAGAAGCTTGTGATGTAATTAATAATACCAGAAAGAATGGTAAAAAAATAATTGCCGTTGGCACAACTAGCGTAAGAGTTTTAGAGTCTGCATCTAATGAGGATGGAATTTTATTACCAAAAATTGCAAATACTGATATTTTTATCTATCCTGGATATAAATTCAAAATTGTTGATATATTAATGACTAATTTTCACCTACCTAAATCAACTCTTTTTATGCTAGTTTCAGCCTTTATATCTGTCGATAATGCCAAAAAACTATATCAGTTCGCTATAAGTAAAAAATATCGTTTTTATTCTTATGGTGATTGCTGCTTATTATACCAAAATAAATGAAAAAAATAAATATTAATATAGATCATGTTGCAACCATTCGAAATGCTAGAGGAGGTCACTTTCCCGACCCTTTGCAAGCTGCAAAATTGATTGAACAAACAAAAGCTAGCGGCATAACAATTCATCTCAGAGAGGATAGAAGACATATTAAAGATGAAGATGCTATTAATATCAAAAATAATATCTTGTTACCACTTAATTTCGAAATGGCTGCAACCGATGAAATGCTAAAAATCGCTCTAGATCTAAAGCCAAAATCAGTTTGTATTGTGCCAGAAAAAAGAGAAGAGATTACAACTGAGGGTGGACTTAATATTATCAAGAATTACCAAAGATTACTAAGAATTACTGAAAAATTACAAAACAATAATATCTTGGTTTCTTTTTTTATTGAACCAAATAAACAGCAAATGGAGGCGGCAAAAGAGGTTGGAGCCGATATCATCGAGATTCATACTGGTAAATATTGTAATTTAGCTATGGAATATGGTCTGGATCATGAAAAAACCAAGAAAGAATGGCAAAAAATAGCGCATATTGCTAAAGATTCAACTAAATTAGGGTTAGAATGTCACGCCGGACACGGCATTAATTTTGAAACAATAACATACATTAACAAAATTCCAGAAATTACCATTTTACATATCGGTCATTTTGCTATATCGGAATCAATATTTTCTGGAATTGAAAATGTAACCAACAGACTGATAGAGTTAATAACTACAAAAAATGACAGGTAAAAAATGAATTTACCAGAGAGAAATGACGCCCGCATCTCATCCCAAATAAAACAAATCCTAACTAGACTT
>JGI20158J14315_10001917_pt1 | contig 14861 bp, 9 predicted proteins | sample COG_08_FD_14315 | JGI IMG/M metagenome (IMG submission 14315)
GACTAACTCTCTTCCTCTTTTAGAGCTCAGTTTGGTTAGAGCGTGCGCCTAATATACATTAGGCGACAGATAAATTCTGTTCTCTGTTCTTGTCAGCGCAAGGTCATCGGTTCGAGGTTTGTTATATGTGCTTTGTTGTATGATTCGCAAAACTGACGCGTTTCCCCAAAGCCCGGTATTGAGCACTTCATCATGCTTTTATTTTTTGCCGCGATGGAACGAGCGAGGAACTGGGGTAGAAACCAAAAGAGGGTGTCCCCAAAGGTTTTTTTTTTTTAAAATTCGTTTCCAGAAAAAGAAACGAGGGCTTTGGAACGAGATTTTAGTTTCAGAAAAATCCAAACGTGGGTTGAAACCACATTTGCGTTTGAAACACAAACCTGCGTGGGAACTGTTTTTACGTTTGATTGTTTACAAACGCGGTTGGAAACCAAAAGGAAGTTTCTGGTCTGGAACGGGCTGCGCGTTTAGAGACACACTTGAAACTACACATACGTTTGAACTATGGGTTTTTGAAGCTGCTAAAACGATTTTCGCGATTTCACTTGCGCAACGGTGATTTCGAAGTGGAATGACTGCGCGCACACTTTTTTACATCGATATAAAGCGACGACGAAACTGTCCCGAGCGTTCAAAGTCTTACGCGGACTCCAAGAAAACATCATCATTGTTAGTTTCGCGCGTTGTGATTGGATAATTAATCCCGTTTACTATCCGTCGCTCGTTTTCCTCGCGCTCACTCAAAAACAGAGGAGAGAGCTGTTTTTGTCTGAATCTCGAGCATATCGCGAATACGAAGACAACATATATATTATATAATACTTTGTGTATATGGGCACATGATTTATAACAACTGCTTTATAAATGCAGCTCAATGTCTCTCTCTCTCTCTCTCTCTCTTTATTTCTTTACCGCTCCTTTTTCTCTTTGCATGACAGCTTCGAAGTGCTTTCTGACAGCTTCCTTCTTCGTAACTGCGTCTCTGTTCTCCTCGTAAGCCGGATCGTTGCGTACCCCCTTCAAATAATCTATATACTTATAGCATTTGTCTTTCATGTGGTAGTACCTATCTTTGACCTGTTTCTCTTGGAATTTTTTCAGCAGATCATTCGATCGATGGATCGTAAACCACTTTTGTGGTGGCTTTCCGATTCGGCCGTGTTTCTCGTATCTTTCGTAATAATCATCCACGCCTTTGATCAAGGCGAGGGTTTCATTCATCATCCAAGTACCTTTCCCTAGCTCGTGATTAGCTCTCTCATCCATGTGCGCATTGAGCCTCTTAACCCATCCATTACTTTGGATTCCGTCTGGATGTTTACGTTGTAGATACGTCGTCCTTAGGTTGGCGAGCTTGTTTTTCATTTGAATCACCGTGTGTCTTTGAAACGCCACTGGATGCTTCGCTTTGAAGTCATCATACATGCCGTCGTGCGCTCCTTTGTGGTCAATAGCGCATTTACACAACATCTCGACTTCTTCCTCCGTCCAGTTCACTTGCCCAGATCCACCTAAACGTGGTTGCACGTTCACGCGTTTCGGCAGCATCGACTCAACGCCATTCGGGTCAAAAACGGACACGTTGTAGTACCGACACAGCGTTAAGAGCCGTTTGACGAGTACAGCTGGGAACATCTTTCGCGCGTACAAAGACGTGTGGACTCCTGTCCACTGGAAAGGAAAGCAGCGGTGGAATTCTTCATCGGATATGCCGATTCGCCTCGCCGCCGCGTACAAGAAGATCATGCACTTCACCGAGTTCACTTCAAAAGCAAACTTTTCCAAACCAGACAATGTTCTCGTTTCTTTCGTCAAGTTAAAGAGAATGCGGACTATATTCTCCGCGGACTCGTTCGTCAACTCCAACGTCAAAGTTCCGAGTTGGTTTTTACCATTGAACCGTCTGTGCTTTGCCGCCTCGATGCGGTCGGTTTCGGGGGACAAAAAGTCCCCCCAAGGGTATCTGTCGTAAAAACCGTTCACGCAGACGTTCGAACAAAGCGTGACAACAGAATCAATGGAGCTCGAACAAAGCGTGACAACAGAATCAATGGAGCCGTCAGAAGCGGGGAGGACCGCATTGATACCACCGAGAGCTTCCATTGAAGCGCGGATCAAAGTCTCCGTTCCGCGACTCGTCGGTGAAGTCAACAAAGGACCGCCATTTCTTCGGCGATACGTCCCGGCGCCTTCTTTGGACAAACCAGCAAAGCTCAGCGGTATACGCAAGGCTACCGCGGATTTTTCTTCCCGAACGGATTTTTCTGCCTCACTCATGTTTTCGGCCGTCGAACGAAACGCTTTACCGAAACCAAACGTTTCATCATCTCTTTCGATGGGGTGGTTGAAGTACCACAACTCGCCCTCCGGGTCGGTCGGGCATTTTGGTCGGGAGCCGTCGGCTTCGAGAGGATTTGATACCACTTCATGGAAGCGGCGTTGAAACTCTCGCGCCGCACGAAAGATACCTAATGCTTCTGGACCCGTTACGTAAGCCGGGTGCGCGTTATACGCGTCGCGCGTGTCAGTACTCGATGGCGTCACTTTCATCAATTCAAAGACCTCGTCCTCGTCGACCTCGTCCTCGTCGACCTCGTCCTCGTCGACCTCGTCCTCGAGTTCAGAGCTTTCGTCGTCGCAATCTTCAGCGCCAACCAAAATCTCAACTATTTTATCGTCCGCCAACATGCTTCCTTCCAAGACGCTTGCTTCCGTCATAACGTATTCAAAATCGCCGTTCTCCTTCTCCGTGTACGAATCCGTGAAGAGTTTCGACACTTGATGATCGTTTGCACGACGTGCGGCGAGCTTCACTTCCTTCTTCTCTTCCTTCTTCTCGAGAGAGTCGTCGGCAGAATCAAACACAGACTCATCCACGGCGCCCATCATTTGCGTCGTTCCTTGCGTCGTCATCGATCCCATCATCCTCGTCGTCGTCTTCGCCGCGTCAAATCTTCTCGCCCCTGGCATCTTCTGCTCTTTCTCTTCTTCTTCCATCCCAAACATCCTCCTCCACCTTGTGATTTCTTTCTGATGCATCGTCTTTTTATTACTCGCATCATCAGCGGGAGGAATAGACGGTCCTCTCTTCTTCTTCTTCTTCGTTCCGGCGTCGTCTCCTTGTGACGAAGGAGAGCCGTCAATTACAATAACATCAACCTGCTGCTGCTGCTGCTGCTGCGACTGCTGCTGCTGCTGCTGCTGCTGCTGTTGCTGCAGCAAAACGGAACCATTCCCACCTGTGTTGTTGTGTTTCGTAAGAGGTTATTCATAAGAAAAGGCGTCGTCAAGAAGACGCGAGGACGACGACGACGACGACGACGACGACGAGGTTGTTTTCAGTTGTTTACATTTCTTCTTCTTTTTTTTGTGTCGATTTGGACCCTCCTGACGAAAACGACGACGACCAACGCTCGAACGACAACAACCAAAAGCAAAAACAAAAGCAGTCGTCGCAAAACAACGAACGATGCGAACGTCGAAAACTCAACGGCGCGCGCGCGAACTCTTCTTCGTACTCTTTACGCTCGAAGATGAAGGTTTGAAAAGCAACCGCATCAAAAGACGAGCGTACTTAGAAGAAGAAGAAGAAGAAGAAGAAGAAGAAAAAAACCAAGAATATGCACGCGTTTGAAAATGACATTTCTCTCGTCGAGTCGCGATTAAGAAGCGTCGCAAAGTCGACGTCGCGAACAAAGAAGCAAGCAAAGAACTGCAAAAAACGTACCGTCGTTACCTTTCGCATGTGTTTCTTCGTCGCTTTCCAAAGTTAAATCGACGCAGTTAGGATCCGTCATGGGGTTACTATTCTAAGCGGCGCGTTTTTTACGAAGAAGAAGAAGAAAGTGAAGAAAGAGTTTAGTAAATTCAAAATACGCGGACTCGGGTGATGGAAAAAACTCCCACTACTAACGTAAAAAACGAGAGAAAAAAAGAAGTTTGATCACGACGACGACGACGACGACGAGATACATAAAACAACTTCTTCATCATGGAAGACGTCTTCTTGTTGTTATTCCACCGGGTTCAAACTATCTTCCTCCAAATCGCGTTCGTCGCGTTTGCCTCGATCGCCATTTTTTCTTGGCTTTGTCTCGGAGTGTTCGCTATATGCGTTGAAAATTTCAAACCGTTTTTACGCTTTGTTTTCGACGCGTGCGTGAACGGTCTGTGGAGGATGTGGAGATTGGTTTTTGAAAGCGCGGTAACGTCTGTTCGTTTTCTTCTGTTCTTTGGAAGAAGGCGAGAAGAAGAAGTTAAAGAAGAAGAAGAAGAAGACGAAGAAGAAACACCAGAACAACAACAAAAACGAAGCTCTTCTTCCAAAACCAAAAACATACATCTTTTAAAGGCTCCTCTCGAGAAACTTTTGCAAACGCACCCGGAGATATTCTCGTTCCACATATCACCGCATTTGGATAAAAACATCTCCAATTTCGCGGCGTGTTCTCGCGAGTGCTTTGAAGCGTCGATTAAAGCCAAATCGAGACTGCCTACGTTACCGGAGGAGATATCTAACATTCGAACGGTCGGTCCAGATGTGCAAACTGGCTCTCGATCGAGGCTTGGACGTGAATAACAGACAGAACATTCACGCTTTAATTCGAGGAAACGGGGCTAATTCACTTAAAAATCCAAACGCAACGATTGCGATTATTCGTCATCTCGTTCGAGAGAGACCGATCGTGAAAGAGAAGATTTTGAAACGCGACCCAGAGTGCGTTCGAAACGCGGCGTATAATCACACCGATAAAGTGGTGAAGTATTTAGTCGAACAGTGTGAGGCTAAATTTGACGAATCCGCGTGTTTATGGGCATCTTTGTTGGGAAACATCAAAGCGTTGAGGTATTTGAGAGAGGTGAAGAACTGTCCGTGGAATAAAGTCGATTGTATGCGCGCCGCGTACGGGTGCGAAGACGCTTACAAACGAAGAAAGATTTGCGAATGGATCGAGAAACAACCATATAATTCTCGCGTTTGATTTTTGACTCATTCTCTCTCTCTCTCTCTCTCTCTCTCTCTATGTGTGTTTTTTATTTTGTGCCTTTCATTACTTCTTACCTTTCGCTCCGCTCACGTTGAACTTGAAGAAAATCACGTCCCCGTCTTCCACCGTGTACCCTTTCCCTTCCTGTCTATACCTCCCTTTCGCTTTCACCTCTTGCTCTGTCCCCATGCTCTTCAAATCGTCAAAACTCATAACTTCGGCGCAAATAAACCCTCTCTCGAAATCGGTGTGAATAGCCCCAGCCGCTTGCGGCGCTTTGTATCCTTTACGAATGCACCACGCTTTCACCTCGTCCGGTCCAGCCGTGAAGAAATAAATCAAATGCACCATCGAAAACGCCGTCTTAATAATCTTCGGCAACGACGTCGTCAACTCGTTCTCTTTCAACCACTTCTCCTTCTCCTCTTCGCCTTCCACGGCTTGCAATTCCGCCTCGACTTCGCCGCAAAACGGAATCAACGACCCGCCGCCGTGCGCTTGGATCCACTCGTGGATTTTCACCAACCATTTATTCTTCTTCCTTTGGAAATCATTTCTGCTCAAATTCACCAAATACATCGCCGGTTTCGACGTCAACAACCCGTACTTGTTCAAATACATCACGTCGTTGGTCGTCCAGTTCTCCATGTTATTCCTCACGTCCTTCCCACTCTCCAAACATTCGATCACTTTGTCAATCGTGCTCATCTCGTTCTCCTTCTCCTTCTTCGCCGCGGGCGCCGTCGGTCTATCTTTATCCAACTTTGCTTTCGCGTTATTCATAAACTCTAAATCTTTCACTCGTAACTCGTTCGTAATAATTTCGATATCCTCCACCGGATCAACGCGATCTTCCACGTGAATCACATCCGCGTCGTCAAACGCTCGCAAACAGTGAATCACCCCATCCGTCGCTTTAATGTGACTCAAAAATGCGTTCCCGAGACCGGCACCATCCGCCGCGCCTTTCACTAAACCCGCGATATCTACCACCTCTAAATACGGCTGCACCACAGATTTAGGTTTGTGCGTGTTCACCAACCAATCGAAGCGTTCGTCCGGGACGTTCACGCGCGTGTTGTTCGGGTCGATGGTGCAAAACGGGAAATTTTCCGCCGGAATCGCGCAGTTCGTCAACGCGTTATACAAGGTCGATTTCCCGACGTTCGGCATGCCGACGATGCCGACTTTCAAGTTGCTCGAAAAACGACCCAACGACCACGGGCCGAGAGGTTCTTCCTCCACTTCTTTCTTCTTTGGCGGCATTTTATTCGGGTTTTTGCGCGTGGTTTTGTGTGACGTTTGATGAGATTTTTAATCCGATCGAAAAGAACAGAAGAGAGCAAACTGAGGGAAACAGGAAAGAGGGCTTCTCAAACAACGACGCGCGACTCGAGGACGCGAGAAAAAACGACATGAACTAAAACTATTTTTTGACTATTACTATTACTACTCTGCAATCTCTCTCTGGCCTTTATCGTCATCGTCTCCCTCCTCCTCCTTAGCGGGGTCGCAAAGGACGGACGGAAACAAATCCTCGAGCGCGTTTGGCAGTTCGAGTAAAATATCCGAACTTTGTAAACTTCGCTTCTGTTTTTCGTAGGCTCTTCGCGCGGCTTCGCGAGTGAGTTTCGAGGCAGAGAAGCAGGCGAGTTTTGAAGATTTACGGAAGTATTGTTCGACTTTTAGATCGTTAGTCATCGTCTCCGGGTCGCGTTCGAGGTCTCGCCTGTATCGGTCGTTCGACCAAGCTAGAAAGACAGCGAGGACTCCGGAGAGTATGTCGCCTTGACCGCCGCATCGCTTCTTGGATCCCGGAACGTTCTCGAATTTCGTTGGACCTTCTTTCAATCCTTTCACTAAATGCACGTATATATCGTCCGCGCCTTTTGCTAAGATGCTAGGGTAGAACGTGTGACAACTTCCTACGTGGCCGTCGCTCGATTCCAAGAAAGCGTCCACGTTGTCCACAGTTTTCCCAGTAGTATCGTTAGGATCGAAACCATACGTATATTCGCGAACGTTCGGTGTGAAAACGACGTAACCGTTGACGCCGATAGGAGGGGCTTTTTCCATCGTAAATCTCACAAGCGGTTTAAGCGTTTCGGAAGCGTGTATCATGAACAACGCATCCGCGTCGAATACAACGGGCGCGTTTACGGTTCTCGCTATGCTGAAACATAAACGCGCGAACGACCACGTGTAACTATCCCTCCCTAACCCAGGACCGATAACAATCGCATCCATCCTCGATATCATCTCCCTATTCTCTTTCAAAAACTGATCTTGAAGGTCCTCGAGACTTACTCCCGACTCGCGCGCGTCTCTTTCGTCTTTCAAACACGCGTGCACGATGACATCCGGAGAGTAACTCTTAATCGCCCCTGCTGCTTCTTCGTGACAAAACACGTGCACTAAATCCGCGCCTGCTCTGCACGCCGCCATGGCTGCAAAATACGGCGCGCCTGCGTACTTCCGGTCGCCGCCTACGATCCCGATTTTCTTCCCCGCTTTCCCTTTGTAGTTCGTTCTGCTCTCGCTTTCCAAATTTGGCACCGCGAATAAATGAAACGCTTCGAGTGTTTTCGTTTGGAAATCATCAAAATCCTCCTCCTCCTCCTCCTCCTCGAACGTTGCTGCTTCGAGACCATTTTCGTCCTCGTTTTTCATCGCCGACAAAGCGCGGCTTTGCCTCCGCGTTTCTCTCCAACTGCTCCTGTATCTTTCGAATTTTGTCGTCGCACCAACAGCGAGAACAAAACGATTGGTTTCTTTTCCTTTCTTCTCGAAAACAAACGAACGACGAGGACGAGGACGACGACGCGGACGAGGATACTTTCGTGACGACGACTTTTGGTGCGACGATGCTGCCGAGAAACGAAGTCCTAATCCGCGCGGAATGACGCACGGGAACATTCTGAGGTATTTTAGGGGAAAAAAGAGGCGTTTTCCCCCTCACAAAAAGGAGCGCAGTGATACTCATAAACAAAGCCCGAGAGAGAGAGAGAAAAAAAGAGAGACGCAGAGGTTAGTTAATATCGTTGGGCGTTTTTATCGTCGCTTTTTTTGGTGAGGAGCGTTCATCTCGAGTACTTTTAACGCGCATCAAATCATCTCAAATGTCGGATTGGTTCGTTCCACCCGGGGAAGGAGAAGGAGAAAACGAGAAGAGAAAGAGAAGAAGAGGAGGGAAAAGACGCGCCAAGAAGAAAGACGGGAAGAGTAATACTAACACTCACGAGTATTCAGACGATTCAAACGACGAAGAGCGAGCTCATGAGCAGACGGAGAGCGGAGATGATGACGATTCAGAAAGAAGAGAAAGAGAGAGGCAAAAAGTGTACCAAATATGGCCGGGAAACGACAAGTTCTTCTGGGACGGACGAATAATCGTCGGTCCGAATTACAAAGCGTTTTTAAACACGATAGTTTTAGTTTTAGTCCCGTCCGTGGTGTTTACGAGCGCAGTCGCGCCGGATTTGTCGAGAGAATATTCGTGGGCGTGGCAAGCGGTTTCGACGGTTTGGCCGATATACGTTATAGCGTGCTTAGTGAGAACCGGGACGATGGATCCTGGGATACTTCCGAGACTACCGAGACCGCCACCGAGAGACCGGAACGATCCGCCGAGAGAACGAGTCCGAGACGTGCCGCACGAACCGACGAAGAAACTCGTGACGGTGAAATGGAACGACACGACGAATTTTTTCCAACCGCCGAGAGCGCATCACTGTTCGATAAATAACGATTGCGTGGAGAAGTTTGACCATCACTGTCCGTGGGTCGGGACGACCATCGGAAGGAGGAATTATAGACATTTTTTATTGTTCGTGTTTGGGACGACGTTATGGTGCGGTTTCGTCGTGGGTAGTTGCGTGTTGAGCATTTTGGTGGAGATTGACGAGAGAAACGACGAGGTGGATCCAGCGACGGGGAAGTCGGTGAACACTCAAGCGGTAACTGGTGCGTTGAGAGCGTCTGGAGCGGCTCTGTTTTGTGGCATAATCGCTCTGTTTGGGTTTATGTTTGTCTTTGCGCTTTCGGCGTTCCACGTCGTGTTGATTTGGCAAAACCAAACGACGTACGAAAACTTCCGCGAAAGGAGCGACGCGGAGAATCCGTACACGAGGGGGAATTGCTGCAAAAACTGTTTCGAGATTTTCTGCGAACCAATACCGCCGAGTTGGTTTGATTTCAGACAGTACGCGGACGAAGACGATAGCGCGGATCGGTTCGCCGAGCACATGCGGAAAAGAGGATTGTTGTTGCAAGAGCAAGACCCGGAAATCGCAAAGAAAGAGACGGAGAAACGGTTGGCGGAGTTTACCGAGGATTTAGAAAAAGTAAAGGAGAAGATTGCATATAAGCAAAACTTAGAGTTGAGCGAGCAAGCGTTGTTGGAGGAGGGAAAGAGTCGAGAGGAGGAGGGTATCGGGATGAAGATGAAAAACGCGTTGGTGAACGTGTTTGGGAGCAATTCCATCGGCACGAAGACGTTTAAAGAGAAAAGAGGAAACGTCGACGAAGGGAAAGAAGGAGATAACGAGGACGGAAACGACAACTACCAAGACGACGAGGAGTTGGGAGGTTTCGAATCTCCGGTCGTTTTCGACGAAAACTACGTCCCAGACATTCTTCGCCAACAGCAAAGCTCGGACGAGGACGGCGGAAGCGAAGCCTCGGTCAGCTCGAGAGGAGGATCTTCCGACATCGACGAACGCAAACGGAGGTTCCAACAAGAGAAAGGACGAAAGGACGAAGGTGGTGGAGCGGAAAGAGAGAGCAACGACGACGATCAACAAAGCGAGAAGGACGACGACGACAACGCAGAGAAAGAAGAAGAAGAAGAAGATGATGATTGCGACGACGACCGCTCTTCCTCGCTCTCCGATTCGGAACGAAAACCAATCGACGAGCGCGATACCGAAGCCGATAACGAAGAGCGTTCGGATACGAGTTCCTCTGAAGACGACGACGTGTCCTCCTCCTCCTCCTTCTCCTCCTCCTCCAAGCGCAGTACTAACACTAGCATTAGCACTGGTAGCAGTAGTAGCCTTAGCAGCGGCGGTAGCGTCGATCGACGACGATAACGAGAGAGAAATCTCGTCCTTTTCTAAAAGAAGAATGAGCGAAATTTCGCACAAATTTACTCGCGCGGTAAACACACAAAACTCGTTTCCCTCCTCCTCTATCTCCTCCTCCTCTTCATCATCATCATGTGGACGACGACGAGCGAACGCAAAACCTTGCGTCTCGCGCGTTTGCTCGCGTTCTTCGCCGCGTTTTTGTTCACCTTCAACGCGCTCGATGCGTTTTTCGCGAGTCAATCGAAAAGATCTCATCGAGAACACCGAGAGTTGTTGTTGCACTCGGCGGGGTCTTCTTCTTCTTCGAGTTTGGAAAGGAGCGAGTCGACGAAGGCGTCCTCCTCTTACTCCGTTGCAAAAAGCAGCGCGGGAGGATATTCGTCTTCATCTTCTTCTAAAAATGATGATGATGGTGATGATGGTGTCGAGAGTGGTGGTGGTTCGTTGCAACAACGAAAAAACGCAAAACAACAACCTTTAGAAGTAGTAGGCAAATGGGGCGATTTTAATCCAATAGTTCACGCGGAATATTCCGGGTCCGTGTCGAAATGGGGCGAGAACAACTTTAAATCGAGCGCGAGAGAGTGTCACGAGGATTGTCTCTCCATGAACCCGGACGGGAAAGCCGTCGGCGACCGGGCGTGCAACGTGTGGGTGTGGTGCGGGGACGCGAACGGGTGTTTAGGGCAAAAGTATCGAGCGTGTTGGTTGAAGCACCAAGCGAGGCCGGAGATGGCGATTGGCGCGAAAGATTCGGCGAATCCGTGGACGAGTGGGAGTTTGGCACCGCAGTTACCGACAAAAGGAGACCCGGGGAGTCATCGGAAGTTTCACACGTTGGTCACGACGAACGCGAACGTCTATCAGGCGTGGCAAGTGCGCGTAATGTATTTTCACTGGAAGAAACAGAAAAAGATATGCGTGGAGCAGGAAACGAAGGAAGAGCCGTGTCAAATGGGTGGTTTTACTCGAGTTTTGCACGACAAACCGGATTCGTTGATGTCGGAAATTCCAACCTGCGTGGTCGATCGATTAGACAACGAGATGGGATTTGTCGTCTTGAGCAGACCAAACGCGTTTATGCAGTACTTTGAAAAGTGCGACAAAATTGAAGAAACGTACGTGTTAATGGCTGAACCCGATCACGTGTACATCAAACCGATTCCTAACCTGATGATTGGCGAACGACCGGCCGCGTTCCCGTTCTTTTACATCGAACCGTCTCGATGGCCAACTTTAGTCAAACGCTTCGTCGGAAACGATAAAATGAGCGCTCAAGATATCGAAAAAGTCGATCCGATCGGTTCCTCCCCAGTCTTCATTCGCAAAGATGATTTGAAACGACTCGCCCCAGTTTGGGTAGAAACCACCTTAGCGATCAAAAAAGACAAAGAAGCCAATCGAGATTGGGGATGGGTTCTCGAAATGTACGGTTACACCATCGCCGCCTACCGCGTCGGATTACAACACGACTTGCGCCCGCAGCTCACCGCGCAACCGCCCTGGGACAAGTCCATCGGTGACTTCCTCTCCATCCACTTCACCTACGGCATGGACTACGCCTTAAACGGCACGTTCACCCCGGGTAAATTCGGCCAGTGGAGGTTCGATAAGCGAACCTACCAAAACGGCATACCGCCGAGAGATTTGCTCGCGCCGCCGGAAAAGTCCGACAACGAGTTGGTCAAGTTGTTGATCGCGTGCATAAACGAAGCGAGCAAGAACATAGATACGTGGGAAACCTTCGATGGTAAGAATCGAGTCGTTCATAAAGGCGCTCAGAATCAACCGAACGTGAAAAAAAAGATGTAATAAGTGTAGTAGAATAGTAGTTGTAGAAAGAGACTCTCTCGTGAGACGAAACTCCAAAAAAAAACGACGTCACATCCCCTCCTCATTGCAAAGCGGTAGTACATCTTTCCACCACCACCGCCGAAGTCTCTCTGAAACTCTCTTTCGCGTTGTTATAAAATTAATGTCCTCCGCGTCGTTCGCTTCGACCTCGTCCCCTCTCTTCTTCTTTTCTAAAGTTCAGCAGCAAAAGAAAAAAGTTTCGACGAGTAATCGAATTGTGACGAAAGCATCTTCCTCTTCCTCTTCGAACGCGATGATGGACACGCTCCTCGGGGCGACCATCGAAGGCGGCGACGATCTGATCAAAAAATCCGTGGAACAGTACTACGGGGAAACGCTGACGACGTCTGCGGATTTGAAAACGAGCGCGTGTTGCACGCCCGGTGGATTGCCGACGTATCTTAAAAAATGTTTACGTCTGGTGCCGGATGAAATCAAGGCGAAATATTACGGGTGCGGATCGCCGACGCCGCAAGGGATCGAAGGGTTACGGGTTTTAGATTTAGGCTCCGGTTCGGGGAGAGATTGTTACGTGGCGGCGAGTTTGGTCGGGGAGAAAGGGTTCGTGACGGGCGTGGATATGACTGATAATCAGTTAGACGTGGCGAGGAAGTACGTGGACGAGTATTGCAAGCAAACGCTCGGGTATAAAGAAAACAACATGAAGTTTGTGAAAGGAGAAATCGAGAACGTGAAACAGGCTGGCGTTGAGAACGGAACGATCGATTTAGCCATTTCCAACTGCGTGGTGAATTTAAGTCCGGATAAGAAGGCTGTTTTGCAAGGCGTGTACGACGCGTTGGCGGACGGAGGCGAGTTTTATTTTTCGGACGTGTATTGCGATCGACGCTTGGATCAAGAGTTGAGGAAGGATCCGGTTTTGTTGGGCGAGTGTTTAGGCGGGGCGATGTACGTGGAAGACTTTAAACGGTTGTGCGTGTCGGTTGGGTTTACCGATCCGAGAGTGTTGGAAGGACACGTGATTGAAGTGAAGGATGAAAAGTTGCAAGAGTTATTGGGCGAGGCTACGTTTTATTCAATCACATACAGGTTGTTCAAGTTACCCGCCGGGAGGTTGGAAACGTTGTGCGAGGATTACGGCCAGTACGCGGTGTACAAAGGAACAATCGAAGGAAACCCGAACGCGTATTCGTTGGACGACCACCACAGATTGGAAACCGGGAAACCGATGTTGGTGTGCGGGAACACCGGATCTATGTTAGGCGAGACGTGGTTGGGGAAACACTTCGACGTGGTTGGCGATCGATCGAAGCATTACGGGTTGTTCGATTGCGGACCAAGTCCAGTGGCGGCGTCGAGTGGTGGTGCTCCAGCCGGTGGGGCGTGCTGCTAGTTCTCGTTTTCGAAGACAGAACACAGAAGAAACAGACAAAAACACAGACCCTTGAAATAAAACAAATCCACTTTTTTCATCATCACCATCATTTGACTATTATCGTGTTTTAATTTAAGTATGCGGTTTTTAAAAATTCATTAAAACATTATATATGCATGTATATATGTATACGTATATTAAAGCTCTCATCATATTTAACACTCGTTTATTCAGTTCTTATCATGTGTTGTTGTTGTTGTTGTTGTTGTTGTTGTTGTACAATCCCATCAATATGAGCAAAAAAGCGCATTCAAATCATCTCGATTTAAACACATTTTCGTTGTTTACTCAATCAAATTACGCCGGCGACCCTTCGTCGTTCGGCGTTGGCGGCGGGCCCGGAACCGTCCCCGGTCCCGGCGGCGGCGGGCTCGGCGGCGGTGGCGCTTTGATCAACGACTCCGTGTACACGCCTTGGACGGTGACCGCCTTCACCCCGTTCTTCTTCATCAACTGCACAAACGCCAAGTTCGCATCTCCTTCTACCGAATACACCAACGCTTCAATCTTCGTCTTCAACTCATCCGCGTGCTCCATATCTCTCGCGTACGCCACGTACCCAACGTCCACAAACCCGTAGTACGCTTTCAAACTTCTTCTCTTCTTCCACAATTTGTCCTCCACCAAAATCACCTTCGTCGCGTTGCTCGGCACGTTCAAATACTCCGCCATGGACAACGTAAACGCATTTCTCTGTCCCGCTTTAAACGAATCCGTGTTGTACCCTTCAACAGCCATTCGCGAGGTAACCGACGCGATCGGGGTATAAAATCCACTCCCCGTGTAGGCGATAAAATCCGCGCTTTCCTTCTCCGGCTCGTACACGTACAAGCCAAAAATCAACCCCATGACTAACATTAAAAACCCAAACGCGGTGAGTTTCTTACACACGGATTCCGAGCAGCACAACACTCGACCGTCCCATTCTTCGTCCTCTAACCACGGGATTCCTTCGAAACCGCCGCCTTTTTGTGCGCCTCTCTCTCGATGTAAAGAGACGTCGCCTTTGATTTTTTCCAAATATTTGTTGTTGGAAGGCGCCATCTTTTCCTATTAAACGATTTTTGATGATCTCTGTGGGATGATAATATGATGATGATGGTAAAAGAGAGGCGGTAAAATCGTCAGCGATTGCCAAAACCGAGAGAGTATCTCGCGCAACAAAAGCAGATCTCGCTTTCTCGCGTCTCGAAGCGTTTCGAGAGGGAGACGAGAGACGGTTTATATAAAAAGAGAGAGACCGGAGAAAGAAAGATTTGATTATTGTGATCGTTTGAATCCCCCGACTCCTTCCCGAGAGAGAGAGAGAAAAGGAGAGAAATGATCATCTCTCTCTCTTTCCTCTCCTCAAAACCTCACTCTGTTACAGTTCGTACCTTTAGTTCCTCCGATTATATATATTTTACGATGTGCTCGCTTTAAAGCGTTTCTTCTGCTCTCTCTCTCTCTCTCTCTCTCTCTAAGTGTGTTTCTACGAATACGTGTGAGGATTCGAAGCGGCAGAGAGAAAGAAAATTTGGACCGTCGTCACAAAAC
>JGI20158J14315_10001919_pt1 | contig 14840 bp, 14 predicted proteins | sample COG_08_FD_14315 | JGI IMG/M metagenome (IMG submission 14315)
TTTTTTTTTTGAACTTTTTATTTTTTAAATTTAATCTATCAATTTTTCGATCAAGATAATTATTTGGGTTTTTTATGAAATGATGCCATTTAATGTTATTAGTAATTACATTAATTTTTATCATTAGTGCTATTATTTTGAAAAGCCTTAATGATTTTTGAAACCAGCGGGTGTCGTACAACATCATTGTGATCAAATTCGATTATTTTTATTTCTTTTAAATTTTTAAGAATATTTCTTGATTTTATTAAACCCGAATGAGATTTATTTATTAAATCAACTTGACTAGGGTCACCATTTACAACTAATTTTGAGTTTTCACCTATTCTTGTTAAAAACATCTTGATTTGAGTTTCCGTAGCATTTTGCGCTTCATCTAAAATTGCAAAACAATTTTTAAGTGTTCTTCCTCTCATAAAAGCTAAAGGAGCAATTTCAATTTCTCCTGTTTCGATTTTTTTATCTATTTTGTCAGCTCCAAACAGTTCATACAACGCGTCATATAAAGGTCTTAAATATGGATCAACTTTTTCTTTCATATCACCAGGTAAAAAACCTAATTTTTCTCCNGCCTCTACNGCNGGTCTCGACAAGATCNCTCTGTCTATTTTTTTTTCTATTAATAATGTTATTGCTACTGAAACAGCCAAAAAACTTTTTCCAGTTCCAGCGGGTCCGAGCGACATTGTAATATCGTTTTCTTTTAAAGCTTTTATATATTCTGACTGTTTTTCAGATCGTGCGATAACAGATTTTTTTGGAGTTTTTATTAATTGCTTAAAACTCCTAACATTCGATTCTTCTAGTTCTAAATTTTTTTTCACTGATAAAACTATATCTTCTTTTTCAATAATATTCGTTAAAAAATATTTGTTAATTAAAAATTTTATAGCATCACAAAATATGGATAGTCTTTCTTTTTCGCCTTTGCATGTTATAGAATTGCCTCTAAAAAAAACTTCTGTATTAGTCAATTTTGATAAATCTTTAAGATTCTGGTCAAACTGTCCGACGATAGCCATCAACATATCATTATTATTTATTGAAATATTAACCGTTTCATTATCAATTTTTTTAATAATCAGATTTTGTTCTAATTTGCTTATTTCAGACATTTATTTAAGCCGCATAATTTTTTTCATTTGAGTTTAAGATTATTTTGCCAAAAAGAGTATTGCCACTAATATTTGTAATCTTTACGCTTTTAATTTTTCCTATTAAACTCACATCACTTTCAACAATAACTGAGTTAAAATATTCATCTCTTCCAAAATATTTATTTTTATTTTCTATCTTATTCTCAAATAATACAATTGATATTTTATTAATTAAATTTTTTCTATATTCATTTTTAATTTTTTCAGCAATTGTTTGAAAATTAATTAATCTTTTCTTTGCGTCCTCTTTATCTCCAGCAGGTAAATTAAACGCAGGAGTTCCAGGTCTAGCGCTGAATATATAAGAGTAAGAGTTAATAAATCGTATTTCTTTCATTAATTTGACTGTTTCTTGAAAGTCCTCATTTGTTTCACCGGGATATCCTATTATAAAATCACTAGAAAATTGAATGTTTGGTTTAATTTTTTTTATTTTTTTTATAACTTCTAAATAATCTTCTATATTATGTTTTCTGTTCATTTCATGTAGAATTTTGTTAGATCCACTTTGAACGGGTAGATGGATCAAGGGCATTAATTTTTCACAATTTTTGTGAACTTCAATCAGATCATCTGTAAAATCTCTGGGATGAGACGTTGTATATCTTATTCTCTCTAAATTTTTAATTTTAGAAATTTCTAGAATTAAATCTGAAATCCTTTTATTTTTAAATTTGTATGCATTTACATTTTGACCAAGCAAAGTAATTTCTTTTGCACCATTTTTTACTAGTTGGTTTGCTTCTATTACCAGCTCTGTAATTGATCTTGAGAATTCTGCCCCACGGGTATATGGCACTACACAAAATTTACAAAATTTATCACATCCTTCTTGAATGGTTAAAAAGGATGAAACTCTGTTATCAGAATTCTTTAAAGAGTTTAAACTGTCAAATTTTTCTATTACATCAAACTCAGTCAGATTAATTGATTTAAATTTTCTCTCTAATTTTAATATTGTATCGTTGATTTGGTGATAAGATTGTGGTCCAATAACTGCATCAATATATTTTTCTTTTTTTAGTAAAACATCACCTTCTGCTTGCGCCACACAACCAGTTACTAGAATAATCGGTTTGGATTTATTTTTAAACTCTTTTTTAATTCTACCAATATCGTGATAAACTTTATTAGTTGCTTTTTCTCTTATATGACAAGTGTTCAAAATATAACAATTAGCTTCACTTAAATTTTTTGTTACAGAGTAATTAATTTTACTTGTTAAATCTAAAATACGATTACTATCGTATTCATTCATTTGACAACCTAAAGTTTTAATGAAAATTTTTTTCTGCAAATTACTTTTTTATTTTTGATCCATAAAGTTCTAATTTATGATCAACTAATTTATAACCTAATTTTTTTGCAACTTCGATTTGAAGTTTTTCAATATCTTTATCAACAAATTCTATTATATCTCCACTATTAATATCGATTAAGTGGTCATGATGTTCGTCTGGGGATTGTTCATACCTTGCTTTGCCACCTTTAAAATCATGCTTTTCAACTATTCCAGATTCTTCAAAAAGTTTTACTGTTCTATAAACTGTTGCAATACTTATTTTTTTATCTACTTCACTCACTCGTTTATGGAGCTCATCAACATCAGGGTGATCTTTTGCTCCATACTTTACTTTTGAGTCAGCCATAACTTGAGCTATGATCTTTCTTTGATCGGTAAGTCTAACTCCTTTACTTTTACACTTTTCTTCTATTGAATTCATGAACTTAATCTAACTTATATATAAGGGTTTAATCAATTTTTTTTGTAATAATTTTTTTTTTATTAAAAGATCAATATTGGCAAGGTTAAATTGCTCTAAATCTGAATTTTTATATCCAAATAAATTTATTTTTTTTGATATTTTTATTCCTTTTGCCACAGCTAATGAAACTCTGATGGAAGAAAAGCTGCCTGGGCCATTATTAACAAGTATAGAAAAATTATCGTTAATATTTACTTTGTATCTTTTTATAAGATTTAATATATTTGATAATAAAAAGTCATTTTTATTTACTTTTTGATCAAAATCATGGATATAAAATTTATTATTAATTTTTAAACCAATTTTGTCACTTTTGCCTATGCAATTTAAAATTAAAAAATCTTTAATCATTAGTTTGTTTATAACTGCTTTAGCTTTTCAAAACAATTTGAATTCAAGTTCCGATACACATGATATTGATGATTTTGGTATTATCTCCTTGATGTACCATAGATTTGAAGAAAACAAATACCCTTCCACTAATATTAAACTTAAAGATTTTAAAGAGCATTTAAAGATAATCCAAGAAAATAAAATAAATTTTGTAAATCCTAAAAATTTTGAAAATGACTTAACAAATAAAAAAGCTCAAAGAAAAATTCTTTTAACTATTGACGACGGTTATTCTTCATTTTATAAAAATGCCTGGCCAATACTAAAAGAAAAAAAAATACCTTTTATTTTATTTATAAGCACGCGAGAAGTCGGTTCCTTTAATTATATGACATGGGATCAAATAAAAGAATTAAGCAAAGAAAATTTTGTTGAAATAGGTAATCATAGCCATACACATGAGTATCTTGTAGACGAAAACACAGATCTTATAAAAGAAGATATTGAAAAATCTATATTAATTTTTAAAGATAAATTAGGAAAAAATTCTAACTTTTTTTCATACCCGTTTGGTGAATACAGCTTAGAATTTAAAAATATAATCAAATCTCTTGGATTTAAATACGCACTAGGACAGCATTCTGGAGTAATGGATGAGACAAAAAATTATTATGAATTTCCAAGATTTCCGATTAATGAAAAATATGGAGAAATAAAAAGATTCAATTCTCTCATTAAAACACTACCATTTAAATATAAGAAAATTTATCCTGAAGAAAAATATCTTATAAAAAGTAAAAATCCACCAAATGTAATAATAGAATTTTATGATAATATAGTGAATTTAAAGTCATTGAATTGTTACTCAAACGAAGGAGATAAGTGGAGACAATCCAATATTAAGTTTAAAAACAATAATACTTTACTTGTAAATATTAATGAAAAATTTGTTGGTGAAAGAGGCAGAATTAACTGCTCTTTAAGAGACTCAAGTGGATTTTGGAGATGGCTTGGAGTGCAATTTGTAATAAGTGATAAATGAATTAAGAACTTAGTTCAATCTTTTTAGCTGAGTTTTCTAATTTCACACGTTCAAAATCTGATAATCTATTTTGCTTAATAATCTGATTTAAAATTTTTGTATATTCAGAACCCGTTTGAGCATAATTATTTAAAGTGTCAGTTAGTTTTAAACCAGAAATTTGTTTATTACCTTCTCTTAAAATTAATCTTTTTTCTCTAAATTTCGAATAACTTCTATGAGTATTAAGATTATTTTGATAAGCTTTTACCGAAGCTCTCAAAATTGGAAATTTCAAAATTTTATGATCTTTGTTGTTTGCTCTATCTAGCGGGGCAATTCCTTGCCCGCTCCATGTCCATTGACCAAAGATAGCATTCCCTTCTAAAGCAAATCTAGAGGTTCCCCATCCGCTTTCTTTTGCTGCTTGAGCTAATGCTATAGATGTTGGAATTATATCTACTCTGGTCAATAACTCCTTTAAATCACCTTTTTTAACCTTATATTCCAGCAACTTTTGTCTAATCCATAGCTTTTCTAAATCAGTAGTAAATTTTTTATTATTTAAAATAAGCAACTTTTTTCTGTCTGCGAGTATTCTTTCATTTTCAGCTACAATGAGTGGAAGAACTATCTTAATAAAGGTCTCTTTTTTTAATTCAACGCTTTTTAAAGCATCGAGGTCTCTTGGAAATTGAGTAAAATAAATAGGTTTAACTAATTTTTTAGATCGCACTTGTGATAGGTCATATTCTACATCTTTAAAAAGATTTAAAACTGTTTCAGTTTTTAAGTTTAAATCAGGTAAAATTGCCTCGTCAAAATTTTTTCTTTTTGGTTTAATCGTTTCTTTTTTTATCTTTGGTTTTTTTACTTCTTTTTTAATTTTTGGTTTAATTGTTTTTTGTTTTATATCTGGTTTTTTTACTTCTTTTTTAATTTCCGGTTTTTTCACTTTTAAGTTATCAATATCAATATAGCTAACTCCACTAAATATGATGGTAGCGGTAACAACTACAGAGACAATACCAATTATTACATTTTTAGCCTTTTTTGGGTCTAGTTGCTGGTTATAAATCCCGTTAAAAACATCTGTGAAAATATTACCAAAAAATGCATATATCGTTTTTCCCAATTTTGGTATTATATTAAGAAAATTTAATCCAATTTTGCCAAGATTATTCCAAAAGGTTTTAATGCCAAAATTAAATTTTCTTATTGAATCATATTTATAGTTTTCAATTTTACGAATAAATTTGTTTTTTTCTTTTATCTTTTCATCTTTAAAATCTGCTAAATCAGATTTTGCCTTTGAGATGGGTTTTAATATGTTATCTTTAAAAAAATTAGACTTATAATCTTTTGGAACAGTTATTTTATTTTTTTTAAGTATAAGTTCTATTTGGCCACTGGTTAAATTTTTTCTACTCTTAACATAATCTTTTATTTCTTTTACATCGTAAATGTAAGCTAGTTCTAATAATTTATCTCTATAACTTAACTTTTTTTTCATTATATAGCCTCAACAGAGTTAACTTCTTTTATGTAATGCTTCAAAAGATTTTGAACCCCCTGTTTTAAAGTCATCAAAGAACTTGGACAACCTGAACAACTTCCCTGAAGTTCAACTCTAACAATTCCATTTTTAAAAGATTTAAACTTAATATCCCCTCCATCTCTTGCCACAGCTGGTCTTATTTTGGTATCTAAAACTTCAATGATTTTGTTAACAGTTTCATCATTGCTAGTATCGTTTTTAGTAGTCTTTGCCTCGTTATTTAAGATTGGTCCCCTGTTTTTTTCAAAATAATCATTTAAATGTGAAATGACCATTGGTTTTAGTTCATTCCAAGAAACATCTTTGTTTTTTTTAACTGATAAAAATTTTTCTGATAATAAAATTAATTCAACACCTTTAAAATCTAATAATTCTTTTACAAAAGGAATTGTGACTTTATCCTTTTGTTTTTTTTGAAATTCCTCTGTTCCAGATGCAGAAATAGTTTTTTCTGATAAAAATTTAAGAGAGTCAGGGTTTGGTGTTGTTTCTGTGTGTATCATAAAGGCTTTATATTATATCAAACCTACTTTTTCACGTATATTCTTTAGGTTTTCCTCAGCTATTATATTAGCCTTTTCACTGCCTTTTTCTAAAACATTTTTTAAATACGGCTTATCTTTAAGTAAATTTTGCATTTCTTTTCCAACTGGAGTTATTTCGCTTATTAATACCTCTGTTAATTTTTTTTTTAAAAATGAATACTCTTTTCCAGCCATGTCAGAAACGACATCTTCAAGTTTATTTTTTGAAATTTCAGAATATATGGTTAATAAATTTAAAGCTTCAGGTTTATTTTCCAATAATTTTATGTTTTCTGGTATTGGCTCGGAGTCCGATTTAGCTTTTTTTATTTTCTTATTTATTTCGTCAGCTGTATCTTTTAGGTTAACTCTTGAATAATCCGACTCTTCAGATTTACTCATTTTTTTTGTAGCATCTCTTAAGCTCATTACCCTTGAAATTCTTTTTGATATTAAAGGTTCGGGTATAGGAAAAAAGTTTTCGCAATTAAAATCTTTATTAAATTTCTGAGCAATGTCTCGAGAAAGTTCTAAATGTTGTTTTTGATCAGCTCCAACTGGTACATGAGTAGCTTTATACAGAAGTATATCCGCTGCCATTAAATTAGGATATATATACAAACCAACACTAGCTTTTTCTTTATCCAAGCCTGCTTTATCTTTAAATTGTGTCATCCGATTTAACCAGCCAATTCTAGAAACACAATTTAATATCCAAGCTAACTCTGAGTGACCGGAAACAGATGATTGATTGAAGATTATACTTTTATCTGGATTTAATCCAGTTGCTAGGAAGCCTGCGGTCGTTTCTAAAACATTATTATATAGCTCACTAGGTTTTTGAAAAACAGTTATAGCGTGCAGATCAACTACACAGTAAACACATTCCATTTCTTTTTGTAAAGAAACAAAATTTTTTAGAGCCCCCAGATAATTTCCTAAATGTAAATTGCCTGTAGGTTGAACACCAGAAAATACTAATTTTTTATCACTCATCTAATTTGTCTTATAATTTTTTAGTTTTAATGCTCCTAATAAATAGCATGATATTAAATAAAGAATACCCACAAAACTAACAATTAATACTAAATAAACAGCTTTATAATCATAGGAGTAATCTAAGTAATTTACAAAATGTTCTAAAGCAAAAAGTAAAGTTAATGACATAATTATTGTAGAGATCAATATTTTTATGAAATTTATTACTAATTGCCTTTTTAATAAAAGAGATTTTTTTAAATTTAATAAATATAAATAAATTATTACACCGACCCATGTTGAAATTGATGTAGCAATTGGAATAATAATAAATCCTATTTTAGAAAATAAACTTACACTTATAAAAATATTCAAAGCCACAATAAAAATAGAGATATAAAAAGGTGTTTTTGTATTATCTCTGGCAAAAAAGAAATTAGACAAAATTTTTATCAGTGCAAATGCAGGGACCCCATAGCCAAAAAATTTAAGGGCTGTCGCAGTCATTTTAACATCATTTGCTGAAAAAGAACCGTACCCAAATAGCGCGTTAACTATTGGACTAGAAGCGAAGATTAAACCAAGACTAGCTGGAATGGAAAACAACAACGAGAGTTCTAAAGATTTATTCTGGATATCAGAAATTTTCTTCATATTCCTTCTTTTAAAAGCTTTAGCCAAAACTGGCAATGACACAGTTCCTACAGCTATTCCCGCAATTGCCAAATTAATTTGGTAAATTCTGTCTGCATAATACAAATAAGAAACGGCGCCTGTTTGAAAAGAGGCAATAATTGTTCCAACTAAAATATTTATTTGGGTTACACCTGATGATAAAATACTCGGTAAAAGTTTTCTAAAAAAAAATTTTACCTTACTACTGTACTTAAAGCCAATAACTAAGTTTGGTCTATAAAATTTTAATGTAACGTAAGCTAGAAAAACTAATTGAATAAACCCCGCTATTGTTACTCCATAAGATAACTGTCTTACATAATTAAGATCTAAAAAATAGGATGTTATTAAACTAATAATTAGAATTATATTCAATATAATTGGGGCTGCTGCAGCTGCTGCAAATTTATTGTTTGAATTAAGGATGCCTGAAAAAAAAGAGGATAAACTTACAAATAATAAAAATGGAAAAGTAATTCTCGTTAATTCTACCGCTAATTCAAATTTGATTTCATTTTCAATAAATCCCGGAGCTATAATATAAACTAAGTAAGGCGTGAAGATTTCAGCAAGTGTAACTAATAATATTAATATGAGTAATAGTGAGCTTAAAACATCGTCTGCAAATTTCTTTCCCTTTTTTTTGTCTTCAATTTTAACAGCTATGTAACTTGGTATAAAAGCTGCGTTAAAAGTGCCTTCAGCAAATAATCTCCTAAAAGTGTTTGGTAATCTAAAAGCAACAAAAAAGGCATCGGCAAAAATTGATGCTCCAAGAAAAATAGCTATCAGGATATCTCTTATATAACCAAAGATTCTGCTGATTATAGTAAAAAAACTATATAAAGATGCTGATGAAAGTAAGTTCATAAATATTCTTAATTAGGCCATAAATTTTTAGTGAATTATTATTTTTTATATTACATACTCGTTAAGTTAAATGCCAAAAAAAACAGAAATAGATCATTACACAGATAAAGAAGCCCTTGATTTTCACATAAAAGGTAAGTCAGGCAAAATTGAGATAAATTCATCAAAACCTTTAACAACTAAAAGAGATTTATCACTAGCCTATTCTCCAGGAGTTGCAGCGCCTGTAAAAGAAATTCATAAAAATCCTGCGCTTGCATATGATTATACAAGTAAAGGAAATCTGGTTGCTGTAATTAGTAATGGAAGTGCTATTTTAGGTTTAGGTAATCTTGGCGCCTTAGCATCAAAACCTGTTATGGAGGGTAAATCTGTCTTATTCAAACGTTTTGCAGATATCGATTCTATCGATATTGAAATAAATAGTAATGATTCAAATTCTATTATTGAAACTATTAAAAATATTAGTGGAACATTTGGAGGTATAAACCTTGAAGATATTGCGGCGCCTGATTGTTTTATAATAGAACAAAAATTAAAAGAAATTTTAGATATTCCTGTATTTCACGACGATCAACATGGAACAGCGATTATTACGACGGCCGCGTTAATCAACGCCTTGGACATTTCTAAAAAGAAAATTTCCGAAGTTAAAATTGTTGTAAATGGCGCAGGAGCATCTGCTCAAGCCTGTGCAAATTTATTCAAAAGCTCGGGAGTAAAAAATAACAATTTAATAATGTGTGATAGTAAAGGAGTAATTTATAAAGGAAGAAAAAATATTGACCAGTTTAAATCTGCTTTCGCTATTGAAACAAAATTAAGAACGCTTGAGGAAGCTATGAAAAATGCTGATGTTTTTTTAGGTTTATCTGCAAAAGATGTAGTTAGCAGAGACATGGTAAAGGCTATGGCTAAGAATCCTATTATTTTTGCCTGCGCTAACCCTGATCCTGAAATTAAACCGGAAATAATTAAAGAAGTAAGAGACGACGCAATTATCGCAACAGGTCGTTCTGACTATCCTAACCAAGTAAACAATCTTATTGGTTTTCCTTATATATTCAGAGGGGCTTTAGATGTTAGAGCAAAAGCAATAAATGAAGAAATGAAGGTTGCAGCGGCTAATGCCATCGCTCTTTTAGCTAGAGAAAATGTACCAGATGAAGTTGTTTCTGCTTATGGTGGAGATCGACCTCGGTATGGAAAAAATTATATAATTCCTTCGACTTTTGATCCTAGATTAATAAGTATTATTCCTTCGGCCGTAGCAGAGGCAGCTATAAAAAGTGGTGTAGCTAGAAAAGTAATAAAAGATTTTGATTTATATAAAGACCAACTATCTAACCGTCTAGACCCATCTATGTCTTTAATGCAAGGTATTAATGCAAAGATAAGAAAAAATCCTAAAAGAGTTATATTTGCAGAAGGTGAAGATGAAAATATGCTTAAAGCTGCTATAGAATTTGGCAGAAATAAACTAGGAATACCAATTTTAATTGGGGTAGAAAAAAGGATAAGAAGCCAATTAAAAAAAATTGGTCTAGATGAAAATTATAAAATTGAAATTGTAAATTCCACAGATAAAGAAAAAAGAGAGAAATATGTAAAACATTTGTACAAAAAACTCCAAAGGGAAGGTCAATTGGAAAGAGATGTTGATAGATTGGTTCGAAATGATCGAATAGCGTGGGGCTCTTCGATGATTGCTTGCAAAGATGCAGATGCAATGGTTACTGGAAACATAAGGCACTACGCTGCATCAATAGAAAAATTAAAGAAAGTCGTTGAAGCTAGACCTGGAGAAGAAATTTTTGGCATGACCATGATAGTTTCAAAAGGAAAAACTATATTAGTCGCAGACACTAATGTGCAAGATTTTCCTTCGTCTGAAAGATTGGTAAATGTTTCTAAATCATGTGTGCGTGTAGCAAGACTTTTTGGTTTTGATCCTAAAGTTGCATTTCTATCTCATTCTACGTTTGGAAAACCTATTTCCAAAAACACAAAACACGTAAGAGATGCGATAGAACTATTGAAAAAAGAAAAAGTTGACTTTGATTTTGATGGTGAAATGCAGCCAGATGTTGCTTTAAATCCTATCTATCAAGAAATTTATCCCTTTTCAAAAATTGTTGGTAACGCAAACATCTTAATTATGCCGGCACTACATAGCGCAGCTATTTCAACTAAGCTGATGAAAGTATTTGGTGGTGGTAAATTAATTGGCCCTTTATTGATTGGACTAGGTTTGCCAATCGAAGTAGCTCCTTTAAGGGCTAGCACATCTGAAATCTTAAATTTAGCATCTATAGCCTCGTATTCATCTGGTGTGATTGATTACACAAATTAAAGTTTAGTTCGGCTCAACTCTGTAGCAAGATAAATTGATGGAATTACTTCTTTGACATCGTAAATTTTATTTGCCTCGTTAATAACTTCTTTTTTTTCATCTTCATCCATTGCTATTCCAAAGATATAAACGTTTTGATTCACTGTTTCCAAAGTATAGTTTCTGGCTTTAGTCTTTTTATTGAAAATTAATGAAGTTCTTAACTGGGTAGTTATTAAGATATCCTTAGCTGTACTTTTAAAATTACTTTGACCTTTTATTGTAATTGCATTTTTTACTGAACGGGCACCTTTCGTCTCCCAGGCCATTTTTGTTATTTTTATTTTTTCTTCTGGCTCATCAACTTTTCCAGATAAAAAAATCCTTCCGTCAAGAACTTCAGATTGAATTGATATAAAATATTTCTTATCAGTGAGCGCTAATCGAGCAGATAAATTTTTTTGCATAATCGTATCATCAATTTGCATTCCGATAGTTCTTGGGTCAAAAGTAATATTCACGCCTGTTCCAAATTGAGTAGCGGAACTGCATGCTGTGAGAAATATTAATAATATAAAACTATAAATTTTTTTCATTTTTTACTTTTAGGCATAATTCATAAACTTTTTTTTTATTTACTTTTTCTGTTTCTAAAATTAAGTCGACAGTATCTTTCAAACTATACTTTTTTAAATGTTTTTTTATTTTATTCACAATTTTTTCTTCATCAAATTTTTTAACTTTAATATTATTTTCTGAAATTACTATCGTCAATTCACCCTTAAGAGAATTTTTAAATATTTTTAATTCGTCTATTTTTTCTCTGATAAAATTTTCGTGTATTTTAGTTATTTCTTTTGCAATTAATATCTTTCTTCCTGAAAAGAATTTTTTAAAAAATTTTATGTAAAAATTTATTTTTATTGAAGGTATAAAAAAAATCTGTGTATTTGTATTTTTAGATAAGGAGGTTAACGTTTTTTCTAACTGATTTTCAGTTTTTGGCAAAAAACCATAAAATAAGAACTGATCACTAAAACCTGAAACGCTCAAAGCTGAAGTTATTGAGGAGACGCCTGGTATGGGTGTTATTTTAATTTCATTCTCTACACAATGATTTATTAATAGTCTTCCCGGATCAGAAATTAATGGTGTACCGGCGTCTGATATTAAAGACAAAATTTTGCCTTCATTAATATATTTAATGACATTTGCTAATTGTTTTTTTTCATTAAATTTATGGTATGGGATTAATTTTTTTTTAATTTTGTAATGACTTAAAAGTTTTATTGATCGCCTTGTATCTTCGCATAGGATAATGTCTGAATTTTTTAAAACATCTAACGCCCTTAAAGTAATATCCTCTAGATTTCCAATAGGAGTAGAAACAATATATAAGTGTTTAGAAAATAGTTTCATTATGAAAAGTAAATTTTTATTATTATTATTTTATATACTATTTGTTTTTAATTCTAATCTATTAAGTGATGAACATAATAAATCACTCAAAGTTGGTTTGTTAGCGCCGCTTTCTGGTCCACACAGCGAAATTGGAAATTCACTTTTAAATTCCTTGCTATTAGCTCTTGAGGAAATAAATGATAAGAATGTTACTATAATTCCAAGAGACTCGGGTTTTAATAATAAAGAAAAAATTGATTCTGCATTAGATGAACTGAGATCATTGGGAGTTAAAATAATAATTGGTCCCTCAACCCATGAAGAATTTGATCAAGTAAAAAAGTATAATGATTTAATATTTATTTCTCCATCTAACATTAAGCCTGAATTTTCAGACAATGTTATTAGTATTGGAGTAAGTTTAGAGTCTCAATTAGTTGCACTAACTGAATTTATAAAAAAACAAGAAAAAACAAAAACAATTATAATGTATCCCAAAAATCATTATTTGGAATTAATTGAAAAAAAATTAGAAAAATTAAATTTAAAAAATATTCAAACATTTGCTTATAGTCCAAATCCTGAAATTCTTACTGGTGAAATTGAAATCTTAACAAATTACACACAAAGAAAAAGAAATTTACAATTAAGAAAAAAAATGTTCGAAGATAAAGAAGACGATCAATCGATTAGAGAATTAGAGCGACTAGAACAACTATATACTTTGGGAAATATTAATTTTGACTCTGTAATTATAATTGATTTTGGTAATTCTTTAAAAAGTGTTTTAACTTCTCTTGTTTACACAGATGTAAATCAAAAAAATGTTTTATTTACAACAATCAACCAATGGTTTGATGAAAGTATATTTTATGAAAATACAATTAAAAATTTATACTATCCGTCTGTAAATTATAAAGAATTCAAAGAATACAACACCAAATATTTTGAAAAATTTAAAATATACCCAAATGAAATTACTATTTTGGCGTATGACGCTCTCGGATTGATATATTATGCTTGGAAAAAAAATGGTGAAGTTAATTCTATAGATGATTTTTTATTTAAAAATAAAATCAAAGGAAAAATTGGAACGTTTAGTTTTAAAAATAGAAAAGTTACACAGGAATTAGATATTTATAAAACTGATAATAAAAAGTTTATTAAATTTTAATTTTTTTCTTTAAATTTTGAAATGCTATAAACCTATGATCCATTTTTATTTTTTTTAATTTTGACATTTGACCAAATGTGTTTTTTTTGTTTAATGGAATGAAGATAGGATCGTAGCCGAAGCCTTTCTTTCCAATTATTTTAGACGAAATATTACCATTAAGTTTACCTTCTACAGAAATTATTTTTTTATTTTTATTTTTATAGGATAGACTGCAAACAAATGTGGCTTTTCTATTTTTTTTCTTTTTCATTTTTTTTAAAATAAATTTCATTGCTTCTAAAAAACTTCCATGTTTTTTTGCCAATCTTGCAGAATAAATTCCTGGACCATTTTTTAAAGCTTTAATACACAATCCTGAGTCATCTGATATAACCGGATAGTCAACAAATTGAGAAAAAAATTTAGCCTTTAGCTTAGAATTGGAAGTAAAAGATTTCCCAGTCTCTTTTGGGCTTTTTATTTTAAGTGTAACGGGTGAAACCTTAGTATATTTTTTTGGCAATAAATAAGCGATTTCCTTAAATTTTCCATTGTTATGAGTTCCGATTAGAATTTTTTTCATGTCAAGCCTAGTAATTTAATAAGTACTTACTATATAGCAAGTAGATGAGTGAAACTAGCAAAGAAGAAAATAATAAAGAACATGAAAGCTCCGATCCTATCAACGAGGAAAGGGTTAATGCTTCCGAAAACAAACAAAAAAAAGAGGAAGTTAAAGAACTAACCTCTGAGGAAAAACTTAAAATATCTGAAGATAAATTATTAAGATCTCTTGCTGAAGCTGAAAATCAGAGAAGAAGGTTTGAAAAAGAAATTAAAGATGCGTTTGAATTTGGCTCTTTTAACTTTGCTAAAGAAAGCTTAGCTATTCTTGACAACTTACAAAGAGCAAAGGAAGCGATAAAAAATGATGAAAAATTAAAAGTAAATAAAGATTTAGATAGATTCTTAGAAAACATTACAATCATTGAAAAAGATTTAATTACAATTTTTGAAAAGAATAGAATTAAGAAAATTAATACCGAAAACAAAAAATTTGATCCAAATA
>JGI20158J14315_10001925_pt1 | contig 14814 bp, 8 predicted proteins | sample COG_08_FD_14315 | JGI IMG/M metagenome (IMG submission 14315)
CTATGCATGCTATGTTTTATTTCGCTTCTGCGTTCAACCAAGACATTGGGAATTGGAACACAGCGCAAGTGACTGATATGGAATATATGTTTTCTATCGCTTCTGCGTTCAACCAAGACATTGGGAGTTGGAACACAGCGGAAGTAACTAATATGCAATATATGTTTGGTTACGCTTCTGCGTTCAACCACGACATTTCCTCGTGGACTGGAACTGCCGCAACGACGGCGCAATCTGCAATGTTTTCCGGCGCAACTGCGTTTCAAGCGAAATTCTCGTGCGACGACGCCGTCACTGGTCCTGCGAGATCGTGTGTATTGAATCAAAGCTAGTTGGTTCGCACGGAGTGTCCGACCGCCAAAATCGCCAACATGGGTTCAGAGGGTGATTGTTGGTGTCAATATCACGACGGTTCAGTCACGGAAATCGTCGCCACCGGCACGAGCGGTTATATGGCGTGTCTTTTGGCATAAAATCACGTTGTTTTTAAAAACCACCTTTACTTATATACCTTAGAAAAGTATCGTCACGTTTTGGGGCGACGCTGTGGCGAGAGCTCTAAATAGTAAGTGTAGCGATAAAAACGTCTAAATACATGAATCGCTTAAAACTAAACCATCACCTTTGTCATCTCATAGGGAATTAGGCCCTACCGGCCCCGTTTCTCTGTCCATTTTCTGGTCGGTTTCACATTCCACGCTGTTTCCCTCTTGCAGTCTTGCAACTCGCGCTGAAAAAATTCAAAACATCTCTCACTGCTCACCACCCGACAAAAAAGTAAAAACTGACCAATTCCAATTTCTCACACTTGAAAAACCACACAGCGAAAGAACATTGCGCAAAGCAACAACAACAACACGAACACGAACGACAAAAACAACAACATCAAAGAAGAAGAAGAAGAAGAGCAACACTTCTTCGACGAAGACTGCCACGTCGAGCGTTTGTTTGAATTTCATCTTCATAAAAAAATAATGCAAGTCGAAGACGCGTATCCGACCGCAAACGACGGGTTTCAAATCGAGTTCCTCCGATGGGGTGGCGGACGTAATTTTGCGAACAACGCGTCGTCGTCGTCCTCCTCCTCGTCCCCCTCGTCGCGCGCTCCAGAAAACGTCGTGATACTATTGCACGGATGGAGCGGTGGTCCAGAGTATTTTCAATTCTGCATGCAAACGCTGAAACACAACGAAAAGACGTGCTATCTCGCGCCGAGACTGCGAGGCCACGGGTGTAAAGACGACGCGAAAGGCAAATTTCACATCGCGCGTTTGGCAAAAGACGTGCACGACCTCATCCAATGGTTGAAGAAGAAACAGATTTGCACGGAAAATCAACAGTTTTCTTTCGTTGGCACTAGTATGGGCGCGTCAGTTATTTGGTGTTTTGTGGAACTGTTCGGTGAAAGTGAGGTGAAGAATTACACGTTCGTCGATCAAGCGCCATTACAAAACGTTCGAAGCGATTGGTGCCTAGGTTCCACCGGGTGTTTCGACGAAGTGTCGTTGAAAAATTTGCAAAGTGCGGTGCTCAAAGGTCCCGACTTGTCTGAGTTTGCGGATGGTAACGAACGCGCGTGCGTAGCCGAAGGATCTAATTTTAAATGCGAGAAAGAAGTGAAAATGTGCACTTTGAGTTGCAAGCCAGAAGCTTTGGCAGAGCTGATGGCAGACCACACGAATCTGGATTGGCGACCGTTGGTTGGGAGCTTAGAGAAGCCAGCGCTCGTGGCTGTCGGAGAGAAGACGCAAATTTTTCCGTGGAAAGGCGTGGCGTACGTAGGATCTTTGATGAAGAACGCGCAAACGATGGTATGCAAAGACTGCGGGCATTGGTTATATCTAGAACAACCTGGTTTGTTTGGGTTTGCGCTTTCTAACTTTATTTCCACGTCTGAGTCGGGTGAGAGTCAAGGTCCCTCGAACGAAAGCATAGAGGCTGATTTACGAGGCGGCTACGAGTTCTATAAGGACAAATTTTACTTCATAGACGCGAAATCGGTCGACTATCGGTTCGTCGGCGGCTCGCCGGGACACTATAAACTACTGTAACTACTGTGTACTACCACTAATTTTACCCTTGCGCGCCCCGCCCTGTCTCACGGCGTCGCCATCAAAATAATTTCGATCAATTTCTTCTTCTCCATCATCGCCGAGGCGTTCAACAAGTTTCCTAATCTCCAATAATTGATTATGAAAACTAAATCATCGCAATCTAACTCACTCAGTTGCCCAGTCAACTCCTTCTTCTTCATCAAGTACGCCTTCTCGCCCCTTTTCAATTTACCACACCCGCCTGGACCGGCATACGCGATGACTTTCGCCAAAACGTTCTTCATTCCTTCATTTCCCCTCGCTCTTTGTGCCAAGTGCCCCGCGATAGTCGCTTTCCCGTTATCTCTCTCATACAACACCTCATCCTGTTGCCCGTTTAAACGCGTGAGCTCTAACGTCTTTTCGATGACAAACGTATCGTTCGTAAACGCGCTTAAAATCAACGGCGTAGACCCGTCAACGAAATCTTTCACCGCCATATCCAGACGCTCCCCGCGTCGCTCGCATTCGAGAAGCACCATCTCCAGACACTTCATGCTCTCCGCGGACGCTCCGTACACCGCGTAATGCAAACAACAACTCCCGTTCTCATCTCGCGCCAGTAACAGCTCTTTTCTCTTCCTTTCCTCCAAAGCCGCGCTAAAAAAGAGCTCTCCTACCGTCGCTGAGTTGCCTTTTTGCATCTGTTCCATCAAATACGTGCGGCGTTTCCCGCCCCCTCCTTTTCCTCCTCGCGTCGTTGATGATGTTTCGTGTCTCTCTCGTCTCGCCAACGCGTTCGCGTTGGGCATTTTAAGAAGTACTCGCAACGCCGAAGCGTTGTTGCATTCGAAGTAATCATTTTTCCACTTTGACGACGACGATGACATCTTCGTCGAAGATGTCGTCGTCGCTACTGCTGATAACATCTCTTCTCGTCGTCTTTAAATCGTCGTTCAGATTATCACTACCGTGAAGTGAAGAGAATTTTCAAATTTGGAGACACGCTTATTCTGAATGCATTAAGAGTCACAGATATTGCGCATGAATCGAAAGAGAGAGGGAATGTAGGATTGGGGCGAGAAAAGAGGGCGAAGAAATATGTATATGTTAGCTCCGGGGTATTTTGTGGAGAAGATTAAACACGTCGCGCTTGTATTTAGGGTTTACAATTTTTTTGTGAGAAAATCCTACATGTGCACCACTAAAAACACTTAAAACCACACTTTTACTACGAAAAAAGAGAGACATGTCCGGCGAAAGCACGGGAGGTGGCGGCGCCTTTTCCGCCTCGAAGAAACTTTTGTCCTTCTCCGGTCCGTCGTGCATCTGCTGCGCCCCGACCGCGTGGTGGGAACTCGACGAATTTTTGGAAGGAGAAGAAAAAAAGGCATCATCATCATCATCATCATCATCATCGTCAGGGGGCCGCCAACCGCCCTCGATTCTGAACACGTTCACGAAGACAAAAACACCGTTCCAAACGCTTTCTCCGAATCGCATAGGATGGTACATATGCGGTCCAACCGTGTACGATTCCGCGCACATGGGGCACGCGAGAAACTACATCAATTTTGACGTTTTGAGGAGAGTCATGCAGGATTATTTTGGGTATTCGGTTCGGTTCGTGATGAACGTGACCGATATCGACGATAAGATTATTTTGAGAGCGCAGAAACGGAGAGCGGAGTTTGTGATGAGTCGAGCGAAGAAAGCACTGATGAAGGAAGAGAATGAGGCCGTGAAGAATCTCGTCGCGGATATTGAAAAGGCGGTGGAGACGAACGCGCCGCTGAAGGAGTTGTGCGAGAAGGTGGAGGCGTTGAGAGCGAAGGCTTTGGACACGGACGGTTCGATTTTGGATGTTGGAGATGGTTTTTCGAACGATGAAGAGGAGGAGGACGGTTCGTCGTCGTTCACCGCATCGGTGGATGGTGGAAAAGACTGGTCAATTCAGACTGGATATTTGAAGCTCGCGCAATTTTACGAGAAGGAGTTTATGGAGGACATGCGGTTGTTAGGGGTGAAAAATCCAGACTGTTTGACCAGAGTGAGCGAATATACGAAACAAATTGTGGAGTACATAGAAGGTATCATAAAGAACGGCTTTGCTTACGAAAGCAACGGGAGCGTATATTTTGACGTCACGGCGTTTGAAAATAGCGAGAATCATAAGTATGCGAAACTGAAGAAATCGGCTTTGGACGACGTCGAAGCGGCGATGGACGGCGAAGGCGCGTTATTGAAAGCCGAATCAGAAAAGAGGAACGATTTCGATTTTGTGCTTTGGAAGAAATCGAAAAAAGGCGAACCATCGTGGCCGAGTCCGTGGGGAGAAGGCAGACCGGGGTGGCACATCGAGTGTTCTGCGATGTGCTCGGACGTGTTGGGAAAGTACGTGGATGTCAACGGAGGAGGCATAGATTTGAGTTTTCCACACCACGAAAATCAGTTGGCACAAAGCGAGGCACATTATGACATCAAGCAGTGGGTGAACTTCTTCGCGCACAGCGGACATTTGCACATCGACGGTTTGAAAATGTCAAAAAGCTTGAAGAATTTCATAACTATTCGTCAGGCGTTGAAGACATATTCGGCGAGACAATTACGGTTTTTGTTTCTATTACATAATTGGTCGGATCCGATGGAGTTAACGCCAATTATATCCAAAGAGGAAGGTAAAGGAGCAACGTTTAAGCAAATGGATGCCGCTATTGGGGTAGAAAAGACATTCGCAGAGTTTTTTCACTCCGTTAAAGGTGCGTTGAGACGAACAAAGTACGCGTGCGATAAAGATCAAATTTGGCTCCCGTTGGAAAAGAAGCTTTCCGATGCTTTCGATGCGTGCCAAAAGGAAGTCCACGAGAGCTTATTAGATAACATCAACACCTCAAGTGTCATTTCTTCTATGTTAGCAATGGTAAAAGAGTTCAACACGTACTTGGCGTCGGTTGAAAAAGACGCAAACCACGCTTTGCGACCGTTTTTAGTCGAGAGTGTGGCGAAATACGTGACGTACATTTTAAATTGCATGGGAATTTCCGGCGAAGCGAACGCGCCGTTAGGATTTACCGATATCGAAACGGGCATTGAGGGTGATAGAGGTAATGGGACGGCGACTACGAGTGCTGCGACGAGCAATGATACGAAAGAGGAAATTTTAGCGCCAACGTTGGACGCGCTCACGTCCTTCCGCGACGAAATCCGAAGGCTCGCCAAAGGAGAAGAGCTCTCTCCGAGCGCAATCTTGGGTCTCTGCGATCAACTTCGCGACGTCGTCCTTCCAACGATTGGCATCAAACTCGACGACAAACCTGATGGCAACGCTTTATGGAAACTGTACGCCCCGGGCGAGTTGGAAAAAGAACGACAACGCGAGGAGGAAGAAAAAGAGCGCAAACTACTGGCGAAGCAAAAGCTGGCGGAAGAAAAGAAACGAAAGGAAGAGGAGAAGGGGCAAAAAGCGAAAGTTGCGCCTCAAGTGATGTTTAAAATAGGCGAAAATGAAAACATGTACGGGTCCTTTGATTCCGAAACTGGGATGCCTTTAACCATGAAGGACGGATCAGAAGTGACGAAAAGTCAAACGAAAAAGTTGCAAAAACTGTATCAAGCGCAGGTGAAATTGCACGAATCGTATCTAAAATCAGTTCAAGAGAAGATGGGAAACGTGCAAATTTAATTGATATTCTTTTTATGATTCTCATCCGAATGAATGAACAATATGTTATTTATATACACACCTTTCGTTTACTGCTTATGCTGATGCTGCTACAGAATCTCTCTTACTCTCTCTCTCGTTTACTTTTGGTAGTTCAACTTCTTCGCCAACTGCTCGGCTTCGTCCAACAGTCCGCCTAAATGCGCGGTTAAGGCATCACTCCAAAATGTATCCGACGCCGGATCTAATCCAAACGGCGCCAACGCTTCGACGAATCCTTTGGTTCCTCCCGCCGAGAGCAAATCCAACAACTTCTCTTCGAAACCTTCCGGTTGCTTGGCGTATACCCCGTATAAGGCCCCGACGACTAAATCGGCAAACGCGTAAGAGTAGACGTAAAAAGGCACGTTGTGGAAGTGCGAAACGTACGCCCACAAATGCGAAGTGTCTTTGTACGAATCATACACGTCGCCTTCCTCCCCGTAGTAATCAACCATGCACTCCTTCCACGCCTCGGTCATTTCCTCCGGCGTCACTTGGCCGTTTTGTCGTTTTTCGTGCACTTTTGCCTCAAACGCGTCAAACGAGCACTGACGAACGACGGAGTTGATGATATCGTCGCACTTACCCATGATCATTTGTAATCGATCTTGGTCCGACGGAGCTCTCTCCAACAAGTCTCTGAAGACAATCATTTCGCCGAAAATCGACGCCGTTTCAGCCAAGGTGAGAGGAGGGTGATACTGAAGGATACCTTGCTGATAACTCAAAATAAAATGCACGCCGTGTCCGGATTCGTGCGCCAAAGTTGCAACGTCTCTTTGGGTTCCAGTGAAGTTCAACAATTGGAACGGACCACACCCATAGGAGGACGAACAGTACGCGCCGCCTCGTTTTCCATCCGCCGCCGGGACATCGATTCTCTTGCTTTCGACCATGTCGGTGAAATGTTTTGCCATCGTCGGCGAAAACTTCTCGTATCCGTCTTTGCAAATCTGCACCGCTTGTTCCCAGCTGTACGAATCAGACCCGGTGCCGATATCGATAGTCGCGTTGCGATCGGCCCAAGTAAACTCCTCCAACCCTTGGGTCTCTTTCAAAATACCCTTCTTCAATCGATAATACTTCTTGCACAAATCCACGCCAGTCGTTTTCACCGCCGTCAACAAAGAGTCCACGGCTTCATCGGGAACATTATTCGAGACATTTCTTTGCGAACGCAAATTCTTAAACCCTCTCTCCGTGTTTTCGATGTGCCAGCTCCCGGCCACCATGTTCAAACTCAACGCGCACGTTCTCTCAAACTTTACCAATCCTTCGTTCAAAATGTTCATGCACTCCCGCCTCGTCTTCGTGTCTTTACTCGAAGTCATCTTCGCCAACAAAACCTCCATGTTCACCTCCTTCGTTTCTCCGCTCTCGTCGTCTTTCATGGGAAAACGTAAACGACTCAACTCGTTGCCGTAAAATTCAACCACTTGCCTCTTCCCGGCGAAAGCCGATCTCACCGTCAACGCGCGTTCCACCTCTTTGGAAAGATTATACGGTTTCGACCGTCTCTCTTCCTCGATGAACGCTTTATACTTCGTTTTCAACTTTCCGTCGTGTAAAAGGTATTGTTTTTCGACGTCTTCCTCCTCCAAGTTCGCAATCTCCAACGAGAACCACTGTAAAAAATTCCCTTGAAAGGACCCGTACCGTTGCATCAGTTGCGCTTTTCTTTGCTGCATCTTCGCATCTTCCAATCGCGTATCCGACGCCAACGAAACGTACGACAACGCTCTCGTCAACTTAATATCGATTTCCTCAAACATCTCGATCGCTTCCAACAACAAATTATTTTCACCCGCTTTCAACTTCCCCTCGTATTTCGCTTTGAACTCTTTACATTGCGTCTCGATCGCATCCATCTCGCGATCGATTTTACCGTCGTTCGGGGAATCGTACTCGAAGTGTCTCTCGAGATCCCATCGAGGCTGAGACGCGATTTCTTCCGGCGTCATCGATGATGTTTTTGCTTCTTTTGCACTCGAAGCAGCACCGGCGACTGTTACTGCGCGAGAAGAAGAAGAAGAAGAAGAAGAATACGAGGAGGACGCTTTAAAAAAGCTGAGTTGTTTCGTAAAAGTATTCCGTAAAAGGTGATGATGATGAGAACTCTTCGGTTGGTGTTGTGACGTCAAACACCACCAACGACCGAAACCGAAAGATGAGTTTTTGGATGATTTCGAGGACATCGTCGTCGTCGAGAATTGGTTTTGTCCTTTTGGCGTGGAGAAGACGACATTAAAAACCCTCCTCGAAGCAGCAGAGAAAGCAGTTTTCTTCATCGTCGTCGTCTTCAAAGCTTCGTTGTTGAAAGAGGAAGAGGAAGAAGAAGACAAAGAGGTGGATGAAATCGCGTGGGGGTTCATGTTCGCTTTGTGCGTGTCTCTTTTCTGTCTTTTGGAGAAAAAAAAAAAAAAATTTCTTTCTTGTGGCTGTCGAAAAACAAAAAAAAAAGGCGAGAGAGATTTTTACGCGAGAAGACCAAAACTCTCGAGCAAAAAAGTATCAAAAGGACGAGCGTTTTTTTTCTCGCTCGAGAGCGAAAACAAATCTCTTCTCAGAAGAGCGGCGCGTTGGTGCGACGATGAGAACGACGAGTGACAACAACAACGACGACGACGATGCGAAGAAGAAGAAGAAGAAGAAGAAGAAGAAAAAACCTCTTTCGAGAAGAAGAAGAAGAAGAAGACGCGATGAAAGGAGTCGTTGTTTTATGCTTTTCGTGGTGGTATTCTCCTCGTCGCTCTTCTTCTTTTTCTTCGACGAAAGCAACGAACGCGTGCGAAGCGCTTTTGCCCCCGGGGAAGATGACGATGATGCGACAAAAATGATTTCTTTCGTCTCGTTCCCGGGGGTGGTTTTGGTGGAGGCTGCGGACGCAGCGCAGGAGGCGGGAAAAAGGAGCACGAGTGGGAGCGCTGCTACTATCAACGAAGGGACGAATTCAATCGTGAATTTCCACCGGCACCACCGAGAGGTGAGGAAACGTTTGCGAGAAAGGAAGATGACGACGAAAGGACAACAAGAGGACCACCGAAAAAAAGTGGATTCTTCTTTGTCTTTGTCTTTGTCTTCTTCTTCGTCGTCGGAGAGGAAAGAGGATGAGAACAAGAATTTCGAAAACAACGAAAACAATCTAGGCGTGGAAGAAAACGTGGGAAAAGAAGAGGAGACTTCGAACGACGCGAACGTCGTCCTCGTCACCGCCGGGGTCAACAAAGACAAAGACAAAGACAAAGGAAAAAACAAAGAAGCAGAGGAGAACAAAAAATTAACCTCTCTCTTCAAAGAGATCAGCGCGCGACGCAGACAGGAAATCTTAGCCGCGATGACTGATTTTGCAAAGACGGAAGCGGAGAAGAACGGGGAAACGTTCGCGGACGTGCGACCGGAATTGGGCAAGACGCCGGCGGCGCTCGAAGAAGAGAAGAAGATGAAAGAGTACGCGAAAGATCCTTCGCTCGAACGGAAGGTGATGATTGAGAAAATTAAGGAGGAGGATCCGATGAATCCAAACGTACATGCACCAATACGAACGGACGAAGATTCAATCGTTAGAATTGACTACGGGACGTACGATTCGTGCGACACGTGCGAGTTGTGTCATTTAGGAGACGCGCCGGTGGACGGCGTGGAGGTGAATAAGCACCAAGAGATTCGAGGTAATCCAGGCGTGAGCAAAGAGGATATGGAGGATGAAAGTAACGCGAAAAAGCCGGTACACTGCAAAGAATGTTACGGGTGCAACGTGCGCCTCTCTCGGATCATAAAACGCGCGGAGTTTAAAGGAAAATCGGTCCAAGTCTTCAGCGGCGCGAGCGGCGCCGCGATTTTGAAAGGGAAAATTTTGAAGAAAGATTTTCTACTCTCCGACGACAACGACTTTAAGAAGAACAACGATGAAGACGACGATAAAAAAGACAAAATCAGCGCTGGCGTCAATCACCACGAAGAGTTAGAAGAAGCGGACGCGGAGATGACCGTGTTTGTGAAGGCGTGGTGTAACTTTGGCAAATACGCTCAAACGCCGGACAATCCAAAGTCGGGCGTGCCGTCCAAATGTAGCGATTATGATAAAATTAATTTAAGCAAATACGGAGGTAAATGTCACGTCCAAGGAGGACGATACGGATTCGGAGATTGTAACTTTAAGTTCATCTCTTCTTTGGATAAACTCGCCCACGCGGCGAATTTATCCTCCGTCGTTCCTCGATCTTGGACCGTCGAGGTGAAATCGTTCTTGCCGTGGGACGGCTTCTCCACGGGCGGACACAAATTGCAAAAAGGTGTCAGAGCGCAATTCTACGAGAAAGCCCCGGGCGTGTCTATCGAAGCCGTTCTGGGTACTTTAGATCCGACGGTTAACTTTGGCGCGTTCAAAAATATCTCCCACGATAACGTTATTCGCGCGGCGACGTTTGATTTGCTCTTCTCCGAATCCGACCGCCACGGTCAAAACGTCTTTTTCAGCGACGAAGGCGAAATTACTTTGATCGATAGCGAAGGCGCCTTCGGCGAATCGAACACCATGCTCCTTCCGGGTCATCAAAAATACGAAATCAATCGAATTGGATTCTCGGCCATAGTCGGGTGCGGGCAAAATTGTCCGGGCGAGCCGAAACCGTCGGTCAGCCCGATGGCCACTTTAGATTACCGATGCCACGTCCCTCGCCAATACGTCGGTTTCGAGTTCCCATCCGGCGTGGAACCTTTTTTGAAAAGAATTCAGAGCATGTCCGCAAAATCCGTCGTCGAAGAGTTCAAAATGACCCGAGAAGAACACGCAAATCACTTGAAAAGAACCGTGGACGAAATGCTCTCTCTCGGTTTCGAAGGCGCCATGCTCTCCGCGCTCTCTCGCCAACGAGGCGGAAACGGCTACCCGATCGGCAAATATGGCTTACAATATTGGTACCCAATCACTAAAGCGTGCTGCGGCCTCGAAACGTGCCCGATACACACCACTCGCATGAAAGAAAAGAACATCCGAGACGATCTCGTGACGTTGAAAAAAGACGACCCGGGCGTCGAGGCGACGACGCTCTGGGGCGACCGGTACGAAGCGCACGCGACGACGTCTCCAGAACTCGGATTGGAAAGATTGAAGACGAAGGTTTTGTCCTCCTCCAAATCGTCGGCGTAAAATTGTCTTCATCGTAGTAAAGTTTTTTTAGTTAGTTCGCAGAGAGAGAGAGAATACGAGAGCGATAGCGCAGAGAGCAAAGAGTTGTTGTATACGTTTCACCACCATTTCTTTCTTTCAAAATCTCTTCCTAATTTTTATCCTCATTTTTGTCTCAAAAGCAAAAAAAAGAAGAAAAACAATAGACTGTAATGTTTGGCGCGACAGCTGCGACGACGACCTCTTCTGCCTGCGCTCAAAGCGCGCGACAGAGTTCGAGAGTCCTTTCGTCTTCGCTGACGAGCAGCAGCTCGACGTCGTCGTCGTCGTCGGAATCCTCGTTATTGTTCTCGTCGTTAAGAAATACTCATCGTCACCGGCAGAGGAACGCGTCGTCACCGTCTTCGTCGTCATCATCATCGAAGAAAGGAAATGTAATCTTAACCTCGGCAAAACTGGCATTAATCCCGTCCTATTCCAACCTCCCGCACCCGGCGAAAACGGCGAAAGGCGGCGAAGACGCGTGGTTTATCAAACCGGACGTGAAAGGTGGAGGGGTAATCGGCGTCGCGGACGGGGTTGGTGGATTTGGCGATCAAGGCGTGGACCCGGGGTTGTACGCCAGAGTGTTGGCGTTTGAGTGTTTGAAAGCGCACCAAGTGTCCACGAATCCGTTGTTTGGCGGAAGCGATCCCAAAGCGATGATTTTGCAAGCGCAAAAGGAGACGAAATTACCCGGGGCGTCCACGTTGTGCGTGGTGGAGATTGATAAGAGCGGGCAGTTGCGCGCCGCGAACGTCGGCGATAGCGGGTTTAAGGTTATCCGAGGAGGGGAGGTGGTTTTTGAAAGCACCCCGAGTCAGCATTATTTTAACTGTCCGTTCCAGTTGGGATACATGCCGTTGAGCGCGGACGCGGACGATGCGAACGAGTGCGCGGAGCAGTACTCGTTTAAAGCGATGGAAGGGGACGTCATCGTCGTGGCAAGCGACGGCGTGTTTGATAACGTATTCAACGAAGAGTTGGTCAGAGTGGTCGGGAACAGTTGCAGTCAAGGTTTGTCCTACGAAACGATGGCAAAATGTGCGGAAGACATTGTCCTCGTGTCTAGGGCGCACGCGGAGGATAAGACGTACGCGTCGCCGTATTCTTTGGAGGCGGAGAAGTACGCCAAGGAAACCGGGACGAAAGTGAAAGTGCCGAGCGGCGGCGGCGGCGGTTTGTTTGGAGGATTGAACAAGATGATGGGCAAAGGTGGAGGTGGAGGAGGGAAGATGGACGATATCACGGTAGTGTGTGCGTTCGTCGGACCGACGGCGGAGGCGCAAGGAGAGATTATGAAATCAGTCCAGTTAGCGGCTGGGTTGTACGACGATTTGATGCAAGCGAGGAATAAAGCGAAAGGAGAAGAAGCGAAGACCTTGAGAACGGTACAGTTGAGGAAACAGATGGACGAAGCGTTCGAAGAGTCGAAAGCGAAAGCGGATATGGCGAAAAAGCAGGAAGCGGCGGCGCCGTCGGAGTTTTCGAAGGCGCAAATCGACGCCATGGATTCAGCCACCGTGAGACGGTTGTTGCAAGAGAGAGGCTTGCCGACGAGCGGGAAGTTGGAGCGGTTGAAAGAGCGCTTGGCCGGCGTCAAACGCATGTGAGTGAGAGAGACTGTGTGTGAATAAAAGTGCCTTTTGCTCGTATTTATTATCGTGTCCATTTTGTTTTATATACATATTGGTATGCACCAGAGTAGTACTTTTTCTTCGCAATAGAGTAGTACTATCTTCGCAATCTCTTCCTTTTGTCATCAAATGATCGTAATGGATCCGCCGTTTATACTCACTTGTTCAAGAAACACAAGGGCAACGGTCGCCGCGTACGTGCCAGAAATCGCCCCAAACGCCTCTGATTCCCCACCCGTCGGTGTGAACTGTCCCAAAACGTTCTGGAGACCACCGCCACCAATAATTTCAGGTCCAATCGGTCCTTGTTGCAGAAGTACACGTCGTCGTCGGCGTTGGCCGTCGCCGCTATCAACACACAAACCATCGCCGTTTTCACATGAAGCCGTATCAGGGCTGTACGAATCTTTCCGAGCGCGAACAGTGTCGTTCATAGAAATCGGTTTCACATACTGCGATAGTTCTGTAACGTTGATTGTTGACGATCCATCGTCGCCGCTTTGCGCCTCGACTGATCCATCGCTTTCCGCGCCTCGGATATTTTCGCTTTGAATGGCATTCACGGTATCAACGATTTCTGTAACCGCTCCGACAATTTCAGTCGCGTCATTAATCGCCTCAGCAATCGCCAAGCCTTTGCTCGCAGATCCCGCGATTGCGTTAGCCGTCTCCCACGTAGAAGCAACATCAATCGCAGCATCGTAACCGTGTAAAACGACTTGTCCGGTCCATTCAACTTCACTGGCGACTTCAGCCGCCGTAGTACCGCGACCGGGTTCTGCGACGCCAACAAGTGCAACGATAATTTCAATTTCAATACGAATTTGAGGATCAACGATGGTTTCTTCGAGAAGCGCGAGAAAATTATCTCTGATGGAAATCGGTAACGCATTGGGAAACGAATCAAACCATTCAGTCGTGAGGGCTTCCACGTCGTCGAACGTTACGTTTCCTTTCCTGGCATCGTCACCATTCTCGTCTTCGTCGTTCACAATTTCTTGCAAACGTCTTCGTTTTTCTTCGTCGTTAAAAAAGGATGGATGCTGGGAGTGGTCGTTTTGTTGTCGCGCCTGATGTCTGTTCAGCGTGTGTTGCGCAGCCGCTTTTTCGAGAAATTTAGGCACCTTGACCCTCTCATGAACGAGAATTTTCTGCACGTTCTCTGGCATCTTTCTCTTCTTCAAATCATCTTTAGTGAGCTGCTGCAACTTCCGTCTTTGGCCAACATTTTCTTCTTCATCTTCTTCTTCTCCTTTTTGATCGCCTTTATGAAACATCGTCGTGTTCGTACAGTTTGAAAAATCATTCAAACTCTGCGCCGTCTCGCTCGCCATCTCTGTCCCATCGTCATGATAAAACGTCTCGTTGAAATGATAAAACGTTCCGTTTGTATCGCTGTGACACTCCATGAGTTCTTCTTTGAGCTCGTTAAACGGGTTCGGTTTCAAAAACTGCGCAATCGCCGCCGCCGCGTCGCCCGTCACCTCAAAACCAACCCCGAAAAACTGTTCGAGTCCGAACGCTCCGCCTACCACGAACTCGCTCGCCTTTGAGCTCGTAAATATGCTCTCGCCATCAATTACCCATTCGTTTCCGATGGAGCTCGAACTCGACACGCCTTGCGAGTAATCTTGCACGACCCCTGCCGCTAAAGATGCGAACACGTTCGAGAACCGCGTGAGCGCCAACTCCGTGTTCAATACCATTTGAAGAAACCCAGCGGTTGGATTGTTCAGAGCTGCGTTCTGGATTATGAGAAGCGCAATCCTTAAAATCGTCGTCGGCTGTATGATCGGGTTCCACACGGACGCTCTCGCCATTGGTCCACTTTGTGCAGTCACCCCATCGTTGGTTTCGGTTTCTTCTTGCAACAACGCGCGCCTCGACGACGACGAAGACACCGACGACGACGCCTCGAACAGAGAAGAAAGAAAACTCCCGGGGCTGCTGCTTGCGATATCATCTCGCGAACTTTGGTGGTCGAACGCGACGAGGCAACCGAGAAGCGTCCAAGAGAGCACGAGCGCGAGAAAGATTTGCGATTTGAACAGTTTTGTCGATGGTGAATGAAACATCGTGAAGTCGTATTCGAGCAAGCGTGCGTGCGCGAATGAATGTGTTGTGTTGCTCTCTCTCCGCGTATTTTTTTTTTCAATTGTGTTAAATTTTGCCTCGATTACAACAAGATGTAAAATGTCTCTCTCTTTCTTTCTCTTTCTTTCTTCATCTCTCTCTCTCTCTCTCTCTCTCTCTCTCTCTCTCTCTCTCTCTCTC
>JGI20158J14315_10001929_pt1 | contig 14791 bp, 10 predicted proteins | sample COG_08_FD_14315 | JGI IMG/M metagenome (IMG submission 14315)
TTTTTTTCCTCATCGTCGACGCATCTTTTCTGTTCTTCTTCGTATGTATTCGATGATGATGATCATCGTAACTTCTTCTCGCACACGATGACGTGGCAGCATTACCATTGGACGAGGATGACGATAACGATCGCATCATCATCTTCTTTGTCTTCTCTGTCTTTGTCTTCTTCTTCTTAAGCGTGTCGTGATGTAATGCATTTCCAAAGTGTCTCTCCTTCTTATCTCATTCTCAGGTCCATGCTCGGTTTAGGGTTTTGGCATTTTTTTTGCTCACAAAAAAGAAGAGGGGAAAAGTTTGCACAAAAAATCTATCAAACACGTGATGACTCCTTTTGCGTTTACGACGACGAAAACCTTTACCTTTTCTTCTTCTTCTTCCTCCCGGACGAGAAGAGAAAGAAGAAGAGAAAGATCTCTGAGCGGATCGTTTTCCTCGTGCAGTTCAAATTCTTTGTCTTCTTCTTCTCTTTCCTCGTCAAAGAATTCCTTGATTTTCCAACGGTCTTCGCGTTGGGGGTCCGAGAAAAAAAAAACGACGACACAGATAAAAGCAAACATCGAAGATTACGACATCGTCCCGAAATCAGGAGGGAAAGCAAAAGGCGGGTTTGTCGGTGGGTTGTTAATCGGCGGCGCGATATTCGGCGCGCTCGGGTTTTTGTTCGCGCCGCAGTTAAGCAAACACATCTTGAAAGGGAAAAAAGTCTTGGACGATTTGTTGGAGGAAGAAGAGGAAGAGGAGGAGGAAAATTGGACAGAGGAAAAGGAGACGAACGCGACTTCCTCCTCCTCGATAAAATTAGAGAAACGAGCGGAAAAAGAGTTGGAGGAAACGAGGAAGAGTTTGAACCAAAAGATTGCGGAGTTGAATAAGGCGATCGACGAGTTTAGCGACGAGGCGGATGTGCGATTGAACGCGAAGCTCGGGCGGTTGAGCGAAGAGCTCGATTCCGCCGAAGCGAGGAGCTTTTGATGAAGATGAAGACGATGAATGAAAGCCGCGCTGTAATAATGCAATTATTTTACGTGTTTTACGTGTTATTAGTATTCAAAACCCTTTAATTCGATTTCTTTTGTGTCGCCGGCGTAGCAGGAGCTCCTCCTCCTCCTCCTCCTCCTTGCTCTTGCACCATATTCATAAACATAAAATAAGCGACCGGCACTACCCACATGTAGTTTCTTTGAAACCACGTCAACTCTTTCGTCGTCGCATCCACCTTTTCCCCTCGCGCTCTTCGGTTTTTAATTTCCTGCGCTTTCTTCGTGTCCATCGGGCCTCCGTGCCCTCTGACGTCCGTCATCGCCGCGTCCGCGTTCAACTGCGGCGCTCGTTTCGGAAATCTCGCCGTGGCGACCGATCGAAACTGTGCCCCGTCCGCGATGAATAACGACGCGTCCCCGTCGTCACCTCCGCCGTCCGCCTCTCCTCCTAAACTACCCTCTTCTCCGCCTCCTAATAAATGCACTTCCGCCGGACACTCCGCGTCGTAATCCACGGCTAAAACGTTCCCGCTATCGTCCATGTGCAACGTGAAACTCTCTCTCAATCGACTCGTCACGACACATCGCGCCGGACTCGCGGCTTGCGCGAACGCGTTTCCGCTCGGTGCCAAGACGTTCGCTGGAACTCGCACCCGATACTTACGCCCTTTCTTCGCTAAACTTTGCAATTGGTCCTTCTCTCGCGTGGTCATCTCGTCCCGATGGACTTTCACATCTTTCAAACGAAATTTTGTACCAGACGCTTTACTACTCTTCTCGTTGTTATTCACGTTGTTGTTGTTGTTCTCCAAAACGATCGTCCCGGAAATCGTCCCTACTTTCACGAACTCTTCTTCTTTACCTTCTTCTTTCGTATTCTCGTTATTAATGAAGTACTCGAGCGAGTGCCAAAGAGGAAACTGTATCTCTTCGCCGTGTTTTTTGTTCGACGCGAGATCGAGCAACGCGTTGGAGGAGGAAGAGGACGAAACTTTCGTCTCCTCCTTCTCCTTCGAAGAAGACAAAGCGCCCCCTATATTTCGCGAGACTTTGAACGATTTCACGGAACGTTCGTCTTCCTCTCCAAAACCTTCTTCGTGCGAAGAAGAAGCGGAAACCAAAATCACATCGACCGATGCGCAACAGAGGATGATTGAAACGATGACACCGATGATGTGAAAACAACAGAGGAAGAAAAAGACGCCTTTTCGTCCTCCTCCTCCTCCTCGCGAAGAAGAAGAAGAAGAAGAAGAAGAAGAAGAACGAGACGTCAACGATGATCTCGCCATACCGCTGCTCTCTGTGATACTATGTAGTGTATACCGTTTTTAATCTGAACAAAAACAAAACGCAGTAAAAACGAACTTTGAAGAATTGAAGAAGAAGAAGAATTGAAGTTTTCAAAAAACGAGAAAAAAAACAAAAGAAGAGCACAACAAAAAGAAGAACTGACAAAGCGACTGAAGAAAAGAAGACAAAAAAGAAGAAGAAAACACGAGAGAGTGCGACAAAACACACATTTTTTCTTCATTTTATATATCTCGATTCATCCCTCTCTTTTTCGCAGTAGGAGTAGTAGTGTATAATAACATAACGGAAGAGAGAGAGCGAGACTAAAGAGAGTTTTCAGAGAGAGAGAAGGAAAAGAAGAGGCGAATGACGACGAGGACGACGACGAGGAAAACGAAGCGTGGTTTTGATGGTGGCAAAGAAGACGACGGTAATAATGGGAACAACGCGAAAAAACGAACCGTGGCGGAATTGAAATCGGAATTATCGAAACGCGAGTTACCCACCGACGGGGTGAAAGACGTCCTGTTGAACAGATTGGAGAAGGCTTTGAGAGAAGAAGAAGTTCAAGAAGAAGAGAAAAGGAGTGGGACGACGAAGAGTAGGAAACGACCGCGGAAAGAAGACGAAGACAAAGAGGGAGGAGAAGATGACGATGATGATGAAAATGTCGCCGCTGGAGCAACAACAACAACAACGACGACGACGACGACGAGAAGAAGAAGAACGAAAGAAGACGATGATAAAGACGATGAAAATGAAAATGAAAAGAAGAAATCGAACAACAACAACAACAACAACGAAATGAGTACGACGCGGAAACAACCACCTCCGCCGCCGTTGCGAAGAGGTCGATCGAGATCGAAAAGCGCGGAGCCGTCGCCACCACCGCCAATGCAGGATGACGCCGTCGAGAAGAAACAGGGGGCAGGTAAAGAAGAAAAAGAAGAAGTAATAAAGTTAGAAACGATTAAAGAAGAAGGGGAAGCGAAGAAGAACAGTAGCGCCGCCGCCGCCGCCGCCGCGATGAGAGGAAAAATGCAGAAAGCGAAGGAGTTGATGAAGAAGCAAAAAGCGTTGGCGGAGAAGATGAAGATGAAAAAGATGGAAGCAGCGGGAGGAGCGTCGCTGCTGCCGCCGCCACCGTCATTACCACCACCGCCACCACCGCCACCAGTAGCAGTGACAGCGCAACCACCGATATCGGCGCAACGCGCCATCGAAAAAGCGCGAGAAACCGCCGCCCGATTGGCGGCGTTGCAACATCAACAGAAAAAGAATACGAAAACCAGCACGGAAGCTAAGTTTGAAAAGACCGGTCCGGCGCCGGCTTTACGCGTTAACGAGAAAGGTCAAGAGGTGGACGAAAATGGGAAAGTCATCGTTCGAGCGAAAGATTACTCGGCGACGACGAAAGTCAACGAAAAGCAAAAAATGAGAGAGGCGTTTTTACAAGCCGAACGCGAAGTGGCGATGGAAGAGATGCGACGACGAGGCGATACAGCCGCCGGCGGGAAAAAAGACGAGGGGACGAAAGAGGACATGATCGATCCCGAAATTGCGGTGAAGCAGAAACACAACAGGAAGAAACCGTCGCTTCAGGTGAGTCTTATTTAGAGTAGTAGTAGTCGTCGTAGATTTTTTCTCTCTCTCTCTCTCTCTCTCTCGTTTGTTTTTCTCTTTGCGAAAGATTCGGTTCTTCTGTTTTTCGCACATGCAAGGCACACTCTCTTGTCAGTCTTATTATTTCCGTGACTTGAAAGAATTTTTACCCTTGCGACATCGAACAGCGGGCCGGACAGCTGGAAACGCGCTTAGAATCAGTGAGCGCGGCCTCCTTACCATCTGGTGCATATTTCATTTTTTTGTTTGCTTCAAATCCTAGTAGAGAGGAGAAAAAGGATTTCTTCTTCTCTCTTATGATGATGAATTTTACACTAACGCTCTCTTCTTTCTCTATCTTTCTAAATGAACAGTTTGTGGCTAAAGGCACGTACGAAAAGCAAGCTGATTTCGCGCGTCTCGTGAATAAATTCGGCGAAGTCGATGCGATAAAAATCCGCGCTCGAGAAGACCGGGAAAAGAAACGCGCGGCGCACACGGAAGCGTTGGAAGCCGCAGTCGCGGGTGAAGTCAAAATAGATATCGGAGAAGCTATCGTGCACGATCGACCAGTAGACGACGTCGAGTGGTGGGATAAACCGTTTTTGAAAGACGGGAAAACGTACGCGGACGTTCCTTTGGACGATAGAGTCTTGGAGGACGATAAAGTCGGCGCGCTCTGGGAGCGCGTCTTGAACACGGACAAGATTACAAAATACGTCGAGCACCCGTACTTGGACGACCCGCCGATGGAAGCGCCGCCACCGCCACCACCCGCAGTAAAACTCACCAAGAAGGAGCAAAAGAAATTACGTCACCAACGCCGCGTCGCCAGAGAACAGGAAAAACAGGAGATGATTCGCCAAGGCGTGTTGGAACCGCCAAAGCCAAAGGTGAAAATTTCAAACATGATGCGCGTGTTGACCGAAGAAGCGGTTTTAGATCCAACCATGATTGAAAAGAAAGTGAAAGAGGAGATGGAAGAGAGACAGCAAGCACACGACGATCGAAACTTGTCGAGAAAGTTAACCCCCGCCGAACGAAGAGAAAAGAAAATTCGAAAGTTGTTGAGAGACAACACGAGCGAAGCCGGCGAGGTGTTCACGCACGTGTATAGGGTTGAAAACATGCGAAACGTGAAGAACAAGTTCAAAATAGACGTGAACGCGCAAGAGAATCACTTGACTGGTATTGGTATAATCACGGATACGTTTACTATTGTCATCGTCGAAGGCACTAATAAAGGTTTGAAAAGATACGAAAAGTTGATGATGCGAAGGATGGATTGGAAGTTAACGAACGAAGATTACACGGACGAGGAAATCGAGCGCGCGGAAAATAACAAGTGCACGTTGGTTTGGAAAGGAAGCGGGCCGCAACGAAAGATGAAACGATTCCACTTTGAAACGCTACGCACGGAAGCGGCGGCGAGGAAATATTTAGAGACTGATTTCAATTGCGCGAATTATTTCGACGCCGCGCAAAGTGCCGTGAGCGTTGACGACGACGAAGACGAAGACAAAGGAGAAGAGAACGGTGGTGGCGACGCGATGGAAATATCGTGATCGTCGAAAGAGGGAAGAGAAGATAGCTCAAAACTAGTACGTAGGATAAAAGATTGAAGATTCGAAAGAAAAGGTAGAATACAAAATGTGTTTTCAACACCGCGCTTGCTTTTTTATTAAACACCAACTCATGAGCTCAGTATGTATTATTATCGCTTTATTATTATCATCGGAGTTGTAATCGCTTCATGAGCAACGAAACCACGTCTAAAGAAGTCACCACTCCACCTTCTATTCGTTGGAAATCAATCATAAACCGATCGTCCTTCATTTTATACACTTGCAACTCAAACTTCATCACCGGTCCGACGTCTTGGCCTTCGTTAAAATCGCTCTGGTCCGGCGTCGTCGGTTCGTTATTAGTATTCGTGTTATTAGTATTCGTCGTCGTGGCGTCTTCTTCCATCGCGGTGTCTAAATCGTCGTTATCTCCCATTCGTTGCGGAGATCCGACTTCCGAGGTTCTCCCGTTATTATTCGTCGTCGTGTATTTCTCGAGCGTTTTCAACAAGAACCGACACTTTAAATTATACGGTCCAATTTTCTTCCAGTTCACTTTCAACGCCGTTAAAACTCTAAAGATTTCATTCATCACGTCCGGAGCTGCCATCGTCGTACTTTTACCCAACATCCACCGCTGTTCGCTCGTGACTAACCTCTGTTGCATCAGATTCGATTGAATTTGCGACGGTCTTCGATGGCCCATCGGGCTCGCGCCCGTCGGCGACCCGATCCCGCCTTGTTGTCCCAACATTTGCGCGTTTCTCGAATCTGTTTCCAACTCTCCTTGCTCAAACTCTGCGCCTAGATAGCCTCCGTACAAGTTACGTCTGTTATCCAACAACAAAAAGTACGTCACGCTCGCTTTATTTCTCACTTGATGTCTCAACGCGTCCTTCACTTGCTCTCTGGTAAAACCCAACGCCACCGTCGCTTCCAACGTCTCGATATCGATATTCGTCGCCTGTGACAACGTATCCGGTGGCGGAACCGCTAAGTATCTCGGCAAATGACACGTGCACCACGGATGGTTCCTAATTTCTGCCATCGTAATTCGTTTCAACGGGTCGACTAATAACATCCGACTGATTAAGTCTCTCGCTCCGGGACTGACGTAACTCGGCAACGTATATATCCCCCCCTTTATTTTCTTAAACAAATTTGGAATCGATTCGTCATCAAACGGCAACGACCCACACAACAGCGCGTACATGATGACCCCGCACGACCACACGTCCACCTCTGGCCCGGAATACAACTTCCCGGAAATAACTTCCGGCGCGGCGTAGTTGGGCGACCCGCACGACGTCTTTAAAAAATGCCCATCCCTCATCACGTTCGATAAACCAAAATCCGCAATCTTCACGTTATTCTTCGAGTCCAGCAGTAAATTTTCCGGTTTCAAATCTCTGTGTACGACCATGTTCCTGTGACAATACTCCACGCCGCTCACGATTTGCTGAAAAAAATGCCGCGCTTCGTTCTCCCCTAACCTCCCTTTCTCCACGATGTAATCGAACAACTCCCCGCTCTTCACGTATTCCATGACGACAAATATATCGTGCGGGGTTTCTAAAACTTCGTACAACCGGATAATGTGTGGGTGCATGAATAAGCGTAATATTTTAATCTCTCTTCGTACTTTTTCTTCCATGTGAATGGCTTTGATTTTTTTCCGGTTTAAGATTTTAATGGCCACTTTGTGCCCGGTCAGAACGTGCTCGGCGACTTTCACTTTCCCGAACGAGCCTATCCCGAGCGTTTTTCCTATTCTGTAGTTTGGGAGGTATATCTACGGAGAAGTGTTTACACGCGTGAGTCGTTCAAACTTTATTATAAATGCAAAGAAAACAACGAACGACGCGAGGGCAAACAATTATATTCAAGTGCGAGTAATTTGGGAAACAACAAACAGAAGCGTTAAAACCCGCGCAATACTACCACTAATAAACTAACAGTAAAAATAAAAACAATGAACCGTACCTCCGCGGTGCCTCCCCGATCGTCCTCTTTTCCTTCTCTCTCTGTCATGTTTATACCTCTCACTTCGTATAACGTCACGTGTATAAATCCCTCTTTCAGAGGCAGAGAAATTGGCGTCTTTCTTTGAAACGATTACACACGTGGCAGAGACGGATATTTTGTAGAGAGATATTTTGTAAAACCCTAAACAATCAAAAAAAAAAAAGAAAGCCCTTCAAACAAAACGAGGGTTTAATAAGGAACGACCACCAGATTCTCTCTTTCTTCTCTCTTTTGGTGTAAGTGCAAACAAATTCTCTCAAGTCAAAAACCTTCATTCGAGCAGCACACGCTTTGCAGATATACACACACGCATCACATACTAATGGCGGGGCCGAATGCGGCGATGTTGCTGTCGAGCAAAGGAGGCGCATTTAATTCCGCGCAGTTTGTCGCGGGCAGCCGACGAAAAAGTAGTTCTTCGAGCAAAAAGAAGAGTTGCGCAAGAGCGGGATTTTTCTCGAAAGATGATGATTTCGAGAAGAGTGCGGATGCGCAATCATCATCATCATCATCATCTTTGGCCGGGAAAGCGGTCTCCGCGGTCGTGGCAGCCGCGATTTCCCTGAGCTCGGCGGGGCAAGCCGCCGCGCTGTCGTCTTCGCAAGTTCAGTTGGTGCGATTTTCTTTCTCGCGACAATGTGTATATTTCTCTTTCTTCTACTCGTCGAGAAGAAAGATCGGATCGTTTTCTCTCCGTTTTGGATATGATGATGGATTTCATCCGTAATCTCTAAACTGACGCGTAACTACTCCTTTTGCCGTTCTTTTTATTCCCAAAACACAGATGAGCGCGACCACGTCTTCGGAAATCGCGCAAGTTTCCGCCGGCGCGGGTACGATGACGGTCCCAGCTTCTTCAGCTGAGAAAGCCTCGGACTTCGCGGCGAAGAAAGCGCAGTTGGAAAAAGCGAAAGCGAGGAAACAAATGGAAATGGCGAAGAAAGCGTATAAAGCGGAGACGAAGTCTGCGGTGGTGTCGACGGCGAAGAAGTCCACGGCGGTGGTGTCGAAGACGACACCGGCGAAGACCGCGGCGGTTACGAAGACGACGACGACGACGACGCCAAAGGCGAAGGACGCGCAAGCCGAAGCGCAAAGAAGAGCGGCGGAAGCGCAGAGAAAGGCGGCGGAAAAAGCTCGAACGGAAAGTTCTTTGGCGCAAGCTTCCAAGGCGTCGCAGTTGCAAAAAGATAAGGACGCTAAAATTGAGGTTGAGAAGAGAGCGCAACAAGCCAAGGCGGACGCGGCGAAGAGAGAAGCGGCCATCAAGGCTAAAGCGGAAGAGACGAGGAGAGACGCCGAATACAGAGCCAAAGCGAACGCGGACTTGAAGAAACAAAGAGAAGCGGCGGTGGAAAGAGCGCAAAACTCGGAGAAGCAGCAAAGAGATGCGGCGATGAAGAGGAAAGCGGATGCCAACGCCAGGGAAGCTGCGGCGAGAAAGGCGGAATCGCTCCGCGCGTCAGATAAGGTCATATCCGACGCGGTGAAGCAATCCGAGGCGGCGAAGAAAGCCCTCGAGGCGAAGAACAGGGACACCGCAAAGGCAGCGGCCGAGGCGAAGAGACTCGCCGAAGCGAACATCAAGGCGGCCGAGGCGAAGAAAAAGGAGCAAGCCGCCGCCGCCGCCAAGGCTGAAAGAGAGCGATTAAGTACGGTCGCGAAGAACAAGGAAGTCGTGCAAAAGCAAATTAAAATGGTGGACAAGGCTGCGGAAACTAAAGCCAGAGAGTCGGCGCAACAAGCGGCGAAAGCCAAGGCGGAAGCGAAGAAAATTGCCGACGCGAACGTCAAGGCGGCGGAAGCGAAGAGAGCCGCCGAGGCCAAGAAAGCGCAACAAGCCCAGGCGGCTGCGCAGCAACAAGCGGCGAAATTGCAAGCTGAAAAGGAAGCTGGCGCGAGAGCGTTAGAGGCCAAGAAAGCTGAACAAGAGAGAGCACAAGCGCAACAAGCGGCTGCGAGACAGGCGGAGCAAGCCAAGGCGGCCCAAAAAGCGGCTGAGGCAAAGAGAGCCGCGGAAGCGAAGCAAGCGCAACAAGCGCAACAAGCCAAGGCTGAAAAGGAAGCTAACGCGAGAGCGTTAGAGGCCAAGAAAGCCGAGCAAGCGAGAGCGCAAGCGCAACAAGCCGCAAAGGCGAAGGCTGAAAAGGAAGCTAGCGCGAGAGCGTTAGAGGCCAAGAAAGCCGAGCAAGCGAGAGCGCAAGCGCAACAAGCCGCAAAGGCGAAGGCTGAAAAGGAAGCTAACGCGAGAGCGTTAGAGGCCAAGAAAGCCGAGCAAGTGCGCGCACAAGCCGCCGCGAAGAAAGCCGCGGAAGCGCCAAAGCCGGTGGTTGCGGCGCAAGCCGAGCAAAAACAATCAGCAGCGAAACCAGAACAACAACAAGTTGCCGCTCCGGTGGTGAACAAAGAGGCGGAAGCGAAGAAGGCACAGGCGGAAGCGAAAGCCAAGGCTGATCAACTCGCGCGCGCGAAGAAACAGCAAGAAGCATTAATCAAGAAGCAAAAGCAGCAAGAAATCGACCAATTGAACAAGAAACGCCAAGCCGAAGCGCAAGCGGCGAAGAAAGCGGAAACGCAAAGAAAGGCAGAAGCGGCCAAGAAGGACGCGGCTCGCAAGGCGGAACAAGCCAAGGCGCAGAAAGAAGCCGCCAAGGCGAAGGCGGACGCGGCCAAGAAGCAACAAATCGAAGCTGCCAAGGCCAAGGCGGAACAAGCCAAGAAAGCTGCGGAAGCGAAGAAGGCGGCGCGATCTCAAAAAGCTACCGCGCCGGTGAAAGCTGCCGCTCCGGTGGTCGTCCAAGCGGTGAAGCAAGAAGTTGCCGCTCCGGTGGTCAAGGCGGTCGAGACTGTGGTCGAAGCCCCGAAGCCGGCGCCGGCGCCAGCTGCCAAGAAAGTCCAAGCGGAAGCGAAGAAAGCCGCGGAAGCGAAAGCTTTAGCGGCGAAGAAAGCCGAAGCGGAAGCGAAGAAGGCTTCGGAGGCGAAAGCGGCCGCGGCCAAGAGAATTAAAGAAGAAGCGACGAGAAAAGCCCAAGCCGAAGCGCAGAAGAAAGCGCAAGCGGACGCTTTGGCAGCTAAGAAATCCGCCCAAGCCGCGAGAGAGGCCGAAACCAAAGCGCGCCAAGAAGCTGCGAGAATGAAGCTTGAAGCCTCGAAGAAGGCGGCGGCGGCTCAAAAAGCCGCCAAGGAAGCTGAGGTCAAACAAGCCGCCGCGTCCAAGAAGGCTGCTCCGGCGCCGGTAGTGGCGGCCAAGAAGGTGGTTGAGGCGCCGAAACCGGTCGAGAGCAAGACGACGCAAACGCCGAAAGAGAAACGCGAAGCCGCGGAGACGACGACAAAGAAAGCCACTCCGGCCGCCAAGGAGGTTGTCGCGAAGAAACCTGTCGATGTCGTCGTGAACTTTGAGCAAAAGTCTGCCACGAAAAAGCCAGCCGACGCCAAACCGGCCGCCGCCGTCAAAGCGACGACGACATCGCCGGCGCAAAAAGCCACCACTACCACTCCTGCTGGCGCGAAAGTTGCTACTCCGGAAGACGCAAAGAAAGCGAGAGAGAAGAAGCAAGCTGAACGAGCGAAAAAGCAAAAGAAATCTGCGCAAGAAGCTGCCAGGAAACGCGCCCAACGAGAAGCGAAGGCGAAAACTGTGACACCGTTTAAAGCGGTCATCGGCGACATCACTACCATCGCGTTGGCCACCACCATCGCCACCGTCCTCTTCGTCCCGAAAGTCAAGGAATCTTTGGCCGCCGGCGATACCGAAGCCGCCGCCGATGCCGTCTTTGACAAGATTGACTCCATCGAAAACCCGACGCAAAAGGTTGGCGCGGTCGGCTTAGCCGTCGCCGCCGATGCCTTCGCGCACTTGCCAGTCGCGAACATCCTCCTCCCAGCCGGTTTAGAAACTGTCGGTACGATTGCGTTCACGTTGTTGGCCACGAAATACTTGTTAGCCAAAGACGGTGACCTCGCGGAAGACTTCGACGAGCTCCTCTCCTCTGTTCCAGAGGATTCACCGAAGAACTTGAAAGACGTCGTCGATTTGGTCTCCCCGGCCGTGAAAGTTGGTTCTAAAATCGTCAAAGCTGCCGCGGAAACCGACGTCGAGGAAGTCGCCGACGAGCTCAAAGAAGCCGTCGAAGATTTACCGGAAACCGTCCAAAACATCGAGTCGCCGGTTGAAGAACTCGGCCCGACCGCGGCTATCCTCGGCGCATCCTACGTCACCAACAGAGTCGCGCACGCCTCCGTGCTTGCATTATCCCTCCCAAGATTGCTCGAACTCGCCGGCGCCGGCGTTTTGATCTACGCCTTGGGCAGATACGCCGACGACGAAAGCGATTTCACGTTGCGAGAAGACCTCGAAGATTTGAAGGAAGAAACGACGAGAATCGTCAAGAAAGCCACCGGGTTTGACGTCGACGGTGATGACAACTAATTATAAACAACAACAACGCGCAATTAAGTGGTCCAGAGATTTGACCACGAAAGAGAGGAGGATTAAGAGTTTATTTAATTACATTATTTACCAGGTACACGATATGATGAATACGAGTAAAAGCGATGAGAGAATTTCATACACACACACACACACACACACACACAGATTCGATGACTTTTGAACTCGTACACAAATAATAATAACACAAGACCTACATATCGCGCATCATCGCGCGCGTTTAGAGAGTAATACTAGTTTTGCTGCGTTCTAAAACCACCCCACCATCCTCCGCTTCTTCTTCTTCTTCATCTCTCTGTTGTTCTTTTCCTCTTCCCTTTTCTTCAGTTTTTCCAATTCTTCTTTCAACGCATCCATCTCCCCTCTCCGTTGTAAGAGCTGCCCGCTGAGCGAGACGCAGCAAAACGCCATGACGACGTTGGCGAGACCGTTTTTTTGAGTCAGAAATCGGGAGAAGATGGTGGTGGACATTTATTTTGTTGCGCGAGCAGCGACAAAAGAGATTACTTTTGTGAGGATTGAGATTTTTGTGTGAAATGGTGTAATTTGTTTCATGTGGCAGACTCCTGTTCTTTTTAAAATATTGTTTTATACACAAAGGTAGTTCAACGCTGAACTCTCTCTCTCTCTCTCTCTCTCTCTCAAATCATCAGTCTAAAAGAATAATACTAATACCAACGAAACGACGAGTGGCGGTAATCATCACGTTTTGGTGTTGTTGTTGAAGATTTTACTTCTTCTTCTTTTTATTATAAGTATTATCCAGCTCGACGGCGGCGTCTTCGTTGGCGTCGTCGGGGACGTTCGAACTGCTCTCTTTGAACACGAGCACCGGGAACAAGTCTTTGATGCCTTCTGTTTGAGTTTCGTACGAAAACGGGGAACCGATGGCGGCGTATCCTTGATCCCAGGTCGTCACGGAAGCGCACGTGTGGTTCATGGTGTCCATTGCCAATTGCAAACCGTTCGTTTCGGCGGATTCTTCGACCCAGGTTGCGCCTCTTTCGTCTCGGGTAAACATGTGGACTTTCTTCGCGGTTGGATCGCAGATGATGGCGGAGTAATAGTTTAAGGATAACGCGGCGCCGAAACTCGTGGAGGTTAACGTGGATCGACTCGGCGCGAGGATTTCTCCGCGATATTCCCACTGAATAGAACTAGATGTGGAACCGAAGCGTTCGATGGCGAAGGATTGGACGGCGCCGGCGTTGTTACCGCTCACGGACGCGCTCCCGCTGCCAATTATAGCGATGCCTTCGTGTAAAGAAACACTCGTGCCAAATAATTGGCCAGCTACAGCATTTTGACTCATTATGGTGGTTTCTTGTTCAACCCAATAACCAGATCCCTCGTTGAGTTCAACGAATGCGTAGACGTACACCGTGCCGCTTTGCGTAGATCCAGAATACCCTTGCGGCGAGCCGACGAGTAAAGTATCTCCGTCAAACGAGAGCGAAGTACCAAATCTTTGGCCTGCTTTTGGATCCGGTGGAATAAGCGTAGCCACTAAGGTGACAGAGGTAGAAGAGACTGACTCCAGTCTGTAAACGTACACAACTCCGGATTTAACGTTGTTTATCAGTTTCTCAGGCGCGCCGACGAGGAGGTAACCGCCATACGCCGCCACGCTTCTACCAAACTCCGCGTCTGCCGAATCTCCATCCACCGTCGTCAAATATTGATAGACGAACAATTTCTCTGCTTCCGAGGTGGATAACGCGTTGCACTCTTCCCACCGTTGCGCGGGATCGGTGGTATAACACCAAATTCCTCCGGACCAGTCGTCCGGATTCCTACAATAATTGTGGTTGCCCTCGCCGTCGAGCGTCTCTTCCGAATCCCAATCGACGTCTCCTCTTTTCACGTGAGGCAAATCCACGCTCCAGGCTTGGCACGTGCGTCCACTCACCGTTTTCGTTTGGCACCCGACGTACCCGTCCTCGTTCGTCCCGGAAAGACTTTCGTCGCACCCGGTCTTCGCGTACACCCAAACCTGCCCGTACGCCGGCTGTGTCGACCCACCCGGTTTCGCTTTCGCCGCGCCAATTGCTGCGTATTCCCAATTATCTCGATCTGAGACGGCCAAACCTGATCCAAACTGTGAATTCACGTTATCTTTGTAGCCCGGATTGACTGTCGTCATTCGCCACGTCTGGTTTTTCAACTTATACGCCTCGTAATCGCAGAGTTCTCCCATATATTCCAAATACACGTCGTTTCCGTACTCGTGACTCGCCTCTTTGCACGTGCACTCCCCGTATTTCTCCGTCTCCAAATCGTACGCTTGATACCGCGTCCCGTACACGTCGCACACTTTCTCGATCCCGTTTCTCTCCGCGACCACTTTCACGCCTTCGTACGCGCGTTCGTTTCCTTCTTTCAACGTCTTCATCTTCTCCGAAACTTTCCCGTTTAAACTTTTTATGTACACGTCGCCGGTGAACTCCACGTCGTGCGAGTTTACGTATAATTCGGTGTTCCCGTCTTTCAGAGGGGAGAGAATGGCAACCGTTTCGTTCTTGAATCTCGCCACTGGATATTTTCCTTGAACTTCTTTCCCGAAGAACGTCATCAACACGATCAGGCAGAAGAAAAACATCTCGCTCCTCTTCTTCTCTCGGGGTGTTTTGCTTCTCTTTCTTCTCCGAGAAGAGGTCGAAGTTAAAGAAGAGACCGAGGACGAATTTTGTCGACCAAAACCGTCGACGAGTCCGATCCGATTCTTCGCACGACTCGCAACAGAAAAGCGTGTTGTTCTTCTTCTTCTTCTCGACGCGGACGCGTCCGTCTCGTCGTTAAAACGCTCCTCGCGACTCAATTTGCTCGCGTTCTTTTCGACCAAATCCTCCTTTGCATTCATCTCTTCCGTTAA
>JGI20158J14315_10001934_pt1 | contig 14764 bp, 13 predicted proteins | sample COG_08_FD_14315 | JGI IMG/M metagenome (IMG submission 14315)
TCCATCACTCCTTAAAATTTTTCAAGACTATGAATCTCAAATTCACATGACCTGCTTTACTCAGATATTTTCTCTTGGTAACCAACAATTTCTAAATCAAAACCAGTCATACTTGGCATACGCCTCGGTGTTGCCATTAGACGCATACGACTAACTCCTAAATCTTTCAAGATCTGAGCGCCAATTCCATAATTACGGAGATCTACCTTAGGCGTAGATTCTTGGTTAAGTTGTAAATGTCGTAGTAACGCATCGCCATCTTCGGTGCGGTGAATCAATATCAAAACGCCCTTACCAACCTCGTTGATTGTAGTCAATGCATCATCGAAGTGCCATGAATGGATTCCGCCATTTTTATCGAGTAGATCTGCGATAGAGAATGGCTCGTGAACCCGAACCAACACCTCCTCCGACTCAGTAAAGCTCCCCTTCACTAAAGCCAAATGTACCTCCTTGGAGATACGATCACGATAGGCCAACAAATTAAATGGGCCCGCCACGGTGTTAATGGGTCGCTCCAACACACGCTCGACTAACGATTCATTTTGTCCCCTGTATGAAATTAAGTCAGCAATAGTTCCTATTTTAAGCCCATGCTCACGGCTAAAATTTATTAGATCAGGCAAGCGAGCCATCTCCCCATTTTCTTTCAGAATTTCGCAGATAACCGATGTCGGTTGGAGCCCTGCCATTGATGCTAAATCGCAACCAGCCTCGGTATGACCCGCTCGCACTAAAACTCCACCTTCTTCGGCCCTCAGTGGGAAAACGTGCCCTGGCTGAACAAGATCATCAAAGGATGCATCGGGCGACGAGGCTACTTTGATTGTTTTTGCACGGTCAGCAGCGGAAATACCTGTTGTCACGCCTTCTGCTGCCTCAATAGATGCGGTGAAATTAGTACCCATTCGAGACCCGTTAGAGCCCACCATCGGTGTTAACCGTAACTGCCGACACTTATCTTCAGTCAACGTAAGGCAAATTAATCCTCGACCAAACGTAGCCATGAAATTTACGGCCTCCGCGGTTACATGCTCTGCCGCCATAACCAAGTCTCCCTCGTTCTCCCGATCCTCCTCGTCAACCAGAATGACCATTTTTCCTTGCTTTAGGTCATCAACAATTTCGGGTATCGGGCTAATATCGCTTGTCATATTCTTTCAGCACTAGTCAAGAGTTTCTCGGTATATCGGGCTAACATATCAACCTCTATNTTCACACAGACACCCGCCTTAATGAGTTTTAAATTGGTCATACTAATTGTGTGCGGCACAAGATTAAGTACAACTACATCCTCTTCATCATGATTCACAGTCAAACTCACACCGTTTAAAGTGATCGATCCTTTTTTAACTAGGTATCGATTAAGAGTCGTGGGTACTTTTACTGTGGTTTTCCAATTCCCGTCTACTTCGTCCACCGCNANNACNTCNCCAATNCCATCCACATGACCGCTAACCAAATGNCCACCAATCAATGAACTTAGTGTCATTGCNCGCTCCAAATTAACAACATNCCCAAGAGTTAATCCAGTCACCACATTCAGGGTCTCTGGCGAAACATCAAACTCAAGGAATCCCGCGCCAAAATGAACAACGGTCAAGCATACTCCACTGACGGCAATACTGTCCCCTAGTTTGACATCTTTGACGTCAAATTTATCACTCGCAACACGTAACTTTGCCGCCTTCCCTGAAACGTCGCAGGCTTCAATGATCCCTGTACACTCAACAATTCCCGTAAACATAATCAGAATCTCACTGTCACGCGGAAGTCCTTACCAATAGGCGTGATATCAACGACGTTTCGCTCGAGCACTTGATCCATACTGTCGAGCTCATCAAGAAAAAACATTCCTCGCCCCTGAGCACCTAAAAATTTCGGCGCATAATAAATGATCATCTCATCAATGAGATTTTGATGCAGTAGCGCACTATGCAGATTAATACCGGCCTCAACTAACACCTCGTTAATCTGTTGGTCAGCTAACTCTACCAATAACGCATCTAAGTCGACGCGGCCCTCCGAGTCCGGCAACATCAATACGTTAACACCCTTTTGAATAAACGGATCTAACTGATCCTGCTTACTGACTGCTGTTGCAAGCGTAACTCCCGGTGTTTTAAAGAGATTCGCATCTAAAGGACTTCGAAGCCGACTGTCAACAATCACTTTCCTCGGTTGTCTATTTGTCTCGATATGCCGCACAGTCAATCTCGGATCATCTTCGACTACTGTTCCCACACCTGTCAGTACAACGCATGACTGTGCTCGCAATTTGTGAGCATCTACTCGGGACTCTTCGGACGTAATCCACTGACTTCTACCATTCTCCAAAGCGGTTTTACCATCCAGTCCAGCTGCGACTTTAACCCGCACCCAAGGTTTGCCAGATTTCATTCTTTTAAAAAAACCAACATTCAATTCTTCTGATTTTTGACTAAAAAGATCTCCCACTACAGAAATCCCGTTCGCGATCAGATGTTCTATACCTCGGCCGTCGACTAATGGATTGGGATCCTTAGCTGCAAAAACAACTCGACTGATACCAGATTTAACGATCGCTTCAACACATGGCGGTGTTTGACCAAAATGCGCACAAGGCTCTAGAGTCACATAAAGGGTTCCACCTAACGCTCGTGTACCAGCCTGTTCAAGCGCATTGACTTCAGCGTGCGCAGCGCCGCCATTAACGTGCCATCCCTCACCAACGATATGACCATCGTTAACAATGACGCACCCAACACGAGGATTCGGTGTGGTTGTATACAGTCCTCGTGCAGCTAATAACAATGCACGAGACATAAATTTTCATCCCTAAGCGTAGTAGGTGCAAAGGTACTCACGGTTTTTGAACTTCTTTTAGGACATCTCGAAAATCTTCCTCATCCTGAAAATTCCGATAAACCGAAGCAAATCGTATGTATGCGACTTTATCTAGCTTACGCAACTCCGACATGACTAATTCACCGACACGTCGCGACTCAATCTCGCGCTCTCCGAGCGATAACAGTTGTTGAATAATCCGGTTTACGGCATCCTCAACCAGGTTAGCTGGAACAGGACGACTATGCAGCGCTCGAGAAAACCCAGTACGGATCTTTTTTTCATCGAAGTCCTCACGAGTACCATTAGATTTCACTAGCACAGGCATACGCAACTCAACGGTTTCATACGTTGTGAATCTCTTATCACAGGCCACACAACGACGGCGACGACGAATACTGTCGTTCGCCTCAGAGACTCGTGAATCTACAACTTGCGTATCTTCATAGCTACAAAACGGACATTTCATATTTCAGCTCCGTTAAAAAGTCAGTTCTTCATCAACCATAAACGGGGTAACGTTTACAAAGACTTTTAATTGCATCTTTTGTTCTGCTTATCACGGTAGTGTCCTCCGGGTGATCCAAAACATCCGCTATAAGATTAGCGGTTTCAGAAGCCTCATCTTGACCAAATCCTCTTGTTGTCAAAGCCGGAGATCCAATACGGATACCACTCGTTACAAAGGGCGATTCAGGATCATCAGGAATCGCATTTTTATTCACAGTAATGTGAGCAGATCCAAGTACATTCTCTGCTAATTTACCGGTGATTTTTTTACCCCTCAGATCAACCAAAAACATATGGCTATCGGTACCGCCTGAAACAATCCGCACACCGCGCTGCGTGAGCACATTGGCCATTGCCTTAGCGTTTGAAATTACTTGTTTTTGATAGGCAACAAATTCAGTCGTCAAGGCCTCTTTGAATGCGACCGCCTTTCCTGCGATAACGTGCATTAAAGGTCCCCCTTGATTGCCCGGGAAAATAGACGAATTGACACGCTTTTCATGTTCACTTCCGGAAAGAATAATCCCACCTCTCGGACCGCGAAGGGTCTTATGAGTTGTACTGGTAACAAAATCCGCGATACCAACTGGTGTTGGATAAACCTTCGCCGCTATTAATCCGGAGTAGTGAGCCATATCGACTAAAAAATACGCGCCGATATCCTTAGCAACTTCTGAAATACGAGCCCAATCAATGAACAGTGAATAAGCTGATGCGCCAGCAACAATCATTTTAGGCTTGTGCTTGTGAGCGAGTGCCTCCAGTTGTGCGTAATCAATAACCTCGTTCGAATCCAAACCATAACTAACGAAATTGTATATTTTGCCGCTAAAGTTTACGGGAGATCCATGCGTCAGATGCCCTCCATCGGCGAGCGACATACCAAGCACTGTATCACCTGGCTTGAGTACCGACATATAAACCGCGGCATTAGCCTGGCTACCTGAATGCGGTTGAACATTTACCGACTCAGCACCAAATAGTGTTTTAGCACGATTTATCGCCATGACTTCCACCTGATCGACGAATTCGCATCCCCCGTANTACCGCTTACNGGGATAACCTTCAGCATACTTGTTAGTGAGTAANGATCCCTGGGCTTCCAGTACCGCGGGACTTGTATAATTTTCGGACGCAATCAATTCCACGTGATCTTCTTGTCNTTGGACNTCCAAACTCATTGCACCCCATAGTTCNGGGTCNGTGTTTTTAATACCATCTTGATAATTAAACATGCGACATCAACTACCTATAAATATAAAACGGTAATTTTATCATTGCGCGCCGCAGCATTCCTAACTTCCTTCAATCTATAGGAATAAACTCAGAAGATTAGCGACCCTTTATAAATCTTGATATGAAGTGACCAGCTTTAAACAATTAGCTACGCTACTCTCTAGATTGTTCGAAGGCGTTAAAAAAAGGTTCTAGCGAGTCTCTCTCAGCTTCCATAGCAGATTTAATTTTGCGGGTGGTGTCCTCCATATACCGAAACACAGCTCCCATCATTGGTATTGCGAGCATTTTCCAATATTTGGGTCCAGGACAAAAATCACTATCAGGGCTACAAGCAATAAATGTATATGCCTCCTTCTCTCCGGCTTTCCACGTGATCATTTCATCTGGCAGCCGTTTTGCAGCCTCTTTTTGTAACAATTCGAGTTCTTTACGCGTCTCTTCGAGACGATAATCCCAACGATCCGTAAAGGTATAGTAAAAGAGTGTTGTTTCTCCCAAATACCATTCCATTAAACCTCTTTGAATGGAACCATGCTCTGTCTTAAAATGCTCGGCAATATACGAAGCTTGCTCGCCCGTAAAATTGTTAGCAGTATACTCCGTCCAAATTGCTGTCAGCCAATCTCCAGAGGTAAACTCATCGCGCAGCACGACATCCCCAATCTCTATTAAATGCTCCACAGCTTGCTCAAATTCAGGCTTATCTCGCCACCACTCTTTACCGAGCCCTCGCTCTCGACCCCACTTTAAAGCGTAGTTTTTAGCGGCTTTCACTACTTGCTGACGAACCATAAGTTCACCACCCCGCAAAATTAAAGTCGGATCATGAGCGTCCACAATCGCTTGAACTGCATCCTGCTTCAGCTTAATCATTTCCTCTTCCGAATCGAGCGACTCAGAGGATACTTGAGCAAATGCAGACAACCCAATCATGAGACATGAAAATAAGAAAAACTTACTTAAACTATTTCGCATCACCGTCTACCCCCTAAGTTAACGACTAGTAGATTCACTACTCATTTTTAGTAATATTTAAACATGAGCTTCATCTACGAGCCCTTCTCGATTCTTTGACCGAGCTATTGCGTTAGGATAAACGAAAATTCCAACATTCAAAAATAAATAAAATGAATATTCTTGATTGGATTATCGATACATTCAATCTGCTGCACGTTTACAATCAAGTTTTAATTTTTAAAAGTTTACAAACCTTATGATCGCTACTCAATTAACGAAATACGGCGAGGTCCCACTACCGGAGGGAATAGTATCTCGAACGATCTCAAACAATAATGGGCTAGACATGCATATCCTCGTGTCTCGTCCGGATGAACAAAAAAGACCGTTAATCATTCTCGCTCATGGATTTCCCGAGTTAGCTTACAGCTGGAGACATATACTTCCTGCAATCGCTTCACTAGGCTATGTTGTGGTTGCTCCCGATCAACGCGGATACGGTCAAACGACAGGATGGAGTAATCGCTTCGAGGACTCAATAGAACCTTTCAACTTAGTTAACTTAGCTAGGGATATTGTCGGATTAGTTGGAGCGCTTGGCTATCATCAGGCTCAAACTATTATCGGTCATGATGCGGGCTCGTATGTTGCCGGAACTTGCGCCTTAATTAGGCCAGATATATTTCAATCTTGCGTCATGATGAGCGCTCCGTTTACTGGGACACCTCCCCTTGATCAAGATTCGACATCACGATTGACGCGCCCGTCTTTGCTGAACTTTGAAAACAGCTAAACGCACTAAAGGAGCCCCGAAAACATTACCAAGTTTATTATTCTACGTCCTACGCAAACGGGGAAATGATGAACGCGTCGCAAGGACTTCATCAATTTATTAGGGCCTACTACCATCACAAAAGCGCCGATTGGCAAGATAACCAACCCGTCAAACTTACTTCATGGGACGCCGAAATCATGGCGCAAATGCCGACCTATTACATTATGAATAAGAACGACACAATGCCAGAGACAGTTGCGCCTCATATGCCGTCTGAAAATCAGATTAAAGATTGTCATTGGCTTACCAATGAAGAACTTGCTGTCTACGTCTCGGAATACAACAGAAATACCTTTCAAGGCGGACTCCAGTGGTATCGGTGCTCCGTTGAAGGCGTAAATCAAAAAGCAATGTCGCTCTTTGCAGGCTGTCGGATAACAGTGCCATCGCTCTTTTTGTCTGGAAAAAAAGACTGGGGTATCTATCAAACGCCAGGAGCCATAGAATGCATGCGCGACCAAGTTTGTACGTCAATGAAAGATATAGTACTGATTGATAATGCCGGCCACTGGGTTCAACAAGAGCAAAGCCAAGCTGTCATCGATACCCTTTCTGACTTTCTAGGAACAATATAAGCATGTCATTTATTCATTACCAAGTATCAATGGAGGAGGCTTATGCACACCTCTTCAACGTCACATGCCTCGTGGATGCTCGTCATCATGAGGAGCTTGTCATATCTTTACCTGCGTGGATACCAGGTTCTTACCTAATCAGAGATTTTGCAAAAAATATAGTGCAGATAAAAGCATTCTGTGACGGTAAAGAGCTCGAAATGAAAAAACTCGATAAAGATTCTTGGTCACTTCAAACCAGTAGCAAACCAATTACAATTTACTACCAAGTTTACGCCCGAGATCAGTCTGTGAGAACAGCATTTATTGATCAATTTAGAGCATTTTTTAATGGTACGAGTTTGTTTTTAAGAATTCACGGTTTGGAGTCAACAGACCATACAGTAAATATTTCAAAACCAAGATGGCTAGACGACAATACAAACTGGAAGGTGGCGACTTCGATGACCCCAAGTCATGTGGATCAGTTTGGTTTCGGAGATTATACAAATACGTCTTATGATGCCCTGATTGATCACCCTTTTGAAATCAGTGAATTTATTAAATCTTCATTTATGGTTCAAGGAGTGCGTCATGACGTCATCGTCGTTGGATGTCCTTACGCAAATATTCGTAGGATCTGTGGAGATCTAAAATTAATCGTTGAGACGCAGGTTAAATTCTGGGGAGAGCTTCCTATCGATCGATATACCTTCTTGATTAATGCAGTTAGCGACGGATATGGCGGGCTTGAACACTCACACTCAACTGCGTTGATATGTTCGAAATCAGACTTACCTACAGACACAGCTGACGTCATTGATGATAATTATTTGCGATTCCTTGGCTTATGCTCGCACGAATACTTTCATCTCTGGAACGTAAAAAGACTCAAGCCCGAAAAGTTTTCACCTTACGACCTAACGAAAGAAAATTACACTGAGCTTTTATGGGCATTTGAAGGAATAACATCCTACTATGATGATCTAATGCTATGCAGAGCAGGGCTCATTGACGCCAATCGCTATTTAACTTTACTCGCGAAAAACATCACAGCAGTACAAAGAACGCGCGGTCATTCAAAGCAGACATTAGCTGAGTCCAGCTACTATGCTTGGACAAAATTTTATAAACAAGATGAAAGCGCAATCAACAATATTGTGAGCTACTACAGTAAAGGCAGCTTAGCGGCGCTATCGCTCGATTTACACTTGCGGATAAAAACAAAAGGACGCACCTCATTAGACGCAGTAATGAAGGCACTATGGAAGCAATATGGAAGAAAAGGTATAGGTATTCCTGAAGATGGTATTGAAGCCGTATCCGCTAAAGTTTCAGGATTAAAACTCAACGATTTCTTCGATAAATCTATTCGTTCAACTCAACCATTACCATTGAAGAAATTACTCAGTCATGCAGGTATTGAGTTAGATTTCACCGCTCCTCATAACGCCTTGGACAGCGGAGGAGTTATAAATGAACCTGCAAATACGAAAGTGAAAAAAATAAAGCATGACTTAGGATTCACTTATACCGACACACCAACCGGTTTACGAGTAAAACAGGTATTTGATAACAGCGCAGCACAACAATCCGGTCTAGCGCCGGACGACATGATTGTAGCTATGAACAGGACAAAGCCTTCAAAAAGCAACGTTCAAAGAATCGTAGATTTAGAGAAGAAAAACACCTCAATTCCCATTCACATTTTTAGGGATGACGTCCTACATACGCTACAATTTAAAATTGAACCAGCGCAAAAAAATACAGCCTACCTGCATCCCTACTCGCCCGAAAACCAATATTCAAGGCTTGGCTAAAGTAGAACGCCCTTCAGCTCAAACTCTTTGTAATAACATAGCAATGCCCTGACCCACTCCAATACACATCGTGACAAGCGCATACTTTTCTTGTGTCAGGGTTAGTTCGGTCGCCGCTGTGAATGCCAGTCTAGCACCGCTCATACCAAGCGGATGCCCGAGCGCAATCGCTCCACCATTTGGGTTAACCCGGGAGTCTCCGTCCTCGATCCCCAGCGCCCGTGTAACCGCGAGCGCTTGAGCTGCAAAGGCTTCATTTAACTCTATGACACCAATATCGCCGATGGGAACATTTTCTCTAGCTAAGAGTTTTTGCGTAGCCGGGACCGGCCCAATACCCATTACCCTAGGTTCAACTCCTGCCGTAGCAAACCCAACTACACGAGCTAACGGAGTTATATCATTTTCCCTCATCGCGTCCTCGTTTGCGAGCATAAGCGCACAGGCGCCATCGTTAACGCCTGATGCATTACCTGCTGTTACCGTTCCCGACAAACTAACAATTGGCGAAAGCTGAGAGAGTTTATCGAGTGTGGTTTGCCTAGGATGTTCGTCTTTTGAAACAACAATAGGATCTCCCTTTCGCTGCGGTATTGAAATAGGAGAAATTTCGCGGTCGAAACGACCATCTGACTGAGCTTTTAACGCTTTTTCTTGGGACAGTAAAGCAAACCTATCTTGGTCCTCACGGCTAATATTGAACTCATTAGCAACGTTCTCCGCCGTTTCTGGCATGCTATCTACTCCATAGAGCTTCTCCATTTGGGGGTTCACAAAACGCCAGCCAATCGTAGTATCGAAAACTTCATTAACCCTTGAAAAAGCTCGATCTGATTTTGGCATAACAAACGGAGCTCTCGACATACTCTCAACGCCGCCCGCCATGACCAATTGTTGTTCCCCTGATTTAATTGCTCTCGCAGCGATGGAAATCGCGTCAAGCCCAGAGCCGCACAACCTATTAATCGTGCTTCCTGGTATGTGGGTAGGCAATCCAGACAATAAAGTAGCCATACGCGCTATATTTCGATTGTCCTCTCCAGCTTGGTTTACGCAGCCGAACACCACGTCATCTACTCGATCCCAATCGAGTTTAGCCAAGGAATTTTTAAGATGACGTATTGGCGCAGCAGCAAGATCATCAGTCCGCACGCTCGAGAGCGCACCCCCATAACGCCCAATTGGGGTCCGAATGCCACTACAAATGAAAACTTCCGTCATATTTCCAATTCCTTTTTTGTCCTGCGGATAAAATTTGGTGCTGACGACAACGGAGACATTATAACGCTGACCAAGCGAATCATTCTCTAATCCGCAGTCCGATTTTTAATACCGTACCCATATCATCAACTTCTTTTACGACTAGCTCTAAAGGTCCAAAAAAAATACGATCGCCAACGACACATTGATTACGAAAACGTATTCCCATAAATTGTGAAAGTGTCATTTGCTTAGCGGTACTTGGGACTTCGCCACCATACATATCCGCCACATCATCGATTATGGCATCCCCATTTAGGGTGAAGTCTCCAAAGTATCGAGCTTGCTCTAACTCAGCTACGTCGTCAGTTGGTAATAACATTTGATTTACAAGTGATACTTTTTCTTGTGGTGAAATCACATAGATAGAATCTCCTGCCTCAATGACATGGTCGTCAATACTGTGTACTGACTCATCTCCGCGAAATGCGGCAATAAATCGAATTCCATCAGGAGCCATAAGGCTGTCTATGCGACGTTTAGTAATCGGACTATTCTCAGCAATTTTATACCCTACAACTGTAAGGTCAGAACTCCCAGGCACCTCCAAACTTTCGGCATAATATGGCGCATTCTCAACTGGTAATTTCAGCTTTAACCATTGAGCACATGGAATTACGGTCCACCCTTGGAAAATTAAAGAGAACAATACGGTTACAAAGGCGACATTAAAGTAGAGCTCCGCATCAGGGAGTCCACCGAGAACAGGAAAAGTGGCCAGAACGATAGGTACTGCTCCGCGCAACCCAACCCAGCTGATGAATAATTTTTCACGCGCAGGAAACCGAAATGGTGACAAACTCACCAACACAGCTAATGGTCTAGCGACGAATACAAGGAGAAGAGCAACAACTACACCCACCACCCAATATTCCGTTAAGGTTGTAGGTGTCACCAATAAACCCAGCATCAAAAATAGAGATATTTGGGCTAACCATGCTAATCCGTCATGAACTCGGCGAATATTATTAGCTGCGTGCGCTTCAGTGTTTCCAACAATAAGGCCCGCGATATAAATAGCAAGAAAACCGCTCGCACCTATAGTTGTCACCAATCCAAACAAAGTCAGTCCGCCAGCGGCGGCTAGCAACGGATAAAGACCTGCTGTTAAAGCGATTTTGCTGATTGTCTTAGATAGGAGCTGCCCACCTATCCAGCCAAGAAGCGCTCCAATGCCAAACTGGTAAAGAAATTCCAGAATAACTTCCAAACCCTTAACCTCGCCATCATGCCGGGCTACCTCGACCAACATTAGCGTTAGAAACACAGCCATCGGATCATTACAGCCAGACTCAATCTCTAATGTTGTACCAACACGTTTTTTAAGTTGCAAACCCTTCGCGTGCAACATGGAGAAAACAGCTGCGGCATCGGTTGAACCAACAATCGCCCCAATTAGAAAAGACTGCGCCCAAGAAAAGTTTAATAACCAATGTAATCCTGCTGCCACGACCGTCGTCGTTAGCAATACACCAAAAGTGGCAAGAGAAAGTGCAGGCTTCAACCCAACCTTGGAACTCTCCGCCCTAGCCCTCATACCGCCGTCAAATAGAATAATCGCGAGTGCGATCGAACCTACCGCGTAAGCAACTTCAAAACTTTCAAATGCAATACCGCCAATACCCTCTCTTCCCGCCATCATCCCTACACCGAGGAACACCAATAACAGAGGCGCCCCAGCTCTCGAGGCGACGCCACTCGCCAAAATGCTGATCAAAAAGAGCACCGCGCCGGCGAAAATTGCGTTATTCGTAAATTCCATCTAAAAAATTAGCGTAAGTAATCCTCAAAAGTTGATCTTGAGAGTATGAAAAGCAAAACTAGAACAGATTTTGAAGTGAGTCAAATTAGTAGGCTGATTTGACTCAGGGTTAAAACACCCAACAGCATAGTCTATATACCTCAAGGTAACATTTTAAATAAATAACCCTGGAAACTACGCGATTTTTATTTGTTACTAATGCAAACCGAAAACGCTAAAAATCGGTATAATTTTTATATCAAGAAAAACATATTTCGCATGATGAAATTACGGACTCATGCTAGGTTTCCACAAGAAACTAAATTGCTTGGTGCAACAGTTTTATGAAAACGATTGGCTCTTATGACTACGTGATTGTTGGTGCGGGATCTGCCGGCTGCGTTCTTGCAAACCGACTGAGTGCAGATGAATCAAAAACAGTCTTACTTATTGAAGCAGGATCAAAAGATAACTATTTTTGGATTCCGATACCGGTTGGCTATCTTTTCACAATAAACAACCCACGAACTGACTGGATGTACAAAACAGCTCATGAAAAAGGGCTTAACGGTCGATCCATAGGCTACGCCAGAGGAAAAGTTCTCGGCGGTTGTACCTCAATCAATGCAATGATTTACATGAGGGGGCAGCGCTCCGATTATGACCGATGGGTGGAAGCTGGCAATCCAGACTGGGCGTGGGATGACGTACTTCCTTACTTTAAAGGGATGGAAGACTATGTCCATGGTGCGAATAAACACCACGGATCAGGGGGGGAACTACCCGTCCAGGAACGACGAGTAAGTTGGGAGATCTTAGACGCGTGGCGAGATGCTGCAGAGGAAAAAGGAATACCTAAAATCCCGGAATTTAATACCGGAGACAACTTCGGAAATGCATACTTCCAAGTCAATCAAAGAAATGGCACCCGATGGAATGCCATGCGTTGCTTCATAAATCCAATCAAAGACCGAAAGAATCTAACGGTACTTAGTGACGCACATGTCGAAAAACTACTGTTCGACGAGGTAGCACAAGAAGCACCAAAGGCCGACGGAGTACAAGTTCGCGTACTTGGAGACATGCATGGCGTGATCAAGGCGAAACAAGAAGTGATTTTATCTGCGGGAGCCATTGGGAGCCCTCAAATCTTGGAGCTCTCAGGCGTAGGTGATGCTGACCGTCTTGAAAAAGCAGGTATCAAAGTAGTAAAGAACATTCCAGGCGTAGGGGAGAACCTGCAAGATCACCTCCAAGTTAGGATTCAATATAAAGTTGAAAATACCGTAACATTGAATGACCGCTATAAAACGCTTTTTGGGAAAGCAATGATGGGGCTCGAATATTTATTTTTTAAATCTGGGCCGATGACAATGCCGCCATCGCAACTTGGCGCGTTCGCAAAAAGCGATCCAAGTCAACCATCAGCAAACATCGAATGGCATGTACAGCCGTTGTCTTTGGATAAATTTGGTGAGCCACTCCATAACTATCCTGCCGTTACTCCATCCGTTTGTAATTTGAGACCCACCAGTCGCGGAACAGTCCATATATCGGATTTAAACCCTTACGCTCACCCAGATATCAGTCCAAATTATCTATCCACGCCAGAAGATCAAAAGGTTGCGGTTGATTCGGTGAAGTTTACTCGCCACATCATGTCAGCTGAAGCGCTGAAACCATTTAATCCAGAGGAGATATTACCTGGTAAAAACATACAAACCGACGAAGAGATATTGCAAGCGGTGGGGAATTTGGGCACAACAATCTTCCATCCCGTTGGAACATGCAAAATGGGGAACGATTCGCTTAGCGTCGTAAATTCAAAACTAAAAGTTCACGGAATACGAAATCTACGAGTTGTCGACGCTTCGGTCATGCCCACCATCACATCAGGCAACACAAACGCACCGACAATGATGATCGCCGAACGAGCAGCTGAATTCATCCTCAAGGCTGATAGCTAATCTCAAAAGCGTATAAGTAAATTAAGCCCCTACTTCGTGAGCTGTGAGGCCTTCCATAAATCGTCTTATCCTTTTAGCATTCTGACCCAAATCACTCTTTCCAACACGTGATTTAGATCTCACGTCAATCTTCACCTGGGCACCATCAGTTTCAGTGACCCTAATGACCATATCATCCTTGAAACCGAATAAGAATGAAGTCGCAACTGCCTCAATCCGACCAGATTCAATATCTACACTCACTAGTTCTAAATTCATATCGTTCAAAACGCTTTCTGCCAGTTGCACAATTTTTTCAATACTCCCATCTATGATTAATGTCTTGATATCGGGGTAAGCTTTAACTTGCAACTCGGCAACTTCGAGACCGTCGTATTCAATCGAATGATCATCTGCAGTCCTCAATTGGCCGACGATAACAAAATCAGGCGGATTCACAGTATCAGTCGTTACATCATGAATATAAGGATAAGCGTCCAAGGTCTTCTTCCAGCTGTAGGGCACATAGACCAGCACGAGACAGATCACAATACCGGTGATTCCAATAATCGAGTCTGCTCTTGTCTTGGTTTGCAAAAAAAACATACACGCCAACAGAATCAACAACGTAGCACCGGACAAAAAGAATGACCACTTGAGGATTTCGAAGCCTATTCTAAAGTGCCACAACCCGAAACGGTATCCGAGACCAGAACCAACGGCCGCAACCGCACACAACAGCGCTAACGCAAAGCCAATGTACATGATTCTCCTTCGATTTATTACTTTTCTCTGCAGATGATTACTGAACATCTTTACCTCACAAATAAGTTGGCGATGCCCAATCCTCCATCGCTCCTAATATTAGAGCTGAATGCAGCCCATAGCTACACATAAAGTTCATAAAAATTGAGTGTACTCCAAAAATAAATAAAAAATCATCTATCATCTATTTCACTTTTTTACTTCATCTCAAAAAAATCTTATGGATCTGCGCTTTTACGTACTCGCCACTGCAGCATTTCTCTCCGGCGCTAACCTGAGAGTATTCGACTCGCTATTACCCAATATTGCAG
>JGI20158J14315_10001936_pt1 | contig 14756 bp, 15 predicted proteins | sample COG_08_FD_14315 | JGI IMG/M metagenome (IMG submission 14315)
AAGCTCCATCCTATTCGCGATGCTGTTGGGTTGGTTGTTCTTTCGCGACACAATGGGGCCGACCAAAATTTTGGCCGGTCTGGTGATCGTTGCAGGGGTAATTCTTACCCGTCTCTAAGGTTTCGCACTCATTTGCTGGGCAATGCCGGCAAAGAGAAGATAGGCCGAACAGGCCACCAAGCCCAGATTGGCCAAATAAACCTCGGTGAAATTGCCCCAAGCGGCCCAAGCGGCGAAGCCCACCCAGGCCAAAGCAATGGGCAGGGTCAGAGGGCGCCAGCGCTCCGTGCGCACGGGGTGGACAAATTTGAGTGGCAGGAACATTGAAATGGCCAGGAGCGCCACCGCCGCAAGAATGACCCAATGGTTGGGTTCGGTGGCAAAGATGACAATCACCGCCATATTCCAAGCGCCTGGAAAGCCCTGAAAGGAATTGTCTTTTGTCTTCATTCGCTGATCTGCGAAATACATAGCACTGGCGAAAGTGATGACAATGATCGCCGCCCATCCCGACCACCCAGCCAGCAAGCCGCTGGCAAAGAGGGCATAGGCAGGAATGAACACATAGGTGAGGTAATCGATGATTAAATCGAGCAGCACCCCATCGAACAGTGGGGCATTGGTTTTGACATCATAGCGACGGGCTAAGGGACCATCGATTCCATCGACGAAAAACGCCACCACAAGCCAGACAAACATCATGTCCCATTTTTCATTGACCGCTTCCAGCATTGCCAACATGGCAAAAACAGCTCCGGTTGCAGTCAGCAAGTGAACTGCCAAGGCTTTTAATCGAATATCCATGCTCCCATATAGGCGCAATTCTCAGCCGGTGGCAATCAAGCTTTGGGGTGGGCGGCGTTGTAAATGTCCATCAATCGCCCGCTGTCAACCGCGGTATAGGTTTGCGTGGTCGAGAGCGAAGCATGGCCCAGCAGCTCTTGGATGGTGCGCAGGTCACCGCCGGCGCTGAGCAGATGTGTGGCAAAGGAGTGGCGCATGGCGTGGGGGGTGGCACTTGCCGGCAGACCCAATTGCATCCGAGCCATGCGCATGGATTTTTGAACCATTCCTGGCCCCAATGCCCCGCCGCGCTTTCCTCGAAAGATCGGATCCTTTGCTCTGATGTCAAAGGGGCAGAGCTCCACATACCGCGTGACAGCGGCGCGGGCCACCGGCAGGACCGGCACCAATCTTTGCTTGCCGCCTTTTCCGGTGATGCGCAGGACATCGGGCAATGGGTGATCTGCCCCGGTTAATCCGAGGGCCTCCGATATCCGCAGGCCGCAACCATAGAGCAGGGTTAATACTGCCGCATCGCGAGCGGCGATCCAATCCTCTTGGGCCTGCATCTCGACGGTCTCAATCATTTCATGAGCGGCATCTTCGGTCAAAGGACGGGGCAGTTTGCGTTCGAATTTTGGCGCGCGTGCCGATAAAACGGCGGTTGGCGCAAGCGCATGGCGCTCGGCGAGCCAACGAAAGAAGGTTTTCACCGCAGAGAGAGATCGCGCTAAACTGCGGCTGCTCACTCCGCGGCCGCGCTCATGTGCCATCCACGCGCGCATATCGCGTGTGGCGATGGCGGCCAGAGACGACAGCCCCTGCCGTCCGCCGCGATGTTGGGCCATGAAGGCGGTAAATCCAGCCACGTCGGTTGCGTAGGCGCTAAGGGTATTGTCAGCCGCAGATTTTAAAGCGCGCTCGTGAGACAGCCAATGCTCCATGGCATCGCGAATAGCCGGTGATATCAAGGTGAGGTCAGGCCTCTGTGACATCATCGCCCCCTATGTCAGCCACCGGCGCAGGGCGCGTTCAAAGATTGTTGCAAAGAATGTCAACAAATCTGTTCCCTGGGCGGGGGAAAATTGCTCGGCATCCTTGGCGCCAAGGACCAAAAGTCCGGGCAGGGTGCCGGCGCCAAAATCCAGCTGCAAACAAGCCTCAGACCCCACAGGCCCAGTGGCTTCAGGGTAGACAAAAACATCCGGCTTTGTGACCGTGCGCAGGGTCACCTTGGCTTCTAAGTTTTGGGACAGGTAATGGGAGACAAAGCCGATCGGGGCCGGTTTCACAACAGGGCCAAGCGGCGCGAGGTTGGGATCGGGACTTTGAGTCTGCGTTTCCAGAATCAAACAGGCATAGTCGATCCGCAAAATATCGACCATCTCTGCGCCAATCATGGTCAAGAACCCGCCAAAATCGGTCGGCTCCATGATTTTCAGCAAGGCGCGATGGATTTGCTGCGTGCCGGCGAGGTTGTCGTAAGCGGCCGCAATAACGGAGCGGTTGGTTTCTTCCAGCCGGCCCAATTGCGCTTCAAGCCGGTGCATGGCCACGCTGCGCAAGTCCACAATATTTTGACCCAAAGTCTCATCATGGGCCGTCAGTAATGCGCGCATCACCTCCGGGGCGTCTAGAACGATCCGTGGATTCTGGGTGATGATATCGCGCAAGATTTCTTCGGCCTGCGCTGCGGTTTGCGGTGTCATGGCTGTCCCATTCACTTATGCGATGGCGGTCCCCATTGCATGGAGACAGGCTTACCATAGGTTAGAGAATTTTCTGCCCTGTTTTTGCCCAATCTGACATAAATTGCTCCAAACCCTTGTCGGTCAATGGATGATTGGCCAGGGATTTGATCACATTTGGCGGCGCTGTGATCACATCTGCCCCAATCAAGGCCGATTGCGTGACATGGTTCACTGTGCGGATAGAAGCGGCCAAAATTTGTGTATCGAAACCAAAGTTGTCATAAATTTGGCGGATATCTGCGATTAAATCCATACCGTCGATGTTCACATCATCCAGGCGGCCAATGAAGGGGCTGATGAAGGTGGCTCCAGCCTTGGCGGCCAAAAGTGCTTGGTTGGCGCTGAAGCAGAGGGTGACATTCACCATTTTGCCTTCACCCGACAAGGTCTTACAGGCTTTGAGCCCGTCCCAAGTCAGCGGCAGTTTGACGGTGATGTTCGGCGCAATTTCCGCCAGCTTACGCCCTTCGGCGATCATATCTTCCGCTTTGGTCGCAACCACTTCTGCGCTAACCGGACCGGAGACCAATTCGCAAATTTCGCGTGTAACTTCAATTATATCACGGCCAGATTTCAAGATCAAAGAGGGGTTGGTCGTCACCCCGTCGACCATGCCCAAATCGTTCAATTCGGCAATTGCGTCTATTTCAGCAGTATCAACAAAAAATTTCATGGCGTATGTCCTTGATAGGTTGGCCTTCGTTGGGGCAAGCTTTATCGGAGTTTTTAGGGTACTGAAAGCCCTGCTGTTAAGGAAATGCTGTGTCAGAGCCTCAATTCTTTCATCAAGGTGATTTGGTTGCCGTCTTAACCAGCCAACCGCTGGATCGGGTGCTGGATTATAAGGCGCCTGAAGGGGGATGCTGGCAGGGGGCCTTTGTTGAGGTGCCCTTGGGACCGCGCAAGGTCTTGGGTGTCGTCTGGCGGGCCGGCGCGGGGGATTATGACCACGCCAAGATCCGCTCGGTGATCCGCGTGCTTGATGTGGCGCCCATGCAACAGAGTATGGCAGAATTCTTGCGTCGGGTCTCGGAGTATACGCTCACACCTATGTCGAAAATGCTGCGCCTGGCCACGCGCGCGCCGGGCTTGGGAGATCCGCCCTCGATGCGGCAGGTTTACCGTTTGGGTGCACAGACCGAGGCCCGTATGACCGATGCGCGGCAAAAAGTGCTCGCGGTTTTGGAAGAATTTGCTGAGCTGAGTTTCACACTCAAGGAATTGTCCGATGCGGCAGGCGTCACCTCATCGGTGGTTAAAGGCCTGGTGAAACTGGGGGCGGTGGAGGAGCTGGCCACGCCGCAAGATATGCCCTTTGCGCATTTAAACCCAAGCTTGCCCGGCAAGAGCCTGTCAGAAGATCAGGCCGCAGCGGTTGCGCAATTGCAGGCAAATTCCGCGGGCTATCGCACGACGCTTTTGAAAGGTGTCACTGGATCGGGCAAAACGGAGGTCTATTTGGAGGCGGTGGCAAGCTGCCTCAACGAGGGGCGACAGGCCTTGGTCTTGTTGCCTGAAATCGCTTTGACAGCAGAATTTTTGACCCGGGTTGAGGCCCGCTTTGGCGCACGCCCGGCGGAATGGCATTCGGGTGTGACCATGACAGAGCGGCGCCGCACTTGGAAAATGGTGGGGCAAGGTCATGCGCAAATGGTCGTGGGGGCCCGGTCGGCTTTGTTTCTACCCTTTCAAGATTTGGGGCTGATCGTTGTCGATGAGGAACACGACAGCAGCTACAAGCAAGAGGACGGCGTGCTGTATAACGCGCGCGACATGGCCGTGCTGCGCGCGTCTTTGGTTGGCGGGCAGGTGGTGCTGGCCAGCGCCACGCCCAGTCTCGAAAGTTGGGCCAATGTCGAGGCCGGAAAATATACGAAAATTGAACTGAAAAGCCGCTTTGGAGCGTCAGTTTTGCCTGAGATGATGGCGATTGATATGCGGCAAGAAACGCTGCCTGCAGATCGTTGGATATCCCCCCGCCTGCAAAAGATGGTTGAGGCACGCATTCAGGCAGGGGAGCAATCCTTGCTCTTTATCAATCGCCGCGGTTATGCGCCCATCACGCTCTGCCGGGCTTGTGGCAATCAAGTGGGTTGCGATCATTGCGATGCGCGGATGGTCGAGCATCGCTTTCTCAAGCGCCTAATGTGTCACCAATGTGGCGAAAGCAAACCAGTACCAAAAATTTGTCCCAGTTGTGCGGCAGAAGACCGTTTGGCTGTGGTGGGGCCCGGTGTGGAGCGATTGGCCGAGGAGGCCACAGCGCTTTTCCCCGAGGCGAAAGTCGCGGTTCTCTCCTCTGATTTATTTGGCTCAGCGCGCGCATTGAAAGAGCAAATCGCCAAACTTGCCGCCGGGGAGGTGGATGTGATCATTGGCACGCAGCTGGTCGCCAAAGGGCATAACTTCCCAAAGTTAACCTTGGTTGGGGTGATTGACGCAGATTTAGGGCTTCAAGGTTCGGACCTGCGCGCCGCAGAACGAACCTTCCAGCTGATGCGTCAAGTGGCCGGTCGCGCCGGACGGTCCGACAAGCCCGGGGTGGCGGCCCTGCAAACCCATCAGCCAGAGCACCCGGTCATCCGCGCAATTCTGGATGGGGATGAAGAGGCCTTTTGGAGCGCCGAAGCGCAAGCCCGCGCACAAGCCGGCGTGCCACCCTATGGCCGCTTGGTCGGGGTTGTATTATCCTCACCCGATGCGCAGGAGGCCTTTGAGGTTGGTCAGGCCATGGCGCGCAATTGTCAGCCTTTGACACAGATCGGTGCACAGATTTTCGGACCGGCCCCAGCGCCAATTGCCCGCATCCGTGGGCGCCATAGGGTACGGCTCTTAATTAAGGCAGAAAAAAACGCCCCTATTCAAGCGGCTTTGACCGCTTGGATAGCCCTATTCAAGCTGCCAAATCCCTCCGCTTGTCGATTGATATTGATCCGCAGAGTTTTTACTAACGCCTTGCTATTGCGCCGCAATATTGCCTGGACCGGGATCGGCAAGGGCGACGATATCGAACATGATCCGGTTGAGCTCAAAGTCCTTTGGCGTATAGATGCGCGCTATTCCCATGGCCCGCAACTTCTGTGCATCCTCATCGGGAATAATCCCGCCGACGATCACCGGAATATGGGTCAGCTCGGCCGCGCGCAGCTTGGACATCAACTCTTGCATCAGGGGCATATGTGAGCCTGAGAGAATAGACAGGCCGATCACATGCACCGCGCCATCGCGCGCGGCTGTGATGATTTCGTCCGGCGTGAGGCGGATGCCTTCATAAGAGATCTCCATCCCGCAATCCCGCGCGCGGGTGGCGATTTGTTCGGCTCCGTTGGAATGCCCATCCAGACCCGGTTTTCCCATCAAAAAAGTCAGCTTGCGTCCCAGCCGATCACTGACTGCCGCGACTTGATCGCGAATCTCATCTAAACCTTCGGTACGATTGGACGGGGTGGCGCTGACGCCTGTGGGGCCTCTATATTGACCGAAGGCTTGGCGCAGCACATCGCCCCATTCGCCCGTGGTTACCCCGGCTTTTGCGGCGGCAATAGAGGGCGGCATAATATTGCTGCCATCGAGGGCGGCGGCGCGCAGATCCCGAAGGGCCTCGTTCACCGCCTGCGCATCTCGTGCCGCGCGCCAGCGGGTGAGCCGCGCGATTTGCTCGGCTTCGTTCTTGGGGTCCACTGTCATGATCGCATCGTCGCCTGCGGTGAGCGGGCTGGCTTCGCCGCTTTGATAAGCGTTGACCCCGACCACAGTCATATCCCCGCTCTCAATCTGACCAATGCGGGCCGCATTGGACTCGACCAAACGCGACTTCATATATTCGATCGCCTCGACGGCGCCGCCCATGGAATCGATCAACGCCAGCTCGGCCCGTGCGCCCTCCTTGAGGGAGGCAACTTTGCGCTCAACGGCGGGGTTTTCGTCAAACAGATCCTCATATTCCAAAAGATCGGTTTCAAAGGCCATAATTTGTTGCATCCGTAGAGACCATTGCTGATCCCAAGGGCGCGGCAGACCTAAGGCCTCATTCCAAGCGGGCAATTGCACAGCCCGGGCGCGGGCTTTTTTTGGACAGGGTGACCGCCAGCATTTCAATCAAGATGCGATAGACGTTGTTTTCGGGTTGTTGTTCGGTCAGACCCAAAGAATTGACCTGCACGCCATAGCGGAAACGCCGCATCTTAGGATCACTCACCCCGTAGCGGTCGCGGCAGATCTCGTCCCAAAGATCAACAAAAGCCCGCATTTTGCACATTTCAGTGACAAAACGAATGCCGGCGTTCACGAAAAAGCTGATCCGCCCAACCATTTGGCCAAAATGTTCTTCGGGTACCTTGCCTTTGAGGTCATCCAAAACCGCAGTCGCTGTGGCGAGGGCAAAGGCCAGCTCTTGCTCGGGTGTCGCGCCGGCCTCTTGCAGATGGTATGAGCAGACGTTCATCGGGTTCCATTTGGGCAGATGTGCGCGCGTGTAGGCGGCGATGTCGGTGATCATCCGCAAGGAGGGCTTGGGCGGGCAAATATAGGTGCCTCGGCTCAAATATTCCTTAATTATGTCGTTTTGCACTGTACCTTGCAGCGCGCTGATATCGGCGCCTTGCTCCTCGGCTGCGGCGATATAGAGCGCCAGCAGCCAAGGCGCTGTGGCATTGATGGTCATTGAGGTGTTCATCTGATCGAGGGGGATGTCGGCAAAGAGCGTGCGCATATCCCCCAAATGGCTGACGGGGACGCCCACTTTGCCCACTTCGCCGCGCGCCAAAATATGATCGCTGTCATAGCCCGTTTGTGTCGGCAGATCAAAGGCCACGGACAGGCCCGTTTGCCCTTTGGCGAGATTGGAGCGATAGAGCGCATTAGAAGCCTCGGCCGTAGAATGGCCTGCATATGTTCGAAACAACCAGGGACGATCTTTTTGCACTTGGGTCATAACGGGCCTCTCTTTCTTGTGTGCGAAATATAATTGCGCATTAGCACTTAATGGCGGAATAATCCCACCCTGTCAATTCGCTGCAACGCGGCAATTTTGCCATCTGGCGCATATCTGCCATTTCAGGCAGATTGGCCGGATGTTTGAGACAATTGAGCTTCCGATGTGGTTTGTAGTGATCGCGGCGATTTTCGCTGCGATTGCCGCTTTGGAGCGTGCTTTGATCCCCTCTGTGCGGTGGTTTTTCCGGCGCAGAATGGAGCGGGTGGTCAGCCAATTAAACGCGCGGCTGGACCGTCCGATTGAACCGTTCAAATTGGCCCGGCGCCATGATATGATTCAAAGATTGCTCTATCATCCCGATGTGATGCAGGCGGTCAATGATCACGCCCGCAAGGAGGGCATCCCTGAAAATGTCGCTTTTCAAGAGGCGCAGAAATACGCGCGGGAGATCGTGCCGTCCTTCAGTGCGACGGTCTATTTCACCGTCGCCAGCACCATTGCCCGCTTTCTCAGCGAGACGCTCTATAGGGTGCGCATTGGCCGTTTTGAGGATGTTTTGAGCGGTTTGGATCCTAAGGCAACTGTGGTGTTTGTCATGAACCATCGCTCAAATATGGATTATGTTCTGGTGACTTATCTGGCCTCAAACGCTCTGCATTGTCTTATGCGGTGGGCGAATGGGCACGGATCTGGCCGATTAGCCTACTCATTCGCGCGATGGGTGCGTTTTTTATTCGCCGCAAATCGCGTGGGTTGCTTTATCGGCGGGTTCTGGCCCGCTATGTCCAGATGGCGACGCAGGGCGGCGTGACACAAGCGGTGTTTCCAGAGGGTGGCCTGTCCTTGGATGGGCGTTTGGCACCGCCGCGGATGGGGTTTCTGAATTATGTCATCGCTGGGTGGGAACCAAAGGGCCGAGATGTCATATTCGTGCCAGTCTCGATCAATTACGATCGGGTCTTGGAGGATTACATTCTTCTCGCTGCTGGCAAGCGCGGAGAAAGGCGGTTTGGTGCCAATATTTCCGTCATCGCGCGTTTTTTGGCACAGCAGTTTTGGTTGTGGTTGACGGGCCGCTATCGGCGCTTTGGTTATGCGGCTGTTCATTTTGGCGCGCCGGTGAGCCTGTCGGCGTTTCACAAACAGACGGGCGGGATCTCTTCTCCTGTTCTGGCGCGCGAGATCATGGCCCAGGTGGAGGCCGGCATTCCTGTCCTGCCTGTTCCTCTAATCTCATTGATATTAATTCATAAAGCGCCACTGCGGGCGCTGGAGCTTACTGCCGCATTTGTGGAGGTCATGCAGGCAGTTGAGCCGGAGTATTTGCAAGCCACTCCAGAGGCCTGGGCCGAGGCGGCGGAAGCGGGCGTTTTAAATTTGATGCAGCGCAAGCTGATTGTGCAGGATGGGGGGCGTTATGTCATTACTGAGAAGGGCAAATCTGTGCTCCCCTATTATGCCGCCAGCCTGTCCCATATATCAGAAAAATTACGTGAGTAATTAAATTACAAATTAATACGAAAATTGGTTGCAATATTGCGTGATGGATTTTATCCATTGAAGTGCAGGTTGATTCTGCATCGCAGCAATATCGTAAGGGGCTTCTCATGCCATTGGATTCAAACTCACCCTTGACCGCCTATACCGCGGAGAAAAAAGATCTCTATGACATGGGCGAAATGCCGCCCTTGGGTCATGTTCCGAAACAAATGTATGGCTGGGCCATTCGCAAAGAGCGTCATGGCGAGCCAGATACGGCCATGTTGCAAGAGGTTTTGGACGTGCCTGAATTGGACAATTACGACGTTTTGGTCTTGGTGATGGCGGCTGGTATTAACTATAATGGAGTTTGGGCCGCTTTGGGCGTGCCAATCAGCCCCTTTGATGGCCATAAGCAACCCTATCACATCGCGGGGTCTGACGCGTCGGGCATCGTCTGGGCTGTGGGCTCAAAAGTGACCCGTTGGAAACTGGGCGATGAGGTCGTGATCCATTGCAATCAAGATGATGGGGATGACGAGGAATGCAATGGCGGTGATCCGATGTATTCGACCTCACAGCGCATTTGGGGCTATGAAACCCCCGATGGCTCGTTCAGCCAGTTCACTCGGGTTCAAAGCCAACAATTGATGCCGCGTCCGAAGCATCAAACCTGGGAAGAAAGCGCCTGCTACACGCTGACCCTAGCCACCGCCTACCGAATGCTCTTTGGTCATGCGCCGCATGAGCTGAAACCGGGGCAAAACGTATTGATCTGGGGTGCATCGGGCGGGTTGGGCTCTTATGCCGTGCAGCTGGCCAATGTGGTTGGTGCCAATGCGATTGGTGTCATCAGTGACGAAAGCAAACGTGATTTTGTCATGGGGCTCGGCGCAAAAGGCGTGATCAACCGCCGCGATTTCAATTGCTGGGGACAAATGCCCACGGTCAACACCCCTGAATACGCCACTTGGTTTAAAGAGGCTCGCAAGTTCGGCGCCGCGATTTGGGAGATCACAGGCAAGGGAAACAACCCCGACCTGGTGTTTGAGCATCCCGGCGAAAGCACCTTTCCTGTCTCAACCTTCGTGTGCAAAAAAGGCGGTATGGTGGTGATCTGTGCAGGGACGACCGGTTACAATTTGACCCTGGATGTGCGCTATATGTGGATGCATCAAAAACGCCTTCAAGGCTCTCATTTTGCCAACCTTAAGCAGGCGGCTGCGGCCAATCGCTTGATGTGTGAAGACAAGCTTAACCCTTGCTTGTCTGAAACCTTTGATTGGAACGATCTGCCGGAAGCGCATATGAAAATGCGCCGCAATGAGCATCTGCCGGGCAATATGTCTGTATTGGTGCAAGCGCCCCGCCGCGGGCTGCGCACGATTGAAGAGACCCTTGCGGTTGCACGGTAAAAGACCCGCCGGGGGCAATTAATTTGCTCCCGGCATCCGAGTGCGCGCAATAGCTCTGGCCCCATGGCAAGCCATTGGCTAAACAAAGGCATGTCACAGACGCCAATTTCCTATTCCGAAGATCAGGCCCAGGCCTATGATACCATCAGTGAGATTCTGCGCTCTGCGGGCGTGGATCTGGCCAATGGGATCGTGACCCCGCCGCGCGAGGGCAAAGACAATATCGCCGCTGTCATTGGCAAGGCCGGATCTGGCAAAACCTTGCTTTTGGCGCAGCTGTATCATGCGTTGAAAGATGCGGGGCTGAACATCGTGTCGGGAGACTATGAACCCCGCGCGCGCAAAGACCGCCGGACCTTGGCGATTTTGGCCCCCACCAACAAAGCTGCGAGCGTATTGCGCAACAGAGGTGTACCCGCGACGACCATCCACCGCATTCTCTATACGCCGATGTATGATCCCGAGTATGAAAAAATCGCAGAGTGGCTCGGTGGCAATGGCGACCGGCCAGAGGTGGAGGGGGTCAGTGACCTCGCATTGGATCGAGCCTTGAGTTTCTTCACCTCCAATGCGTCTATTCCGGGCGCTTTGGCAGCGGCGGGGCTGCGGGGGTCTGACTTTATTACCGGATGGAAGCGCCGCGAGGAGCCTTTGGACGTGGGCTTTGTCGATGAGAGCTCCATGCTCGATGCGCAGCAATTGGAAGATCTCAAAGAGATTTTCCCCACATTGATTCTGTTTGGCGACCCGGCGCAATTGGCGCCTGTGAACCAATCGGGGGCGATGGTGTTTGACGCTTTGCCTGAGGAGCGCCGCTTGGTGCTCAGCCGCGTCCATCGCCAGACGCAAGACAATCCGATCTTAGATCTGGCCCATGCTTTGGGCGATGCGTCTTTGCAGTTTTCTGATTTTGAGCAGATGGTGCGGGATGCGTCGATGCGCGATGATCGGGTGGTGATCGGTCAAAGGGTTGAGTCCGACCTCATGGCGCGCTCGCCCGTTCTGGTGTGGCGCAACGTGACACGGATCAAGCTCATTCAAGCCTTCCGCGGCGCCTATCAAGCCCCGATGGAGGAGCTCTTGCCGGGCGAGCCATTGATCTGTGATGGTATTGAGCTTCCTTTAAAGCACCGCAAAAAGCGGTTGGATTTGGAGGCGCGGGGTCTGATCAAAGGGGCGCAGGTGGTCTATCTTGGGCCGGGCCGCAAACCGGGATTTTCGCGCCTGCATGTCATCGGTGCCGAGCAACCGCAGTTGAGCGCCGCCAGCATCGTCAAGATTGAAATGCCCGATGAGGAAGAACCCTTTATTCCCTTTGCCGCCCGCATGGGCGCCACCTTTCTGCATGGGGCTGCGGTGACCATTCATAAGGCCCAGGGCTCGCAGTGGGATACGGTCCAGGTGTTTGCGCCAGATATTTTTGTGGCCGCCCGCATGAACCGAACAGAGGCGGGCACGCAGCTTTGGAAACGGTTGGCCTATGTGGCGATCACCCGAGCAGAGAACCGGCTCATATGGGTTGTGCGCAACCGGCTGGCGCGTCCAAGTGGGGCTCTGGCGGTTGATGATTTGACCGAAGCGGTGCCGAGTTTTGAACTGACGATGGAGCCGATTGAGGATCAAAAAGACGGTGCATTCTGAAGCAAGACGTGGCGGGCCCACCAGAACAACCGTGTTGGTACTGAATTCCCGAGGACCTGTATGTACAGGTGGGCGCCAGGTAAAAGAACCAGGGTTCAATCAGAGCCAGCTCCCTCGGATTGCGTATGGCCACTGGAATTTGACCGCTTTCGAGAAGGGCAGAACCCGCCGCTGTTTGAGATAGGCCTTTGCACGAACTTGTGCAAGGGCTCACTCGAGAATCGGTGCCCCGCCTGCTTGGGTAAACCGGGCGATCATTGCCTCCACGCGGCCAACCCGCTCCTGAGCACCCGGCGGGGCGGTAAAGTCGTGCAAGATTGCCTGCCATTTCGCCGTGGCCCGGGCTTCGGCGGTCAATGCGCCATTCTTTTGCCAAGTGCCAAAATTTGACAGATCCGCATTAATAGGCTCCAGAAAAGCTGTGCTATAATTGTTTAATGTTTGATCTGTTTCGAAAAAATGTCCGCCGGGTGCCACTTGCTCGATGGCGTCAAGCCCGATTGCGGCTGCGTCTGCGGCCACAGGTTTGCACAGATGGGCAATGGCTTGCAGCGCTTCGATGTCCTGGATGAATTTCTCAAAACCAAAGGTCAGCCCGCCTTCAAGCCAGCCTGCCGCATGGATGACCATGGTCGCATTGGCTTGAAGACAGCCCCAGAGCGACATGACGGTTTCATGGGTGGCTTGCATATCATTGGTGTTGGCGGCCGCCCCAGCAGCTGAACGCCAAGGCAGGCCGATGTGACGGGCCAATTGTCCCGAGCCGATCGACATTTGAATATGTTCCGGCGTGCCAAAACTCGGCGCTCCCGATTTCATATCCACGTTCGAGCCAAAGCCGCCATACATCACCGGAGCGCCCGGTTTTGCGAGTTGATTGAGCGTAATGGCCGCCAAAGCCTCGGCATGTTGCAAGGTCAAAGCCCCGGCGATTGTAATCGGAGCCATAGCCCCTGCCAAACAAAACGGCGTGACAATGCACATTTGACCGGCGCGGGCGAAGTCGATCAATGCCTGCGCCATGGGCTTGTCCAACATGCGCGGCGAGTTGGTATTAATGACCGTGGAGCAATAGGGCGCATCGCTAAATTCAGCAGCGCTGAGACCCAGGGCGGTTTGGATGATCTCAAAGCACTCCTGTACCTGCTGCCGGCCCCGACCATAGACGGTCACGGCCTTATCTCCCAATCCCATTTGCGTTTGCATCATTGCGTAGTGGCGCAAATGCACTGGAATGTCTTGCGGTTCGGGCGCAGGGGTGAGCTTGTGGATGACGTCGAAGCTCTGCATTAAGCGCACGGCATCTTGATAGCTCGCCAGATCACCCGGCCTGCGGCCTCGGATGGCGTCGCTGACATTGGGGCAACCGCCGCCGGGGGTAAAGATCAACTGTCCCGGCGCGACCGGCAGATTGCGTGCAGGGTTGGGCGCGTGCAGGGTGAAGGACTGTGGCGCAGAAGCCAGGGCGGCCTCCACCATATCCGAGCCGATCCGCAGCATGTCCCCAGAGACGGCCGCGCCATGTTTGGCGAAAAGCTCAATCGCTTCGGGCAAAAGCACTTTTATTCCAAGGTTTTGCAAGACGTCCAAGGCCGCTTGATGGATGGCCTCCACGCGATCTTGAGAGAAAATACTTTGTGGCTCAAAAGGATGGCGTAGGACCGACCAACTGTGCGTCGAATCGGCCGCTTGTCTGGTTTTGCGGCGTCTCATGGCCGTCACGATAACCGCGTTTGGGCCGCGCGCAATAGGCAGCTTGCCCTTGCGCCGCTTACCCATTCGTCCATAAATGGCGCATGGATGAAAGCAATCTTTCAAATCTGATGCCGGGCCAGCTTCTGGCGCGGGGCGTTTGTCGCCATTTGCTGAGCTATGATTTTGTTTCAGTCGAAGAATTGGTGCCAACACCAGGTCGCCGTGTGGATGTAATGGCGCTGGGACCCAAGGGAGAGATATGGATTATCGAATGCAAATCTTCCCGCGCAGATTTTCAATCCGACCATAAATGGCAAGAGTATTTACAGTGGTGTGACAGGTATTTTTGGGCGGTCGACCAAGAGTTTCCCAGTGAGATATTGCCCGGTGACACGGGGCTCATTATGGCCGATGCCTATGATGCGGCGATCCTGCGCATGGGGCCGGAACATAGGTTGGCACCCGCCCGGCGCAAAGTCATGATCCAAAAATTCGCTCGCCATGCCGCAAGACGGGCACAGGCCAGTCGCGACCCCGGCGTGGCGCGCTTTAACACTTCCTCGTGACGGATATCGCGGCTATTTTGCCACCGCTGCGGCTGCCCGGGCCGCGGCCATTATTTCTTCTGCAATATCATTGGCTTCGTCAATTTCAAAGTCCATCGGGATTTCAGCATCGCCGGCAGTGACGAAGATCCGTACCATGCCTTGATCCGTGGGGCCAATTTGCAAATTGGCTTCGATGTCTTTTTCTGTGTTGATGCCCATGGGTGTGCCTTTCGCTCTATGTCCTTGGGGTAAGGGGCTTTTGAGATATGATCAAGGGTCTTTCCGGCGGCTTTCACGCAGGTTCAAGCCTCCGCTCGGGTCCGCAGGTGCATTTTCTTGCATTTTGCTCGGCCGATGGCGTTTATTGCACACGCGAGCCCTTGCATTCACGCAGCAGCCCCGCTAAATCGCTCTGAGTGCCGCCTTAGCTCAGTTGGTTAGAGCGCCTGATTGTGGATCAGGAGGTCCCTGGTTCGAGACCAGGAGGTGGTACCATTCCTTTCAATAA